>ERZ778021.885-NODE-885-length-42808-cov-6.311159_pt1 | contig 42808 bp, 40 predicted proteins | sample MGYA00375751_ERZ778021 | MGnify/ENA primary metagenome ERZ778021 (study PRJEB29350, sample SAMN05389814) | bioreactor metagenome | isolation source: Thiocyanate stock bioreactor | place: South Africa: University of Cape Town | collected 2013-08-29 ... | reverse complement strand
CGTTCGAGAAGTTCACGAAGATGCCCTGCGCGGTCTCGGGGCGCAGGAAGTACAGACCCGACTCGTCATCCACGACGCCGAGGTAGGTCTTCACCAGCCCGGAGAACGCCTTCGGCTCGGTGTACTGGCCCTTGGTACCGCAATTGGGGCAGGGGATGTCGGCGAGGCCGTTCTCCGCCGGGCGGCCCTTGCGCGCCTCGAAGTCCTCGATGAGGTTGTCGGCGCGGAAGCGCTTGTGGCAGTGCAGGCACTCCACGAGGGGGTCGGTGAAGGTCGCGACGTGCCCGGAGGCCTCCCAGACGCGCTTGGGCAGGATGATGCTCGAGTCGAGGCCGACCATGTCGGCGCGTCCGCGCACGAACGTCTGCCACCACTGGCGACGGATGTTCTCCTTCAGCTCCGTGCCGAGGGGGCCGTAGTCCCAGGCCGACCGCGATCCGCCGTAGATCTCCCCGGCCTGGAAGACGAAACCCCGGTGACGGGCGAGGGCGATGACTTTGTCGAGGCGGGACTGCTCGGCCACAGGTGGCTCCAAATGGTCGTGTCGCGAATGCGAAAAGGGTGTGGATGCCGACAGTTCCGGCATCCGTCGATTCTAGTCTTCCGCTGCTGCGGCTTCCCGGCCGGCCCGTGACTAACGTGGAGCGGGTGAGCGCAGACCGCGAGATCCAGCACGTCATCGTCCCGGGGCGTCACCATCTGCTGACGAGGTTCCAGGCGGCCTACCTCGGCGAACTGCTCGCCGGCCGCGGGCGCGACGAGAACGGCGAGCCGATCGCGGTCGCCGACAGCGCCGTCGTCGTCTGGGCGGTCACGAGCGCGAACCACTCCGCGACGCGGCGCAACCCGTTCCCGGGACATCGGCGGGAGGCGGCGATCGAGATCCTCGCGCACGTCGAGCGGATGCCGTCGATCGTCGTGCCCGTCGTGGACATCGCGCCGACGCCCCGGTTCGCCGAGATCGCCCTCAAGGAGATCGGGTATGCGACCGCACAGGGGGTGATCCCCGCGCCCGAGACGGCGATCATCGCCACCTCGACGCCGCAGGTCGCCGACATGTACCGCGGCCTGGGGTATCGCATCGCGCCGATGGAGCGCGACCATTCCGACGCGCCGCGCACGCCCTGGCAGCTGCTCGACGAGCTCATGGCCGGCTCGGACGACTGGCGCGCCGACGCCCACCCGGCGAGCCTCGACATCGTCGACCGTTACGGCCTGGCGGCGCAGGCGCGCGAGATCGCGGCCGACCCCGTCATCGGCGACGAGGGCGGGCTCACCCCGACGCGCGACTACCGCACCTACAGCCGCGCGTTCGAGGATGCCGCGGAGCGCAAGTGGGCCCAGGCGCGCGCCTGGATCGTGCCCGGCCGCATCGTCGACCTGGGTTGCGCGACCGGCGCCATGCTCGAGCTCGCGTCGCGCGAACCGGCCCTGGCCGAGTCGGATCTCATCGGAGTCGAGATCGCCCCCGAACTGTTCGCGGCCTGCGAGCACAAGAAGTCCGAGGGCGCGTTCGCGAACCCGAACACGTTCTTCTACCGCCGCAACATCCTGGCCGGGCGCCTGTTCCCGGATCGCAGCATCGCCTCGACGCTCAGCTTCGCGCTGACGCACGAGATCTACTCCTACGGCGAGGGGATGCCGTCGCTGCGGGCCTTCGCGTCGGCGATCGCCGACCATACCGTGCCCGGTGGCGTGTGGATCAACTCCGATGTCTGCGGGCCGGCCGATCCCGATCGCATCGTGCGGCTGCGGATGCGGGGCGGCGACGTCACGACGCCCGCGCGCGAGCTGATGGGATCCAACGACGAGGTCGCGGCATCCCTCGAAGCGCTGCCGGTGGGCAGCCGGGTCGCCCAGTTCGCGCAGGACTTCCGCGCGCTCAGCGGCGCTGCGTGGGAGTACGAGGTGCGCGACGAGCGGACGATCGAGCTGCGTCTGGCGGATGCCATGGAGTTCCTCGAGACCGTCTCGTACACGCGCAACTGGCTGTCGGAGATGCACGAGCAGTTCTGCGCGCTGTCGTGGGCCGACTGGCGCGAGCTGGTCGCATCGGTCGGGCTCGAGATCGACGAGCGCTCGGGGCCCTGGCGCAACGACTGGCTCGTGGAGAATCGGTTCGCGCCCGCGGCATCCCTTCTCGGGCTCGACGACGAGCCGCTGGACTGGCCCGACACGCACATGCTGCTCGTCGCGCGCCGCCCGCTCGACGGCTGAGGCGCGCCGGGCGGGCGGGTCGTCCGCGTCGTGGATTCGGATCAGGTCAACAGAAGCGGATGCCGCGCGCGGCGGCATCCGCGTCCGTTCACACCCTCTGAATCCGTTGACCGGCCGTGCGGCGGCCCGGCCGCTCAGCGCTCGGGGCGGGTGAAGGGCGGCTGCAGCTGACCGACCGGTCCGCGACGGAACAGCTGGGCGGGGCGCCCGCCGTCGCGCGCCATACCCCCGGTCGGCTCGACGAAGCCCGCGGCGCCGGTGATCTTGCGGTGGAAGTTGCGCGGGTCGACGGGCACTCCCCAGACCGCTTCGTAGACCGCGCGCAGCTGCGCGATCGTGAACTCGGGCGGGCAGAAAGCCATCGCGAGCGCGGAGTACTCGAGCTTCGCGCGCGCCCGCTCGAGGGCGTCGGCGAAGATCGCGACGTGGTCGAAGGCCAGCGGCAGCGCGCCGCTCTCGACCTCCGCGACGGGCCACCACCGGGCCGAGCGTGCGTCCGATCCCGCCGCGGGCTCGCCCAGGTCGGGCGCGAGGGCGAGCCAGGCGACCGTCACGACACGTCCGCGCGGGTCGCGGTCGGGCGCGCTGTAGGTGCGCACCTGCTCGAGGTGCACCCCGGCCGTCACCCCCGTCTCCTCGGCGAGCTCGCGGTACGCGGTGGCCTCGGCATCCTCGTCGGGCAGCACGAAGCCGCCCGGCAGCGCCCACATGCCCGCCGCCGGCGCGATGCCGCGCTCGACGAGGAGGACGTGGAGCGCACGGTCGCGGATGGTCAGCACGACGAGGTCGGCCGCGACCGCGAAGGAGAAGGGGTCCACGCGCCCAGATTACCTCAAATCGTCACCTTGACGATAACTACCTACCGGAGTTATCGTCAAAGTGACACTAAAGAGAGAAAGAGGACATCATGGCCACCATCACCCGCCGCCCGTTCGTCCGCCACCTGAGCACGACGCCCACGATGCACGTCACCCACTTCCGTCGCGGCGGCATCCGCCACGCCGGCGCAGGACAGGCGTTCTGGTTCCGCCCCCTGGATGCCGCGATCAGCGAGGTGCCGCTCGACGACCGCGAGCTGTCGGTCGTCGTGAGCCTGCGCACCGCCGACCTGCAGCAGCTGTCGGCTCCGGTCACGGCGACGTATCGCATCGTCGATCCCGACCTCGCCGCGCGCCGCATCGACTTCTCCATCGATCTGGGCACCGGCACGTGGACCGAGCAGCCGCTCGACGCGATCGCCGCACCCCTGCACGGCGCGACGACCGCCGCCGTCGTGCACCTGCTGCAGCCGCGCACCCTCGACAACGCCCTGCGTGCCGACCTCGCCGAGCTGGGCGCCGCCGCCACCGCCATGCTGGCCGCCGACGCGCGCCTGACCGACCTCGGCATCGCCATCGTCGGGGTGCGGTTCTCACTGCTGCGCGCCGAGCCCGACGTCGAGCGCGCCCTGCAGACCCCCGCCCGCGAGACGATCCAGCAGGATGCCGACAAGGCCACCTTCGCCCGCCGCGCCCTCGCGGTCGAGCGCGAGGCCGCGATCGGCGAGAACGAGCTGTCCAACCAGGTCGAGCTCGCCCGCCGGCAGGAGGAGCTCGTCCAAGCGCGGGGACGCAACTCCCGCATCGAGGCGGAGCAGGCGGCCGCCGCTGCCGCGATCGCCGTGGATGCCGAGGCCGAGCGCATCCGCACGAACGCACAGGCCCGGGCCGACGCCGACCGTGCGCTCGGCGAGGCGGCCGGCGCGGCCGAGCAGGCCCGAATGGCGGCCCTGCGCGACGTGCCCGTCGAGGTACTGACCGCCCTGGCGATGCGCGAGCTGGCGGGCAACCTGCCCAGCATGGACCACCTGACCGTCACGCCCGACCTGCTCACCGACCTCGTGGGACGCCTCGGCGGCCGGGCCGCCGCGCAGACCGCGACACCGACGGGACACTGAGATGACCACCCCTCGAGCCGTCATCGTGCATCGGGCGAGCGAGCTCACCGAACTGCTCGCCCGGCACGGCACGCGCGGCCAGGTCTCCTTCTTCCTCGATCAGCGAGGCCAGAGCCTCGCCGCCGTCGAAGAGCGGCACGAGCGCACCCGCGCCGCCCTGGCCGACGTGTCCGCGGGGCTGCCGGTCGATTGGCGGCGAGCCACGGTCGAACGCAGCGACCTCGCCCGCTTCGTCTTCGAACCCGACGACGTCGTGCTCGTCGTCGGACAGGACGGGCTCGTCGCCAACGCCGCGAAGTATCTCGGCATCCAACCCGTCATCGGCATCGACCCGCTGCCCGGCGTCAATGCCGGGGTGCTCGTGCCGCACACCCCCGCGGCAGGAGTCGCCCTCGCCGCAGCCGCGCAGGCGGGAACCGCGCCGATCTGCGAGCGCACGATGGTGCAGGTGCGCACCGACGACGGTCAGTCGCTCACGGCGCTGAACGAGGTCATGATCGGCCAGACCGGCCACCAGTCGGCGCGCTACACGCTCGAGGTCGGCGGTCGCCGGGAGCGACAGTCCTCGTCGGGCGTGATCGTCGGCACCGGCACGGGAGCGACGGGATGGTGCTCCTCGATCGCACGTGTGCAGGCACCCGGGATGCCGCTGCCCACCGCCACCGAGAGCGCACTCGCCTGGTTCGTCCGGGAGCCGTGGCCGTCGCCGAGCACGGGCGCAGACCTGTTCGCGGGTCGACTCGACGGCGGGCAGGTGACCCTCCGCGTCGAGTCGGACGTGCTCGTCGCGTTCGGCGATGGGATGGAGGACGACCGCCTGTCGCTGTCGTGGGGTCAGCGCGTGAGCGTGGGGGTCGCCGACCGGACGCTGCGCACCGTCATGGCGTAGCCGCGTCAGCGGGCCCGCACGGACCGCTTCGGCTCGGGGACGAACAGCGTCTCGCTCTGCTCCAGCGCCATGCCCTTCGTCTCGGGGATCTTCCACAGCACGAAGACGAACGACAGCGCCGCGAACACGGCGTACATGCCGTACGTGAACGGAAGCGAGAAGGCCGCAAGCTGGGGGAAGGTCCAGGACACGAGGAAGTTCGCGATCCACTGGGCACTCGCCGCGACACCGAGGGCCTTGCCGCGGATGCGGCTGGAGAAGATCTCCCCGAGCAGCACCCAGACGATGGGGCCCCAGGAGGCGCCGAACCCGACGACGAACAGGTTCGCCGCCACCAGCGCGATCGGACCCCACGCCCCCGGGAGGGTCACCTCGCCGTCCACCGTCTGTGCGAACGCGAAGGCCAGCGCCATCGCGCCCAGCGACAGGGTCATCATCAGCGAGCCGGTCATCAGAATCGGCTTGCGCCCGACGCGGTCGACGAGGAAGATCGCGACGAGCGTCACCAGCACGTTCGTCACGGAGGTGAGGACGCTGATCAGCAGCGAGTTGCTCTCATCGAATCCGACCGCACGCCACAGCGTCGTCGAGTAGTAGAAGATGACGTTGATGCCGACGAGCTGCTGGAAGGCCGACAGCAGGATGCCGATCCAGACGACGGGCTGCAGTCCCAGCGCCTTTCCGCGCAGAGAGGCGCTCCGGTTCTTGCGGTCGTCTTCGATGCTACTGATCAGCTCGTTCATCGTCTTGTCGAGGTCGGCGGCGGGAACGAGTCGCTCGAAGATCGCGCGCGCCTCGTCGTTGCGTCCCTTGGCGAGCAGGAATCGCGGAGACTCCGGCATCGTCAGCGCCAGGATGCCGTAGACGGCGGCCGGCGCGACGCCGATGAGGAACATCCACCGCCACGCTTCGAGGCCCCACCACAGCACGTTGTCGGCGCTGCCGGCGGCATCGGCGAGCACCGCGTTGCTCAGCAATGCGGTGAAGATGCCGATCGTGATCGCGAGCTGCTGCAGAGAGGCGAGACTGCCGCGCACCTGACGCGGTGCGACCTCGGCGATGTAGGCGGGAGCGACGACCGACGCGATGCCGATGCCGATACCGCCCAGGACGCGCCAGACGATGAGGTCGGGAACGCTGAAGGTCAGCGCCGAGCCGATCGAGCTCGCGAGGAACATGGCGGAGCCGAGGAGCATGACGCGCAGCCGGCCCCAGCGATCGGAGAGGGCTCCGGCGATGATCGCCCCGAGCGCGCAGCCGAGCAGGGCGACGGCGACGACGAACCCGGTGAGCAGGGCGTCCTTCGTGTACGTGGACTCAATCGAGGAGACCGCTCCGTTGATGACCGAGGAGTCGAAGCCGAACAGGAACCCGCCCACCGCGGCGGCGACCGACAGTGCCGCGGCCCTTCGCCCATACGGGCTCCTCATCGAGAACGTGCCGGCGGGGAGCGAGTCGGTCGAGGTCACTCGGAAGACAATAGCCCCGCCGGGAGCGACAGGGGCCGCCCTCGCCGGCGGAGCCCTGCGCGTGGTAAGGACCGTCAGGGAACGCGCTGGAACAGGCCGTCCAGTAGCGACTGGTAGTACGTCGGGGTGACGGAGATGGGCCCGGAATAGGGGCGGTCGAAGCCCGCGATGGCGTAGAGCAGCAGCGCGACGAAGACGGCGATGAGCCCCGCCATGATGAGGTGGATGCGGAGGTTTCGCACCTGGATGAGCGAGAGCAGGATCGCGTTCAGCAGCGCCCCCACCCAGAGCACCGTCCACAGGATGCTCGGCAGGCCGAGATCCGTCACCTCGATCCGCTCGCGCCGCTGTCCGACGAACGCCTCGAAGGACTGCAGTGTCTGCGCCTGTACGTTGATCTCCCGAGCGTCGGTGGGGACGAACCCGGGCTCGGGAGGCACGACAAGCCGACGAAGCCGACGCAGAAGACCGTCATCCCCAGCCACAGGGGCGCGTCCATCAAGTCGACGATCATGAGCCCGCGGGCCTGCGCTCAGACCGCCGTCAGCTGACGAACGAGATCGAAAGGGGGTAGGTGTACCACTCCCCCTTGTTCGCCTTCACGGCGGCGATGATCGAGAAGACGATGTTCACCACGTACACGGCGAGCAGGATGAGCAGCCCGATGCCGATGATGGAGAGCACCGTGCCGACGAGGGACGCGATCAGCATCGTGAGCTGGAAGTTCAGCGCGGCGGCCGTGTGCGCCCGCACGAACGGGCCGCGGTCCTTCAGCACGAGGTAGCCGATCAGCGACGGCAGGAAGTAGAAGATGCCGCCGACGTGGACCAGGGTCGCCCACGTCTTCTCGTCGGACGGATTCATCTGCTGCGGGCCGGAGGGGACCGCGGGCTGCGGGTACTGCGGAGTCGTCATGCGACCAGCGTAGGGGGCGCGTGTCCGGCACACCGAGGGGGTTATCCCGAGATCCGCCGAATCCTCGGCATCCGGCGGCATCGTTCGATACGGTCGAAGGACATCGGCAATACACAGGAAGTGGGTTCGTAACGTGGAGATTCTTGCCGCTGGGGGCGCACTGGTGATCGTCGGCATCGCCGTCGTCGCCGCGATCGTCCTCCTGGTTTTCCTGCTGATCATGGTGCGCGCGTGGTACAAAGTCGCCAAGGCCGACCAGGCGCTCGTGGTGGTCGGCAAGAGCCAGAAGAACGCCAGCGGCGAGTCGTCGCGCATCTCGGTGATCACCGGCGGCGGCGCCCTCGTCAACCCGCTCACACAGCGCGCCGAGATGATCTCGCTGCGCGCCCGCCAGATCAAGATGGAGCCGACGGCGCAGGCCTCCAACGGAGTGACCGTCAACGTCTCGGGCGTCGCGCTGGTCAAGATCGGCTCCGACCCCGAGTTCGTCCGCCGCGCGGCGGAGCGCTTCCTCTCGCAGGACGGCGCGATCGAGCAGTTCACGACCGAGCAGCTCGAAGGCGCCCTGCGCGGCGTCGTGGCGACCCTGACGGTCGAGCAGCTGATGAAGGATCGGCAGAAGCTGTCCGACCAGATCGCCGAGGGCATCAAGAGCGACCTGCTCGCCCAGGGACTCATCCTCGACTCGTTCCAGATCCAGGGCGTCACCGACAAGAACGGCTACATCGACGCCCTCGGCGCGACCGAGGTCGAGCGCGTGCGCCGAGAGGCCGAGGTCGCCCGTATCAACGCCGCCCGCGAGGTTCGCGCCCGACAGATCGCGACCGACGAGGCGAACCTCGTCGAGCAGACCGCGTTCGACAAGAACTCCGCCGCCGCGGCGGCCGAAGTCGGTCGCGCCCGCGCCGAGGCCGAGCAGGCCGAAGCGCTCGCGCGTGCAGAGCGTGAGCAGGCCGTGCTGCTGCAGGGAGCCGAGAACAAGCAGGCCCAACTGGATGCCGACATCAAGAAGGTCGCCGACGCCTCCCTCTACGAGCGCCAGCGCGCGGCGGACGCCGCCGCGTACGGCGAGGTCAAGGCCGCCGAGGCGCGCGCGCAGATCGCAGCGCAGGAGGCGGAGGCCACCCGGCTTCGCGCCGAGGCCGAGGCCGACGCGGTGCGGCTCGTGGGCGAGGCGCGGGCGGCGGCCATCGAGGCCGAGGCCGAAGCCCTCTCCAAGAACCAGGAGGCTCTGCTCGCGCAGCGCGCGCTCGAGGCGCTCGTGCCGATGATGACCGAGTTCGCGCGCGGGTTCGACAAGGTCGGCTCGATCACCGTGCTCGGCGGCGAGGGGGCGTCCAGTCACATGGCCGCCGAATCGGCCTCGAGCATGCGGGCCAGCTTCGACGCGATCCAGGCGGCGACCGGCATCGACCTGCGGCAGGTCATCCAGGGGCAGGCGACTGGCCGCGGGATGGCCCAGGGGCTGCGCGAAGAGCCGCCGGTCACGACCGAGAGCTGACGCGTTTCGACTCCTCGCTGCGCTCGTCGCTCAACGACCGGGCACGCCTCCCGCCCGGTCAGCGGCGCAGCTCGACCCGCGCGACGGTCGCGTCTTCGAGCGCGACGGGATCGATCTCGACGCCGATGCCGGGCGCGGTCGGCACGCGGACGTGCCCGTCTTCCAACACGATCGGCTCGCGCACGATGTCGCGGGCGTAGAAGCGGTCGGATGCCGAGACGTCGCCGGGCAGCGTGAATCCGGGGAGCGCGGCCAGCGCCGCGTTGGCCGCGCGGCCGATGCCGGTCTCCAGCATCCCTCCGCACCAGACAGGCACCACCCCCGCCTCGCGACACAGATCGTGCACACGCACGGCCTCGAGGTAACCGCCGACGCGGCCCGCCTTGATGTTGATGATGGCGGCGGCGCGCAGGGCGAGCGCGTCGCGCGCCGCCTTGGCCGACACGATCGACTCGTCGAGGCAGATCGGCGTGCGAAGACGCGCGGCGAGCGCGGCATGGTCGACGATGTCGTCCTCCTGCAGGGGCTGCTCGATCAGCAGGAGGTCGAAGCGGTCCAGCTCGGCGAGGGTGTCGGCGTCCGCGAGCGTGTAGGCGGAGTTCGCGTCGACCTGCAGGGGAATCGCCCCGAACGCGTCACGCACCGCGGCGGTGTCGGCGACGTCGCGCCCGGGCTTGATCTTGATCTTGATGCGCACGTAGCCCTGGTCCACGTAGCCGGCGACGGCGTCGACGAGGGCCGACGGGTCGCGTTGGATGCCGACCGACACCCCGCTCGGCACGCGGTCGACCGTGGCGCCGAGGTACTCCCCCAACGCGCGGCCCTCCGCGCGGAGGGCGGCGTCGAGGACGGCGAGTTCGAGCCCCGCCTTGACCATGCGGTGCCCGACGAACGGCTCGAGCACGCCCGCCACCTCTTCGGGCGCGAGAGCGTGCGCCGCGGCATCCAGAAGCGCGGGCGCGAGGAAGCGCTGGGCGACGTCCCACGCGCCCTGCGTGTATTCGCTGGAGTAGAGGGGGGACTGCTGGGTGACGATCTCTCCCCACCCGTCGCCGTCGGCGGTGCGAACGCGCACCACGATGACCTCCCGCACGGTCTCGGTGCCGAACGAGGTCGCGAACGGCGAGACGAGCGGCAGATGGAGCACGCGAAGCTCGACCGCGTCGAGGCGCACGGGAGCGGCGGGGCGGGCGATCGGCATGGGCTCAGGCTACGCCGCGCGCCGCGCGCGCACCGGGCCGATGTGCGCCGCGTCGCTCCCCGCAGCGGTGAGTCCGCAGCGCCGCGAAGCGCGGGGCGACGTAGGTGCTGCGGCGCGGTGCCCGCGGCAGCTATGACGCGGGTTCGCGAAATCAGTCGTCGACGACGGTGACGGTGACCTCGATGTTGCCGCGGGTGGCGTTCGAGTAGGGGCACACCTGGTGGGCGGCGTCGGCGAGCTGCTGCGCGACGGCGAGGTCGATCTCGGGGATGTTGACCTCGAGCGCGACGGCCAGCTGGAACCCGCCCTGGCCGTTCGGGCCGATCTTGACCTGCGAGCCGACACTGGAGCCCGCGATCGCGACCTTCTGCGCACGCGCGACGGCCTGCAGCGCGCCGTGGAAGCACGCGGCGTAGCCCGCGGCGAAGAGGAGCTCGGGGTTCGGGGCGCCGCCGGCGCCACCCATCTCCTTGGGGACGCGCACGTCGACGTCGAGGATGCCGTCGGTCGTGCGGACGTGGCCGTCGCGGCCGCCACCGGTCGCAAGGGCTTCAGCGGTGTAGAGGGTTTCCATGGGTGTTCCTTTCGTGGAGGTCAGAGGGTCGCGCCAGCGGCCATCGGTCAGGCAGCGGTGCGCAGATCGGAGGCGACCGCGCGCATGTTGGCCGTGATGGCGGCGAGCTGTTCGAGCAGCTCACCGAGCCCGCGACCGCTGTCGACGAAGGCCGGGACGAGGCAGCCGGCCGCGGCGACGACCTCGGCGTGCGTGTCCCGGCCGGCGACCGTGAGCTCGACGCGAACGACCCGCTCGTCGTCGGCGTCACGGCGACGGCTCACGAGACCGCGCTCCTCCAGCCGGCGCAGCAGCGGCGACAGGGTGCCGGAGTCGAGGCCCAGTTCCTCGCCGAGGCCGCTGACGGTGCGCTCGCCCGTGGCGAGTACGACCATCGCGAGGTACTGCGGGTAGGTGAGCTTCCAGGGCTTGAGCAGCTCGCGGTAGGCCTGCGTCGTCGCGTGCGAGGCGGTGTACATCGCGAAGCAGACGAACTCGTCGAGCGTGGCGGGAGCGGGCATGAGGGAAGCATTGCACACAATTGAATTGTGCACAATGTTTCCCGCAAGGGCGGCGTCAGCGCGACAGGGTGAACCCGTCCGGGTCGCCCGGCCGGGGCGGTCGCAGCTGCGGGGGCAACGGCCACGGCAGCACGATGCCCTCGTGCGGCCTGCTCATGTCGCCGTAGTCGTCGACCTTCACGACGATCCGCGCCGGCGTCACCTCGACGAGCCGGACCCGCACCGGCGTGCCCTCGCCGCGCTCGAGCATCCAAGGCTCGGCAAGGAAAGCGAGGCCGCGCTGCTCGAGCGCCTCCTCGGCATCCAGCCACTCGACGGATGCCGCGACCACCCGCCCCAGCACGTCGATCGCCGTCCACGCGTCGCCGTCGGGGCGGATCCACCCCAACCGCTCGCCGTCGTCGCGACGGTGGGGAGTCCAATCGTCGGCAACGGCGCCGCCCCCGCTCACGACGCCACCCCGGAGCGAACGAAGAGGTAGCCGCGCTCGTCGAACCCGGCCACCGCGAAGCCGTCCTCGGTGAGCCCGAGGAACGCCTCCCGCACGCGGTACCGCCAGTCCAGCGCTTCGCCCGGGGCATCTCGGCGGAGCCGTTCGATGTCGGCGGGAACCTCCACGGTGGTGACGATGTCGCGCTCGGGCGGCGGGGCGGCGGGCGCATCCAGGTCCCAGACGGCGAAGATGCGGTCGCTCTCGTCACCGCGGTTCACGCCGTCGTCCATCGCGCCGTAGTGATCCACGTAGTACTCCCCCACCCGCGCGCCGAGCACACGAAGGTTGAAGGAGGCGTTGCGGGCGACGAGCGGGTCGAACGTCCACGTGATCCGGTGGACGCCGCGCGCCAGAGCCCACTCGCGCTGGTGCTGCTTCAGCAGCCGTCCGAGTCCCCGCCCGCGATGATCGCCGACGATGCCGGTGATGTGCGAGTGCAGCGAACGGTCGTCGGGGGCGGCGAAGAAGCCGACCGACGCGCCGATCATGCGCTCCGCCGAGGGATCACCCTCCGTCGGCACGGCATAGAGCCCGACGGCGTAATTGCCGACGTGCGCGAGCGCACGCAGGAGGTTCGGCGGCATGCCCGTGCGGTCACCGCCCCACACCTCGCTGAGCACGGCGGATGCCGCCGCGATCTGCTCCATCGTGCGAAGGGGCCGGATGCGAAACCCGTCGAGGGTCCGGCTGTCGAGGTCCGCCATGCCGTCACCCTATGCCGGAGCCACCGCATCAGGCGGCCGATAGCCTGAAAGGATGCCCGCTGATGACGATGCCCGACGACGATTGACCCGGATGCCGCCGCAGGGCGCGATCGTCGCCGTACTGGCGCTGGCCGGGCTCGCGTCGTCATTCATGTTCACGCTCGTCGTTCCCATTCAGACGCGCCTGCCCGATCTGCTGCACGCGAACCGGGACGACACGGCATGGGTGGTCACCGCGACGCTGCTCGCGGCCGCCGTCATCACGCCCATCGCCGGACGCCTGGGCGACATGTACGGCAAGCGGCGCATCGTCCTGGTGCTGTTGGCGACGCTGGTGGTCGGGTCGGTGGTCGCCGCCGTGTCGACCGGACTGATCTGGCTGATCGTCGGCCGCGCCCTACAGGGCGCGGTGACGGGTGTGATCCCCCTGGGGATATCCATCCTGCGCGATGTGCTCCACGAAGACCGGATCGACCCGGCCATCGCCCTCATCAGTGCGACTCTCGGCGTCGGAGGCGCGCTCGGGCTTCCCATCAGTGCGCTGGTGACGGAGAACGCCGACTGGCACGCGCTGTTCTGGACGGCCGCGGTCCTCGGCGCCGTCGTGTTCGTCCTCGTCCTTCTCGTCGTCCCCGTGAGCGTCCTGCGCACCGCGGGCCGCTTCGACTACGCCGGTGCGCTCGGGCTGGCGGTGGGGCTTCTCGGCATCCTGCTGGCGATCTCGCGCGGCGACGCCTGGGGCTGGGGGTCGGCAGCGACGCTCGGCTGCGGCGTCGGCGGGGTGGCGGTGCTGCTCGTGTGGGGATGGTACGAGCTGCGCATCCCGGAGCCTCTGCTGGACCTGCGGGTCGCCGCCCGACGCCCCGTCCTGCTCACCAACATCGCCTCGGTTGCGATGGGCTTCTCGCTCTTCTCGTCCAACGTCTCCTACCCGCAACTGCTGGAGCTGCCCGCGCCGACCGGGTTCGGGCTCACCCTGCTGGCGGCGAGCCTCGTGATCATGCCCTCCGGCCTGGTGATGATGGTGCTCTCCCCGTTCTCCGGACGCCTCGCGAGCACCGTCGGCCCGCGCCGCCTGCTCATCCTGGGCGCGATCGCCCTCATCGCGGCGTACGGCTTCAGCCTCCTTCTCGCGTCCGCCGTCTGGCACATCCTCATCGCGAACCTCCTGATCGGCGTGGGGATCGGCTTCGGCTACGCGGCCATGCCCATGCTCATCATGCGCTCGGTCCCCCAGAGCGAGACGGGCGCCTCGAACGGCCTGAACGCCCTCTTCCGCTCACTCGGGACGAGTTCGGCGGCGGCGGTGGTCGGCGCCGTGCTCGCGAGCATGTCGAGCGTGCAGGACGGACGCACCGTTCCCACGGCAGCCGCCTTCCAGGTGTCGTTCTGGCTGGGACTGGTCGCGGCGGTGATCGCACTCACGGTCGCCGCCTTCATCCCGCTGCGCCCCGCCGCCGAGCACCACCCGGCGCTGCCGAACGGTCACTAGCGGCGCGCGGGCGCCGCCCGGTTTCACCCGGCGTCACACGGCCGTCACGCATGCCCGGCGCGCCGTATCCTGACGACGGCTCGAAAACCGGAAGCCTCCGCCTTGAGCAGCCCGCGACCGTCGCCGCTGCAAGAGCCTTCTGACACTCGCCCGCGTCGCGGGCCATCGTCCTCAGGAGGAGAACCATGTCCGTCGCCACCACCACCTCCGGCAGCCTGCCGCGCACCGCCGCCCTCATCGAGGCGAACGCCGCCCGCAGCCTCGCCGACGACGGCTTCACGCTGCTGTCGACACCCGAGTTCGAGACGCTCACGGCCCAGGCCGTCGCCGACGTCGTCGAGCGCCAGCGGGCCGCTGGCGTCACCCTGGTCGGCGACGGCGAGTTCGGCAAGGCCATGTCGAACGCCGTCGACTACGGTGCCTGGTGGTCGTACTCGTTCCAGCGGGTGAGCGGCCTGTCGCTCACCGAGATCAACGCCTTCAACGAGCCGCCGGTGCGCTCGGAGCCCGGCGCGATCCGCCTGACGAGCTTCCTCGATCGCCGCGACCGCCAGCGGTTCCCCGTCGTGTACGCCGAGGCCGTGGAGGCCGGACGCACCGCGACCGCCTTCCCCACGACCACCGGACCGCTCGCGTACCGGGGTCAGGATGCCGTGGCCTCCGACATCCGCCACCTCACCGCGGCGCTGCGACCGGGCGAACAGGGCTTCCTCACCGCGATCGCACCCGGATCCGCGGCACGCGTGCGCAACGACTACTACGCCACTGACGAGGAGCACATCTTCGCATGGGCCGACGCGCTGCGCGAGGAGTACCGCGCGATCGTCGAGGCGGGTCTCATCCTGCAGCTCGACGACCCCTCGCTCGCCGAGAACTTCGACCAGATCTCCCCGGAGCCCTCGATCGCCGACTATCAGGCGTTCACGAAGATCCGCATCGACGCGATCAACCACGCCATCGCGGGGCTTCCCAAGGAGCAGGTGCGTCTGCACCTGTGCTGGGGGTCGTGGCACGGCCCCCACACCACCGACATCGAACTGAAGGACATCCTCCCCGTCGTGCTGCAGGCGAACGTCGGCTCGATCTCGTTCGAGGCCGGCAACGTGCGCCACGAGCACGAGTTCGGCGCCTGGGCGGATGCCGCCGTGCCCGACGACCTGGTCCTGGTGCCCGGCGTCGTCAGCCACGCGACGAACGTCGTGGAGCACCCCGAGCTGGTCGCGCAGCGCATCCGCCGGTTCACCGACATCGTCGGCGCCGACCGCGTCATCGCCTCGACGGACTGCGGCCTCGGCGGCCGCATCCACCCCGACATCGCCTGGGCGAAGCTCGAGACGCTCGGCGAGGGCGCCCGCCGCGCGTGACTGCCGCCAGCGGCGACGGCACGGGCATCCCTGTGAACCCGGTCGGGACAAGCGCGCCCATCCGGCAGAATCGATCCATGGCTCCCGTGCACGATCCCCACCTTCCCGCCGACCATGCCTGCCTCATCGTGCACGGCAGCGACAAGCCCGGCATCGTCGCCGCCGTGTCGGCGATGATCACCCGCATCGGCGGCAACATCGTGGCGTTCGACCAGTTCTCCGACGACCACCGCGGCGGGGCGTACTTCCAGCGCGTGGTGTTCCACCGCCCCGACTTCGCGCTCGAACGCCCCGCGATCGAGATCGACATCGCCCGCACCCTCGCCGACTTCGAGCTGGAGTGGTCGCTGACCGACCAGTCGGTGCCCAAGCGCATGGCGATCCTCGCGTCGAAGCAGGACCATTGCCTCCTCGACCTGCTGTGGCGCCACCGGCGCGGCGACCTGCCGGTCACCATCCCGATGGTCATCTCGAACCACACCACGACGGCCGAAGACGTCCGCAGCTTCGGCGTGCCGTTCTTCCATGTGCCCTCGGTCGCGGGTCCCGACAAATCGGCGTCGGAGGAAGAGATCCTGAAGCTGCTCGTCGGCAACGTCGACTTCGTCGTGCTGGCGCGCTACATGCAGATCCTCTCGCCCGAGTTCCTCGAACGCCTCGGCGTGCCCGTGATCAACATCCACCACTCGTTCCTGCCCGCCTTCATCGGCGCCGAGCCCTACAAGAAGGCCAAGGAGCGCGGCGTGAAGCTCATCGGCGCGACCTCGCACTACGTGACGGGCGACCTCGACGAGGGTCCGATCATCGAGCAGGACACCGTGCGGGTCACCCATGCCGAGTCATCCGCCGAGCTCGCCCGGCGCGGCGCCGACGTCGAGCGTCAAGTTCTCTCCCGCGCGGTGCTGTGGCACGCGCAGGATCGCGTCATCCGTCACGGCAACCACACGATCGTCTTCTGACGTCTGCCGAGCGGGCGTCAGTACACGTACTCCATGAGGTCCAGCCCGAGGGCGCGGAAGGCCTCGTGCGCGCGCAGCCGGTGCGCCACAGACAGGTCGTCGAAGCACACGATGAGGGCGTAGGCGGCACCGGCGCGCGGGCCCGCGATCACTCCGGCCTCGGCGCGGATGCCGTCGCCGCGACCGGTCTTGTTGACGAAGAGCAGACCGTGGCGGTCGTCATCGTGCGCGAAGGGGTCCAGCGCGGTGCTCGCCGCGACGAGCGCCAGATCCTGGTTGAGGCTGAGCCACTCCGACACCTGCGCGCTCACCGCCGGGGAGACGACCTGAGCGTTGACGAGCCCCGCGAACAGCGTGACCAGCTCCCCCGTCGACGCGAGACCGACGTGCGGTGCGTCGTCGGGCCCGCGCTCGTCTCGGAAACCGTCGATGAGCGCGGTCTTCACGAGACCGATCTCCTCGACCCGCGCGCGGACGGTCTCCAGCCCCACGCGCTCCAGCAGCGCATTGGCGGCGGCGGCGTCGGATGCCGCCGCGGCGAGCACCGCCAGATCGCGCACCGGAAGCGCGGGAGCCGCCAACCGATGCCAGAGGCCCCCGACGGTGACCGGCGCCACCGAGCTGCGTTCGATGATCTGCAGGGGATCGAGGGTGCCCGCGTCGATCTGCGCCGCGACCTCGATCAGCAGCGGAACGACGCCGATGCCGGCGACGGGCAGCACGAGGTGGGCGTCACCCGCGAGCACCGTCTCGCCCGAGTCCAGATCCGTGACGCACACCGACACCTGCGCCCCTGCCGCGGCGACGGCGTCCAGTGCGGCGAGCGCGGTGGCGAACGAACGCGAACGGCCGGGCGAGCGTCGCGGCGAACGCCGGGTCGACGCCCGCTCTCCGCGCGCTTCGCCGCGCAGCTGCGCGCGCACCTCACCTCGACGTGTCGACGATGCCCGACCTGCACTGTCCACGCGAGATGCTCCGTCCTCGATGTTCTCGCCGGCGCCGGCGTCGTGACCCTGGCGCCGGGCCGACGATCGCCGGCCCGGCGACGCCGTGGTCACCAGATGGTGACGCGCTGGTCGGCGTCGAGCCACAGCGCGTCGGTCTCGGTGACGTCGAACGCACGGTAGAACTCGTCGACGTTGCGAACGATCTGGTTGCAGCGGAACTCGTTGGGCGAGTGCGGGTCGATCGTCAGCAGGCGGATCGTCTCGGCCTCGCGACCCTTCTGCTGCCAGATCTGCGCCCAGCTGAGCAGCAGCCGCTGAATGCCGGTGTAGCCGTCGATCACAGGACCATCGGCATCCTCGTCGGTCGTGTCGGCGCCGAGCGAGAGGCGGTAGGCCTTGATCGCGATGCCGAGCCCGCCGAGGTCTCCGATGTTCTCGCCGATCGTGAGAGCGCCGTTGACGTGGTGCTCCGCGGCGAGGCCCTGCGGCACGAGTGCGTCGTACTGGGCGATGAGGGCGCCGGTGAGCTGCTCGAAGGCGGCGCGGTCGTCATCCGTCCACCAGTCGCGAAGGGCACCGGCGCCGTCGAAGGCCGACCCCTGGTCGTCGAAGCCGTGGCCGATCTCGTGGCCGATCACGGCGCCGATGCCGCCATAGTTGGCCGCGGCATCCCGGTCCAGCTCGAAGAACGGGTACTGCAGGATCGCGGCCGGGAACACGATCTCGTTCATCAGCGGGTTGTAATACGCATTGACCGTCTGGGGTGTCATGTACCACTCGTCGCGGTCGATGGGGGCGCCGAGCTTCGCGATCTGCCGTTCGTGCTCCCACGCGTTCGCGCGGCGCACGTTGCCGATCAGATCGGCGCCATCGACCTCGAGCGCGGAGTAGTCCTTCCACGTCACGGGGTAGCCGACCTTCGGCGTGAACGCGTCGAGCTTCTCGAGGGCACGGCCGCGGGTCTCCGGGGTCATCCACTCGAGGGTCTCGATCGAACGCCGATAGGCCTCGATGAGGTTCGCGACGAGCTCGTCCATCGCCTCTTTGGCTGCGGGCGGGAAGTGGCGCTCGACGTAGACCTTGCCCACGGCTTCACCCATCGCCGCCTCGACGAAGCTGACGCCGCGCTTCCAGCGCTCGCGGTTGACAGGAACGCCCGTGAGCTCGGTGCCGTAGAACGCGAAGTTCGCGTCGACGAAGTCCGACGACAGGAACGCCGCCGAGGCGCGCACGATGTGCAGCCGCAGCCACGCCTTCCAGTCCTCGAGGCGATCCTCGACGAGCAGCGAACCCAGGCCCTCGAAGTAGCTGGGCTCGTTCACGTTGATCTCGGCGAAGCCGTCGCGGCGTCCAGGGGCGACCGCATCCAGCCACGGTGCGAGGTCGACGCCGACGAGCCGCTGCACGTCATCCCACGTCATGAGGTTGTACGTGGCGACGGCGTCGCGCGTGCGCACGTTGTCCCAGTGGTGGGTCGCCAGCTCGGTCTCCAGCGCCAGCACGCGGTCGGCCTGCCGCCCGGCATCCTCACCCTGCGCACCCACGCCTGCGAGACCGAGGACCGTCTGCACGTACTCACGGAAGGCGATGCGGGTCTTGTCGAAGTTGTCGAGGCGGTAGTAGCTCTCATCCGGCAGCGACAGACCGGACTGCACGAAGAACGCGACGTAGCGCTCGGGGTTTCCCGGGTCGGGCTCGATGTAGACGCCGATCATGCTGCCGACGCCCTCCCGCTCCATCTCGCCGACCGTGCGCAGCAGCGCCGGAATGGAGTCGATGGCGTCCACGCGGGCCAACTGGGCCGCGAGGGGCTCGGCCCCGAGCCGCTCGATCCGCTCGGTGTCCATGAAGCTGGCGAACAGGTCACCGATCTTGCGCGCCTCGGTGCCCGGCTCGGCCGTGGTCGACTCCTCGATGATGGCCCGCACATCCTTCTCGGCCTGCTCGGCGATCAGGTGGAACGAGCCCCAGCGGGCCTTGTCGTCCGGGATCTCGGTGGCCTCCAGCCAGGCGCCGTTCACGTGACGGAACAGGTCGTCCTGAGGACGGATGCCGGGACTCAACGCGGACAGCTCGATACCCGAGCGAAGGGTGGGGGCGGTCATGCCGTACAGGATACGCGCCGGTCCTGTCCGCGCGATCCGTGTTCACCCGCCGTTCGCCCGCCCCCCGGTCGTTGAGCGAGACACCTCCCCCGGTCGTTGAGCGAGGAGCACCGCGACGAGTCGAAACGCCCCACCCCGACCGACGCGCCGCGTCGGCGCCCGCCCGTAGGCTCGACGCATGGCCACGCCGACTCTCAACCGTGAGATCCTGCGGTTGGCGGTGCCGGCGCTCGGCGCGCTGGTCGCCGAGCCACTGTTCCTCATCGTCGACGCGGCCCTCGTCGGCCACCTCGGGGTCGTGCCGCTCGCGGGCCTCGGGATCGCGTCGGCCGTGCTCCAGACGATCGTCGGACTCATGGTCTTCCTCGCCTACTCGACCACACCCGCGGTGGCGCGTCGCTTCGGCGCCGGTGATCATGCCGACGCGGTGCGCGCCGGCGTCGACGGCCTCTGGCTGGCTCTCGGTCTGGGCGTCGTGCTCGCGATCGCCGGATCGCTGGCGACACCCGCGCTCGTGTCGCTGTTCGGCGCGGCGCCCGATGTCTCCCACCAGGCGCTCATCTACCTGCAGCTGTCGATGTGGGGCCTTCCCGCCATGCTCATCGTGTTCGCGGCGACGGGCCTGCTGCGCGGCATGCAGGACACCGTCACGCCGCTGTGGATCGCGGGCAGCGGCTTCGCCCTGAACGCGGCGCTGAACGCACTGTTCATCTACGGGCTCGGCTGGGGCATCGCCGGCTCGGCGGCCGGGACCGTTGCGGCGCAGTGGGGCATGGTCGGCGCCTACGCGGTCGTGATCGGCCGGCTGGCGCAGCGCCACTCGGCATCCCTGCGTCCGCAGCGCGACGGACTGCGCGGATCCGCCGCGTCGGGAGGCTGGCTGTTCCTGCGCACCGTGTGGTTGCGCGCGGCGTTCCTCGCGACCGTCTTCGCGGCGACCGCTCTCGGCACCGACGAGCTGGCCGGATGGCAGGTCGCGTTCACGATCTTCTCGACCGCCGCCTTCGCGCTCGATGCGTTGGCGATCGCCGCCCAAGCGCTCATCGGTCGGGGCCTCGGAGCCGGCGATGAGTCGTTCGTCCGTCGTGTACTCGGCCGCACCGTCGCGTGGGGGGTGTGGTTCGGCGTGATCGTGGGCGCTGCGATCGCGGCGCTGTCGGGCGGGATCGGACTCGTGTTCACCGGGTCACCCGAGGTCGCCGCGCTCGTACAGCCCGCGCTTCTCGTGCTCGCGGCCGCGCAGCCGGTGTGCGGTGTGGTCTTCGTGCTCGACGGCGTGCTGATGGGAGCCGGCGACGTGCGCTACCTCGCGGCGGCGGGCGGCCTCAACCTCGTCCCGTACCTGCCGGCCCTCGCGGTGCTGTGGCTCGCGCGTCCGACCGGGGCCATCGGCCTGATGTGGCTCGCCGTCTGCTTCTTCGGGGTCTACATGCTGGCGCGGCTCGCGACGCTCGCCTGGCGCGTGCGGCGGCCGGAGTGGGTCACCGCCCGGGCGTGAGCGGCCGGGGTGTCACGCCCAGCGGCGACACCACTCGTACATCACGACCGCGGCCGCCGCGCTCGCGTTGATCGAGCGGGTCGAGCCGTACTGGGTGATCTCGACGACGGCGGATGCCGCGGCGACCGCCTCGGCGGACAGACCCGGTCCCTCCTGGCCGAACAGCAGGACGCACCGCTGAGGGAGCTCGGCGCGGTCGACCGGCACCGACCCGTCGACGTTGTCGACGGCGATCACGGAAATCTCGGCGTCCTCGGCCCAGGCGGTGAACGCGGCGACATCTTCGTGGTGCCGCACGTGCTGGTATCGGTCGGTCACCATCGCGCCGCGACGGTTCCACCGCCGCTTGCCGATGATGTGCACCTCCGCGGCGCCGAACGCGTTGGCGCTGCGGACGATCGAGCCGATGTTCATGTCGTGCTGCCAGTTCTCGATGGCGACGTGAAACGGATGCCGGTGCTCATCGAGGTCGGCCACGATCGCGGCCATCGTCCAGTAGCGGTAGCGGTCGACGACGTTGCGGCGATCACCGTCGGCGAGTAGGTCGCGGTCGTAGCGGGGATCGTCGGGCCACGCGTCGGGTCCCCCCGGCCACGGCCCGACCCCGACGGGCAACTGAGGCTCGAGCTCGGCACTGTCCGGGGCGGCCGCATCCGGCGGCAGCACGGGCTCGGTCATCGCTCCAGGCTACCGATGACCTCGCCGGCTCGCCTTCCGTATTCAGTCCGCACGGATGCGCCACGGGCGATCGGTCCGTTCGTTCTGCGACCTCGTCGCACTGCCGGACCACGCGGGACTGAATACGGAACACGTCCGCGTGGGGCCGCCTCGGCCGCGCGCCAGGACGAGGCGTCGATGTGGAGGAGTTCGGGCCACGTGCTCGACATTTCGGTCACCCGAAATCTCTGGTAATTTTTCGGTGTGCCGAAAAATACCTGGGTGATCATCGAGGCGCCTGTCCGGACGGCGACCGTGCCCTCCCGGACCCGGCGCGCGGCATGGCTGCTCGGTCCGGCGCTGGTCGCCGGTGTCGCCTACCTCGATCCCGGCAACGTCGCGAGCAACATGACCGCCGGGGCGCGGTTCGGCTACCTGTTGGTGTGGGTCGTCGTGCTCGGCAACGCGATGGCGTGGCTCATCCAGTACCTGTCCGCCAAGCTCGGCATCGTGACGGGACAGAGCCTCGCCGAGACCCTCGGCGAGCGCCTTCGTCATCCCTGGGCGCGCCGCGCCTACTGGCTGCAAGCCGAGCTCGTCGCCGTCGCCACCGACGTCGCCGAGGTGATCGGCGGCGCGGTCGCCCTCTGGCTTCTCTTCGGCGTCCCCCTGCCCGTCGGCGGCCTCATCACGGGAGCCGTCTCGATCACACTGCTGCTCATCCAGCAGCGCCGCGGCGCGCGCAGCTTCGAGTTCGTCGTGATCGGCCTGCTCGTCGTGATCTCGATCGGCTTCACCTACGGCGTCTTCATCGCCCCGCCGGATGCCGCGGGCGTCGCCGGCGGCATGATTCCGCGATTCGAGGGGTCGGAGTCGGTGCTGCTCGCGGCATCCATCCTGGGCGCGACGATCATGCCGCACGCGATCTACGCCCACAGCGCCCTCGCCCGCGACCGGTTCTCCTCCGCCGGCGCGCGCCCCGTCGACCGCGCCATCACCACGCCGCGCCTGCTGCGCGCAACCCGCTGGGACGTGACGATCGCCCTCGCCGTGGCGGGCACCGTGAACCTCGCGATCCTGCTGCTCGCGGCCGCCAACCTCGCCGGCGTCGACGGGACCGACAGCCTCGAGGGCGCATACGGCGCCCTCGCGGCGGGACTCGGCGGCGTCGTCGCGACGATGTTCGCGGTCGGCCTGCTCGCGAGCGGCCTGGCGAGCACCACGGTGGGCGCCTACGCCGGCGCGGAGATCATGCACGGCCTGCTGCGCGTGCGCGTGCCGCTGATCGCGCGGCGCCTCGTCACGCTGGTGCCGGCCATCGTGATCCTCGCGCTCGGGGCCGATCCGACCTGGGCGCTGATCCTCAGCCAGGTGGTGCTGAGCTTCGGCATCCCGTTCGCGCTCGTGCCGCTCGTCGCCCTCACCGCCCGCCGCGACGTGCTGGGGGCGCACCGCAACCGCTGGTGGACGACCCTTGCGGGTGTCGTCGCGTCGGTGTTCCTCATCGCTCTGAACGCACTGCTGCTGTGGCTCGTGCTGACGGGCCGATAGTCACGGCCGGTAGCCTGAGAGCGTGGCTGCGAACTCCGTCGCGATCGACGACTACCTGAAGACGATCTACCACCACACCGAGTGGCAGCCCCTGCTCATGACGTCGTCGCAGCTGGCGGCCGAGCTGAAGCTCGCCCCGTCGACGGTCACGGAGATGGTGCAGAAGCTCGTCGCACAGGGTCTCGTCGACCACCGTCCGTACGGGCCGGTCGCGCTCACCGAGCAGGGCCGGCTGCGCGCGGCATCCATCATCCGTCGCCATCGCCTGATCGAGACGTGGCTGGTGCAGGAGTTCGGCTACGCGTGGGACGAGGTGCATGACGAGGCCGAGGTGCTCGAGCATACGATCAGCGACCGCCTGCTCGCCGGCATCGCAGAGCGGCTCGGGCATCCTCGCTTCGACCCGCACGGCGACGCGATCCCGGATGCCGAGGGTAACGTCCACCGCCTGCCGTTCGTGCTGCTGTCGACCGCCGAGGTCGGACACGCGGGCGAGGTGCTGCGGGTCAGCGACCGCGATCCCGAGCTTCTGCGCGCGCTGGAGGGCGCCGGCATCGATGTGGGGCACCGCCTCGTGGTCGCCGGAACGGACGTGGTCCGCGTCGATGACGGCGCGACGGTCGCCCTGCCCGCCGGCGCGGCCGGTGCGGTCTGGCTGACCGCCTGACCCGGGTTGCCCCCCGCCCTCGCCCCCGGCGTGGCTGCCCCCCGCCACGGGGATGTCCCAAAAGCGGTCCCCTCCGGGGCCTCCACACCGCACAATCTGGGACACGCCCCGCTACAAGTGGGACGCGGTCGGGGGCGATGGGGGGCATCGCGACCGTGGCGCGGAGGGGCTGGCCGACAGCGTCAGCGCCGCCGGAGGCGCCGCGGACGGCTGGCCTTGAGGTAGGGCCAGGTGATGCCGGTGGCGTGCTCGCAGTAGTCCCAGAGCCTCGCGGCGATGTCCTCGCGCCGGGCCAGCGTACTCGCCTGTCCGAGCGTGGGCGCACCGGCCACCAGTCGCGACGGCCCCCAGAACTGGCCACCGATCGCCTCCGGATCGACGAGCGCCCGGACGAGCGGCCACGCCCCGCGCTCCTTGGACTGCGTGATCGGAGCCTGCAGGTTGTCGACGAAGCGCGTCATCCGCGTGGGCTCGTTGATGCCCAGGATGCCGCGGGTGCGTCCGCTGATCGCGTACCCGGGATGGGCGACGAGGCTGGCGATCGGCACGTTCGCGGCCCGCAGGCGCCGATCGGCCTCGAAGCCGAGAGCGGTCGTCGCGACCTTCGACTGCACATAGGCCCGCCACGGCGAGTAGTTCGTCTCCAGCTCGGGATCGACGGGGTCGTAGTTTCCCATCGCGGTCGACATCGACCCGACCCACACCATACGACCGCGACCGGCGGCGAGCGGCGGCAACAGCTCGCCGGCGAGCGCATAGTGGCCGAGGGCGTTCGTCGCGAAGACGACCTCGTGGCCGTCGGCGGTGGTCTCGCGGTGGCGCGGCGGGTGCACGACTCCGGCGTTCAGCAGAAGCCCGTGCAGCCCCGCGCGACCGCGCACCGTCGCGGCGGCGGCGCGCACCGAGCCGAGGTTGCTGGTGTCGAGCAGGAGGGTCGTGATCTCGGCATCCGGCACCTGACGGCGTACGGCGACGCGTGCGGTGGCCAGCTTGTTCGGGTTGCGGCCCGTCATGATCACGTGGGCGCCCGCCTCGGCGAGCTGCAACGACGCGAAGAAGCCGAGCCCAGCCGTCGACCCGGTGACGAGGTAGCGTCTGCCGGAGAGGTCGGGGAGCGTCGTCGGGTCCCAGTCGTCGCGTGCCACGCGTCGAGACTACGGCCGGATCACCCCGCTAGGCTGGCCCCATGCGGACACGCGCCGATATCGAGTGCTGGCTCACCGACATGGACGGCGTTCTCGTCCACGAGAACAAGCCCATCCCCGGCGCCGCCGAACTGCTCGCGCAGTGGCGCGACGCGGGCACGCCGTTCCTCGTGCTGACGAACAACCCGTTCTACACGCCGCGCGATCTCAGTGCGCGCCTCCGCATCTCGGGCCTCGAGGTGCCCGAGGACCGCATCTGGACCTCCGCACTGGCGACAGCCGAGTTCCTGCGCTCGCAGCACCCGGGCGGCACGGCGTTCGTCATCGGCGAGGCGGGGCTGACGACGGCGCTGCACGAGGCCGGCTACGTGATGACCGAGACCCAGCCCGACTACGTCGTCATCGGCGAGACGCGCAACTACTCGTTCGACCGCATCACGCAGGCGATCCGCTTCATCAACGCCGGCGCCCGCTTCATCATCACCAACCCCGACGCGACGGGCCCCACCCCGACCGGCATCGTTCCGGCGACCGGGTCGTTCGCCGCGCTCATCACGCACGCGACCGGCAAGGCCCCGTACGTCGTCGGCAAGCCGAATCCGATGATGTTCCGCTCGGCGATGAACCGCATCGGCGCCCACTCGGAGATCACGGGCATGATCGGCGACCGCATGGACACCGACGTCGTCGCCGGCATCGAAGCCGGTCTGCACACGATCCTCGTCCGCACCGGCATCTCCGACGACGCCGAGATCGAGCGCTACCCCTTCCGTCCCGACGAGATCCTCGACTCGGTCGCCGACCTGCTGGCCGACGAGCCGGCGGAGTCCGAGATGCCCGAGGGGCTGTGACGGAACGCAGCTCCGGTCGGCGGGTCACCCTCACCGAGGTCGCAGAGAGGGCGGGCGTGTCGCGCTCGGCGGCCTCGTTCGCGTTGAACGGTCGCCTCGACCAGCGTCTGTCCGTCGAGACGATGGCCCGCGTTCGCCGGGCGGCCGACGAGCTCGGCTACCGCGCGAACGTGACCGCGAAGACCCTGCGCACGGCCCGCTCGGGCACGGTCGCACTGGTCTCGGACTTCGCACGCAGCTGTTCTTCGCCGAGCTCGCCGGACCGGTCAACGACGTGGTCGTGGAGGTCGACGGTGAGCCCATCCACATCGAGCGCGCGCCCGTCACCGACGTCCGTCGACTGTCATGGACTCGTCCCCCGCGCCCGACTAGGCTGAGACTGCCCGCCTCCGCACGGGCGGAGGAGACATCGTGAACGCGACCGATCAGACGCTGCTGTTCGCCTCGACCGGCGTGGTGCTGGTCGGGACGCTCGTGGTGTTCGTCGTGCAGTTCATCCGCGGTCGCGGGCGCGACGGCGGCGAGGGGAGCGACCGGTGATCGCCATCGTCTTCGTCGTGACCGCGATGATCCTCCTGATCGTCGCGCTGGTGCTCTTCGTGCGGGGTCGCCGCGATGCGCCGCAGGGGACGCCGCTGCCGAACGGCCGCGGCATCCTGCTGCTCACCCTTGCGGGCCTCGTGCTCGCGCTGGCGTCGCAGCTGCCCATCTTCCGCTGACGCCACCTCTCCCCGGTCATCGTCGCCAGAATCGGATGCCGACGACGGATGCGGATCTGTGAGCTCACGGCATCCGAATCCGTTGCGGCCGAAGCGGGGCCCTACTGCGCCTGCAGGCCCAGGTCGTCGAGGTCGATGATCGAGCGCCACTCATAGCCGGCGGCCTCGACCGCCGCCTGCGCGCCGGTCTTGCGGTCGACGACCGTGACGACCGCCACGATCTCGGCACCGGCAGCCGCGACGACCTCGGCGGCCTTCAGGGGCGAGCCGCCCGTCGTGGAGGTGTCCTCGACGATGACGACACGCTTGCCGGTCACCTCGGCGCCCTCGATCTGGCGACCGCGACCGTGGTCCTTCGGCTCCTTGCGCACGACGAACGCATCCACGGGCGTGCCGGCGGCGACCGACGCGTGCATGACAGCGTTCGCGATCGGGTCCGCACCCAGGGTGAGGCCGCCCACGGCATCCGCGTTCAGGTCGCGCACCGCGTCGAGCACGAGCCGGCCGATCGCGGGAGCCGCGCGGTGGTCGAGCGTGAGCTTGCGCATGTCGACGTAGTACGTCGCCTTCTTGCCGCTGGAGAGCGTGAAGTCGCCGTGGAAGACGGCTTCGGCGGCGATGAGGTCGACGAGGGCGCGACGCTCGGACTCGAGCTCGGGCGTGGAGGCGGCGGTCATGCTGAAGAGTCTACGGAAGCGAAGAACCGGGATTATTTCCGCAGCATCTCTGCCCGCGGCATCCACCCCGCACCCTAGAGTCGGGAACGTCACCCGGCGCGGTGCCCGGGCGATCCCGGGCGCTGCGGCCGACCGGATCGAAGGAGCACCATGGCCCGTATCGGCATCGTCCGCGAGCGGGACGGCGAGACCCGCGTCGCCGCCTCCCCCACCACCGTCGGCAAGATCCGCGCGCTCGGCTACGACGTGAGCGTCGAGGCCGGCGCCGGCGCCGCATCGTCGTTCCCGGATGCCGCGTACACCGCCGCCGGCGCCACCGTCGCCACCCGCGACGACGCCTGGGGCGCCGATGTCGTCCTGTCGGTCGCGGCCCCCACGGATGCCGAGATCGCGCTGCTGCAGCCGGGGGCGACGCTCATCGGCATCCTGAGCCCGGCGCTCAGCCCCGACCTGCTCGCCGCCCTCGCCGCCCGCGGCGTGACCGCCCTCGCGATGGACGCCGTGCCGCGCATCTCCCGGGCGCAGTCGATGGACGTGCTCAGCTCGATGGCCAACATCGCCGGCTACCGCGCGGTCGTCGAGGCCGCGAACGAGTTCGGCCGCTTCTTCACCGGACAGGTCACCGCCGCCGGCAAGGTGCCGCCCGCGAAGGTGCTGGTCGCCGGGGCCGGCGTCGCCGGTCTCGCCGCGATCGGCGCCGCCTCGAGCCTCGGCGCGATCGTCCGCGCCACCGATCCCCGCCCCGAGGTCGCCGACCAGGTCGCCTCGATCGGCGGCACCTACCTCGAGGTCGTCGTGCCCGACGAGCAGAAGGAAGTGTCGACCGACGGCTACGCGAAGGCCACCAGTGCCGCCTACGACGCCGCGGCCGCCAAGCTCTACAGCGACCAGGCCGCCGACGTCGACATCGTCATCACGACCGCGCTCATCCCGGGCCGCGCGGCCCCGCGCCTGCTCACCGCCGCCGACGTCGCCGCGATGAAGCCGGGAAGCGTCATCGTCGACATGGCCGCGGGCCAGGGGGGCAACGTCGAGGGCTCCGTCGCCGGCGAGCGCGTCGTCACCGCGAACGGCGTGATCATCCTCGGCTACACCGACCTCGCCGGCCGTCTCCCCCAGCAGGCGTCGCAGCTCTACGGCACCAACCTGCTGAACCTCCTCACCCTCCTCACCCCGGGCAAAGACGGGCAGCTCGCGATCGACGACACCGACGTCGTGCAGCGCGCCGTCACCGTTACGCGTGACGGCGCGATCACCTGGCCGCCGCCCCCGGTGCAGGTCTCTGCCGCGCCGGCGAAGCCCGGGACGGATGCCGCGGCATCCGCGCCGGCCCCCGCCGCCAGGAAAGGGCTCTCGGCGGGAGCGAAGAGCGGCCTGATCGTCGCCGGCATCGCCGCCCTGTTCCTCGTGTGCGCCGTCGCGCCCGCGCCCCTGCCCCAGCACATCCTCGTGCTGACCCTCTCGGTCGTGATCGGGTTCTCCGTCATCGGCAGGGTCGCCCACGCCCTGCACACGCCGCTGATGAGCGTCACCAACGCGATCAGCGGCATCATCGTCGTCGGCGCCATGAGCCAGATCGTCGTGCCGAACCCCGTGGTGCAGGTGCTCGCGGCGATCGCGGTGCTCCTGGCATCCATCAACATCTTCGGAGGCTTCGCGGTGACCCGTCGCATGCTCGCCATGTTCCAGAAGGGCGACCAGAAGTGACCATCGTCGCCACCTCCGAGACGGCCGGGGCGCTCGCGCTCGCCCAGTCCGTCGCCACCGCCGCGTACATCGTCGCGGCGCTGCTGTTCATCCTCGCCCTCGCCGGGCTCAGCACACAGGAGACCGCGCGCCGCGGCGTCGTCTACGGCATCGTCGGCATGACGATCGCCCTGCTGGCCACCCTCGTGCTCGTCGTCGCGAACGGCACCCTCGTTCTGGACGGCGCTTCCGCCGCGCTCGGGATCGGGCTGCTCGTCGCCGCGGTCGTGGTCGGCGGCGCCATCGGCCTGTGGCGGGCGCGCGTCGTCGAGATGACCGGCATGCCCGAGCTCATCGCCCTGCTCCACTCCTTCGTGGGCCTCGCGGCCGTGCTCGTCGGCTGGAACGGCCACCTGTACGCCGACGGGATCGCGCCCGAGCTCATCGGCATCCATCACGCCGAGGTGTTCATCGGCGTCTTCATCGGCGCCGTCACCTTCACGGGGTCGATCGTCGCCTTCCTCAAACTCTCCGGGCGGATGTCGTCGAAGCCGCTCATGCTGCCCGGCAAGAACGCCCTCAACATCGGCGCCCTGGCACTCTTTCTCGTGCTCACGGTCTGGTATGTCGCGACCCCGTCGATCTGGCTGCTCGTCGCCGTGACCGCGCTCGCCCTCGCCCTCGGCTGGCACCTGGTGGCCTCGATCGGCGGCGGCGACATGCCGGTCGTCGTCTCGATGCTCAACAGCTACTCCGGCTGGGCTGCGGCCGCCGCCGGGTTCCTCCTGAACAACGACCTGCTCATCGTCACTGGCGCCCTCGTCGGTTCGTCGGGTGCGTACCTGTCGTACATCATGTGCACGGCGATGAACCGGTCGTTCCTCTCGGTCATCGCCGGCGGATTCGGCATCGAGGCTCCCCGCAGCGCCGAGGCCGAGGAAGGCGAGCATCACGAGACGGATGCCGCAGCCGTCGCCGAGCTCCTCCGCGACGCACGGTCGGTCATCATCACCCCCGGCTACGGCATGGCCGTCGCCCAGGCGCAGTACCCGGTCGCCGACCTCACGAAGCGGCTGCGCGAACGGGGCGTCGAGGTGCGCTTCGGCATCCATCCCGTCGCCGGGCGCCTGCCGGGCCACATGAACGTGCTGCTGGCCGAGGCCAAGGTGCCGTACGACATCGTGCTCGAGCTGGACGAGATCAACGACGACTTCGCCGACACCGACGTCGTACTCGTGATCGGCGCGAACGACACGGTCAACCCCGCCGCGGCCGAAGACCCGGGCTCGCCCATCGCGGGCATGCCCGTGCTGCACGTGTGGGAGGCCCGCAGCGTCGTCGTGTTCAAGCGGTCGATGGCGTCGGGTTACGCCGGCGTGCAGAACCCGCTGTTCTTCCGCGACAACACGCAGATGCTCTTCGGCGACGCCAAGCAGCGGGTGGAGGACATCCTGCGGGCACTGTGACCCGCCGCCCGCGTGCGCGTTCCGTATTCAGTCTGGTTGCGATGCGGCGTGGTGACGCAGCGTGCCAAGACGGGCCGCAGCGGGATGCCGCGGGCCGCGGAGACTGAATACGCGACGGCGGGACGGCGGGGCGCCGACCCCAGCGCGGGGGCCAATACGCTGGATGCCATGCGCATCGCCACCTGGAACGTCAACTCGATCCGCGCCCGCGTCGTCCGCACCGTCGACTTCGCCGTCCGCGAGGGCATCGACGTGCTGGCGATGCAGGAGATCAAGTGCAAGCCCGAGCAGTTCCCGTACGAGGCTTTCGAAGACGCGGGCTTCACCGTCGAGGCGCACGGGCTCAACCAGTGGAACGGGGTCGCGATCGCCAGCCGTGAGCCGATCGAGAACCTGCAGGTCGGATTCCCGGGCATGCCCGGCTTCGCGAAGGGTCACGATGGCCCCGGCGCTCCGCTCGAGGCCCGCGCGCTCGGCGCGACCATCGGCGGCGTCGAGGTGTGGAGCCTGTACGTGCCCAACGGGCGCGGCCTCGACGATCCGCACTACCGCTACAAGCTCGACTGGCTGGAGGCCCTCCGCGGCTACACGGCCGACACGCTCGCGGCCGATCCCGACCGGGCGCTCGCGCTCACCGGCGACTTTAACATCGCCCCCACGGATGCCGACAACGGCGACCCCACGGTCATCGAAGGCGTGACCACGCACGTCTCCCCGCCCGAGCGCGCCGCCTTCCAGGCGCTCCTGGATGCCGGCTTGGCCGACACCGTCCGCCCCCTCGTTCCCACGGGGTACACCTACTGGGACTACAAGCAGCTGCGCTTCCCCCGCAACGAGGGCATGCGCATCGACTTCATCCTCGGCTCGCACGCGTTCGCCGACGCGGTGACCGCGGCATCCATCCACCGTGACGAGCGCAAGGGCGAGATCCCGAGCGATCACGTCCCCGTCGTCGTCGACCTGGACCTCGACGGCCCGGACGACGACGACCGCCCGATGATCTGGTGACCGGGCGAACTCAGGTCATGTCGCCCGTGACGACGTCGCCGTCGGGGGCGTAGCGCAGCAGAAGCGTGCCGGTCGGTCCCGATACGGCGGGTGCGATCAGCCGCAGCCGTGCCGGTGCCGCGCCGTCCGGAAACACCTTCTTGCCCCGACCGAGCACCACCGGGTGCACCCACAGCTTCAGCTCGTCGTACAGACGGGTGCGAAGCAGCGTCTGCGAGAAGTCGACGCTGCCGATCACGTGCACCTCGGCGTGACGGTCGCGCAGCGCATCCACGGCCGCCGCGACCTCGGCGTCCGAGCCGGTCAGCACGCTGGTGCCCGCCCATTCCGGGTCGACACCGGCCCGGGTCGCGACATACTTCGGGATGGCATCGAAGTGCCGACCGATGAACCCCTCCGGCCCGTCGGTGTGGTGCGGCCAGTACCCGGCGAAGATGTCGTAGGTGCGTCGGCCGAGCAGCAGCGCGTCCATCCGGCGGATGCCGCTGCCGACGTCCTCGCCGATGACGGCGTCCTCGAACGGCGCCTGCCAGCCGCCGAACGGGAACCCGCCGCTGGTGTCTTCGTCGGGGCCGCCCGGCGCCTGGGCGACGCCGTCGAGCGTCGTGAACAGGTCGATGACGATCCGCCCGCGCATCACGCGGTCTCCGCCGGGGGTCCCTGCTCGGCCGCGACGGGGTCCATGTAGAGGAAGCCGAGGCTGTTACCGTCGGGATCGTCCAGGTCGCGGCTGTACATGAAGCCGTAGTCCTGAACGGGGTGCGGCTCGGTGCCACCGGCAGCCACGCCCGCCTCGACGATCGCGTCGACGTCGGCGCGCGAGTCCCGCGTGAACGACAGCGACACCTGGGCCCACTCCTTGGGCTCTCCGATGGGCTTGTCCGTGAAGGTCGCGAAGAACTCCCGGCGCAGCACCATGAAGAAGATGTCGTGCGACCAGACGACGCACGCCGCGTTCTCGTCGGTGAAGTTGGGGTTGATGGCGCAGCCGAGCGCCCGGTAGAAGGCGACGCTGCGCTCGAGGTCGTTCGTCGGAATGTTCACGAAGATGCTCGTCATACCCAGAGCATGCACCCCCGGCGCGATGAGGTCGAGACCCTCTCCCTCTCAGGGGGGATGCCGCGGCATCCGGCTGCCCCTAGCGTGGAAGGATGAGCTCCGCCGCCCTCGTCCGCACGACCACGCCCGCGCAGCGTCGCAACGATGTGTGGCTCGCGCTCGCACTGTTGATGAGTGCCGTGATCAGCGCGTGGCTGGGCACGGTGGCCGGCTTCTACGGCGAGAACACCCCCGCCTTCGGCTGGGCGCTCGTGTACGTCGCCGCCCTCACTCTCCCTCTGGCCCTGCGCCGGCGCTTTCCCGAAACGACGCTCATCGTCGTCGCGCTCGCATTCTTCGTCGGTGTCTCGGTACGCATCCCGGAGATCTACGTCGGCAACGTGGCCCTGTTCATCGCCATGTACACCGTCGGGGCGTGGGTGAGCGACCGCCGGCGCGCAACCGTCGTGCGGCTCGCGGTGATCGCGGGCATGTTCGTCTGGCTTCTCGTGGTGACCTTCCAGAGCGCGACCGATCCGGACGGCGACGGGCCCTCCCGGGCGGGCCTGTTCTCCCCGTTCGCCGCGTACATGATCATCCAGTTCCTCGTGAACGCGGCCTACTTCGGCGGCGCGTACTTCTTCGGAGAGCGCGCCTGGGCCGACGCCCGTGCGCGCGCGGTGCTCGAAGAGCGCACCGCCGAACTCGAACGCGAACGCGAGATCACCGCCGCCCAGGCGGTCGCCCTGGATCGCGTCCGTATCGCCCGTGAACTGCACGACGTCGTCGCCCACCATGTGTCGGCCATGGGCGTGCAGGCGGGGGCGGCGCGCACCGTGCTCGACGACGACACCGCCGCAGCCCGGGAGGCGTTGGTGACGGTGGAGACGTCGGCGCGCGAGGCGCTGACCGAGCTGCGCCAGCTGCTCGAGACCCTCCGCACCCCCGACGCCGACACCCCCGCCGCCTCGACGGTGCGCCTGCAGTCGATCCCCGAGCTCATCGCGCACGCGAATGAGAACGGCATGCCCACGACCTTCGCGGTGGTAGGTGACCCGACCGAGCTGCCCGAGCTGGTGCAGGTGAACCTGTACCGCATCGCGCAGGAGGCGCTCACGAACGCGCGGCGTCACGGAGGTCCGGATGCCGCGGCCGACGTCCGGCTGCGCTTCGACGACGATCACGTCGAGCTCGAGGTCGCCAACCGCGGCCGCGAGCAGGTCGCGGGGCGGGCCGGGCTCGGCATCGTCGGGATGCGCGAACGCGCGGCGGCGTCGGGCGGAACACTCGAAGCAGGGCCGCGGCCGCGTGGCGGTTTCCTCGTGCGCGCCCGCGTGCCCTCACGGCTCGGAGGCTCCTCGACCCGAACATCATCGCCTCGCGCGGCAACGATCGCGGAGGCAGGGCGATGAGTGAGCCGGTGCGGGTGCTGCTCGTCGACGATCACGCCGTCATGCGAGCCGGCTTCCGCATGATCCTGGAGGCGCAGCACGACATCACGGTCGTGGGCGAGGCCGCAACGGGATCGGAGGCGATGGCTGCGGCATCCGCTCTGCATCCCGATGTGATCTGCATGGATGTGCAGATGCCCGATATGGACGGGCTCGAAGCGACCCGTCGCATCGTGGCCGACCCGTCGGTCACGGCCGTCGTCGTCATCGTGACCACGTTCGACCGTGACGACTATCTGTTCCACGCGCTGCACGCGGGCGCGAGCGGCTTCCTCCTGAAGAATGCCGGCCCGGAGGAGCTCGTCACCGCGGTGCGCGTCGCCGCCGCGGGCGACGCACTCCTGTCGCCGGCGGTCACCCGCCGCGTGATCGAGCGGTTCGCGGCGTCGCCGGTCGACACCGACGCCCGGATTGCCGCCGCGCTGCCACCGGCGCCCGGGCCGGCCTCGTCAGCGACCGTCCGCACAGCGCCGGCGATCGAACTCACCGAGCGTGAGGATGACGTCCTGCGTCTGCTCGCCGAGGCCTACAGCAACGCCGAGATCGCCGCCGCCCTGTTCATCGGCGAGGCGACCGTCAAGACGCACGTGTCGAACGTGCTGCAGAAGCTCGGAGCGCGAGACCGCGTGGCCGCCGTGGTCTACGCACACCGGCACGGCATGGTCTGACGCGAGCTGGCCGCCGTGTCAGCGAGCGGCGACCGGGATCGATCCCGTGGTGGCCGTCGTCGCGGCGCGCGCCAGGCGCTCGCGCAGCGAGACCAGGGTCGCGTCGGGACGCCACAGCACCACGAGGCTCCAGCCGAACATGCCGACCAGCAGCACGTTGCGGGCGAGCAGCACGCCCGCGGCGAACGGGTGAGCATCGATCAGCGGCAGGTACAGCACCGGGAACACGAGGGTCGTCAGGAAGCACGTGACCGCCAGCCAGACGGCGATCGACGTCCACGCCTTGCGGTCGATCAGCAGGCCGGCGGCGACGACGGGGGCAAGCCACAGCATGTACTGCGGCGAGCCGACCTTGTTGAACACGATGAGAGCCGACGTCAACGCGAACGCTCCGCGAAGGATCAGGTGCTGCTCGCCGATGCGGGACAGGGCGCCCTCCTGGAGCGCACGACGACGCGCACGCCAGAGCAGGACGAGGATCACCATGAAGGCGATCGGCATGGCGTAGCCGACCAGCACGCCCGCGGCGGTGGCGCCGGGACCGGCGACCTCACGCGTCGCCAGGACGTAGTTCTGGTGGATCTGAGCCCCGGGAAGACCCAGCACCGTCGCCCACACCCAGGGGGTGGCGACGGGAGCCTCGAGCTGCAGGGCGCGGTCGCCCTGGATCGTGGCGAAGCTGAAGAGGTTGGAGGCGCCGCCGAAGGCGACAACCACGCCGGCGATGGCGGCGCTCAAGGCCAGTCCACCGGCGATGATGCGCATGCGCAACGACGAGACGGCGACGGCGGCGGCGGCCAAAGCCGCCGGGGCGACCTTGATCCATGTCGCCGCGGCGATCAGCACCCCCGCGATGAACGGTCGACGGACGAGCCAGACGAGACCGGCGATGGCCAGCGGTGCGGCGAAGCCCTCGAGACGCAGCATCGAGACGGGCGCGAGAAGCACCTGGATCGCCAACCAGTACCAGGCGGCGACGTAGCCCTTGCGGTTGCGCAGGTTGTCGGTGAGCGCGAGGACGGCGAAGAAGTTCGCGCCCACCATCATGAGGAGCCAGACGAGCTGGTAGTTCCAGGGGCCGGCGACGATCGCGGCCATGATCGGCGCGAGAGCACCGGCCGGGTAGACCCACGGCATGTCGATCACGGGCCAGTGCCCGTGGGCCGCCTGCTCCGCCCACAGGCGGTACAGCGGAAGGTCGCCCTCCGTGCCGCCAAAGATCATGACCTTCAGCAGAGCGAGGAAGAAGAGGGCGTGCACGACGGCGAAGCCGATGAGCAGGCCACGACGGGTGAACGCGAAGTGCAGGGCACGGGGCCACCACTCGCGGGCACGGTCGGATACACGGGCGCCGAGGGCGCGGGTCACCTCAGGAGCGCTCGTCACTCGACAGAGTTTAGGAGAGCTCGCCTGAGCAAATGGTGGACGCGGTGTTACCCATTGCTGGGAATTCACCGAGTGCGCCGCGCTCCTGCGCCGTGAGAACTGCGGAACACACACTCCCCCACATGGGGGATGCCGAGGCCCGGCAGATGCCGCCGCGCAGCGGATTGCGCTACGGATTCCCGCCTCAGGGGGGAGGTCTGCGGCATCCGCCCTTCCTAACGTGGAGTCAACGGCAAGCAGAGGAGGAGAACATGCTCGAACTGAACGGCATCACCAAGAGCTACGGCGTGAAGCGGGTGCTCGACGACGTGAGCTTCCGCGTGGCGTCGGGGCGCCTGACCGGATTCGTGGGCGGCAACGGCGCCGGCAAGACGACGACCATGCGCATCGTGCTCGGCGTGCTCGGCCGCGACAGCGGGGAGGTCACCCTCGACGGCGCCCCCGTCACCGCGGCCGACCGACGCCTCTTCGGCTACATGCCGGAGGAGCGCGGGCTGTACCCGAAGATGCGGGTTCTGGAGCACATCGTCTACCTCGCCCGCCTGCACGGGTTCGACAAGGCCGAGGCCACCGCGCGCGCCGAGGCGCTGCTCGTGGAGCTCGGTCTCGGCGAGCGCCTCCGCGACAACGTCGAGACCCTCTCGCTGGGAAATCAGCAGCGCGCGCAGATCGCCGCCGCTCTCGTGCACGACCCGCAGGTGCTCATCCTCGACGAGCCGTTCTCGGGTCTCGATCCGCTCGCCGTCGATGTCGTCGCGGGCGTCCTGCAGGCGCGGGCGGCCCAGGGCGCGGCCGTCCTGTTCTCGTCGCACCAGCTCGACGTCGTCGAACGGCTCTGCGACGACCTCGTCATCATCGCGGACGGCACGATCCGCGCCGCCGGCACTCGCGACGCCCTCCGCGCCGAGCACGCCCAGCACCGCTACGAGCTGATCTCCGGCGGCGATCTCGGCTGGCTCCGTGACGAGCCTGGCGTGGACGTGCTCTCGTTCGACGGCGGCTACGCACTGTTCGACGTCGATGGGGATGCCGCCGCGCAGCGGGTGCTGCAGCGCGCGGTCTCCGCGGGCGATGTCGCCAGTTTCTCGCCTCAGCAGCCCTCTCTCGCCCAGATCTTCAAGGAGGTCATCCAGTGAACGTCAGCGCTCCATCCTTTGCCCAGAGCACGTGGCTCGTCGCCGAGCGCGAGGTGGGATCCAAGCTCCGCAGCAAGGCGTATCTCATCTCCACCGGCATCCTCTTCGTGCTCGCGCTCGTCGGTGTGCTGTGGGGAGGCTTCTCGGCACAGTCCGACAGCCGGACCCCGGTCGCCGTCACCGCCGACACCGCCGCATCGGTCGCCGACAACCCGCTCGTGAAGACCACCGAGGTCGCCGATGCCGACGCCGCACGCGCGCTCGTGCAGGACGGCACCGTCGACGCCGCGCTCATCCCCGGCGGCGCCGCGCCGTTCGAGTACACCGTCGTCGCGAAGGAGACAGCCCCGTCGTCCCTGCTGCAAGCGCTGAGCCTCACCCCGCAGGTGGAGCTGCTCGACCCGTCGAGCGTGCACCCGGGACTGCGCTACCTCGTCGCGCTCGGATTCGGGCTCATCTTCTTCATGGCGGCACTGACCTTCGGCTCGACGATCGCGCAGTCCGTCGTGGAGGAGAAGCAGACTCGCGTTGTCGAACTGCTCATCTCCGCCGTCCCCGTGCGGGCGCTGCTGGCCGGCAAGGTCATCGGCAACACGATCCTCGCGATGGGCCAGATCATCGGCCTCGCCGCGATCGCGATCATCGGCTTCACCGTCACCGGGCAGAGCAGCCTGCTCGCCGGGCTCGGCGCCCCCATCGCCTGGTTCGCCGTCTTCTTCCTCTTCGGCTTCATCCTGCTCGCCGCACTGTTCGCCGCCGCGGCGGCGATGGTGTCGCGGATGGAGGACATCGGCTCGACCACGACGCCGCTGACCATGCTGGTGATGGCGCCGTACTTCCTCGTCATCTTCTTCAACGACAACCCGCTGGTGATGACGATCATGTCCTACGTGCCGTTCTCGGCCCCCGTCGGCATGCCCGTGCGCATCTTCCTGGGTGACGCGCAGTGGTGGGAGCCGCTGCTGTCGCTCGTGGTCATGCTGGTCACCTGCGCGGCGGCCATCTGGGTGGGCGCGAAGATCTACCAGAACTCGCTGTTGCGGATGGGGGCGCGCGTCAAGCTCTCCGAGGCCCTCGCCGGATGACGTGGACACACCCCGACACGGGTCAGTGATCGGCGGATGCCGGTGCCGTCGCGGGCTGCGCGAGCACCGGCATCCGTCGATTGACGAACTGCGGAACGGCGATGCCGTGCAGCAGGATGCTGCCGACGACGGTGAACACCATGATCGCGAGGACGTCGTAGGCCTCCGCGTCGGGCAGCTTGTTGAAGGCAAGCAGCCCGAACACGATCGTCGCGGTGCCGCGCGGGCCGATCACCCCGATGAGGGTGCGCGACCCCCAGGGCACGGGCGATCCCAGCATCGACAGGTACACCGGCACGATGCGGAACAACGTCAACGCCAGGACGACGAGCACGAGCAGACGCCAGTCCACGCCGTTGACGATGACAACGGTGGTCATGGCCCCCAGGACGAACCACACGATGTTGGCGGCGAGGGTGCCGGCTTCTTCGACGAGAAGGATCTCGGGGTGCGGGATCGTGCGCTCGTCGGTGCGCTTGGTCCGTGCGATGCGGTAGACGATGCCGGCGACGAACGCCGCGACGAAGCCGTTCGCCGCGAGGGTGCTGAGTGTCGCGACGCCGAAGGCGATGAGGGGAACGAGAAGCATGACGTAGCGGATGCCGGGGGCGTCGGCCCAGCCGCGGCGCGAGGCCCATCGCACGCACACGCCGAAGACACCGCCGATGACCGCGCCGACGACAATCGCGATCGCGGTGGCGGGGACGGCCCCGAAGAAGGCCTCGAAGAACTCGCCCAACCGCTCTTCGAGCTGCGATTCGTTCTCGGGTGACAGGGTGTCGGAGTTGACGGCCGCCAGGATCGTCGGCCAGGCGATCGCCGCGGCCAGCGCCATGGCGAACACCGGCGAGACCAACCCGTCGTTGTAGCCGCTTTCGATGTTCAGGATCTGGCGCACCCGGGCGGGGATGCGCGGCGAGCGCAGCAGCGTCGCCGCCGGCGCGAAGTCGGTGGGCATGATGACGCACGCGACGACGATGAGGATGAAGACGCTGAGGTGGGGCAGCAGGAACAGTCCGCTCACCACGACCGCCAAGATCGACAGCGGCAGGGCGACGAGCACGAGGCGCGCGATCGTTCGCCCTTCGCCGCCGAAGACGCCCCCGCTCACCTCGCAAGCATCGACGAACAGCAGCACGGCGAGGATCAGCTCCACGACGTGCTCGGCGGCGTCACTGCCCACCGCATCGGAGAAGCCGGTGACGTCGATGAGCACGAGCACCGCTCCGGCGAGAGCGAGCACGGCCGGACCGGCGACGCCGGTGCGTTCGAAACGATGAGCGACGACCGACCACAGACCGATCACGACGAAGCCCAGCAGGAAGATCAGCGGCACCGTTCACCTCTCCTCGGCTGTCTCGGGCGCACGAGCCCCGGTTTCCGGGATCAGTCTGCCAGTCGATGCCGCCGCCGCGTGTCAGCGCTCCACGAGCACACCGTCGGCATCCGCCCAGACATGGGCCCCGGGACGGAACACGACGCCGGCGATCTCCACCGGCACGTCGAGCGCGCCGACGCCCGCCTTCGCGCTCTTGCGGGGGTTCGAGCCGAGGGCCTTGACACCGAGATCGAGCGCGGCGATCGCAACCCGGTCGCGGATCGCGCCGTGCACGATGAGGCCGGCCCAACCGTTCGCGACCGCGGATGCCGCGATCAGGTCGCCCACAAGCGCCGATTCCAGCGAGCCGCCGCCGTCGATCACGAGCACGGCGCCCTCGCCCGGGGTCGCGAGCGTCGCCTTGACGAGCGCGTTGTCACGGTGGCAGCGGATCGTGCGGACCGGGCCGTCGAACGCCGCCCGTCCGCCGAAGTCGTGCAGCTGCAGGGCGAGCGAGTCCAGCGCGTCCCCGCGCTCGTCGTACAGGTCGGCCGTCGCGATGGTGGTCATGACGCCACGCTAACGAGACGCGGGGGCGCGGGGCGCCGTCATGAGCGCGGAAGTTCCGGCATCCTTCCGCCGCCAGCAAACTCATAGGTCCTCACGGGAACAAGACGTCGGTTGCATACGGTTGCATCGACCGGGCCGATAGCGTCCCGCCGACAAACCGTCCTTCATCCTTCTTCAGGAGACGACCATGAGCACCATCGCCGCGCACCCCGCCGACACCGACGCGCCGATTCTCGACGTCCTCGCCGAGCGCTGGAGCACCCGCATCTTCGACCCCGCGACGCCGATCGACGAGCAGGCCCTGGCCAGCGCGCTCGAGGCGGCCCGCTGGGCACCTTCCGCCAACAACACGCAGCCGTGGCGCTTCGTGGTCGCCCGTCGCGGCTCGGCCGCGCACGCGCAGATCGTGGACGCCCTGATGGGCTTCAACCAGTCGTGGGCCGCAGACGCCGCCGCTCTCGTCGTGTTCGCATCGGCCGCCGCGCTCGACGGCAAGCCGCTGCCGTGGGCCGCGTACGACACCGGCCAGGCGGCTGCCCACTTCACGGTTCAGGCGCACGCCTCGGGCCTGCACACCCACCAGATGGGCGGCTTCGACCGTGACGCGATCGCCGCGGCGTTCGGCTTCGGCGACGATCTCGTGGCCGTGACCGTGATGGCCGTCGGCGCCCTCGGCGACATCGACGCCGCTCCCGAGGCGCTGCGCGAGCGCGAGCTGGCCCCGCGCGTGCGCCGCCCCATCGCGGAGTCGCTCATCGTCAACGACTGACGCGCGGCGCCGCCCCCGACGCCCCGCCCCGCGAGAAACCACTCCCCGCACGAAAAACCACTCCCCGCACGAGAAACACGTGTAGGAGTGGTTTTTCGCATCCGGAGTGGTTTTTCGCGAGTTGTCAGTCGTCGAGCAGTTCGGCCTCGATCACGTCGTCATCCTCGGATGCCGCAGCATCCCCGCTCTCGTCGGGCGCCGCTCCTGCGCTGGTGAGCACGAGACTCGTGCCGTCGGCGGCGACGTCGACGCGCACGAGGTCGCCGTCGCGCACACCGCCCGAGAGCAGCGCCATCGCGAGCCGGTCCTGGATCTCGGACTGGATGAGGCGACGCAGCGGACGGGCCCCGAAGATCGGGTCGTACCCGCGCTCGGCGAGCCACGCTCGCGCGTCGGGGGTGACCGCCAGCGTGAGCCGACGATCGCGCAGCCGTCGCTGGAGGGCGTCGACCGACAGCTCCACGATCTGTGCCAGGTCGTCCTGGCTGAGCGCATGGAACATCACGATGTCATCGAGCCGGTTGAGGAACTCGGGGCGGAACGCCGTGCGCACGAGCGCCATCACCTGATCGCGCTTCTGTGCGAGCGTCAGCGTCGGGTCGATGAGGATCGGCGAGCCGAGGTTCGACGTCAGGATCAGGATCGTGTTGGTGAAGTCGACCGTGCGCCCCTGACCGTCGGTGAGTCGGCCGTCGTCGAGCACCTGCAGGAGGATGTCGAACACCTCGGGGTGCGCCTTCTCGACCTCGTCGAGAAGCACCACCGAGTACGGCCGCCGCCGCACGGCTTCGGTGAGCTGACCGCCCTGCTCGTAGCCGATGTACCCCGGAGGGGCACCGACCAGCCGGGCGACCGAGTGCTTCTCGCCGTACTCGCTCATGTCGATGCGCACCATCGCACGCTCGTCGTCGAAGAGGAACTCGGCGAGCGCCTTGGCCAGTTCGGTCTTGCCGACACCGGTGGGTCCGAGGAAGAGGAACGAGCCCGTCGGCCGGTTCGGGTCGCTGATGCCGGCGCGCGAGCGGCGCACCGCATCGGCCACCGCCTTCACGGCGTCCTTCTGGCCGATCAGCCGTTTGCCGAGCTCGGCCTCGAGGTGCACGAGCTTCTCGCTCTCGCCCTGCAACAGGCGTCCGACGGGGATGCCGGTCCACGCGGCGATGACGGCGGCGATATCGGCATCCGTCACCTGGTCGCCCACCATCCGCTCGCCGCCCTCGGCGGCCTCCGCGTTCTCGGCCTGCGCGACCTGTCGCTCCAGCGCCGGAATCTCGGCGTAGTACAGCCGCGAAGCCTTCTCGAGATTGCCCTCGCGCTGGGCGCGCTCCGCCTCGACGCGCGCCTGGTCGAGGCGCGTCTTGAGGTCGCCGACCGCGTTCAGCGAAGCGCGCTCACGCTCCCATCGCGCCTGCAGCTCGTCGAGGCGCGCCTGCTCGACCTTGAGGGTCTCGCGAAGCGTCGCCAGCCGCTCCTTCGACGCGGCATCCTTCTCGCGCTTGAGGGCCAGCTCTTCGAGCTTGAGGCGGTCGACGTGGCGGCGCAGCTCGTCGATCTCGAGAGGTGCGGAGTCGATCTCCATGCGCAGGCGCGACGCGGCCTCGTCGATCAGGTCGATGGCCTTGTCCGGCAACTGACGCGAGGGGATGTAACGGTTCGACAGGGATGCCGCGGCCACGAGCGCGCCGTCGGCGATGGCGACCTTGTGGTGCGCCTCGTAGCGCTCCTTGAGGCCGCGCAGGATCGCGATGGTGTCCTCGACGCTGGGCTCGCCGACGTACACCTGCTGGAAGCGGCGCTCGAGGGCGGCATCCTTCTCGATGAACTCGCGATACTCGTCGAGCGTCGTCGCGCCGATGAGGCGGAGCTCGCCGCGCGCGAGCATCGGCTTGAGCATGTTGGAGGCGGCGACCGATCCCTCGCCACCTCCGGCACCCATGAGCACGTGCAGCTCGTCGATGAAGGTGATGATGCGACCCTCGGACTCGGTGATCTCTTTGAGCACGCTCTTGAGGCGCTCCTCGAACTGTCCGCGGTACATGGCACCGGCCACGAGCGCGGAGATGTCGAGCGAGACGAGCTCCTTGTCCTTGAGCGACTCGGCCACGTCGCCGGCGACGATGCGCTGGGCGAGGCCCTCGACCACGGCGGTCTTGCCGACGCCGGGCTCGCCGATGAGGACGGGGTTGTTCTTCGTGC
>ERZ778021.881-NODE-881-length-43061-cov-8.048761_pt1 | contig 43061 bp, 30 predicted proteins | sample MGYA00375751_ERZ778021 | MGnify/ENA primary metagenome ERZ778021 (study PRJEB29350, sample SAMN05389814) | bioreactor metagenome | isolation source: Thiocyanate stock bioreactor | place: South Africa: University of Cape Town | collected 2013-08-29 ... | reverse complement strand
GACAATCCCGCTGAGATCTCCTTTATCGGAGGTACGGTATGGCCGCAGTCTGTTACCGACAACATGAACAACTACAAATGGCGCCAGTTTTATCTGGAGGCTTCCCTGCACTATGACCGTACTTTTGGCGATCATGCAGTGACAGGGCTTTTCCTCTACAATGCACAGCGCACCTATCATCCCGAATTGCTGTTTTCCGTACCGGAAGGCCTTATGGGAATTGCCTCACGGGTCACCTACAACTACCGGGAGCGTTATCTGGCCGAGTTTAATATGGGCTACAACGGATCAGAGAATTTCCCTGAAAACAAGCGGTTTGGGTTTTTCCCTGCATTTTCGGGTGGTTGGGTGCTGAGCAACGAGTCATTTTTTCCAAAGAACGACTACGTTTCATTTGTGAAGTTCCGCGCGTCGTATGGAGAGGTGGGTAATGACAAGCTGAGAGGACGCAGGTTCCTCTATCTGCCGAGCACCTGGGCCAATGACGGGGGCTGGCCGAATGGTTATTACTTCGGCAACGGCAATGGCAGTACCCAGGACCCATTCTATCCGGGAGCTTATGAAAGTGTGGTGGGCAATCCTAACGTGACCTGGGAAAGGGCACGCAAGACCAATTATTCCATGGAAATAAAACTGTTAAAGAACAAGCTCTCTTTTGTGGGAGATATTTTCAAGGAAAAACGAGACAACATCCTCTGGTATCTGGGTACGGTACCCGATATTGTGGCGGCTTCACTGCCACCGGCCAATATCGGTATAGTCCACAACAAGGGTTTTGAATTCCAATTAGGCTGGTCGGACCAGGTCAACGACTTCAGGTACGGCATCAAGGGGGATATCTCTTACGCCAAGAACACCATTATATTCCAGGATGAACCCCTGTACCCCTATGAATGGATGAACAGCACAGGATTTTCCTTAGACCAATACAAAGGATGGAAGTCGGACGGATTTTACAATTCGGCAGAGGAAGCCTACAACAGGCCCTATTCGGCCATAGACGGCAACAAAGTCCAGGCCGGCGACCTGCGCTATGTGGACATTGACGGGGACGGTAAGCTGGATATCAACGACAATATTCCCATCGGCTATGGCAACCACCCCCGTGTGGGTTACAGCAGTACGATCGACCTGGGTTACAAGGGGTTCAATTTGTCGGTATTGTTCATCGGTTCGGACCAGGGTACCTTCCGGATACGGGATTTCTACCTGCTCAACCCTTTTTACATGACGCAGGGAAATGCGTTGCAGTTCCAGTACGACGGACGCTGGACTCCGGAGAAAGCTGCTAACGGCGAGAAGATCACTTTTCCGAGAGCGTCCATGCGCACCCATTCCACGATCAGTGGTGTCGACTCTGATTTCTGGATTGCCTCTACTCGCTTCCTGAGACTCAAAAATGTGGAAGTCAGCTACTTGTTTACAGGGGATAAACTGAAGCGCGTAGGCTTAAATGGCTTGAGAGTATATGCCAACGGCAATAACCTTTATACATGGCACAGTAGCAAGCTGATAAAAGGTATCGACCCCGAGCAGCAGGATTCGGGTGGCTCTTCCCAGGGGTATGTGTACCCGATGATGCGGGTTTTCAATTTTGGTTTACAATTACAATTCTAAGACGATGAAGATTTTCAGATATATAATGAGAGCCACGTTGATCGTGGTGGTTACCAGCAGTTTTTTTTGCTGTTCAGACGATTTTCTGCGCAAGCCGATCGGCAGTGACCTGAATGTGGACTCGATCTTTTCCACCAAGCAGAAGGCGATGTCTGCCATCTCTAAGGCATACGGCAATTCGCTGGCTTCGGGCATCAACCTGTCCGGCTGGGACAACAACCGGACATGGAATTTGCGTGGCGGCACCATAGGCCATTTGTCGGGCGAGATCAACTCTACCAAGTTCAGTTGGGAAGACAGCTGGCTTATCCAGCGCGGGGGTATGGTGGCCGACGACGGATCGGGCCTTGCACGGAGTGATGACGGCTTTGGATTCAACTATGCTTCCATACGGCATAATTACTTAGTCATCGAGAATATCGACAAAGTGCCGGACATGTCCGATGAAGAAAAAAGAATGGTCAAAGCCGAGATGCAACTGCTGTCGGCTTACCGTTACCAGGAGATGTTCAAGCGTTACGGCGGCGTACCTCTCGTCAAGGAGATACTCTCCCCCGATATGGATGTCAAGATACCGAGAGTTACTTTGCAGGAGACACTGGATTATATTTTGGAGCAATGTGATGAAGCTTACCCGTATCTTCCCGACAGGCATGACGCAAGCATGGGAGGCCGGGTGACCAAAGGCGTGGCATTGGCCATCAAGGCCGAAGCGCTGCTGTATGCGGCGAGGCCCTTGTTCAACAGCGCCACCCCCTACATGTCTCTGGGTACACACAACAACCTGATCTGCTTTGGATCGGCCAATAAGCAACGATGGCAGGACGCCGTGGATGCCAGCCTGGAAGTCATCCAATGGGCACTGGCCAACGGTTACCAGATCATCAATACCGGCGACCCGTTGCGTGATTACGGCACGGCCGTATCCACACCCGGCAATAACGAAGTATTGTTAGCCTACAAACTACAAGATGGTTTTGCGCGGGAAAACTACAGTTGCAACTCACAAGGAGGCGGCTGCAACGGCATGAGCTTTTATCAGTTGCAGCAATACCTCAAAGCCGATGGAACGGAACAACAATGGCCGGGCATAGGAGAGCAGCGCGATGCAGTGGATTATTACACCCGTATGGAGGAGATGGAGCCGCGATATAAGGCTTCGGCCATGGCGGCCGGCAGGGATGCCTGGAACAATCCGGGCGATACATATTGGTCGAGTGCCAACGTAACCGGACGTTCCAACTGGGACGGACGTGCCGGAAATGAAGCCTGCGGGCGCCGGGTAAAGTTCTGGTACAGGGCCGGCACACGCGATTGGTTCAATTTCCCATTATACCGCCTGGCCGAATTCTACCTGAATGTGGGCGAAGCGTATAACGAACTAGACAAACCTGCGGATGCGCTTACACACCTGAACGTGATACGCCGGAGAGCAGGGTTGCCCGATGTGACGGAAACAAACAAAGAGACACTCCGTGAAATTGTCCAGCGGGAATGGGCTGTGGAATTCTACGAAGAAATGCACCGCCTGTATGATGTGAAGCACTGGAAACTGAAAGATATCGGCAATGGCATCATCGGCGGCTCGAAAAAAGCTTTCGCATTTACCTACCTCAATGGCAACGATGGCTGGACAGAGGCTGATTATCTGGGCTATACTGTACAGGAAGTATACCAGGGCTTCTGGGCACAGAGCCAATACCTCTCGCCATTCCCCAAGAGCGAGGTCAATAAAGATTATATCATTCAAAATCCTGGCTATTAACATGAAAACTAATTACAAGATGAACAAGATAAAAACACATAAGTTATGGGGCAGGGTCTGGTCTTTTGTGGGATTTTCTGTCATGGCAGGTACGCTGTCCGCACAATCGCCCTTACCGGACAGCCTGCAACATAACGACATCCAACCGGTCGAAAGCCATCTGCTGGCCATTCCCCCCACGGAGCAGGTAGGCGCTGTTTCTTCGGTCTCGGGGAGCGAACTGTACAAGACGCCTACGGCCAACCTGTCCAATACCTTATATGGCCTTTTGCCGGGACTTACCGTGATACAGGGGTCGGGAGAGCCCGGCTATGATGGCGCCAGCCTGTATATCCGAGGTATGGGTTCATACAATGGCGGCAGCTATGCTATTTTCGTAGATGGTTTCCAAACTACATGGGCATACTTCCAATATCTTTCGGCTACAGAGATTGAGACGGTGAGCGTATTGAAAGACGCGGTCTCCCTGGCTTCACTGGGCATGAAAGGTGCAAACGGGGCATTATGGGTGACGACCAAACGCGGCAACCAACAGAAACCGACAGTCCGGGTGCAAACCCGTACAGGTTTCCAAAAGCCCATCCATCTCAATAAGCCGTTGGATTCCTACGGCTATGCCACGCTCTATAACGAGGCTTACAGCAACGACAACGGCCGTGTATGGTCACCGGTCTATGATGCCGCCGACTTGCAGAGTTACCAAAACCGCTCTGGCATCAATGTGGACTGGTACGACGAGGTGCTGAGGTCACAAACGCCCTTCACCACGACAGATGTGCAGTTCACCGGAGGGAACGAGATTGTCCGCTATTTCGTGACCACAGGCTATATGAACAGTAACGGGATGTATGATGTCCCGAATGATGACACGCACAGCAATGCACGCCTACAGCAGTTCAACCTGCGGGCCAATGTTGATTTCAACGCCTTCGATATTGTGGAGGGCAAGATCGATATGGGCGGGCGCACCGAGGACCGCCGCTTCCCGAACTATACCGGGAACGACCTGTGGCAAAACCTGGCAACCTATCCGAACAATATCTATCCGGTCAAAAATCCGAATGGCTCCTGGACAGGTACGCTGAACTACCCCGACAACCCGGTAGCCAGTATACACGCAAAGGGTTACAACTCCACGCACGACCGTACGATACAGGCCAATTTCGCACTCAAGGAGAAACTTGACTTTATCCAAAAAGGGTTATACCTGCGGCAGGCCATTTCTTTCAGCACCTGGTCGCGGGGGAGCTACGACGTGACCCGCAACTATGCACGGTATATCGGCACGGTACGGCAAACCCCGGACGTGGATACCGACTATAGCATCGATGATGACTGGGGCACCAACCAATGGAGCTACAACCATTGGCTGGTAGAAGCGGGTTATGAGGCCTCTTTCGGAGCAAACAAGCTACACGCCGTGGTTAATTTCCACCAGTCCACTTTCAAAAACGACGCAAACACCAATAACATCGCAGGCATCAACACCGAATACGCAAACCAGCACCTCAGTGCGCGGGTGCATTACAGCCACAACGACAAATACCTGGCCGACCTGGCATTGTCATACAGCGGTTCAGACAATTATGCTCCTGGAAACCGTTTTGGTTTCTATCCGGCAATTGGTCTGGGCTGGCTGTTGCACAAAGAGGATTTCCTCAGTGAGCTTACTTATATCGATTTCTTCAAGGTAAGGGCTTCGGCAGGCCTGTCGGGTTATGACGGGGATGTGGGAAGCCGGAGATATCTGTACCAACGCTATTACTCCGGGTTGGGGTCATATCCTACGGGCAATGGCGATCCTACGTGGAGACAGGGCCAGGGTGAGTTATATACACCCAATCGCCAGATATTTGCCGAAAAAAGTTTGAAATATAACCTGGGGATCGATCTGACCCTGTTCAGGGGATTGGATATCTCTATAGATGCTTTTATGGATAAAAGGTCAGGGATTCCCACCACCGACAACTCCCTTTCCGCAGTATTCGGTGCCACGCCGCCGATCGGCAACATTGGTAAAGTGGATAATAAAGGCGGTGAGCTGTCCGTGCAATACCGGGGCAAATCCAATGTATTCGGCTACCGTGTCGGCGCAATGGCTTCTTACGCCATCAACCGCATCAAATACATGGCCGAGGTCACCCCTGCCACACCCAATATCGCACAGACCGGCCGTGCTATCGGCACGCGTTTCGGGTATGATGCCATTGGCTTTTACGATGTGACCGATTTTGATGGCGCGGGGCAGCTGCTCAGCAGCATAGCCACTCCGTCATTCGGCGCTGTACAGCCCGGGGATGTGCGTTATCGGGATGTCAACCAGGACGGACTGATAGATGAAAGGGATATGATAAAGATTGGCAAGCCCTGGCTGCCCAGCCTGACCTATGCCTTCACCCTCGGCTTCGATTTCAAAGGTTTCGACTTGTCTATCCTGGCACAGGGTGCCGGAGGACGTTCAATCGACCTGTTGGAAGCTTCCGACCAGATACTGGCTTTCAATAATTTTGGCAATGCCTACGACATTGCCAACAAAAGATGGGCCTATTATCCTTCCGAAGGGATAGACACACGCAATACAGCGACTTATCCGCGCTTGTCCACGGTCTATAATCTCAATAACTACCAGTCCTCATCCCTGTGGGTCAAATCGGCCAATTTCCTGCGCATACGCAATATAGAACTGGGATACCGGTTGCCGGCTTCGTTGTTGGACAGGATAAAGATAAGGGATGCCCGGATATATGTCAGTGGTGTGAACCTATTCACCTTTAGTAAACTGACGGATGAATACGGTCTTGATCCGGAGACTTTGACGGGTTATCCGGGGCTGAAATCTTATAATGTTGGTTTAACCTTTAGCTTTTAAAATGATGATGAAACGATATATAAAGTTATGCCTGTTGGCAGTGATACTGCTTGGCACATCCTGCGATCACCTGGATACGCGATTGGATACGCAGGATACCGATGAGACAATCGGGACAGGTTACTCAGCCTTGTTCGGGTTCGGCTATGCACCTTACAGCTTCCTGCACAGCGGGTTTTACACCCTGGACGGCAACCTGTTTGCAGCCGCTACCGACGAAGCGGAGAATACCGACCCTGGGTCCGACGCCCAGTTGTTTAACCTGGGAGCCATCTCTCCTTACGTCAATCCGGACAATCCCTATTCCAATAATTACAATGGCATACGTGCAGCCAATTATTTCCTGGAGAATTCGGAGGATTATAAGGAAAGGCTTAAACTCAACCGGGATACTATCAGTGAGAGCGCTCAATGGCAATACCAGCTTGACGTGCTGGATATCGGATGGCTCAGGGCGGAGAGCAGGGTATTGCGGGCCTATTTTTATTTCGACCTGGTCAAACGGTACGGCGGTGTGCCTTTGGTCACGAAAGTACTGAACTATGGCGAGAACACCCATCTGCCCCGGAACAGCTATGACGACATCATTGATTTTATCGTGCGGGAGGTCGATGCGGTCAAGGATGATTTGCAGGAAGACTGGAAAGAATATGATGCCGGACGTGATGGCCGCTTTACCCGGGGAGCAGCCCTGGCGCTGAAATCCCGTGCACTCCTCTATGCGGCCAGCCCGTTGAACAATCCGGACAATGATCTGGAGAAATGGCGCAAAACAGCCAAGGCGGCATACGATCTCATCAGCCTGGATCAATACGGTTTTCACCCCGATTATGGGTCGTTGTTCCTGGGAGACAATTCTACGTGGAGTTCCGAAACCATACTTGCCGTCCGCCTGGGAGGAAACAATGACTTGGAAAAGCTGAACTATCCCATCGGCACCCCCGGTGGCGCGAGTGGCGTCACGCCATCGCACAATCTGGCAGAGGCATACGAATACCTCGGCACGCCGGATGCGGATAACCCCTATGCCAACAGGGATCCTCGTTTTTCAGCGACTATCGTGCACAATAACAGCACATGGAACGACCGGACAATGGAAATATGGCCGAGAGGAAGCGACGATCCCGCCAATCTCAACACTTCCCGTACGGGCTATTACCTGAAGAAGTTTCTTAACCCCTCACTCAACCTGACACAGGACGAGAAGGAACTGCACAGCTGGATCGTGTTCCGCTATGCGGAGATCATCCTGAACTATGCCGAAGCCATGAACGAGGCCTACGGACCGGATAATGACAATGGATACGGCCTTTCAGCGCGCCAGGCTATCAACCAGTTGAGAGGAAGGACCGGTGTCGGCATGCCGGACGTGGTAGCCGCCAACCAGACGGAAATGCGCGGGCGGATCAAACATGAGCGGCAGGTAGAACTGGCTTTTGAAGACCACCGCTATTGGGACCTGTTGCGCTGGAAAGATGCCGAAACGGTATTGAACCAGCCACTTAAGGGAATACGGATTATCCGGACGGGAAGCACCTTCAATTACCAGGTGGTTGAAGTGGAGAGCAGGACTTTCCATGCACCCCGTATGTACCGATACCCTGTTCCAATAGTAGAAATCAATAAATCACAAGGGGTCTTGACGCAAAATGAAGGTTGGGAATGAAATTTTTTATACATACAATAATGAAACGAGCATGAATTAAAGAGTAAAGAACAAAGAGCCAAGAGTCAAGACATTTCAATTTTAGGGTTTTGATTTTAATCTTATCATTACAGATTTATCTTGGTTCTTGATTCTAAAAATCCTGGTTCTGAAACGTTCCATACATCGACAAGAAAAAAATAAAATAATCGTATGAAAACAAAACATATATACAAGCTTCTTCTCCTTATGCTGTCGGCAGCATTGATCACCTGCGAGAAGGCCGATTCGGACAAGGATTGGGGCAACTCGCTGATCTATATGCCACAAGCAGCATTGTTAGACGGGGGAAATACCATCCATTATCCGGTACCATTCGACAAAAATGCCGCATTGCAGAACTACATCATTGACTCTACCGAAACCAACACCATAAAAGTGATTATGGGCGTGTATCGCTCCGGTTTGGAGGAGTTGCAGGGCTATTCGGTGTCGGTGTTGCCAAATCCCGCCGTGCTGCAACAAAAGCTGGCAGAGATAGAAAATGCTTTCGAACTGCCGGCAGACATGTACAGTGTTCCGGAAACGGTAGAGGTGCCCGACGGGCAACGCGGGGTGAACTTTTATCTGACCATAGACCGGGAAAGGCTCCTGGAAGAATACGGTTATCTCTGGGGCAAATCCATGATATTGGCCTTGTCCCTTGACAAGCCGACACGGTATGCGCTTAATGACAAACTCAGCACAGTTGTGGTAGTCATCAATATGTCAGAGTTCGTGCCCGAGCCTGAATTGGTCAATATTCTTCCCGGAGGCGAGTTCAATCCGGAGGATGAGGCGCTTTGGACCATCGTAAAACAAGATCCCATGACACATGACGCGAATGTCAGCCTTGCCGGCGGAAAGTTATCACTTTCCACATCTCCCGGTTCGCTCCAGACTAACTGGGCTATATATCAGGCCGTAGAAGTAGAACAGGGCAAAAGATACCAGTTGAGGGGAGATATAGAAACGGAAGACGTAAGCAATGGCTGGCTTGAATTTTACCTGCATCCCAATGAACCGGAATATGGAGGAGATTATAGTTCCGGCAGATTGCTTGAGTTCAGTTCCTGGACGGAGGGTTGCCTGGGAACCATATCAGGGAAGATAGAAGAGCTATACTGTGGTGGCAGCACTTCTCCGGGAGCCATCTTTACTTCCAACTTCTCCGGATCCGTCTTTTTTGTCATAAAAGCGGGCGTTTGGGATGGTGCGATAGGGAAGATCGAAATTGACAATCTGAAAATTCTGGAATTGGAAGATTAAGTTTACGGTTCAACAAAACAGATAGAACAATGAAAACAAAATATCTATTCAAATACACCATACTCCTATTGCTTTTGGCCTCTATTTCCTGTGAAAAAGATGATCCGGACACACAGGAACCCGGGTTAATATCCCTGTCACAGGCTTCACAGGAGTATGTTCTCGACGAGGATGAGGGTACGATACAATTCACCCTGGCTGTGTCCCTCTCCGGACAGGATAATCCGGAAGCCTTTTCGGTAGAGGTACAGCCCAACCTTATCCTGCTGAAGCAGAAGATGGATGAGATGGAAGGCGCTGTCGCCATGCCGGCAGACCTTTACAATGTACCGGAAACGGTAGAGGTACCGGACGGACAGCAGACGGTTGATTTTCACTTGACCATCAACCGTAATATGCTGATCGAGAAGTATTCTCACCTCTACGACAAGCACTTGGTGATAGCCGTGAAACTGGCCAAGCCAAGCCGCTACAGCATCGACGAGGCGCATGCCACGGTGGCGGTAACTATCAATTCTATTGATGTCATGCCCGAGCCGCAAGAACCGGAAGAACCCGTAGAGCCGGAAGAGCCGGAAGGTCCTGAAGTACCGGCACCCGAGCCGGAGCCGGCAGGTAATCTTATCAAAGGTGGCGATTTCGGCACGGGAAGCGAGCAATACTGGACGATCATCAACGGGGATGAAGATGAGGCTTACCACGAAGATATGGCAATGATAACTAACGGTTATCTAAAACTTGATTATGGAACGGATGAAGCCGGAGCAACGGTAATGGTATATCAAAAGATTGAACTGGAAAAAGATAAGAGATACAAATTAACGGCAGATTTCTCTTCAACCGGAGGTGCTACCAATCAACTGTTCCAATTAATCATTGACTACCCTCAACCGGTAGAGAGGGTCTGGTACGATGAATACAGGCCCGGCTGGGAAAATGAGATACTGTTTCAATATATAGACAATTGGCAACCGGAGGGATTAAGTAATAAATTGAAGGGAAAATTGCAGGAAATTGCTCCATGGGTAGTAAATATAGACAGGCCTTCAGGAGAGTTTGACGCGAAATTCTCCGGGGAGGGATATATCATACTCCGCTTCGGCAGTTGGAATAGCCCAGGTTCCATTATTATTGACAACCTTTACCTTGTAGAAATGTAAATGATCCATAAAATGATAAGAATGTGTCAGAAGAAACAGTACTTTTGACGCATTCTTATCTTAAAACTCTATTAAAAAGAAACGAATATGAGACAAGAAACATCTGATTTGTCCCTGAAAACCTCTTTTGGATTAAAAGGACTACTATTGATAATTTTGGTATTTTTTGCTCCATCCGTCATAAGCTGTGGCGAAGACAATGGACAGAAAGACAATATACCTCACCCTAAGGCCAATTTTTCGTACAGTGCAGATGAGGCGAACAAACTTACTATCCAGTTCACCAACGCATCGGAGAATTATGCTTCGTCCACGTGGGATTTTGGGGATAACTCCACACTTTCAGTAGAAAAAAATCCTTTGCATGTTTATGATTCGGATGGTACTTACCCCGTGACGCTGACGGTAACAAACAGTGCAGGGGTAACCGACAGCAAAAAAATAGACATCACCGTCGTGCCCAATAACCCAAAGGCCGATTTCTCATTCAAAAGGGATGATGAGAGCGGGTTTAAGGTCATCTTTACCAACCTCTCGGAGAATGGGACATCCTATTCCTGGAATTTCGGGGATAACACCGGGACTTCCACCGACAAGGATCCATCCTATACATACACCGCGGAGGGAACATACAGTGTAGCGCTAACGGTAACGAACAGCGCAGGGACGACCGACATCAGAAAAGTAGACATCGCCATTCCTATTGTCAGTATATCCGGTGAACCTGTACCTATCGGGGATATAGGAGAGTGGAAACAGATCTTTTATGATGATTTCACCAAAGATGCCCCGGTAGGTTCCTGGGGAAGCGATTGCGAACCGCATAAGATTGTCTACGTTGGTGAACAGGGACAGCAATGGAGGGCATACCCCAAATGTTATGTGGATACCTATCAAAAACGTCCCTATCGCTCCGATAAGGTTTTATCGGTAAAGAATGGCGCCCTCTATTTTTACCTGCATACCGTAGACGGTGAGCCTGCCGGAGCCAACCCGTCGCCTGTCATCGGTCCCGATGGCAACCAGTACCAGACATACGGGCGGTATACGGCAAGGTTCAAGGTGGACAGACCCGACCTGCATGAATATTATGTGGCCTGGTTATTATGGCCGCAATCCGAGAGATGGCCGGAGGATGGTGAAGAGGATTGGCCGGAAGGTGGCCTTGCCGGAAATATCGGAGGCTTTCACCACTTTGCCGGGCCGGAGGCTGAAAACCCGGCTTGTTATCCCAGTTGCCAGCAAGGAGTGCATACGGATGAAAAATTTACGGAATGGCATACCTACACCATAGAGTGGCGTCCTGGCAATATCAAATATATCCTCGACGGTAAAGTGGTGCTGGATTCCAATACGGGAATACCTGACACACCTATGCGCTGGCAGTTGCAGACAGAAACGAAAGGTAACAGCACCGGTGTTTCGGGCAACCTGATCCTCGACTGGGTGGCGGTTTACAAGTATGAACCGTGAAACAGGAAGTCCGATCCGTTCATAATTTGATCTGAATAGATTTTTAGGATCTTGGCAACATGCAAAGAAAGCAGATCATACTCATAATTTCCTTTGCGTTTCTCTTTTGTACCGCTTTTCCAGGGGACGCATTTAACTTCAGCCAACTGACCATTGGTGATGGATTGTCGAGTGGTTCAGTTACCTGCGTCCTTCAGGACAGCAAAGGCTTTATGTGGATAGGAACGGAAGACGGACTGAATAAATACGACGGTTATCAGATTATCATATACAGGCATAACCCTCAGATATCCAACTCCATCGCGGGAAATTCCATCCGATGCCTTTTTGAAGACAGTCAAAATAACCTTTGGATAGGGCTCAAAGGCGACGGTTTATGCCGGTTGAATTTAACAACAGGACAATATACATCTTTCCGTTACGGCGACACAGAAAATTCTATCAGTTACAATGATGTGTCGGGGATTGTAGAAGACAAACAGGGAAAGCTATGGATCGCAGTGGACAGGGGCGGACTGGACATGTTCGACCCTGTTACGGGAGCTTTTACCCATTATCCTCTCCTGGACTCACACTTCAACCAGTCATTGAATAACGCGCTGACAGATATCGTACTCGACGACAAAGGCAATATATGGCTAAGTTCATGGGGAGGGGGAATATATTGCTTTGACATAACGACTAAAAACTTCACGATCCATCCTTACTGGAAACAGGAGCAGCCGGATGAAAAGGTGTGTAAACATATTTATTCGCTGTATGTAGATAAAGAGGGCTTATTGTGGGTTTCTTCCGCGCATGGCGGGTTATACGCTTTGGATGAAACAAATAAAGATTACCGGCAATACACCTTTTTCGATGATGCGGGGGAAGGACTCAATACCCGGATGGTACATTCGGTCTGTGAGGACGAGGACGGTAATTTATGGATTGCCACTATCAATGAAGGCATTCACATCATCGACAAGCAATCGGGTCAAATCACTCATATCCATTCGAATGAAACCGGCGGAAAAAATCTGCTCTCCAACAATATCAATTGCGTGTATAAGGACAATACCGGCATTATATGGATTGGCACCCACGTTGGGGTTAATTATTACAGTCCCCTATTGTCCCAGTTTTCATTGGTAAAGAAAGAAAATCATAGCTCCGGATCATTATCAGAGAATCAGGTGCTATCATTGCTCAAAGACAGCAAAGGAAATATATGGATAGGGGAAGTAAGCGGTATTGATAAAATCAGTCCGGACGGAAAAACAATCAAACGCTATCACCCGGGGAACAATTCCCCGCATCCTGACCTTTTCCGTTTCAACCAGGCGATCTGTGAAGATCGCTCGGGAAATATATGGATAGGCGGATATTCCAATTATCTGATGAAATACAATCCGCAGAAAGACAATTTCACACAAATCAAAATCCCTTCTCCGGCAAATACCGATTTTTCATATCGAAACATTTATACCATTTATGAAGATTGGGATCGTACGCTATGGCTTGCCACCGAGTTGGGCACATTACATTATGATCCTTCCACAGGTACTTTTACTCCCTTATTCGAGAGTGAACAGATCATATACCCAGATGAAAAATCGCGCGTTGTTTTCCGTGACCAGGATATGGAGCTATGGGTAGGCACAGAACGGGGATTGAGGCGATACGACCGGAATTTGAAGTTAAAGCATATCTATACGGCATACGACAGTATCCAAAAACCCATTACCAATAATTTCATCACGGATATATACGAAGATAAGAATGGTATATTCTGGATCGGGACAATGGGCGGACTTCACCGTTTTGATAAAAAAGAGGAACATTTTGAACTGATAAAACGTCTTGATATGGCGTATGGCGATCCTGTTTTTGGTATATGCAAGGACCGGTCGGATAATCTATGGATAAGCACCACATCCGGCATTCTTAAATATGATATACGGGCTAATTCATTTCATATCTACACCGAATCGGACGGATTACAAGGCAAAGATTTTCAACAAAGGGCTTTTTTCCAGACAGAAGAGGGCGAATTTTTTTTCGGGGGCAAAGGCGGCTTCAACTCTTTTTTTCCGGAAAAACTGAAAATGAATGACCGCAAACCTACAGTAGTCATCACCGATTTCCTGATATTCAACCAACCGGTCATCCCGGAGAAAGGGGGTATCCTCACCAAACCGGTCAGTGAAACAGCCCAAATTACCATCAATCACCGGCACTCTGTGATTTCATTCAAATTTGTGGCGCTGAATTATATCTCTCCGCAGAAAAACCGTTATGCCTATAGAATGGAAGGATTTGACCAGGACTGGATTGAAGCCGGTTCGGAACAACGTACCGCTATTTATACAAATCTGGATCCGGGGGAATATACATTCAAGGTAAAAGCTTCCAACAATGATGGAGTGTGGAACGAAGAACCGGTCGAACTGAAAATTACGATAAAACCCCCTTTCTGGAGAACGGCATACGCTTATTTACTCTACATGCTAATTCTCACAGGTATTATTTATCTGATAATAAAATATTTTACTGTCAGGGAAAGAGACCGGAACAATCTTCGTATTGCAAAGATAGAAGCGGACCGTATTCGCGAGATGGAAAAAATAAAAATCAATTTATTTACCAATGTGTCGCATGAATTCCGTACACCACTCTCCCTGATCCTGGGGCCATTGACCCAGATCATAGACAAGAAGAGCTACAGGAAAGAGGATGAAGGGCTATACACATTAATGCACCGCAACGCACAGCGTCTGTTGCGATTAATCAATCAATTGCTTGATTTCAGGAAAATGGAGACAGGCAAACTCGAGTTGAACCTGCAATACGATAATGTCATCAAGTTTATTACCAATCTCACCGGTACCTTTTCATTCTATGCCACGGAGAAGAATATCCGCTATACAGTGGTTTCCACCCTACCCGATTTATGGATGAATTTCGATGCGGATAAATTAGATAAAATTTTGTACAACCTGATATCCAATGCCTTTCATTATACGCCCGAAGGGGGAAAGGTAGACGTACTGCTTTCCGAGGTAATCACTGAAGAAAAAAGGTATTTGCAGGTGCAGGTGAAAGATACCGGTGTGGGTATTTCAACGAGCGAGATGGAGAAGCTCTTCACCACGTTCTATCAGGGAAAACGACAGAAAACAATGTACGAAGGAGGGTCGGGTATAGGGTTGGCCTTCACGAAAGGCCTGATCGAATTGCATCAGGGGAAAATAAGTGTCGATAGTAAAGTGAATGAGGGTACCACTTTCACGGTTCAATTACCCGTAAACCATGCCCAGGCGGCAACGACCATCATCGAGCATTCGCCGGACAACATACCCCCCGAAGCATTGGATAAAGAAGATGATATAGAAATAACTTCCGATGCAGACATGGTATTGGTCGTGGAAGATAATTCCGATATGCGCTCCTATATAAAGAATATATTAGGCGGGCAGTTTAATGTGATCCTTGCCAAAGACGGCCAGGAGGGACTGGAGATGGCGCTGGATATCATTCCTGATTTGATCATAAGCGACATTATGATGCCCTGCATGGACGGAATTGAAATGGTAAGGGCGCTGAAAAACAATGAAAAGACCAATCACATTCCCATTATCCTGCTTACATCACTTCATAACGAATCCCAGGTAGTGGAAGGTTATGAAATAGGGGTGGAGGACTACATTACCAAGCCCTTTTCCGCCACTATCCTTCATGCCAGGATACAAAACCTGCTGTTATCCCGGAAAAAAATATGGGAGCAATATACACAATCGAAAAACCTGGAAGAATACGAGGAAAAATTATCCGAAAATCCGCAAAAACAGGTATTCGTGAAAAAGGTCAGCGAGGTGGTAATGGCACATATCGCGGAAACAGATTTCGGGATAGAGGTCTTGGCTGACGAGTTGAAGATGAGCCCGAACCAATTGTTCCGGAAGGTAAAAGCCCTCATGAACACTACTCCCTATAATGTGATTATCCAAATACGGATGACCCATGCCGCGACCCTGATAAAAGAAGGCAATTATAATATCTCCGAAGTATCTTTTTTAGTCGGGTACCAGGAGTTGTCCAATTTTAGCCGGGCTTTTAAAAAACACTTCAACGTGTCTCCCCGTGAATACCTGTCAAGTAAGATAAAAGGATAATATCGATATTTGATAACAAAATATAAAAAAAAGATAAATGACTGTTTTGCCGGATATGTACTTTTGTTTCCATTCCGGCTTTGTCCTGATAATAGTAAAATTAAATACCAAAAGAATATGAGATCGTTGATTTTCCTGCTCTTCCTTGGAGCCGTATCATTATGTACCGCTTGTGAAAAATCACAAGAACCACCGGAGGATAATAATCCACTACCCTCGCCTTCAAAGGAATGGGAGCTCGTATGGAGTGATGAATTCGATTATACCGGCCTGCCGGATCCGTCCAGATGGGGCTATGAAGAAGGCTTTGTAAGAAACAATGAAAAGCAATATTATACCAAAGCCCGGTCTGAAAACATCTCTGTCAACAATGGCATGCTGGTCATCACAGGCCGTAAAGAGCAATATCCTAACGCAGCCTATAAACCGGGAAGCACGGAATGGAAGACAAAAGATGAATTTGCTTCCTATACCTCGGCATGTCTGGTGACCAAAGGTAAGTTCTCATGGACTTACGGAAAAGTGGAAGTGAAGGCTCGGTTACCCAAAGGCAAGGGTGTGTGGCCTGCCATATGGACTTTGGGTAACAATGTCTGGGAAGTGGGCTGGCCCAGGTGCGGTGAGATTGATATTATGGAACATGTGGGGTTTGAACCCAATACAATCCATACCAACATACACTATGAAAAGGCAACGGATGGCCAATACGCCACACAGATGAAAAGCAGGGATTTTACCGGTATCTCGACCAATTTCCATCTATACAGCATGGAATGGGATGAAAGCAAAATAGTGATCCTTGTGGATGGTATTGCCGTCAATACTTTTGATATACGGCTTGCCGGATCTATCTTCAAAAAACCGCAATACCTGCTGCTGAACCTTGCGCTCGGTGGGGATTGGGGCGGGGAAATCGACGACTCGATCTTCCCTGTGGAGTACGAGATCGATTATGTACGGATTTACCAGAAAAAATAGACAAACAATACGTGGTAGCAGGTAAAGAGCAAACACATTATGAAAAGAAATAACATCGCGGCATTAGGGATATTGGGCTGTCTATTCACGGTTTTGTCAGTCCGGGCACAAGTGTCCGCCACGTTCGTGGATCCGTTGGAAAAGATTTTCCCCGAAACGGTTATTCCCGTGGAGAGTTTCAAAGAAATTGACGTGGCAAAAGGAGAAACGGCTGCTGTCCAATTGGTATTACGGAGCTTTCAGCACACCGGTGAAGTGAAGCTCCACATAGAAGTGCCGGGATTACCGGATGCCGTCGTTTCGCATGGCGCTGTGGGGTATGTGCGGGCTGAGCGCCCCTATACGGATCCGGCGGTGGACCGCCTTCATTCTGCCAGCGGCTTCTACCCCGACCCTATCATAGATGACCAACCCGTCCGGTTGCAAGCAGGAGTGACACAGGCATACTACCTGTCGGTTTTTATTCCCCGGGAAGCCAAGGCCGGCACCTATCCGATAAATATCAGCGTACATGTCGGCAATGAAACCATACAAAAATCATTACCCGTCCATGTGCACAATGTGGCATTGGGAAAGCAGGAATTATGGATCACAAACTGGTACACATTTGAACCCAAGACACTGGCCCTGATGAACAACGGTCAGGAAGTGGAACCTTACGGTGACCTATACTGGAAACTGATGGAAGTGATGGCAAAAAAAATGGCGGATTACGGGCAAAACGTCATCATGGCCTATCCGCTGGAAATGGCAACGTATAAAAAGGAAGGCGACCGGTTCAACATCGATTTCTCCCGGTTCGACCGTTCCGTAGAGATTTTTGAGAAAGCCGGCGTACTGGGGAGACTTGAAGGTGGACATATCGGACGGCGGGAAAGCGATTGGACGAGCCAGTTTATTGTGAATGTCCCCGAACCGGGCCCGGATTCTACTGTTTTCTTACAGTTATCCATTGAAGATCCCAGGGCCAAGCTCTTTTATAGCCAGTTCTTCAAAGAATTCATGGCGCATCTGGAAGAAAAAGGCTGGTCAGACATCTATTACCAGTACCTCACCGATGAACCTGTGGAAGAAAACCGGCAATCTTATATCGCCATTGCACAATATATGAAGTCGGTAGCACCCGGCATCCGCATAGCCGAAGCATGCCATAGTCCCGAACTGGCGGATATACTCGATTTATGGGTTCCCCAGATTGATTTTCTGAATAAAGACTTCGATTTTTATCAAAATCGTAAGAAAGCCGGCGATGAGGTCTGGTTTTACACCTGCCTGGCGCCCAAGGGCAATTATGCCAACCGGTTTATCGACCTCCCGCTGATCAAGACAAGGATCATGCACTGGATAAACTATAAGTATCACATTGACGGCTACCTGCATTGGGGTTTCAACTGGTGGAACGACGTGCCTTTTGTGGATACTACCGACACCAACGACGCCGTAGGTAATTTTTTACCACCGGGAGATGCGTGGATTGTCTACCCGGGATATCATAAATTGTACAGTTCCATCCGGTTAGAAGCCATGCGTGACGGTATCAACGACAATACACTGCTCAGAATGCTGGAAGCAAAAAATCCGGCACTCGCTAAAAAAATTGCCCATAGTATCGTATATAAGTTCGATTGGTATGATACCAGTATCACGCATTTCAGGAAAGTCAGAAAAGAAATATTAACAGCCTTATCTGAATAGAAATATTATACAAAACAATCATATAAAGATTAGAAAAAGTAAACAAGATGGTACTACATTATAAAGGATTGATATATGCTATGATCGCACTGATCGCATGCAATTCAAGTAAAAAGGAGCAGCAGACTTATTCCGTCGAAACCAATATCCCCTATGCCACGGTTTCCGAGAGGAACAAACTCGATATTTATTTGCCGGAAAACGGGACACAACCTTATCCGGTGATCGTCGGCATCCATGGAGGTGCTTTCTGGGCAGGAGATAAGGAGGCGGAGAGTTTTGTCTACAAAAACGGGCTGGACCGTGGATATGCCGTAGTGTGCATCAATTACCGTTTAAGCCAGGAAGCGTTGTTTCCCGCCCAGATCCACGATGTAAAAGCCGCGATTCGCTGGGTGAGGGCCCATGCGGACCACTATGGCTTCGACCCGGATCGCATAGCGGTTTGGGGCACCTCTGCCGGGGGATACTTGTCGTCACTGGCCGGTACATCAGGCGATGTGGCTGAACTGGAAGACCTGTCGATGGGAAACGCAGAGCAGAGCAGCCGTGTGCATGCTGTGGTAGACTGGTATGGGCCTACAAACTTTTTACTTATGGACGCGCAGGATCGGGAAACGGGGATCAAACCGGTCATGGATATTTCGCATGACGACCCGAAATCGCCCGAGTCCGCGCTGATGGGTGCCCCCATCCAGGATATTCCGGAGAAAGTGCATCTGGCCAACCCGGAAACCTATATCTCGGAAGATGATCCGCCTTTCTTTATTCAACACGGGCTGGAAGACGACCACGTCTCGTGGAGGCAATCAGCCACCCTCATTGAAAAACTACAAGAGGTCATCGGTAAAAACAAGGTTTTTGTAGATTTCATGGAAGGTGCCGGCCATGGAACCGATCAATTCTTCACACCGGAGAACTACGCAAAATCATTGGATTTCCTGGATAAGATATTCAAATAATGTGGAGCACAATACAATCATACATATTCCAAAACATTAAACCCGGAAAAATGATTATCTCTGATTTATATATGCCGATCAAGATAAGTGGTATAGTTATCCTTTCTATGATAGCCATTGTATCCATTCAGCGGGTAAATGCCCAAAATTGTACTTTAACTACAAAAATACTCGAAACCGATAATCTCGTTGCCTTATGGGATTTTGGTGAAAATCAGGATGAACCCAAACGATCTAAAGGCCTCGTTGGACTCGATTTGAAAGAGGGTGCCGGACAAAAAGTAAAAGTGGTACCAGAGGGGCCACTGTCGGGAAAATCAATATTGTTGGAAGGTGACAACTTCTTGATGATCCCCTATGAGCAAACTGGAGCCCTCAATATAAAAAGCAATCAGGTAACCGTGATAGCATGGGTCAAATGGGAGGGTGGACATACAGGATTTGTGGGTGGCATGTGGAACGAATACCAGGACGGCGGTAAACGCCAGTATGGATTGTTCGTATCCTTGCCATACTACAATGGGTGCGACCAGGTGTGCGGGCATATATCACAAACCGGGAAACCTACCCCTCCATTTCCCTATTCCATTGATTATTCAGCAAGCAAACAAGCCGTTCCTGCAAACCAGTGGGCATGTGTGGCATTTACCTATGACGGTGAATATATCCGTTCCTATCTCAACGGAGCTTTTGAAGGCCGTGAACCCGAACTGATCGATCATACCAAAGGCTTTCCCGGTTATCCGGATGGATTGGTGCAAATTAAAAATCCCTACCATTTCCCTGATGGTATCGGAGACAATGGCTCGGATTTTACCGTAGGTGCCGTATTGCTCAAATCGGGAATGGGTAATTTTTTTAAAGGCCAAATAGGAGGACTGGCTGTATTTAACAGGGCGCTGAGTAGTGAAGAATTACATGAACTGGCCATGGAAGAGCAAAACAGTCCGCGCCAACGCCTTTCCTTAGATGAAAACTGGAGGTTCCATCTCGGCCATGCCACAAATCCGGAGAAGGACTTTCACTTCAGCACGGCACGGCTCTTTGCCAAGACAGCCGAGAATTACGGTACAGCGCTTCGGCCCGACTTCGATGACAGTACCTGGGAAAATGTCAACCTCCCCCATGACTGGGCAGTCGCCCTGCCTTTCAAACAGACACCCAACGGTGACGTGATGTCGCACGGCTATAAACCGGTCGGAGGGCTTTACCCCGAAAACAGCATCGGGTGGTATCGCAAGACTTTCGATATGAGCACCGCGGAAGACACCACCCTGCGGGTGGTACTCACCTTCGACGGTGTTTTCCGCGACAGCGAGGTGTGGGTCAATAATTTCTACTGCGGTAGCCATTTCAGCGGGTATACAGGATTTTCATACGACATCACCGATTTTATACGGTATGACCGGGAAAACGTAATTGTTGTCCGTGTGGATGCCACCAAATATGAAGGTTGGTTTTACGAAGGTGCGGGTATATACCGCCATGTATGGCTAAATTTATTCGACAATCTTCATTTCACGGAAAACGGCATCTTTGTACATGCCAATCTGAACAGTGATTTTTCAGAAGCGCAGCTTACGATCCAAACGGAGATGGAAAATCACGATAATATCCGAAAGGAAGGCAGCGTCATTACACGCATATTTGACCGGCATGGCAAACAGGTAGCACAGGCAGGGGAGGAAAAGATCAATCTGGAGCCGGGAGAAAAAATTGAACTAAAAAAACAGTTGGCAATCGACAAACCGGAATTGTGGGATCTCGACACGCCACATCTCTATAAAGCTGTTTCGACCATTCAATCGGGCAATAAAATTATCGACCGGGTAGAGACACGCTTCGGTATCCGTGACATTTATGTGGATGCAGACAAAGGGTTGTTTCTCAATGGCAAGAATATAAAGATAAAGGGAGTTTGCTGTCATCAGGACCATGCCGGAGTAGGGAGCGCCTTGCCCGATTACCTGCAATATTACCGTATCGGATTATTGAAAGAGATGGGAGTAAACGCTTACCGTCCCGCCCATAATCCCCCTACGCCCGAATTGTTGGATGCCTGCGATAGTCTGGGCATGTTGGTACTGAATGAGACAAGGCTGATGAATTCCGGAAAGGAATACATGGCACAGTTCGAAGCCCTTGTCTTACGCGACCGCAACCATCCTTCGGTCTATATGTGGTCGATAGGGAATGAAGAAGAAGTGTACCAATCGTCCATAGAAGGGAAACGGATCGCCCTGTCCATGATGAGAAAACTGAGACAACTCGACCCTACCCGTGTGGCCACCTATGGCGCCAATGTGGGGAACGTAACTACCGGGGTGAACGAAGTCATCCCCGTCCGCGGATTCAACTACAATCTTCATGGGGTCGACGATTACCGGTTGGCACGTCCCGACCAGCCTGTTTTCGGCTCTGAAGTCGGGAGTACCGTCACCACCCGCGGGATTTATGCCAAAGACACGGTAAATTGCTACCTGACCGATTTTGATGAGAATTACCCGCCCTGGGCATCCACTGCCAAGCAATGGTGGACAATGGCCGCCGGCAGGGATTGGTTTATGGGCGGTTTCGTATGGACCGGCTTCGATTACCGTGGCGAACCGACGCCATTCCATTGGCCCAATATCAACTCCCATTTCGGGATCATGGATATGTGCGGTTTCCCGAAAAACATCTACTACTATTACCAATCGTGGTGGACGGACAAGGATATGCTGCATATCGCGCCGCACTGGAACTGGAAAGGAAAAGAAGGTGAAAAAATAAAGGTATGGGTAAACTCCAATGCAGAAACTATTGAAATGTTCCTGAATGGAAAAAGCCTCGGCAAAAAAGAGATGCCCCGGAACGGGCATCTGCAATGGGAGGTTCCTTACACCCCGGGAAAACTGAAAGCCATCGCAGTGAAAAACGGCCGTAAGTTTGAAAAAACGGTAGAAACGACCACAGAGCCTTATCAAATTGTGCTTGCTCCATCGAAAACAACCCTTCTTGCGGATGGAAGGGACGCTGTAGTAGTGAACGTGTCGGCAGTGGACAAAAATGGCCGCGAGGTTCCCGACGCCAATGAATTGGTCCGTTTTTCTGTGGCGGGCGATGCAAAGATAATCGGCGTGGGAAACGGTGACCCCTCTTCCCATGAACCCGACAAATGCGCGGATGGCACCTGGCAACGCAGTTTGTTCAACGGGAAATGCCAACTGATACTGCTTGCCGGGACAACAGACAATCAGATAGCCCTGAAAGCCTCGTCGGACAATATCCGTTCAGATAAAATTATCATTCTTCAAGCAAAATAATTATAATCAGGTTTTTGTGAAACATACTACATATCCGTTCAATTTCATTCAACAATATAATACACTCTTATGTTTAAATTATCGAGAATTATTACTTTGCTTATGTTTGTCATATCTTCGCTTTGTGCCCAACCATCATCCGCCCAGGTTAACAGTAATTCCCCCATCATGATTGGGGCGGAAATATTTATCGAACCGGGACAAACCCATGAAGAGATAGATCTCTGGTTTAAAAAATTGAGTGAAAACGGAATGACCGTGTGCCGTATCCGCATGTTTGAAGACTATATGAAGAGTGCTGATAATTCCTGGGATTTTTCACTATTCGACCAAGCCTTTATTGCCGCGGAAAAGTATGGTGTGAAAATCTTCGGGACGCTCTTTCCTTACACCCCCGATAATTCGATCGGAGGTTTTAAATTTCCGGAGAGCCAAGAGCATGAAGAGCAAATAAAAATATACATCGAGAAGACGGTCAACCACTACAAGCATTTCAAATCACTTTACGGTTGGGTGTTGATCAATGAACCCGGAACAGGAGGGTTTATACCGGAGAATGGCTATACAACCAATAAATTCTCCGAATGGGAAAAGAAACAAAAAACACCTGCCTACAACAGTAAAGGATACCCATTATTAAAAAATTTTGACAAAGAGAAATTTCTTGTCGACTACAATACCTGGTACCTCGATTGGATTGCGCAGGAAATAGCCCGGTATGACACAGCACACTATATCCATGTGAATAACCACCAGATTTTTGAGAATATTGCCGAATATGACTTTCCGGCATGGAGAAAATTCCTCCACTCACTCGGGGCATCGGCACATCCGAGCTGGCATTTTGGTTATTTCAAGCGGCCCCAATATACGGTGGCCCTGTCTGCCAACTGCAATATAATACGGTCGGGCGCCGGCCCACTGCCATTCTGGGTAACAGAACTTCAAGGCGGCAATAACACCTATTCGGGTAACAACCCGTTTTGCCCTACCCAAGAAGAAATAACGCAATGGCTCTGGACAAGCATTGCTTCCGGCGCGGAAGGAATCATCTTCTGGTGTTTCAATCCCCGGTCGATAGGGGAAGAAGCCGGCGAATGGGCGTTGCTCGATTTCCAGAATAACCCATCCGACCGGTTGATTGCCGCGCATGAGATAAGCAAAACCCTCGCAAAGAACAAAAAACTTTTTGAAAAGATAAGGCCGGTTGAACCGGACATCACTATCCTGTATAACAGGGAATCGTTATGGGTAGAGAAAAAAGTGCAATACAGTGAGCACGACGATTACGAAGGCCGTCAGCCGGGAGGGGCGATAAAATCAGCATTGGCCTATTATGAAGTTTTATCTGAAAACGGTATTATCCCCAATATGGCCGAATTCAACGAATTCGACTGGTCAAAAGATGATTATACAGGGGTTAGTATCATTATGGCCAATCAAATCTCCCTACCCTCGTGGCAATGGGAGCCTATCCGTAATTTCGTAAAAAAAGGAGGCAAACTTTTTGTGGAAGGGCTGACCGGTTTTTATGATGAGAATATGCTAAGCCTTTTCAATACCGGTTTTCCCCTGCAGGATGTTTTCGGGGGCATATTGAAGGAAGCCATCTGTATTCCCGGAGATTTTGAGATGAATATTCAATATCCGCTGCCTGTCCATCTCTGGAAAGGGTATATTTTCAATACGACAGGGCAAGTCTTGTCAAAGGAAAATCAACATATCACGGCGACAAAAAACAAATTCGGTAAAGGCGAAGTACTATGGATTCCTTCTCTGGCAGGATTGGGAGCATGGCGCAGCGGGAAAAAGGAAAACCTGTCGAAACTCCTGTTAGAGGAACTCGAACCGCAGCAGCCTATCCGCTTTGAGAAGCATGAGGAAGATCTGTTTATGCAAACCATGCAAAATGAACAATCACACCTCTCTTTGGTAATCAATAAAAGCATGACGGAAAGGGAAGTAAAGATAGATGCCCCCCATTTGAGTGCCGAAATTGTTTTTTCGGATAAAACGGGACAAATAAACGAAAATATACTTACCATCCATCCCGAAGAAACCATTGTGTTGGCCTGGAAAAAGAAAAAATAATAATGTACTGGATACATCTTTTATTTAATCAAATTTAAAATGAAAAAATATCATACAATCCGCTATTTCACTCTCTTGGTATTGTTCACCATTTCTTCCTGTAATGGCGACACGAAGGATCCTGAATTTGTTCCTGATCCCGATCCCATTGCGACGTATAGCAAAGTAAGTATACTGGGAGACTCCTACTCTACTTTCAAAGATTTTGTGACTCCCGGTACAAATCCTTATTGGTATCCGGACTGGAACAATGTAAATGATGTCGTAGAGGCGGGACAGACGTGGTGGCATCAACTCTTACAAGAGGGTGAAGCTATTTTGGAAATAAACAATTCATATTCCGGCTCTACAATTTGCAATACCGGGTATGATGGGGCAAACAGTTCCTCTTCTTCTTTTATCACCAGGATGAAGAATTTAGGGAACCCGGACCTGATTATCATCTTTGGCGGCACCAACGATGACTGGGCAAATGTTCCCTTGGGGAATTATAAATACAGTGACTGGACAGAAGCTGATTTAAAGACGTTCCGACCGGCCTTCGCCTATATGCTCGACTATCTGACCAAGCAGCATCCTAAGGCAAAAATAGTGAATGTGATCAATTCAGACCTGAAAACTGACATAATAAGCACCCAAACCACACTTTGTGCACGCTATAAAGTAACATGCGTGCAACTCAGGAATATCGATAAAATAAGCGGCCACCCTTCCATTAAAGGGATGTCAGCAATAAAGAAACAGCTCTCGGACGTGATTTTTAATTTGTAAGAAAAAAATCAAATCTCCATGACAAGAAAATCTGCCAAATTACAGTATATGATTCCTTTATAATCATTGCCAACAATCATATCATTAAGGGTAACCACAAACTTGGGATAATTATCCTTTATCTCCATAAGATTGCCAAACTCCCGTTCACCGGTTTTTTTATCCATTGCGGTCAGTGCAACTTGGATATAAACGCGTTGGCCATTTCTATTAGCCATAAAATCAATTTCTTTCTCTCCTGATCTTCCGACAAACACTTCATACCCGTTTTGAATCAAATACAAGAAAACAGCATTTTCCATTATTTTATGTATATCAGAAGAAGCATTACTTCCACATATCATATTGCGAAGTCCAAGATCCTCGAAATAATATTTTTCTCCTATCTCGAAGATTTTTAATCCGCCAACATCGGCTCGCTGCACTTTATGGATAATATATGCATTTGTCAACCCTCTCAAGTAGTTGATAATAAGTTGAGGACTCATAGTAACATGCTGTGATTTCAAATATTTGCTGATATTGTTTGCACTGAACAGGCTTCCTACATTATCCGCTACATACATGACAAGATTTTCAAGGAAAGATATATTCCGTATTTTTTCTTTAGCCACAACATCTTTCAGCAATATGGTTGAATAAACATTTTTCAGATATTCAAACACCTGAGATCTCGTTAATTCAAGATTGACAAGGAAAGGCATGCCCCCAAAAGTAAGATATTTCGTTAAACTTTCCTGCCTATTTTCAAGTTGATTAAATTGTAGGAATTCACGGTAACTAAGTGAATGTATATCAAACTCCATATATCTTCCCGATAAATAAGTGGCCAACTCACCTGATAAGATATTGGCATTGCTTCCGGTACAAAAGATGTCGCACTTTTGCTCAGCAAGCAAACTACGCAATGCATCCTGAAAAGCATCTACTTCCTGTACTTCATCTATGAAAAGCCAATTATTACCACCCGGTTCTAAACGCTTGTCTATATAAGCATAAAGATCAGCGGAAGTCCTGATATGCCGGAACTCTTCCAATTCGCAATCAATATAGATTGTATTGGCTCCCTTGTACCTTTCTTTAATCTCATCGCATAATTGCCGCATGATACAACTTTTGCCCACACGGCGTTGTCCTGTCAGCACTTTGATAATAGGTTTGCCTATATAAGGCATTATCTTCTTTATGTAGCTATCCCTTTTTATGTACTTCATATTTTTTACCATATATTTATGGCAAATATACAATAAGTTTCATTTATAAATGAAACTTTTGCTAAAGAATATACATTTATATGGTATATATAATGAATTATTCCAATTACAAATGATGTGCCTGCTGTACAACATCTTAGGAATTAAAGGGAAATCCGAATCATTAAAGGATCTAATACAACTGCTGCGATTGTCACCGGATAACCCCGAATGCAAATATTGGATGGCATTGATCCATATAGCTTTTTAATTTATTTAACGAAATCATCTTCTTCTTTTTTAGTAGCTTTGAGGCCGGAAAATAAAAAAGAATGATAACGAATGAGTGTAGTAAAAAATCCGACCGAATTAGGCACGGAAAAAATAGGTAAATTGCTGGCACAATATGCCATCCCGGCTATTATTGCCATGACCGCTTCATCGCTGTACCATATTACCGATAGTATTTTTATCGGGCACGGGGTGGGATCGTTGGCCATTTCAGGATTGGCCATTACCTTCCCGCTGATGAACCTGGCGGCCGCTTTCGGTTCACTGGTCGGTGCGGGAGCGGCAACATTGCTTTCCATACGCATGGGGCAGAAAGATTACCAGACCGCCAATATCATCTTAGGGAATGAACTGACATTGAATATTATTTTCGGTATAGGGTTTTCGGTTGTGGCACTTGTTTTTCTGGATCCGATCCTCTACTTTTTCGGGGCCAGCGATGCGACGATCCCTTATGCGCGCGATTTTATGCATGTTATTTTGTTGGGTAACGTCATCTCCCACCTGTACCTGGGGCTGAACGGTATGCTACGCTCAGCGGGAAGACCGGAGAAGGCAATGTATGCCACCATAGCTACCGTGCTGATCAACCTTGTGCTGAATCCACTGTTTATTTTCGTATTTCAATGGGGAATAAAAGGAAGCGCATGGGCTACCGTCATTTCACAAACGGTCATGTTAGTCTGGCAATTGAAATTCTTCAGCGACAAGAATAATTTCATTTACCTTCAGAAAAAAGCCTTTAAGCTTCATAAAAAAATTGTGACCGATTCGCTTTCGATCGGGCTGTCGCCATTTCTGATGAATGCCGTGTCGTGCCTCATCGTCATTGTCATCAATCAGGGATTGTTACGCACGGGCGGCGATATGGCCATTGGGGCTTATGGCATCGTAAACCGTATCTCCTTTTTGTTTCTCATGATTGTAATGGGATTGAACCAGGGGATGCAGCCCATCGCCGGTTATAATTTCGGGGCTATGCTCTATAAGAGGGTGAACGAGGTCTTGAAAAAATCGATTATTCTGGCCACCGGCGTGACTACTTTCGGTTTTCTGGTCGTACTCTTTTTTCCGGAAGCGATTGCCTCCATGTTCACCAGCGACAGGGAACTGATTGAGCTTTCGAAAAATGGGTTACACATTGTCTTTTTAACGTACCCTATCATCGGCTTCCAGATGGTAACGTCCAACTTTTTCCAGAGTATCGGGATGGTCGGCAAAGCCATATTCATGTCGCTCAGCCGCCAATTGTTGTTCCTGTTGCCCTGCTTGCTGATCTTTCCTTATTACTGGGGAATCAATGGCATCTGGTACAGCATGCCTGCCGCCGACCTGATTTCGAGCATCGTGGCTGCTGCCATGTTGATTTATCAATTCCGTCAATTTAAAATAAAAGGGCAGGAAGAGTTAAGTCCGCCCCAACAGCATGTTTGGTGAAGCGCTTACGCCATTTGTAAGGCATACGGCACTTGTGATACATACGACACTTCTATTGGATTTACTTAAAAAATAAAGAAATGAAGGACAATTTTATTATTAACATAGGTCGCCAGTTAGGTAGCGGGGGCCGGCAAATAGGGCGGCTTTTAGCAAAGCGGCTGGATATTGCGTTTTACGACAAGGAGTTGATCACGTTAGCCTCGAAACAGAGCGGTTTGGCCAAGGAAGTGTTTGAAAAAGCAGATGAAAAGAAACGTTTTACCTTGACCGGAGGATTGCTGGGACTTAAAACATCGGTTCTGGATGAAGATTTCTCTAATAATTACCTTTGGAACGAAATGTTGTTCAAAATTCAAAGCGATGTGATACAGGATTTGGCCCGCGAAAAATCGTGTATATTTGTAGGGCGTTGCGCCGATTATATTCTACGCGATCATCCTCGCGCGTTGAATGTGTTTATCAGCGCCGAACAAGGCGACCGGATAAAGCGAGTCATGGATTACTATGAACTGACCGAGAAGAAAGCGCTGGAGCTGATTGGGAAAACCGATAAAAAACGGGCCGGATATTACAATTATTACAGCAATAAACAATGGGGCGCCGCCGAGTCGTACCATTTGTGCATCAATTCGTCGGTACTGGGTATCGAGGCGACAACCGGTTTTATCGAGAGTTTTTTGCACGAATTCACCACGTGCAGATGACATTACCCTGCTTTTTCCATATAAATATTATCCGGACAGCATTTCAATTATACGAATCCGGAATAAATCCGGAGACTTGTTTAAAAATAGATTGCCAGACAGAGGCCGGAGCTGGTTGACCCAACTGGCTGAGATCGATCTCCGAAAAAGAATCTTTATCAAAGAAATAAAGCTTATCACGGTATAAAAACATCTCACCGGATGCTTTTAATGCCGCCACCGGATTGTCCGAAGCATCGAGCACTACAAAATCGGAATCGTTATTTGTGATCAATGCACACCGAGGGTTTTGAGTCGCTATATGATACAGCTCCTCCTTGTCATAGGCGAATACCCTCTCCAGGCTGTCCGTCAGCACAAAAACCCGGCCTTGGGTGGTCATCATCAAATTGTAATTGGAAAATTCGGACATGAGGTCTGTGAATTCGGAATCGTTCCGTTTCCAATATATCCCCGACTCTACAAAAGCATCTAAGTGCTCATCTTTCTGCAGTTCAATCACTTTCTCCTTTATCAACGTGCCATCTCCCAATCGATAAAAGCCTATCTTATCTTCAAAGACCACGAACAACATATCGTTTACCACCTGAAAATTACGGATAAATTCTTTCTTTTCCAGGATAAGGGTAAGGTATAATCGGTTACCGGTCTTCAGATCAAATGCCGCGAGATAAGGATCACCGATCATGGAAAAACCGCCGTTGTATTGCGCATACCCCCGATTAATCATATACACCACGGAATCGACGAGAAACAAGGATGATTTCGAAGTAATTTTCTCCGGCAATGGAGTAGTCCACAAAACATTCCCGGCATTATCCACCCTGGCAATTTGATCACGTGAAGCCAATACGATGGATTCATCGGGGTCGATCAGCATATTCGACACCATATCGGAAGCCACGTCAGGCTGGTCCTGATAAGTATATACACCGGTAAACACACCAAGAAGGAGACCAAATGCATTGACACCGATCATCTTCCCAATCTCTTTTTTTGTAGTATTTGCCTTGTATGACCAACCCGCTCCATTCACAAGATGGACAGCCCGGAGGCCATTGGTTGAAATCAATAATACGGAATCATTCAGCATATATGCATCATCCCAACCGAATGAACGGTCGAGATCCCTATACCACAGTTCTTTTCCGTTTGATAAATTGACAGCCGTCAATTTGTTCGACATGGACTGGATGGGATATCCGACACCGATATTCAGGAAGGGTTCTATAAAATAAAAATCATTCTTATTCTCCCATAATACCGCTCCCGTTTCGGGGTCGATGCAAAAGTTTTTCTTCTTGTCGGTAAGAAAATAGTAGCTGCCCTGCTGTTTCAGTTCCGAGGAGTTATAGTTTACCTCCCTTACCCATTTCAACTCTTTATCCGACAAGCCGACCATGTTAAGCGTACCGCCATTTTTGAACGATTTCCCTTTCTTGTTGGTTTCTCTCAGTTCAAGCAATAAATTATCCGAATTCCCGTCCCAGTGCCATCTGTATATTTTCCCGGGGGTCCCGTAACGGATTGCCGTAACGGGGAGATCTGTCACATATGACATTCCGGCGATGGAATCTTGGACTAAAAACCATTGGCTTAGTGTCTGTCCAAAAGCCATTCCAGAAAAGCCTACGAGTATTAGCAATAGAACAAACGCTCCTTTCATACGATTGCCAAATTAAGAAGATTGATTTTTCACGGCAAATGTAAGAAAAAATCTGCAAGAAAAAATCAAAGCTGCCCCACCATGTATGCACAATAAAAAAAGAGCTGCCCTCAAAGGCAACTCTCAATTCAAAAGAATGTGGTCCCACTTGGGCTTGAACCAAGGACTCCCTGATTATGAGTCAGGTGCTCTGACCAACTGAGCTATGGGACCTCTCTTTCTGGCTTCATTTTCACCGAAAGCGGGTGCAATATTACTGCTTTTTTCGGAAATTTCCAAAAGAAATGGTAATAATCATTTTATCTTTAAACATATCCTTTCCTGAATGCAAGCATATCTTATGCCTCTTCCTTCTAAAACCGGGGTATGTGCCTCTCCTGATCAGTTTCTTTCCGGTTCAATCCAGTCGCCATGGTCTTTGATCAGCTGGATCAGGCGTTCTACAGCTTCTGCCTGGGGAATATTTTTCTCTACCAGTTCCTTCTTCCGGTAGAGTGATATCTTTCCATGTTCGGCCCCTACATATCCGTAATCGGCATCGGCCATCTCACCGGGTCCATTCACAATACAGCCCATCACCCCTATTTTCAAGTGCTTGAGATGAGAGAAATGCTGTTTTACCAAAGCAACAGTCGTCTGCAAGTCGAATAACGTCCTCCCGCAACTGGGACAGGAAATAAACTCGGTTTTGCTTGTCCGCACACGTGCGGCCTGCAAAATACCGAAAGCATAAGCATCGAGGTCGGTAATATCTATCTGCCCCTGATTACTTATCATAATTCCGTTACCGAAGCCATCGAGGAGAACAGTACCGAAATCCACACCACCTTTCACCTGAATATCTTCTGCCTCATCTTCGGCATAATTCCGCTGAATGATGACCGGCACACGGCAGCCTGCATTCAATAACGCATGAAAGAAAGCCCTTTGTTCGCCTACACCGTTCTGATGACCAGTAGTAAGAATCACCGCTATTTTGGGCGTCTCCTTCAGCACCGCCATCACCTCATCCGAAAGGTCGGGATAGGAAATCCTTAAAAATTTCACTTCGGCGTTGCAATCGTTTATTTTATCTATCGAGTCGACCGTAAAGAGCGGAAAATTATCTATCCTCTCTTCCCAATAAGGATAATCGATAATAGATTTCATTCCCTTCGGGAAATTAACCGGCATACGGTTTTCAACATAAATATAATCGGGGATGAAATGCGGATTTACCGACATATCATCGATTTTACTCCTGTCGGATATTACCACCGGTAGATGTTCTCCACCGATATTCCAGACAACATCTGTCTCACGGCGGTCTGTGGAGTAGGGAGAGAAACCGGGATATGTCTTGCCTTCTATAAGCGCGTGTTCTTCCCTCCGGGTCACATAATCCACTAATTTTCTGGCTACCGGCACTTCCACTTCGGGATCTTCACTCAACGAAACGCGGATGGTATCACCTAATCCATCGCTCAACAAAGCACCGATACCTACCGCCGACTTCATCCGTCCATCCTCTCCGTCACCCGCTTCGGTCACCCCAAGATGGAGCGGAAAATGGATATCCTCCTTGTCCATAGTGGCGACCAGCAGACGTACCGCCTTGGTCATCAGCAATGTATTGGATGCTTTCATCGATATCACTATATCGGAAAAATCTTCTTCTATGGCGATTCGCAAATATTCCATACAGGATTCCACCATTCCTTCGGGGGTGTCGCCATAACGGCTCATGATACGATCCGACAGGGAACCGTGGTTCACCCCTATACGTACGGCTGTACCGTGTTCTTTACATATCCGTAAGAAAGGTATCACTTTGGCGCGTATTTTCTCCATCTCCTGTGCATACTCCTCATCAGTATACTCCAACTCAGCGAAAGTCTTTTGCTTGTCTACGAAATTACCGGGATTGATGCGTACTTTCTCGGCGATAGTGGCCGCCACCTCCGCTGCACGGGGATTAAAATGGATATCGGCAGAGAGAGGTGTTGTATACCCCTTATCCCTCAGTTGCTGATGTATTTCGCGTAAATTATTGGCTTCGCGTACACCCTGCGTCGTCAGACGGATCAGGTCGGCACCGACAGCGATGATGCGCTCACACTGTGCGACACTACCTTCGGTATCGAGCGTATTGGTATTGGTCATCGTCTGCACGACAACCGGATAGTTTCCGCCCATAATGATATTTCCCACATGTACATCGATGGTAGGGCGGCGTTTATAATTGAAAAAATCCATACTCTTAAGAAACAAAATTAAAAGACCAAAGGTAATACTTCTATCCAATATCCGTCGGGGTCAATGATAAAATAAAGCCCCATTGTATGGTTTTCGTAACACACACAACCCATTTCCTTATGGAAAGCCCTCGTCTCATCATAGTCTCCTTCCACACGGAGACACAGGTGCTGCTCATTGTCTCCCATATTATAAGCCCTGTCCCAATCGCGCAGCCATGTGAGCTCGAGTGTAAAACCCGTCACCCCATCACCCAGATAGACCAGTATATAGGATCCGTCGGATGCTTCTTTACGGCGGACCTCTTTCAGGCCCAGCGCCTTGTCATAAAATTCAATACTCTTTTGTAAGTCAAATACATTGATGTTGTAATGATCGAATCTTGCTTTTATTTCCATATTTTTTTAATCGTTGAATCGTTAAACTGTTGATTAAGAAGTCAAGAAGTTAAGAAGTGGAGAAGTGGAACCTTTTTTTCAATTTTCAATCTTCACTACGTAGACTTTCTGTCGTCGCTCAGCATAGTACAAACAAGTTTGCTCTGCCCTCGTTCTTAAAAAAATTCACTCTTAGTTCTTGCATCTTGACTCTTGGTTCTAAAAGTCTTGACTCCAAAAGTCTTTGTTCTTTACTCTTTTAATCAAACGTAAATGATTGTCCCGGGTGTGATAACGGCAGAAATTGACAATCGTACCGTGCCGCAATCTCTTCGAACCGATTCACTTGATCATAATTCTCCCCAAAATGCATCGGCAGGAAAAGGTCGGTTTTTATACGTGACACAAACTGTTCCGGCCCCCGCATAAATTCTTTTCCCAAGCGGGGATCAACGGGAAACATCGCCAGATAGAGACGATTAGTCTGTTCCGCCAACAATTCCAGTTCACATAAAAAATGATTTTCATAGGAAAGTGATTCTTCCGCGCTTACCTCCTCACCCCAATGCCAGTTGTTCAGGTCCCCGGCATGAAAAAACTGCCGTTTACTGTACTCCACTAAAAAGGAACCTCCGGCATCCGTCGATCCAAATGCTTTTATCATAAGTCGCTGGTCGCGATATATCTCTTCTTTTTCGAGATAGAGGGCATCTCCGGCTTTTGAAACTCCGGTCTCCAACAACTCCCTGGAGAAGATATATCGGATATTCTTCTTCCGTTCCTTCCAGGAGAGAATTTCGGGATTAAAATGATCGTAGTGGGAATGCGAACACAATACATAGAGTTCCTCCTCTTTATTGAGCAGCCAATCCCTCACCCATTCCGAACCATCTTCACGGAGCGCATCTTTATAGTAATCGAAGAGTATTGAAAACCCATCGAATTCAATCAGATAGCAACTATGATATATATAAGTGATTGTCATAACTGAAATTACTACCATTAATAACAACTAACCCGGCAAATGTTCAATAGGTTTCACATAAAATTTGGTAAAAACAGTGAAACGCATCCTCCAAGAAGGAAGAAAAGAAAAATGTGGATTGACTCCACAATTTCTGATCTGATTCGTAATTTATTACAAATTAATTTCTTTCTTTGCAGAGTAATGTATATTTTACTAAAATATCAAAAAATCATGAAGAAGTATTTAGCAGAAATGATCGGTACGATGGTACTGGTATTAATGGGCTGCGGTGCAGCCGTATTTGCAGGGGCAGGGCAGCCTTTTGATTCCGTAGGTACGTTAGGCGTTGCGTTTGCATTTGGCCTTTCGGTAGTGGCAATGGCTTATGCCATCGGTAGTATTTCGGGATGCCATATCAATCCGGCCATCACACTGGGAGTATTCCTTTCGGGCAGGATGAGCGGAAAGGATGCCGGCATGTATATGATCTTTCAGGTGATCGGAGCTATTTTAGGATCTTCCATCCTCTGGTTTTTGGCAAAAGAGTCCGGTTCCACCACCACCCTCACCGGAGCCAACGGTTTTGCTGACGGGCAGATGAGTGTGGCCTTTGTAGCCGAGACGGTGTTCACTTTCATCTTTGTACTGGTTGTACTGGGAGTGACCGCCAAGAATGGCCTGAATAAATTTGCAGGTCTGGCTATCGGTCTGGCATTGGTGTTGGTGCATATTGTTTGCATTCCCATTACAGGAACTTCTGTAAATCCCGCCCGCAGTATAGGGCCGGCTCTTTTTGAAGGAGGTGCGGCATTATCCCAATTATGGTTATTCATTGTAGCCCCATTACTTGGCGCTGCAATAGCGGCAGTTGTCTGGAAAGGAATTACAGTAGAAAACGACACAGTGACGGCATAATCACTTATCCGAAAAATTAAAGGAAAGAGAGTGGGTCAAATAAGGTTCACTCTCTTTTTTGCGGGTATCGAAAACTTATTTCCTCACTAAACGTTTAATTATTGCACAGTTTTTGTAAATTTGCGCAGTTTTTCAAATAAAAAAGAATCACGGCAAAAATTAATCAGAATTGAAAAAATTATGAGTCACAATTTATTAAAAGGAAAAAGAGGTATTATTTTCGGTGCGCTGAACGATCAGTCCATAGCCTGGAAGGTAGCTGAAAGAGCTGTTGAAGAGGGTGCCACCATTACGTTGTCAAACACTCCGGTAGCAGTACGCATGGGAGATACGGCCAAACTGGGAGAGAAACTCAATGCTGAAATCCTTCCGGCGGATGCCACTAATGTGGAAGACCTTGAAATGGTTTTTTCCAAATCGATGGAGATACTGGGCGGGAAAATCGATTTCGTGCTCCATTCCATCGGCATGTCGCCCAACGTTCGCAAAAAAAGGACATACGATGACCTGGATTACGATATGCTGGCCAAGACCCTCGATATCTCAGCCATTTCTTTTCACAAGATGCTGCAGGTAGCCCGCAAATTAGACGCTATTGAAAGGGGAGGATCAATGTTGGCACTGACCTATGTAGCCGCACAACGTGTATTTTATGGCTATAATGACATGGCTGATGCCAAAGCTTTGCTCGAATCCATCACCCGCAGTTTCGGGTACATCTATGGCCGAGATAAAGGGGTACGGGTAAATACCATTTCCCAATCGCCTACAATGACTACCGCGGGTAGCGGGGTAAAAGGGATGACCGACCTGATGGATTTTTCCGAACGGATGGCTCCCATCGGAAATGCCGATGCCGACGATTGTGCCGATTACTGTATCGTGATGTTTTCCGATCTCACCCGTAAGGTGACCATGCAAAACCTTTACAACGACGGAGGATTCTCGAGCATGGGTATGAGTCTCCGCGCGATGAAGCAATACAGCAACGGACTGGATGAAAATCGCGATGAAAACGGCAATGTGATCTACGGATAATATTCCCTCTAATTATGTATAAAATAGCTTCGATCGACAAGATTGAAGCTATTTTTTTATGTGTCTGGGTCATAATCCATTTTTATCATGTATATTTGCATGTTATGCTTCTAAAATTATATAATGAGAACCCGAATCCCCGGGAAATAGAGAAAGTGGTTTCCACCCTTCGCGACGGAGGTATTGTCATCTATCCTACCGATACACTGTATGGTATGGGGTGCGACGCGCTGAACGTACGGGCGGTAGAGAGGATATGCGACCTGAAAGGAATCAATCCTCAAAAAAGCAACCTGTCGATCATCTGCAACGATTTGAGCATTATCAGTGAATATGCCAAAGTGAGCACCCCCGTCTTTAAACTGATGAAGCGGAACTTACCCGGACCATTCACCTTCATCCTGCCCACAACCTCGTCGTTACCCAAAATTTACAAGAACAAAAAAACCGTGGGAATTCGCGTGCCCGACAATAATATCATCCGCGAGATTGTGTCGCAACTTGGGAACCCGGTGTTGAGCACATCGGTAAAGGATGAAAATGACGAAATGGAATATACCACCGATCCCGAACTGATCCACGAAAAATGGGGAGAAATCGCCGATATCGTGATTGACGGCGGATTTGGAGGAATTGAACCCTCCACGATAGTCGATTGCACTTCCGACGAACCGGAAATTGTTCGACAGGGCAAAGGAACTATTTCATTAAGCTAAATGAGCAGAGGATAAGCTTGCTCATTCTATGCCATAGCGAGAATTGAAAATAGAGGAGCGCAGGCGACTCAAATAGTCTAATGTAATTGAACGTTAAATTTCTAAGATTTTATACACAGCATCCAATTCTTTTCTATTTTCGCAGTCTATCATTTTAAATAATAGCACAAAGCCACAATTATGAAACGATTATTTCTCATTTTTCCGCTTATTGCCACACTGATGTTTGTGGTTTCATCCTGCGACTCCAAAGATACTCCGGATACGTCCCTGGGAGATGTCGTTTCGGTTACTTATGACGCTACAAACCAATCATTTATTGTAAAATACAGTAAAGGAAGCGAAAAAAGCTATCCGGCTGTAATAGATAATACCGTGGATCCTCCAACAGCAGGTTATGCGCTTGATAATAAAACTTATCTATATGCAGCCGATGCGACCGTCAGCGGGGATGCGACTATTTCACAAGATGTAAATGTTGTCTCACAGTTTGTGTATGACGGAATGTCTACTTACTACTACTGGGCAGATCACATAACAAGCAAAGAACCAAAACTTACCGATGTCGATCCGGAAAATTATTTCTATAAAATTCTATATTCTACAGATGCCCAGAAGGGATGGTCATGGATCACAGATGATGTGAACGGGCTTTTAGCTGGATTTGAAGGTAAATCGTTATCGTTTGGATATGATCTGAGTTTCACCATGATCGGAAACGATGTGTTCGCGATCATTAAATATGTACACCCCAATACACCGGCTGCGAGAGCAGGATTACAGCGTCTCGATTGGATAGGAGAACTGAACGGGCAACCTATTACGACTGTGCAAAGGGATGGGAATGTTTATATCAGTGATCAATCAATCGATCTGCTCTATGGCAATAACACCGTCACATTTTCCACTTATAAAATTTCAGGAAACCAGATTGTAGCGGATAAAGTGGTAGCTATTACGCCTGATGAAAGTGGCAAAGATCCTGTTCTCTACGACAATATTTACACCATAGGAGATAAAAAAATCGGATATCTGTTTTATACCAATTACTACGATAATTTCAATTATCGCTTGTATGAAGTTTTCAGCCAATTTAAACAGTCTGGCGTAACCGATTTGGTGTTAGATTTGCGCTATAATACCGGAGGATCTGTATCTTCTGCAATTTATCTGGCTTCCCTGATAGCGCCAAAAGCTATTGTAGAAGACAAGTCTCCCTTTGTTGTAATGGATTACAATGATCTATGGAATAGTCTGTTCGACCAATGGTATAAGGAGGCAAAACCGGCTGACAAATACAAATATGACAGGAAAGATTATTTGGGGGTATACAATAGTGTCAAAGATAAAAATCCTTTAGAGGCCAATCTCGATTTAAGCAAAGTATATATCATCGCGACAAGTGGATCCTATTCAGCTTCAGAACTCACATTATTCTGTCTGGAACCCTATATGGATGTGGTGCACATCGGGGGAAACACAGGAGGAAAGTATACGGCATCATGGACTGTTCACGGGTATGACGACGAACTCGGAATGCCAGTATATGACGAAACAAAACTTTCATCTTCCGAGAAAACACAATTGAAAAACTGGGCCATGCAACCCATCGTGGCCATGTATGCCGACAAGGATAGCAAGAATTTCAGCAATCCCGGATATTTAGCTCCCGACCATAAATTGAACGAAGGGTTTGGGTATATTGACTACTGGACTCCTATAGGTGATCCGAAAGATGTATTATTGGGACAAGCGTTGTACCTGATTTCAGGGGATGCCAGTTATCTTCCCGTACAACCTCGGTCAACACGCAGCATGCAAACGAAAGATATCATGGATTCCCGCAATATGGCTAAACCGGTTATTATAGATAATGTGAAACTGACTGCGGATGATTTCCAAAAAATCCGGGAATTACGAAAATAAAAGCATCCTACAGAAGGATGGTATAAAAACAAAGAGACCTTGGGGTCTCTTTGTTTTTTTGTTATTAGTTAGCCCATAACGGGCGTTTCTTTATCCTGTCGTTCTCAATCGCATCATATTTGATATATTGATCACGTTCGAGAATTTTTTGCAGTTCCACATCGCGTTTTTGTTTCAGTTTTTCAATTCGTTTCTGCTTTTTACATAGAAAACAATTCTCGGCTTTGTTCACTTCCTGCAGAAACTTTAACTCCATTTCACGGAGTTGTTGCGCCTGTTCATCATCGAAGCCAATCAACTTCTGCATGGAATCGACTTTTTCCTCCACGCTATTTCTCAATACTTGTTCAATAGTAGAAGGCTGTTGAGCGAAGAGCCCCGTAATTACCAACAATAAAAGAGAGAGGACTAAAATCTTCTTGGTCATATTACTTCATGTTTTTCAATAAGACTGTTATTATGTAGAATTGTTTAATCCACCTGAAATCTCCAACACATTTACTTATCATCGTAATGCCCCCATGCGGAAAGAATCAAGACAATGATTTCTTTGTCGTTAATCTTGTATACCAGACGGTGTTTTTGGGTAATCCTACGGGACCATTCTCCTGCCCTGTCTCCTGCTAAAGGCTTGGGACGACCGGTTCCGGTAGTTGGATGTTCCTGCAGTTCGATCAACAACGCTGCTGCTTTTTTATATGATTGGGGCTCATGCTTTTTCAACGATGTAAGCTCCTCTTGTGCTTTTGGCGAAATGATAAGATCATACATCATAAACTATCGAGAAATTCTTGCAATTCTTTCTTCCCTGAAATCCTTGTAAATCGCCCTTCTTCAACCTCTTTCAGCGCCTGATCAATCTTGGCAAAAAACTCTTCTTTGCTCATCAGGGTATCATCCTTCTCTACGGGAATAATCCTATAGGACTTATTCTTTCCCCTTCGGATAAGGATTTCCACTCCTTCATCCACTTTATCAAGATAACTTTTTTGTTTATCCCTGAACTCTCTACTGCTAACTATAACCATAATTCATCGATTTAAACGTGTACCAATATGGTACAAATATAGTGAAAGCTGAGAGAAAAACCAAGCTTGCTTGAGTTTTTCCGAGGCGACTCCTATATTATGAAAATATATAAATTCATTTTGAACTGACAATGATTATCCGGTTTAATATCCTTTGGGACAGGAATAGTAGGCGCGATAATTTTATTCAATCCCGAATTTTTCGGGAATTTCATCCATGATAGCGAATAATTCTTCCAAGGTACTGGCACGGAGCATGGCAATGCGTGTGGGTTTGAAATCGGGGATGCCTTTGAACAAAGGTGTAGCTGCCAGATGACGGCGCATGTGAAGGATTCCACGTGTTTCGTCAATCCGTTCCACACTTTCGAGTACCTGCCTTTTGAGGACATCCAGATACCAGCGGAAAGGTTCTTTTGGGAGGGGTTCACCGATCTGCAGGTAATACTTCATCTCCCTGAATATCCACGGTGCACCAATGCTTCCACGGCCGATCATCACGGCATCCACGCCGGTATCGTCGAAACGTTGCCTACACTGTTCTACCGTAGTCACATCTCCATTGCCGATAATGGGGATATGCATGCGGGGGTTATTCTTCACCTCCCTGATCAATGTCCAGTCAGCATCTCCCTTATACATCTGAGAGCGGGTACGACCGTGGATGGTCAATGCCACGATGCCGCAATCCTGCAACCGTTCCGCCAATTGTACAATAATCCTGGAGTTGTCATCCCACCCCAGGCGGGTCTTGATTGTGACCGGTTTATTGACCGCTTTCACGACCTTTGCGGTGATATCGAGCATCACATCAGGCGTACGCATCATCCCCGACCCGGCACCCTTCCCGGCGATTTTCTTTACCGGACAGCCAAAATTGATATCGATCAGGTCGGGATCGGCTTCTTCACAGATTTTGGCAGCCTCCACCATCGCATCGGGGTCACTTCCGTAGATCTGTATCCCAAGGGGGCGCTCTTCCTCACTAAAGAATATTTTCTCCTTGGTTTTCTTTATATCCCGGATAAGGGCATCACTCGATACAAATTCAGTATAGACCATATCAGCCCCGAACTGCTTGCACAGCAATCGAAAACCTATATCGCTCACATCCTCCATTGGAGCGAGGAATACGGGATTATCCGGAAATTCTATATTCGCGATCTTCATTCGTTGACTCTCTTACGCCGATTCTCGTTTTGGCACGGTGGTTTCATCGAATTTCTCCATCCACGCCTCACCCGAGCTTCGCTTTCCACTCTTTTTCGTTAAAGCCGACCAACACAAAGTCATCCGCCACAATAATAGGACGCTTTACCACCATACCGTTCGAAGCCAGAATATCGAGCAGTTCATCATTTGAGGCCGTTTTCACCTTCTCCTTCAAATTTTGTTCCTTGTAAACCAAGCCGGACGTATTGAAAAAACGGTTAATGGGTAATCCGCTCCTGTCAATCCACAGCGAGAGTTCTTCCCTGGTAGGATTCTCTTCTACAATGTGTCTTGAAGTTACTTCCACATGATTTTCGTCCAACCATTTGGAGGCTTTGCGGCAAGTGCCGCATTTAGGATACTGTATGAATAATGGGGACATTTCTTTTTAATTACCAATTATTAATTACCAATTACCAATGAATCAACAGGACACAGTTCCCGTATCCCAAATTAAAAGTCTTGGTTCTTGATTCTTGATTCTGAAATTTATATACAAAGATAATCAATGAGATGTGAATTATAAAATTAACGGAACATGACATTGATATTGTTCAAACGCAACGGCGATGCATTCGAATGAGAATCGGCGGAACGGATGGAAATTTGGTGATCGACTCCTTTCCCCAAGGGGACAGAAGCAAGCTTCCGGGTATAGACCGTCCACTCATCCAATGGGGTGATGCCATAAGAAAATTCCTTTTCAAAGCCGTTATAATATTTAATGATCAGCTGATTACGCCCTTTTTTTAGCGGTAACAGGACGGTCTCTTCCTGTCGCTTGACCCTGTCGGGCGAAAAATGTGCTGTGACATACTCCCCGTTGAGCAGGATATAAACAGCATTGCCACTTTCGATCTTCACAGCGACAGTCTGTTCGTCCGTTGATTCTATTTCCTGCAGGAAAACAACACTTGCACGCTGTAAGATAGATTCTGTATAACTCTCTCCGTAATGGAACTCATCCACTGCTTCCCACCGCGAACCGGCTGTGTTTACATCGACCCACTGTATGCCTTCTTCTTCCACGTTACCAAACACACCCCTACCCGGTTTTCTGTACAGATTACCCCATTTCACACTGTTCCCGGGCAATCGGACCGTTTCTGATGCATCTGCTTCCAATGTGACCGGGTGTCTCCGCCCGTCAATCTCCAATTCTATCCTTCTCCCTCTTTCATTTTCTGTGAAAGTAATTTGCGGAGAGACGGATGATTTCCGAGAATAGAGTATCCAATCATAACCGATCACACTTTTGTAGCCGGCATAATAATTGAGACTCGAATGCCCATATAGGGAGGCAGCATTCCGGGGAGTTAAGATCCCGTTCGTCACAATCGACGGAGGAATAATGGTATACCCATTCTCAAACATAATTTTCAACACGGGAATGTCCTCTCCGGAGGAAACAGTGGAGAGATCGATTTCCAATTCTCCTTTGTTTTGGGTGTAAGGCAGTTGATCTCCAGATGCCAGTTGTGTCACCCCCTTCACCTTGCCATTGAACCCGGATAATTCGATCTTGCCCGACTCCGATATGTTTTCGACAAAGGCAAACAG
>ERZ778021.871-NODE-871-length-43582-cov-6.034829_pt1 | contig 43582 bp, 31 predicted proteins | sample MGYA00375751_ERZ778021 | MGnify/ENA primary metagenome ERZ778021 (study PRJEB29350, sample SAMN05389814) | bioreactor metagenome | isolation source: Thiocyanate stock bioreactor | place: South Africa: University of Cape Town | collected 2013-08-29 ... | reverse complement strand
CGAGCCGGGCGTGGTCCGTACGGCCGCCGAGGGCACCCCGGCCCCCGCGGCGGCGACGAGGGCGGTGGCCGTCAGGGCGGCCGTCAGTTTGGTGGCGATCATGGCTCCGCAGGCTCCTTTCGCGAGGCGGACGACGGGATAGGACAGGACGGATTTCCACGCGACGCCCTCCGCGACCCGCCCGGCGGCGGTCGCGACGGCGTCGACGAGGGGGGCGGGCACGGCGGCCGAGGCCAGGTTCTCCAGCGCGAGGGCCCCCGCGCCGGCCGTGACGCCGCGGCGGGCCAGCCGCGGGCCCAGCATCGACCGGGCCCGCGCCAGGCGGCCCTTGACCGAGCCGACCGGCCAGCCCAGCCGGGCCGCGGCCTCCTCGTGGGTCAGCCCCTCCAGGTAGCAGAGGGCCACCGGGGCGCGATACCTCCAGGGGAGGCGCTCGACCTCCTCGTCGATCACGCCCCGTAGCGCGAAGTCGGGCGAATCCGGCTCGCAACCGGGTTCGACGGCCAGGCCGTCGCGCTCGCGGGCCCGGCGACGCGCCCGGTCCATGCGGGCTCGCCGGGCCACCTTGGTCGCGACGCCGTGCAGCCACGCGGCGAGGACGTCGCCCGGCCCCAGCGACCGGGCGCGGCGGATCAGGACCAGGAACGTCGCCTGGAACGCGTCGTCGACGTCGGACGGCTCGATCAGGATGCGCCGGCAGACCCCCAGGACCATCGGCCCGTGCCGCGCCGCCAGGGCCTCGAAGGCCTCGCGGTCGCCCCGCCGCGCGTACCGCTCGAGCAGCCGGGCGTCGTCGGCCCCGGTCCAGGTCCCGCGTTCGAAGAGTCTCTCGACCGGCGACGCGACGCGACTGCGGCTCATGGACGGCTGGCTCCTCGTTCCCGGCGTTCACCTCCATCATGCTCGGGGAGCCGGGCGCGGATACGACTTTTTCCGGAATCCGCCCCGCCGCGGGGTGTAGCCCTGTTTCCCGGATTTCGCACCGTTCCTCGAAATGACAGGTGGTCCGGGCGGTCCGCCCGGACGTCGACCGGTCTCGGAATGGGGACGTCCGGGCGGACCGCCCGGACCACCGTGAAGGATTCGTTTCCTCCCGATTCGAGAGCTAGACCCCAAGCCGCGTTCCCGATTGCCGGACGCCCGCGTTTCTGGTAGTGATAAGCGCGGAATCATCCAAGGAGGGACCGCCATGGACGCGACCATCCCGACGATCGGCTTCGCGGGCGACCTGGGCGACCCCTGGGTCGCGGGGATCGCCCGGGCGCTTTCCGGGTTCGACCTCGTCCCCTGCGAGGAGCCCGGGGGGGGCCTGCCCCGGCGCGCGTTCGAGCCCGACGCGGGGCTCAAGATCCTGGTGATGCACCGCTCGCGGCTCTCCCCGGCCGACGTGGCCCGGCTGGAGGAGCTGCGGCGCGAGCTGGGCCCGGCCGCCTGGCCCCGGATCATCCTCTGCGTCAGCCCGTACGTCCGCTACGCCGAGATCGAGCGCTGCGCCGCGCTCGTGGAGGCGGTGACGCCCGAGGCCACCGCCGCCGAGACGCTGCCGCACCAGATCGAGCGGATGCTGGAGCACGTCCCCGGCCACGCCGACCGCTCGCGGCGGGGGGCGACCCCGGTCGAGGTCGTCAGCTCCGACTACGAGCTGCGCCGGGTGCTCCGAGAGGCCGCCGCCCACGCCGGCTATCGCGCCACCGACGCCGCCGCGCTGGCCGTCGGGCCCGAGGCCGCCGCCGGCCGGGCGCTCACGGTCTGGGACGTGCCCGTGCTCGAACCGCGGTGGGAGGAGCGGCTAGAGCGCCGATGTCGGCTGGGCCCGGTCCTGGCCCTGCTGGGCTTCGCCGACCGCGCCGCCGTCGCCCAGGCCCGCGAGGCCGGCGCCTCCGCCTGCCTGGACCTCCCCTGCGCCCTGGACGACCTGATCGACGCCCTCGACCGCATGGCCAAGGGCTTCGTCCGCCCCCGCGCCGAGCCCGCCCACGCCGCCATCGCCCGCGGCGCCCGGCCGAGGCTGCGCGTGGCCCCGGGCGTCGGCTAGCCATGGGAGGTCGTCGGCACGAGAATTGAATCATCCCATCTCCCGCCGGGAGAGGGCGGCCGCGCAGCGGCGGGTGAGGGCTGCGGGATCTCGGAGGGCGTGTCGGGCGCGATGCACGAGCAGGCCGACGACGACGGCCTTCTCCCCTTGAGGGAGAAGGTGGCCGAAGGCCGGATGAGGGGGCGACCGCCGTCGCGTACCCTGGACCGGAGAGACCTTGAAGCCCGAAGCGTCCGGTCGCGCCACCCCTCATCCGGCCCTGCGGGCCACCTTCTCCTTCAAGGGGAGAAGGGCCTTGATCGCCGCGGTCGTCTCGAAGTCCCACGACCCTCACCCGGCCCTCCGGGCCGCCCTCTCCCGGCGGGAGAGGGGATTCCGCATTCGCCCTCGTTCGGACGCCGCACCGGACCGTATCGCCCCCAACCCGACCCCCACGACGAGCCGCCGATGCCCAGGGTTTCGCCCCGACCGCCCGCAGCCGCCCCGGCCTCGGCCCCGCCCGCCGGGGACGAGCTGAAGAACCTGACGCGGCTGATCCAGCAGGCCCGGGGCTTCCCCGAGGTGATCGCCGCCCTCCGCAACGGCCGCGCCGCCACCATCGACGGCGCGTGGGGCTCGGCCGCGGGGCTGGTCTCCGGGGCGCTGGCGCTGCACGCGCCGACGTGCCTGGTCGTCGTCCTCACCCACGTCGGCGACGTGGACGACTTCCGCGACGACGTCGCCGTCTTCTCCGGGCTCAAGCCGGAAGTCCTCCCGGCCTGGGACAAGCTCCCGCGCGAGCAGGACGCGCGCGACGAGGTCTTCGGCGCGCGGACGCGCGTCGTCGGCCGGCTGGCCGGCGGGCTGCCGCCGAAGGTCGTCGTCACGTCGATCCCGGCGCTGTTGCAGCCGGTGCCCAAGCCCGACGTCCTCCGCAGGATGTCGCGGCAGGTCCGCGTCGGCGACGTGACGCCGGTCGACGAGTTGGCCGCCTGGCTGATGGGCCGCGGCATGCAGCGGGTGGAGGTCGTGGAGGTCCCCGGGGAATTCAGCCTCCGCGGCGGCATCCTCGACGTCTTCCCCACCGACTCCACCGACCCCGTCCGCATCGAGTTCTTCGGCGACGACGTCGAGTCCATCCGCCCCTTCGACGCCGAGACCCAGCGCTCGCTGGACCGCTGGGACAACGTCACCATCGCCGTCCCCCCCGCCTTCGACCCCGACCATCACGACGACTTCGGCCCGGCCACCGACGCCTTCCCCGAGGGGACCTGGGTCGTCCTCGTCGAGCAGCACGACCTGCGCGAGGAGGGGAAGCATTACCTCTCCCGGGTCGACGACCCCCGCGGGCTCTACACCGTGGAGAGCACGTTCGAACGCCTGGTCCGACGGCCGACGATCGCGCTGTCGGCGCTCGCGGCCGACTCGCTGGAGGCGACGTGCCACCTGCGGATCGAGAGCGTGGAGCGGTTCTCGGGCGAGCTGGCGCGGGTCAAGGCCGAGCTGGAGACGGCCGCCGGCGGCGACCGCGTCGTCATCGCCTGCCACAACGCGGCCGAGGCCGAACGGCTCCGCGAGGTCTTCGCCGACTCCGACCTCGCCCGCGACGGCCGCCTGGTCACGGCCGTCGGCCGCATCCGCGCCGGGTTCCACCTGACGGAGGGCGAGACGGACACCCTGGTCATCGCCGACCACGAGCTGTTCGCCCGCGCCGACGTCCGTCGCACCACCTCGCGCCGGCGCTACGAGACACGGGCGATCGACAGCTTCCTGGACCTGAACGAGGGGGACCTCGTCGTCCACGTCAACCACGGCATCGCGAAGTACCTGGGCCTCCAGTTCGTCGACAAGGCGGGCGACCACGCCGAGGAGACGCTCCTCCTGGAGTTCGCCGAGGGGACCCGGCTGTTCGTCCCCATCGCCAAGATCGACCTGGTGCAGAAGTACGTCGGCGGCGGCAAGATCGCCCCGCCCCTGTCGAAGATCGGCTCCTCCGCGTGGGACAAGCGCAAGAAGCGCGTCGAGGAGGCCGTCGTCGACCTGGCCCAGGAACTCCTGGACATCCAGGCCGACCGCGCCAGCCAGCCCGGCTTCGCTTACCCGGCCGAGGACAGCCACTGGATGGCCGAGTTCGAGGCCGCGTTCCCGTTCGACGAGACGCCCGACCAGCTCTCGGCGATCGAGGCGATCAAGGAGGACATGGCCCAGACGAAGCCGATGGACCGCCTGATCTGCGGCGACGTCGGCTACGGCAAGACCGAGGTCGCCATCCGCGCCGCGTTCAAGGCGGTCGACGCCGGCAAGCAGGTGGGGATCCTGGTGCCGACGACGATCCTGTCGGAGCAGCACCACCGCAGCTTCGCCGCGCGCATGGGCGAGTTCCCGTTCGTCATCGAGGTCGTCAACCGCTTCCGCCCCAAGTCCGAGATCCGCGACATCCTCAAGCGGGCCGCCGAGGGGAAGGTGGACGTCCTCATCGGCACCCACCGGATCTTGCAGAAGGACGTCGCATTCAAGGACCTCGGCCTGATCGTGGTCGACGAGGAGCAGCGGTTCGGCGTCGAGGACAAGGAGTGGCTGAAGACCCTGCGCTCCACCGTCGACGTCCTGACCCTCTCCGCCACGCCGATCCCGCGCACGCTGCACATGAGCCTCCTCGGCATCCGGGACATCTCCAACCTGGAGACGCCGCCGTCCGACCGCAAGGCGATCGAGACCCGCATCCTCCGGTACGACGCCGACACCATCCGCCGCGCGATCAACCGCGAGCTGAACCGCAACGGCCAGGTGTACTTCGTCCACAACCGGATCCACGACATCCAGCAGGTCGTCGACCGGCTGAAGTCGATCGTCCCCGACGCCCGCATCGAGTTCGCCCACGGCCAGATGACGGGCGAGCAGCTCGAACGGACGATGCTCCGATTCATCAAGCGCGACTTCGACGTCCTGGTCGCCACGACGATCATCGAGAGCGGCCTGGACATCCCCAACGCCAACACCATCTTCATCAACGAGGCCGACAAGTACGGCCTCTCCGACCTCCACCAGCTCCGGGGCCGCGTGGGACGCTTCAAGCACCGCGCCTATGCCTATCTCCTGCTGGAATCCGACCGCCCGGTCACGCCCAACGCCGTGAAGCGGCTGAAGGCCATCGAGGAGTTCACGTCGCTGGGCGCCGGCTTCAAGATCGCGCTGCGCGACCTGGAGATCCGCGGCGCCGGCAACATCCTGGGCGCGGAGCAGTCGGGACACATCGAGAGCGTGGGATATGAACTCTACTGCTCGCTCCTCGAATCGGCCGTCCGCAAGGCGACCCGCCAGCCCGACAAGCCGCTGTTCGACTGCTCGGTCGAACTCAAGTGGCGCGCGTACCTCCCGCGCGACTACGTCCCGGCCCCCCGGCTCAAGCTGGAGCTGTACCGCCGCCTGGCCCGGCTGCGGACGCTCGACCACCTGGCCGACTTCCGCAAGGAGCTGAACGACCGCTTCGGCCCGCCGCCGAAGCCGGCCGAGAACCTGCTGGCCGAGGCCGAGATCCGCATCCTGGCCGGCAACTGGAAGATCGACCGGATCCACGTCGAGGCCGAGTACGCCGTCCTCACCTACCGCGACGCCAAGCGCATCGACACCCTCGCCCGCCGCCACAAGGGCCGCGTCCGCGTCGTCGACGCCAAGAAGGCGTACATCCCCCTGGGCGACGACCCGCTCACCACGCCGGGGATCGTCGGCGTCCTCAAGGAGCTTCTGGCGGCGAAACGCTGAGCGAGCGGGCGAGCCGTTCGATCTCGGGGCCGATCGCGGCCGTCGGGTCGCCGGCCCATCCCATGTCGCGCATCGCGACGACGGCGCGGGCGATCAGGGCCGGGCGGTCGGCGCGGGCGAGGACGGCGGCGAGGTCGATCGACCGGAGGAGCGACTTGGTCACGGGCCGCTTGGAGTCGGCCGGCGCCAGCGCTCGGAGCAACGCGAGGACGGCGGGGTCGTTCCCCAGGGCGGCGAGGACGGCGGCCTCCTCGGCCGAGCGGCAGGGGAGCAGGTAGCAGGTGTCGTCCAGGACGACGGGACGGCCGTCGACCGGCCCGATCGCGCGGAAGCGAGTCGGCCGGTGGATCCCCGCGACCGCCACCTTGGACGTCGCGAACGCATACGGCCCGACGCCGAACAGGCTGAACGGCGGCCGGCCGCGGTAGATCGACGAGCGTCGGGCGGCGAGTCGGCCGGCGTGGGCGTTCAGATAGGCCCAGAGCCTCGGCGCTTCAGACTCCAGGCCCCGGGTGTCCTCGCCGAGGGACTTGTGGGGGACGATGAGGAAGCGGCGAGGGCGACGGATCCGTTCGTTGCGACCCGCATCCGAAGACGGCGACGAGGCGCCCAACGTCCCCTCTCCCGGCGGGAGAGGGGACGTCTCGGATCCGCCCCCCGCCAGGTCCGCCCCCTTCATCAGCGGGTAGAGGTATTCGGGCTCGACGTCGACGATCTCGCCCAGGCCGTTGCGGAGCGGCCCGTCGGCGGTCAATTCCATGACGGCCGCCGCGTCGTGCTTGATCCCCTGGCGCCAGTCGAGCGAGCTGGGGCCGACGGCGAAGGTGAGCGACGAGGCGGCCTCGAAGTCGGCCGCGAAGCGGTCGCCGACCCAGCCCATCGACCGGGACGAGGCCAGGGCCTCGGGATGGGGGTAGACGGAGACGCGCGAGGAGGGCTCTCCGAGGGTGACGACGAGGAACCCGGCGGCGACCGTCGCGCCGAACCAGCGGCGGGCGTCGACCTCGACCCACTCGGACGAGGCGGACGGGCCCCGGCGATGGAGGCGGTCGAGGACGGCGAGGGCGACGGACGTCTTGCAGAGCAGGGCGATCGTCGCCGGGCCGCCCGAGTGGGCGTCGAGGAGCCGGAGCCAGACGGCCTCGGCGAGGTCGAAGTTCGACGCCCCGGTCATCGCGTCCAGCCCGGCGCGGCCGTCGACGTTCCGGCGCTCGGGCCGGTTGCCGCTGCCGAGCTTGCCGAGCGCGGCGTTCGTCACCCAGGGCGGGTTGCCGATCGCCAGGATCGGGCCTCCGCCCCGCCAGGGGAGGGCGGCGAAGTCGACGGCGAACACGTCGGCGTTCAGGATCGTCGCCCGGTCGCCGACCGCGGCGCGGGCCTCGTCGCAGTACGCCCGCTGCAACTCGACGCCGATGGCCTCGCGGGGGGGGCTCGGCGCATCGAGCGCGGCGCGGAGGAAGTTCCCCCGGCCGCAGGTGGGCTCCAGCACGCGGGGCCAGCGGTCGCCGATCGGCCCGAGCCGGCGCGCCAGCAGCGCGGCCAGCTCGGGGGGCGTCTGGAAGTCGCCGAGGTCTCGGCTCAAGCGCGGGGCCTTCGAGACGAACGATGGCCTTCCCCCCTGGCGGGGGAAGGTGGCCCGGAGGGCCGGATGAGGGGGAAGACGCGCCAGGCGGCCGTCGGGTTCCCGAGCCGGTCGAGCGGGCTTTCGAAGCCCGACGGGCCTCGTGCTTCGCGTCCCCCTCATCCGACCCCTTCGGGGTCTGTCTTCCCCCGCGAGGGGGGAAGACCGTCGGAGGGCCGCTCTCCGGCGCTGCGGGATTACTTGATCTTCGCCCCGGGGACGCAGTCCGGGTCGTCGACGGTGAGGAGGATGACCTTCTCGCCGGAGGTCGCGGCCAGCAGCATGCCGTTGGAGGTCTCGCCGCGGAGCATGGCCGGCGCGAGGTTGTTGACGATGATGATGCTCTTGCCGACGAGCGCCTCGGGGGCGTAGTGCGCCTTCACGCCGGCGACGATCTGCTTCTGCTCGTCGCCCACGTCGACCTGCAACAGCAGCAGCTTGTCGGCGTTGGGATGGGGACGAGCCTCCAGCACCTTGGCCACCCGGAGTTCGATCTTGGCGAAGTCGTCGTAAGTGATGGGGTCGGCCACGGTCCTCGGTCTCTCGCTGGCGGGAATCGTTCGGTCGTCAACGGCCTTCGATTGTGGCCGGAGGCGGCGGGAAATCCAAGACGAAACGGGCTCCGGGCCGGCCCGGGGAATTGCGGCCGCGCGGCCGTCGTCGCACAATAAACCGGCCGGGGCGGCGAACGCCTGGAGTGGACGCCCCCACGACCGGCGACGGCCCCGACATCGGTGAGCGATGCTGATCGAACTGGAAGAGCTGACGAAGACCTACGGGGCGGTGACGGCGCTGGCGGGGCTGTCGGTCGCGCTGCCCGGCGGCGCCATGGGGCTGCTGGGGCCCAACGGGGCCGGCAAGACCACGATGATCCGGAGCCTCCTCGGCCTGATCCGGATCGATTCCGGCCGCGGCCGCGTGCTGGGGATGGACATCGAACGGCAGGCGCTGGAGATCCGCCAGGCCGTCGGCTTCGTGCCGGAGGACGAGTGCCTGTTCCCCGGCGTGACCGGCGTGCAGTTCGTCGCCTACGCCGGCGAGCTGGTCGGCATGCCCTCGCGCGACGCCCTCCGGCGCTCGCACGAGATGCTGGACTACGTCGGGCTGGGCGAGGCCCGCTATCGCCGGGTGGAGTCGTACTCGACCGGGATGAAGCAGCGGCTGAAGATCGCCGCGGGGATCGTCCACGACCCGAAGTTGCTGATCCTGGACGAGCCGACCAACGGCATGGACCCCGCCGGCCGCGAGGAGATCCTGGCCCTCTGCCGCGACCTGGCGGGGGCCAAGGGGATGAACCTGCTCATCTCCAGCCACCTGCTGCCGGACGTCGAGGCCGTCTGCGAATACGTCGTCGTCCTGGGCCGGGGCCGGCTGCTGGCCCAGGGGCGGATCGCCGACCTGAAGCGGCCCCACGACGGCGAGTTCGAACTGCGCGTGCGCGGCGACCAGGAGGCGTTCGCCCGGATCCTCGCCGACCGCGGCGTGAAGGCCGATCCGGTCGACGACCGCCTGCGGATCGCCCTGCCGGCCGGCGAGGGGGTGGCGTCGCTCTGGGAGGCGGCCGAGGATTCGTCGGAGCAGATCCGGATGCTGAGGCCGAGGCGCAGCACGCTGGAAGAGGTGTTCCTCAACGCCGTCGGGGGGGCGGGCTGATGCCGATCCTGGACCAGGGGTATCAGCACTGGGACGGCAAGCTCGCCGGCCACGCCTTCCGCTGGCTGGCGATCACCCGCCAGGGCGTGAAGGCCCAGTTCAAGAACCGTTGGCTAGTCTCCACGCTCGTCGGGGCCCTCGCCCCCGCGCTCCTGCTGGCGGGGTTCCTGATCCTGTGGGGGCTGTTCGAGCAGCAGGCGACGGTCCTGGAGCCGTTCCTCTTCCTGTTCCAGGGCCTCCCGGACGAGGTCCGCCACGGGCCCAAGGGGTTCCGGACGACGTTCTGGACGCTGGCGTTCACGCTGTTCTTCCGGGTCCAGACGTTCTTCGCGTTCGTGCTGGTGATGCTGGTGGGGCCGGACCTCATCAGCCAGGACCTGCGGTTCAACGCCCTGCCGCTGTACCTGTCGCGGCCGTTGCGGCGGGTCGACTACTTCCTCGGCAAGCTCGGCGTGATCGCGACGTTCCTGCTGGGGATCATGCTGATCCCGGCGATCCTGGCGTACCTGATCGGCCTGGCGTTCAGCATGGACCCGGCCGTGCTCCCCCAGACATGGCGGGTGCTGGCGGCGTCGGCGGCCTACGGCGCGATCCTCGCGGCCTCGACCGGGCTGCTGATGCTGGCGCTGTCGTCGCTGTCGCGGAACAGCCGGTTCGTGACGGCGATCTGGGTCGGCCTGTGGATGCTCGGGGGCGCGGCGGCCGACGCCTCCCGGCGCACGCCGGCGCGCGAGTGGGCCCCGCTGGCGTCGTACCCGGCCGACCTGGCCTCGGTCCGCGACGCCCTGTTCGACTACGACGCCCAGTGGGACCGCCTGGCCGACGTCTTCCGCAAGGGCCGCGAGGCGATGCAGGACGCGGCCGGCTTCGGCGGGCGCCCGCGACGGCCGCGGATCTTCGGCATCCCCTTCGGCCCACCGCCGCCTCGCGACGGCCTTGGGCCGCCGGAGCCACCCTCGCCGCCGGGGCTGACGAACGCCGACCCGGCCCGCCCGCCCTGGCCGTGGGCGGCCGGCGTGCTGGCGGGGCTGGGCGTCGCGTCGGCCGTCGTCCTCTCCACCCGGGTCCGGTCGCTCGACCGCTTGAAGTGAGGCGCCGATGAGCACGAGCGACGCTGACGCGAAGCCCCCAGACGACGGCCCGGTGATCGAGTTCCTGGCCGCGTCCAAGTGGTACGGCCAGGTGATCGGCCTGAACAACCTGACGCTCCGCGTCGGCCGCGGCGTGACGGGTCTGCTCGGGCCCAACGGCGCCGGCAAGAGCACGCTGCTGCAACTGGCGACGGGGCAGCTCCGCCCCAGCCAGGGGGAGGTCCGCGTGCTGGGCGTCCGGCCCTGGAACAACGCCGGGCTCAACCGCCGCGTCGGCCTCTGCCCCGAGCAGGACGCGATGTTCGAATGGATGACCGGCCGCAAGTTCCTGCGGGCCTGCGGCGAGCTGGCCGGCCTTGGCCGCCGCGGCGCGCGGGCCGCGGCCGACCGCGTGCTGGAACAGGTCAAGATGACGGCCGCCGCCGACCGGCCCGTCCGGGGCTACTCCAAGGGGATGCGCCAGCGCACCAAGCTGGCCCAGGCGCTGATCCACGACCCCGAGGTGCTGTTCCTGGACGAGCCCCTGACCGGCACCGACCCCGTCGCCCGCCACGAGCTGATGGAGCTGGTCGCCGGCCTGGCCCGCGCGGGGCGGACGATCCTGGTCTCCAGCCATGTGCTGTACGAGGTCCAGGCGCTGACGTCGCAGATCGTGCTGATGAACCGGGGCCGGCTGGTGGCCTTCGGCGACGTCCGCCAGATCCGCGACCTGATCGACGCCCATCCCCACCGGATCGTCCTGAAAGGCCCCGACCGCCGGGCCCTCGCCGCGAAGCTCGTGCGCTGGGACGACGTGGAGGGGATCGAGCTGCCGCGCGACGGGCGGACGATCGTGGTGGAGACCCGCGAGCCCGAGCGGTTCTACCAACGCCTGCCGAAGCTCGCCCGCGAGGCCGACGCGCCGATCGAGGAGATCGAGTCGGACGACGACAGCCTGGAAGCCGTCTTCAAGTACCTGGTGAACCCATGAGCCCGGCCGCCCCCGAAGCCACGACGGCCCCCCGCGCGATCTCGAACCGGCCGCCGCTGGGCGCGATCGCGACGGTGGTGGGGATCACGGTGGCGCGCCAGCTCCGCGGCAAGCGGATCTGGCTGTTCGTCGCGATGTTCGCCCTGCCGCTGGCGATCGCCCTGCTGATGCACCGCTACGCCGAGCCCTACGAGCCCGAGGACGCCGCCATCGGGCTGCTGCTCGTCCTGATCCCCCAGGCGGTCGTGCCGCTGACGGCCCTGCTGTTCGCGTCGAGCCTGGTGCAGGACGACGTGGAGGAGCAGACCCTGACGTATTTCCTGATCCGGCCGATCCCGCGGTGGGCGATCTACGTCGCCAAGGCGCTCGGCGCGGCGCTGGTGACGTCCGCCCTCGCCGCCCTGTTCATCACGGCGACGCTCGCGACGATCTGGTGGGGCGTGGACGGGCGCGGGGCGGGGGACCTGGCCTACGAGGCGGCCGCGCTGACGACGGCCTCGGCCCTGGCGATGCTGGCCTACATCGGCATCTTCGGGCTGCTCAGCCTGCTGACGAAGCGGGTGCTGGTGGTGGGGGTGGGGTACGTCATCCTGTTCGAGGGGATCGTCTCGAACATCCCGTTCCTGGTGCGCTACGCGACCGTGCTGTTCCACGCCCGGGTCCTGGAGCTGCGCTGGCTGGACCTGGACGGCAAGCCGTGGGCGATCGACCCGGCGACGGCGCCGGCCGCGTCGACGTCGCTGGCGTTCCTGGCGGGGGCGTCGGCGATGTTCCTGGGGCTGGGCGCATGGCTGTTCGCGGCCCGCGAGTTCCGGCTGAAGACGCCGGAAGGGGGCTGAGGCCCGCGACGGCCGCGGCGAGGGCGGGGAGAGGTGGAGACGCCCGTCCGCGGCCGATGTCGAAGCCGATCGGGATCGGATCACACGCCGACCAGGTCGCGCTCGTCGGCGTCGACCCCGGCGGCCTCCAGGCCCTGGACGAGCGCGCCGAGCTGGAGGGCCAGCAGGCGGTCTTCGGGCGTCGCCCCGCGGAGGAGGCTCAGGAAGGCTTCGGCGCCGATCATGACGGCCTTGGGCTTGCTGTGGATGGTCAGGACGTAACGGGAATCGGGGTCTTCAAGGTTTTCCAGGACTTTCGGGAGGTCGCGATGGAGTTCGCGACTGCCAATGAAACGAACACGAGAGGGAGACGAAGCCATCAGCATCCTCGGGGCCTTGATCGGCCTCTGGCTGGCACAGTGATCAATCCGAGGCGGGCGGACGAGTGCCGCATCGGATCGGGATCTCGGGCGAAAGGTTCAACAATCGTAGCGAGGCGACGGGCGGGCCGTCAATCGAGGCCCGCTCGTTGCTACGCGACTTGTCGCAGATTTGTTGGATGAAGTTCGCAGGAAGGTTGGACGGCGGGGCGTCCTATGTGGCCTTACGACGCCCCGCACCGCCCGGAAGTCCCCGCTCCCGCCGGGAGTGGGTAGCCGCGCAGCGGCGGGTGAGGGGCGCCGGAGTTCGGAATGCATGCCGGGCGCGCGAAGGCCGAGCAAGACGACGACGGCCTTCTCCCTCAAGGGGAGCAGGGCTCGATGGCGGCGCTTTCCTCGAACTCCGACGACCCGCACCCGGCCCTTCGGGCCGCCCCCTCCCGGCGGGAGTGGGGACTTCGCTCGTTCGCCCCTCGGCTCACGGGTGCTGCGAGGCGTACAGCACGATGTTCACGGCGATCTTCAGGGCGCTTTCGAAAGTGTAGCCCTGGCAGTCGATGGCGGCGTGGCGTTCGAGGGCGCAGCCGAGGTCGAACTTGGAGTAGATCACGGCCCATCGGCCCTCGATCTTCACGCCCTCCAGGTAGGGGAAGGCCACGGCGCCGCCGGCGCCGGCGTTGAACTTCGACTGCGAGAGGTCGAAGCCGACCTGCCTGGTGTAGATGGGGTCGTCCTGCGGGATCGGCTCCAGGGGGTTGTCGGGGAGCATCCGCTTCATCAGCGCGCGGAATGCCACGTCGAACGCCGCGCCGCCGCAGGCCGCGTCGGCGAAGATGATCCCGCCGCCGGGGTGGACGTGCTTGCGAAGGGCGTCGACCTCGGCGTCGTTGAACGCCGGCGCGCCGCGGCCGTGCATGTAGAGGAGCGGGTAGTACACGAGGTTGGGGTCGGTCGCCTCCAGCTCGTAGGGCTGGCGGTCGACGCGGAAGTTCAGCGGCGGCCGGCTCAGGGCGTCGGCCAGGCGCGGCATGGAGAGCGGGGCGAGGTTCCAGTCGCCCTTGTACTTCAGCTTGGCGATCCGCAGGACGCCCCGCGCCGGGGCCTCGGTCCCGGATTCGAGCGTGGGGACCTCGCGCGCGGCCAGCTTGTCCGGCGGCGGCTGGCGGCCGGTGGCGTAGTCGATCACGTTGCGGCCGACCATCCTCGCCTTGACGACCATCGCATGCGCCGGCTCGGCGTCCATCAGGTTCCAGTAGCACGACAGGTCGCCCGGCGAGTAGATCACGGCCGTCCGGCAGCCGTGCTCGATCCCCCACAACGGATGGATCCCCGGCGTCAGCTCGTGTCGCGCCCGCCAGACGGCGTGCTCGGACGTCAGCTCGTGGAGCGATGAGCCGGGCTCGGGGAACAGCTCCTTCATCAGCGCGCGGAACCCGGCGTCGAACTGCGGGTCGCCGCAGCAGGCTTCGGCGAAGAGGAAGCCCCCCTGCTCGATGTAGGCCTTGAGGTTGGCCTTCGCCTGGGGGCTGAGCGTCGGGGCCTTGTGGCCGTTGAAGAAGGCGATGGGGGCCTGGGACAGCTCCACGGGCGCGGCGTCTTCCAGGGCGATGGTCTGCCAGTTCATGAACGAGCCCCAGTCGGCCGAGGTGGCGGCGACCAGGCGGCGGACGTCGTGGGGGTCGCGGTTCCAGTCGTCGCCGGGGCCGTGGGCCAGCTTGTGGACCAGCACGGGGGCGCGGCCCGTCGCCAGGAACAGGAGGGCGAAGCTGGTGGCCAGCGTCGGCTGGTTCTCGGTCCCCTCTCCCATCCAGGCGCCGGAGATGGCGTCCTGGGCGGTCACGAGTTCCTCGGCTCCCTCGCGATACCAGTCGTGATTCCCGATGTAGCGCACGCCCGCGAGCCGCGCGGCGCGCTCCAGGCCGTAGAGGTAGTAGTAGCGCCACTGGGCGTAGGAGCGGGCGTTGACGTTGTCCTTGACGGTGAAGTTCTTCGCCAGCCAGGAGAGGCCGCGGATGACCGGGAAGTCATTGGCGCCGCGGCCGCAGCCGTCGACGCGGCCGTCGACGAGCTTCTCGCCCTCGTCGTCGCTCCAGAGCCCGGTGAGGATCAGGCCGGCGACCCCGGCCGTGGTCATGCTGGACGTGCTCTTGAGCGCGCGGTTGTGGGGATGATACGCCCAGCCACCGTCGGCGTTCTGGGCCTTGCGGAGCGTGGCGCGGCAGCGTCGCCAGGTCTCGGGGCTCACGCGGAAGCCGGCCCGCGCGGCGGCGTCGAGGCCGAGCAGCGCGTATTGCGTGCTGGAGTCGTCGCCGGGGCGGATCTCGGTCTTGCGGTTCGACGTGTGGGCCCAGAGGCCGGGCCAGCCGCCGAGGGAATTGTCGCCCTCCCGGATCTGGGCCGACTCGATCCACGCGACGTTGGCGCCGATCCGCGCCGCGAGGCGCTTGGGGGCGGCCTCGCAGAAGACCATCGTCTGGAGGCCCACGGCGTAGTTGCCGTCGATCGCGTCGGCCGTGAACTGCTCCAGGTTCGCCACCGCCTTGAGGACGGCCGGCGAGTCGGGCGGCTCGCCGGCGGTGAGCAGCGCGTGGGCGATCAGCGCCGTGGTCCCCGCGGGGTGCTGGTGCTGGTTCTTGAGCGCCGGCCAGGAGCCGTCGGGCTGCTGCTGCGACTTGAGGTAGGCCACGCCGCGCTGGATGGCCTGCTGGACCTGCGCGGCGGTGACGTCTCCCAGGGCGGGCGCCGCCGTCAACGCGGCGAGGAGGGTTGCGAGGCAGGTCCGGCGGATCGATCGGCTCATGGGCGGGGCTCCCGGGGTCTGACGCAAGTCTAACCCCGGGAGCCCGGTCGGTCGACGGCCGACTTCACTCGATCGTCACCTTCACGGCGTCGGCCGAGTTGGGGAAGCGCAGGAGGGCGGTCTTCGAGGACTCGTCCCAGGCGAGTTCCGCCGGCTTGCCGTCGACGGTCGCGGACTTCGGGGCCCTCGGCAGGCGGACGCGGACGGAGGCGGTCACGTTCTGCGGGCCGCGGGCGAAGAAGGCCAGGCCGTCGCCGGCCGGGGCCTCGTCGGTGATCCGGCAGGCGGCGGCGATCACCTTCGGGCGGTCGGCCGGGATCCGGTCCAGGTCGATGAGCAGCGATCGCGTCGTCGGTTCGAGCGTCACCGCCTCGCGGACCTTCAGATGGCCGTCGAACAGGTCGACGAACCGGCCGTTCAGGACGTGCGGCGACTCGCCCGGCTTCGACTCCAGGCCGGCGGCGATCACATAGGGGCCGCGGTGGAGGACGAGGTGGTTCGTCTCCCTGTAGTCGACCTTCGCCGCGCCGCACGCCTGCTCGATGAGCTTGCGGACCTCGGCCGCGCCTTCGGCCTTGCGGCTGAGCGCGGCGGGGCTGGACTCGGCCCAGATCAGCGAGCCGGAGCCGACCGGGTGCGCCCCGGGCTTCGCGTCGCGGCCGACGCCCAGGGCCTCGAAGAGCGCCTGGCGGGGGTTGGCGAACCCGGGGCCGCCGGGGGCGTTCCACCACGAGCGGACCTCGTTGTACGGGTCCTTGTCGTCGTCCACGAACAGCAGGACGCCGCCGGCCTTGACCCAGTCGGCGAGGACCGGGTCGGCGGCGTTTGTCAGGGGCTTCATCCCCTCATACGTCATCATGAGCACCTTGTACCGCGAGAGGTCGGCGGCGGTGCGGAGGTTCTCGAGCTGGACGGGCTCGGCCGGGATCCCGCGCTGGATGCACGGCAGGGCCAGGCCGAAGAAGTTGCCGAGGTGCGAGTCCGACGGCTTGTAGCCCTCGCGCTGGAACATGAGCGCGTCGGAGACCGCCAGTCCGATCCCGCGAGAGCCGGATTCCCAGGCGATCTCGGACTGCTCCATGTCGTTGAGCGCGTTCATGACGCCGACCATCTCGGTGGCGTAGTCGGGGGGCATCGGGATGCGGTCGGAGTCCTTGAACCGGCGACGACGGCCGAAGAGGGAGGGCTCGGGCTTGGCCCCGACGGCGGGGTAGCGGCCGTGGAGGACGCGCTCCGGCCAGGGGATGAACTCGTACCGCGAGGTCTCGGGCCAGAACAGCGAGCCGACGACGGTGCATTCCCAGTTCGTCTGGTAGTCTCCCCAGTCGTGGTTGGGGTCGTCCTCGATGGGGTCGTGCAGGAACCAGACGCGGCCGCCGCTGCCGCGGGTGGCGGCGGTCATGGCGCCGTACTCGAAGAACGAGGTCTGGAAGGTGCGCTCGGCCTCCTTCCCCTCGTAGAAGTTCTTGGACCGCGCGGTGCCGGTCCAGACCTGGGCGATGAAGCCGTCGGCGCCGACGGTCAGCAGGCTGGACTCCGGGCTGACGATGTTCCAGAGGGCGTAGTTCACCAGGCTGTGCGTCGGGACGTAGCACTTCACGGACTTGCCGGTCTTCTTGTTGTGCTCCTTCACCGCGTCGAAGACCTGCTTGAGCGCGTCGCGGTAGAGGACGTACTTCAGCTTGCTGGCCCGGTACTGGGCGTCGGCCGACTCGTGGGGCGGGATCCACCCCTCCTTGTAGTGCTCGCGCCAGGCGCGCTTGAAGCCCTCGGAGTAGCCGGCGCGGGCCCAGAACTCGGGCTCCTCCAGGTGGATCCCCTCGGCCCCGGCGTCGATGGCGCGGAGGACGCCCTGGGACAGGTACTTGCCGAACTCGGGGCCGGGGCACATGTAGTAGACGTCGCCGCCGTGCGAGATGACCTTGCCGTGGCGGTCCATCTGCGCCTCGTCGACGTGGTCCTTGCCGTCGAACTTGCCATAGAGGTAGTCCTGGTACTGGCCCCAGGAGACGCCGGTCATCAGGTGGACGATGTACCCGCGCTCCTTCCACTGTCGGATGCGGTCGGGCATGGTCGGGTCGATGCCGTAGACCATCGCCACGTCGCCCGGGAGCTGGAGGCCGGGGTCCCATTTGGCGTGGGTCTGGAACGACGTGCGCTCCTCGACCTGCCGCGGGTCGGGCGTCTGCGCCAGGGCGGGCGCGGCGAGCGCGCCCAGGATCAGCGGGACGGAGAGGGAGGTTCTCGCGATCATGGGGTGGTCTCTCGGGGGTGGGGGTTCAGGCGAGGCCGCGGGCCCAGGAGGCCGGGGCCTCGCGGCCGGCGACCTGGGCCTCGTGCTGGAGCAGCCAGAGCTTGCGGCCGAGGCCGCCGCCGAAGCCGCCGAGGCGGCCCCCGGCGGCGACGACGCGGTGGCAGGGGACGATCACGGCGATCGGGTTCCGCCCGTTGGCCGAGCCCACGGCCCGCGACGCCTTCGGGTCGCCGACCCGCCGGGCCAGCTCGGAATAGGAGATCGCCTCGCCGTAGGGGATCCGGGACAGCTCGGCCCAGACCTTCCTCTGGAAGTCCGTCCCCTCCTGGACGAGCGGGAGGTCGAAGCGCCGCGCGCGGCCTTCGAAGTAGGCGTTGAGCTGCGCCCGGACGTCGTCCAAAAACGCCCCGGCCCCGCCCGATTCGGCCCCGATCAGCCGCGGGTCGGACGGGTCGTCGATCATGTGCAGGCCGCACAGCCGATCGCCGTCGGCCACCATCAGGAGGTCGCCGATGGGGCTGGCGAGGCGGGCGCGTCGGGCGTGGGTCATGGGCGTTTGAGTCCTGTCGCCGATCGAGACGGGCCTTGGATCCATCCCCTCTCCCGCCGGGAGAGGGGACGTCCGACGAGCTTCATCCATGGGCGTCCTCACTTCGCCCTCGACCGGATCTCGTAGGCCGCGGCGTGGACGCGGCGGGCGGCCTCGGTCAGCTCGGGGTAGGCCAGGTCGGCGACGTTCACCAGGCCGATGTTGTAGTTCTCGCCGTCGTAGGAGCGGCCGGCGATCGGCTCGTCGGCGTACTGGAACCAGTGGCAGCCGACGAACGACGGGTGCTCCAGCACGCTCCGGACGTACGCCTCGTAGGCGGCGGCCCGCTCCTCCTGGCTCGACGTGGGGACGAGCCCCGTGTGGAACATGCCGCGGTCGAGCGCCCCGAAGTGGAATTCGCCGATGATCGCCGGCCGGTCGACCTTCGCGAGGATCGCCCACTTCTCGGGGTCGACCTGGCGCTCGTAGATGTTGAAGCTGACGACGTCGCAGAACTCGCCGGCGGCCTCGACCGCCTCGTCGGTCTTCCAGGCGAAGCGGCAGCCCAGGTACATGTGGCCCGGGTCGGCCTCCTTCAGCTCGTCGCGGATCGTCCGGAAGTAGGCGCGGGCGATCTCCTTGACGAACCCGCGGAGGTCGTCGTGGAACGCTTCGGGCCACGAGGACGGCTCGCCCTCGGGCTTCCACGCGGCTTCGAGCGCCTGCCAGTCCTTGAGGTCCGCCTTCCACGCGGCGGCCAGGCGGGCGGCGTCGCCGTACTGCTTCTTGAGGCGGACGACCAGCTCGCGCTTGGCGGGGGACTCGGCGGCGGGCATGGCGAGCGTGCCGAGCGCCAGGCCGATCCGTCCGCGATCGCCGCCGCCGCCCCAGCTCAGCTCGTTGTCGACGAAGTAGCCCAGGCACCAGGGGTCGCCCTTGGTCTTCGCGACCCCCTCGGCGACGCTCCGGCGGACGGCCTCGGCGAACTTCGGGTCGAACGGGTCGCGCATCTTGCCCCAGTAGTCGTCGCCGCTGGCGATCGCGGCGAAGTCGCCCCAGATGCCGAGCGTCGCGACGTAGGGCGTCCGGCCCATCCGGGCGACCCGCGGGTCGGACCAGTTGCCGATGGTGTTGAAGCCCCACGAGGCCAGGCGGTCCAGCGTCGCATCGGCCCAGCGCGCGTCCAGGTCGGGCCCGTAGAGGCGCGACAGGTTCGCGCGGTAGAAGCTGAAGGTCTTCCCCCGCATCACCGGCCCCGAGTGGACGTTGGAGACGAAGCCGTAGAAGGCCGCGAGCGGGTCGCCCTCCTTCGGCAGCCAGGTGAACAGCTTCTCGCGATCCGTGACGATGGTGGAGTGGTCCTGCGTGGTGACGCAGTCGGCGCCCAGCGAGATGAACAGGGCCCCGTCGGGGTCGACCAGCCACCACTTGCCGTCGCGTTTGAGGGCGCGGAAGAAGCCGGTCGCCTCCTCCCTGGGCCCGGACTTCCAGCCGCCGTACTTGTCGCGGTCGGCCGGCGCGGGATGCGCGGCGATCGCGGCGAGGTCGGCGGCGTGCTTCGCCTTCAGGTCGGCCTCGGAGTGGACCTTGCCCGGCCAGTCGTCGCCGGTGTACTGGCCGAAGGGGTCGACGATCCCGGCGACGGGCCGGCTCGCCGTCAGCTCGGCCGAGCGGATTTCGAGGGCCGTCGGCGACTTGGGGGCGTGCATGAAGACCTGGGCGGCGACGACGTGGCCGAGGTCGAACGACTCGTCGCCGTTCGCCGCGAGGTTGCGGTCCCCCTTCGTGCCGGGGAGCGCGCGCATGCCGAGCGCCATCGGCCCTTTCTTGTCCAGGGCGATGGCGAAGGTCCCGGATTCGCCCGGCCCGAGCCGCCCCGGCGCCGTGCGGCAGTGCTTGATCCCGTCGGCCCTCGGGTCGTCGTCGACGCGGACGCCGAACTCGACCGGCTCGCGACCGGGGTTCTTCACGTGGAGCGTCAGGACGCCCGTCGCGCGCCAGTCCCACGGGCGGCCGTCGGGGGCGTCGACGCGGGCGTTGGGCCATTCGGCGGGCTGGAAGGTGATCCGGACGCCGCCGTCGGGGCCGGCGAGGGGCTCGACGACGGCGTGGTTCCCCTTGAGGTCGCGAAGCCCGGGCTCGTCGGCCGGCGAGGCGATGCTGGGGACGATCAGCGCGGCGGAAGCAAACGCGAGGAGGGTGCGTTTCATGGCGTGGTCCCGGCGGGGAGGCCGGGCGCGGGGCCCGGCGGGCGCCGCGACGGGAATGGGGTCGCACGAGGCCCCGGGCGCGGCGGCCCCCGGATTATACCGCGTCGTCGCCTACGAGGCCCGGGGCCGGCCCCGACCGATCGATCGATTCGACGCGGGAGAGCACCCGGCGCAATTCCTCCGGGTCGACGGGCTTGACCAGGTGGAGGTCGAAGCCGGCCTCGCTGGACTTGCGCCGGGCCTCCTCCTGGCCGTAGCCGGTCAGGGCGATGAGGAACGGCCCGCGGGCGTCGCCGTAGCCCTCGCGGATCCGGCGGGCGACCTCGTAACCGTCCATGCCGGGGAGGCCCAGGTCCATCAGGACCAGGTCGGGCCGGCCGGCGGCCAGCGCGTCGAGCGCCTGCGCGCCGTCGGCGACGGCCTCGACCCGGTGGCCCCAGTGGCCCAGGAGCGAGGCGAGCATCTCCGCGCCGTCGGGGTGGTCCTCGACGAGCAGGATCCGGAGCGGTCGCGGCGGGACGTCGTCGGCCGAGGGTTCGGCCGGGGGGGGCGGGGCCGGGGCCGGGGCCGACGGCGCGGCGGCCAGCGGCAGGCGGACGGTGAACTCGCTCCCCGCGCCCAGGCCGTCGCTGGCGGCCTCGACCGTCCCGCCGTGCAGCTCGACCAGCGTCCGGACCAGGGTCAGGCCGATCCCCAGGCCCCCCTGGGCGCGGTCGAGCGAGTGGTCGACCTGGGTGAACAGGTCGAAGACCCTGGGCAGCATCTCCGGCGCGATGCCGACGCCCGTGTCTCGCACGCGGACCGCGGCCCACGCCCCCTCGCGGTCGGCCCGCAGGGTGATCCGGCCGCCGTCCTCGGTGTACTTGGCCGCGTTGTTCAGCAGGTTGACGAGCACCTGCTCCAGCCGCGCGGCGTCGGCCGAGAGCGTCAGCGGGCCCGCCGGCGGCGTCGCCTCCAGGGCGTGGCGGTGCTGCTCCATCATCGGCCGGACGGCCTCGACGGCCCGCGCGACGACGGAGCCCAGGTCGACCTCCTTCGGGTCGAGCTGGATCTTGCCCCGGGTGATCCGCGACACCTCCAGCAGGTCGTCGACCAGGTGGGCGAGCTGCGCCACCTGGCGCTGGGCCATGCCGCGGGCGCGGTCGACCGTCTCGGCGTCGACGCCCGGCATCGACATCAGGTGCAGGGCGCTGCGGATCGGGGCCAGCGGGTTGCGCAGCTCGTGGGCCAGCATCGCCAGGAACTCGTTCTTGCGGCGGTCCATCTCGGCCAGCTCGTCGGCGCGGGCGCGGGCCTCGCGCTCCAGCCGCTCCAGCAGCCGGAGCCGCTGGCGCTCCACGGCGCGGCGGTCGACGACGCTGGCGACGGCGTTGTCGACCGTGCGCCGCAGGGCCTCGTGGTCGAAGCGGCCCTTGATGAGATAGTCTTGCGCCCCGCGCTTGAGCGCCTGCACGGCGATCGACTCGTCGCCGCGGCCGGTCATCATGACGACGGGGAACGGCGTGACGGCGGTGCCGCCGGTCAGCTCCTGGAGGAACTCCAGGCCGTCCATGTCCGGCAGCGAGTAGTCCAGCAGGACGCAGTCGATGTCGGCGGAGCGGCAGGCGGGGAGCCCCTCCTCGCCGGTGGACGCGTCCAGGAACCGATAGGCCCGCCTCGGGTCGCGGCCGAGGAACCGGCGGGCGGCCTCGCGGTCCTCGGGCGAGTCGTCCAGGAGCAGGACCAGGCGCTCGCGGAGCCGGACCTCCTCCTGCGCCCGCTGGTGGCCCTGCTCCTTCTCCACCCGCACCCGCTCCAGGCCGGGGCGGAGGGCGAACTTCTCGATGGCGTCGCGGACCGTCGCCGCCAGCGTCTCGGCGTCGAGCTGGCCCTTGACGACGTAGTCCTCGGCCCCGCGCTTCATGGCCTGGACGGCGACCAACTCGCTGCCGCGCCCCGTCATCATCACGATCGGGAACGGCGGGGCGTCGCCCCCGGACAGCCGGCGCAGGAATTCGAGGCCGTCCATGTCCGGGAGCTGGTAGTCCAGCAGGACGCAGTCCAGCGCGGCCGACCTCGCGATGGCCAGGCCCTCGACGCCCGACGCCTCCTCCAGAAAGCGGTACGAGGCCGACCGATCCTGCCGGAGGAAGCGCCGGATGGCGGCGCGGTCCTCGACGCTGTCGTCGACGATCAGGATCAACCTCTCTTGCGATGCCATCGGTGTCGTCCTTGCTCGCGCCGTTCAGGCGGAGTTCGTGGGCAGCGCCACGGTCTCGAACCAGTATTCCTTGAGCGCCCGCACCTTCTTCAGGAAGTCGTCGAACCGGATCGGCTTGATGATGTAGCTGCTGGCCCCGGCGCGGTAGCACAGGGCGATGTCGCCGGGGCTCTCCGAGGTCGTCAGGACGACGACGGGGATCCGCCGCAGGTCGGCGTCGGCCTTCACTCGGTCCAGCACGTCGCGGCCGTCGGTCCCGGGGAGGTTCAGGTCCAGCAGGATCACCGCCGGCGCGGGGGCCGCCGCCGGGTCGGCGAAGCGGCCGGCGCGGAACGGGTAGTCCAGCGCCTCGTCGCCGTCGGTGCAGCGCGCGACCGGGTTGAGGACGCCCGACTTCTGGAACGCCCGCAGGACCGCCGTGTACTGCTCGTCGCTGTCCTCGACGACGAGGATGACGTCGCTCGATTCCATCCCGAACCTCCCCCTCAATCGCCCAGCGTGAAGAAGAACGTCGCGCCCTCGCCGGGGCGGGACTCGATCCAGATCGCGCCGCCGTGGCGCTCGACGATCTTCTTGCTGAACGTCAGCCCCGCGCCGGCGCCGCCGCCGAACTTGTCCCGGCCGTGCAGGCGCTTGAACAGGCGGAAGACGGCCTGATGATGCTTCTCCGGGATGCCGATGCCGTCGTCCTTCACGTAGAACGTCGGCGTCCGCGGCGGCCCCGCCTCGCCGCCGATCGGGTCGCGATAGCCGATCTCGATGGACTTCCGCGGCCGGTCGTTGTACTTCACGGCGTTCGTGACCAGGTTGGCGAACAGCTGCCCGACCTGCACGCGGTCGCAGCGGACGACCGGCAGGGGGCGCGGGATGGATACCGTGACGCGGCGTTCGTCCAGCATCATCCGGTGCAGCTCCAAGGCCTCGGCCACCAGCGCGTTCAGGTCGACGTCCTCGTACGAGAGCTGGGCCCGCCCCAGCCGGGCGTAGCGGAGCATGGAGTCGACCAGGTCCTCCATCCGCTGCGACAGCCGCACCAGGCTCTCCAGCCGCGACACCCCCTCGGCGTCCAGGCGGTCGGCGTAGTCCTCCATCAGGAACGTGGCGTAGTGGTGGATGCCCCGCAGCGGCTCCTTCATGTCGTGCGAGGTCGTGAAGGCGAAGGCGTCCAGGTCGCTGTTGCTCCGCTCCAGCTCGGCGTTCAGCCGGGTCAGCTCCTCGGCGCGGCGGACGACCACGGCGATGACGGCGTCGCGCAGGGCCCGCGCCGCGGCGACCTCGGCCGGGTGCCAGGGGAGGCTCTTGAGGTGGACCTCCTCCTTCCATCGCGCGAACGACTTCCGCGGGCTGAGCGTCCCGTCCGGCTCCACGGGCTTGTTCGGGTCGCCCCCCCAGTCGACCGCCTGGATCACCTCGGGGCGGAACCAGAGGACGTACCGGCCCTGGGCGCGGGAGGTCGACGCCGCGATCAGCCCGCAGGCCCGGTCCTTGTACGCCAGCGCCTCCGGGAACAGCCGGGGGAGCGAGTCGGTCTGGAAGGCGTCGCCGTCGGCGTGGATGCGGAGCCAGCGCACCAGGGCGGCGACCTGGTCGGCGTCGGGCGCGTCGCCGACCGTCTCGACCGCGCGGTCCTGGACGACGGCCGCCCCCCGCGCCCCGGTCAGCTCCAGGATGTCGCGGCCCCCGCCGCCGAGCAGGGCCGTCGCCAGGTCGGCCTCCTCGGCCATGCGCCGGAGCAGCCGGTCGCGCACCCGCTGGAGCCGCATCCGGTATTCGTAGCCCTCGCCGTCCTCCTTCGCCGCGAGTTGCATCGACACCAGCGCCGCGAGGAACTCGCACGCGCCGCGCACCGCGGGCGGGACGTACCGGGCCGACTCGTAATGCATGCACGAGAGGAGCCCCCACAGCCGGCCGTCGCGCATCAGCGAGAACGACATGGAGGTCTTCGCCCCCATGTTCTTCAGGTACTGGACGTGGACCGGCGAGACCGCCCGCAGGGCCGCCAGGCCCAGGTCGAGCGGCCGGCCCGAATCCGGGTCGAGCGCCGGGACGATCGGCGACGACCCGGCGTCCACGTCGGCGATCAGCCGCGAGCGGTTGACGTGGTACAGCCGACGCGCCTGCTCCGGGATGTCGGAGGACGGGAAGTGCAGGCCGAACAGCGGCTCCAGGCCCTCGGCCGCGTCCTCCGCGAAGACCTCGCCGTGCCAGTCCTCGTCGAACCGGTAGACCAGCACGCGATCGAAGCCCGAGAGGGCCCGGGTCTCGACCGCGACGACCCGGCACAGGTCGCGCAGGGACCCCGCCCCCTCCAGCCGGGCCATCGCCTGGCGGACGTCGCCCAGCGACTTCTCCTCGGCCGCGGCCCCGTCCTCGCGGGGGTTCTCCAGCTCCAGGATCAGCCGGCCGTCGCGGCGATGGGCCAGGGCGTCGTAGGCGACCACGCCGCCCCGCGCCCGCATCCGGAGCCGCGACGGGTCGGGCCCCTGGGAGTCCTCCGACAGGAGCCGGCGCCGGGCCTCATCGAAACCCTCGGGCGCCACCAGGTCGGCCAGCGGCGAGCCGACGACGGACTCGGCCGCGACGCCCAGGTGGTCGAGGACGTTGGCGCTCGCCTGGCGGACCGTCAGGCCGGGCTCGTCCAGCACGAGCAGGATCCCATGGGGCTGGATCCGGCCCGGGACGCGGATCGGCTCGTCGGCGCAGGCGGCGAGGTTGACGACGGGCTCGGCGGGGTCGGGGCTCCGCGTCATCGTCGCCTCTCCGCGCCGCGGCGGGCGTTCGTGTAAGATGGGGGCTGAAGGGCCATGATCGACCTTCGTCGTCCGGGGCGTCGGCGCGGCCCCGGGACGATCCCGCGGGCCCGGTCCGCTTCGGCCGAGGCTCCCGTTTATGCACTTCCGGCGCCGATCCGACGCTCCGGCGAGGTTCGGACGCAAGTCGCTTCGCCGCCGGGGAGTGCGCTTCGGGTTCCGGCCCTCTCGCCGAGTCGCAAGGCCACGAACATGATGATGTCTCGCCTCAAGGAAGCGACCCGCCCGCGCCACGAGGCCGTCGAGGCCCGGCTCGGCCTCCTGCGGCTGACGAGTACGATGGAGGGCTACGTCCTGGCCCTACGGCGGTTCTACGGGCTCCACCGGGCGGCCGAGGCCGCCTTCGCGCGGGTCGCCGGCTGGGACGCCGTCGGGATCGACCCGGACGAGCGCCGCAAGACGCCGCTCCTGGAGGCCGACCTGATCCGCCTGGGCCTGACGCCCGCCGAGGTCGCCGCCCTCCCCGCCTGCCCGGCCCTGCCGCCGATCGTCGACCTGCCGACGGCCCTGGGGGCGATGTACGTCCTGGAGGGCTCCACCCTGGGCGGGCGGTACATCACGAAGGCCGTGAGGGCGAAGCTGGGGCTGACGCCGGGCGACGGCTGCTCGTACTTCGCCAGCTACGGCGACCGCGTCGGCCCCATGTGGAAGGCGTTCGGCGCGGCCGTCGACGCCTTCGCGGCCGACGACGCGGCCCGCGAGGCCGTCGAGCGCTCGGCCGACGCCACCTTCGCGGCCGTGGACGGATGGTTCGCCGAGGAGGCCGGCGAGCCCTCCCGGGCTTGAGCGGACGGGCCGCGCCACGCCATACTGTGTTGACTTGCGGCCCTCCCCGGCTTAAGGGACTCTTCGGGGGCCGTCCCGCCGCGCGATCAACGGGGATCGGCCGGCCGGCGTCCGAGGTCCCTCGATTAGGGGAAAGCATGGTCGGTCAATCGAAACTCCTCGACAAGCTGAAGGAACTGGCCCGCAACCTCTGGTGGTGCTGGCAGGCCAACGTGATCGACCTGTTCCGCGAGCTGGACCCGGCCCTCTGGCGCGACGTCGACCACAACCCGGTCGAGTTCCTCCAGAAGCTCCCGGCCGACCAGCTGGAGCGCAGGGCCGCCGAGATGGCCCTGGACTCGCGGATCGACTACGCCTTCCGCCGGCTCTCGGAGTACCTCAAGGACACGGACTCCTGGGGTGCCGTCAACGCGACGATCCTCCGCGCCCGGCCGGTCGCCTACTTCTCGGCCGAGTTCGGCCTGCACGAGAGCCTGCCGATCTACTCCGGCGGCCTCGGCGTCCTGGCCGGGGACCACCTCAAGAGCGCCAGCGACCTGGGCATCCCGCTGATCGGCGTGGGCCTGCTGTACAACCAGGGGTATTTCCGGCAGTCGCTGGACGCGAACGGCTGGCAGCAGGAGAGCTACCTGAACACGGACGTCGACAAGCTCCCCATCGAGCCGGCCGTCGGCCCCGACGGCCATCCGCTGCGGGTCGCCGTCGAGACGACCACGGGGACGCTCCACGCCAAGGTCTGGCGGGTGGAGGTCGGCCGGACGCTGCTCCTGCTGGTGGACGCCAACGTCCCGGAGAACAACGAATCCGACCGGGCGCTCCCCGCCCGCCTCTACGGCGGCGACGCCCGCACCCGCATCCGCCAGGAGCTGCTCCTGGGCGTCGGCGGCGTCCGCGCCATCAGGGCCCTGGGGATCCGGCCGTCGGTCCTCCACCTGAACGAGGGCCACAGCGCCTTCGCCGTCGTGGAGAAGATCCGCGAGCTGATGGAGGAGACCGGCCTGCCGTTCGGCGAGGTCCTGCGCGACGTCGCCCAGATGACCGTCTTCACCACCCACACCCCGGTCGCCGCCGGCCACGACCGGTTCCCCGCGCCGCTCGTCGAGGAGCACCTGGGCCGGATCCGCGAGGCCATCGGCCTCTCCTACGACGACTTCATGGGGCTGGGGCGGGTCTACCCCCACGACCTCAACGAGCTGTTCTGCATGACCGTCATCGCCCTGAAGCTGTCGCGCTACGCCAACGGCGTCAGCGCGCTGCACGGGGTGGTCTCGCGGCGGATGTGGCACCCGCTGTACCCGAACGTCGCCGAGGAGCAGGTGCCGATCGGCCACATCACCAACGGCGTCCACGTCCAGACGTGGGTCGCGCCGCAGATGGCCATGCTCTTCCACCGCCACCTCGGCCCCGACTGGTCCCGGCGCCAGCGCCACGCCGAGACCTGGGGCGCCATCCACAAGGTCGACGACGCCGAGCTGTGGGAGACCCAGCAGGTCCTCAAGGCCCGGCTCATCAACTTCGTGCGGGCGCGGCTGGTCGCCCAGGCCCGCAAGCGCGGCGAGTCGGATTCGACGGCCGAGCGGTTCGCGGACGTCCTGGATCCCAACGCCCTGACCATCGGCTTCGCCCGGCGGTTCGCCACCTACAAGCGCGCCGGCCTGGTCCTCCAGGACGTCGACCGCATGGTCGACATCATCAAGAACGCCGACCGGCCCATCCAGTTCGTCTTCGCCGGCAAGGCCCACCCGGAGGACCGCTACGGCAAGGAGCTGATCCAGTACATCGTGAAGACGGCGTGGGACGAGCGGTTCCGCAACAACATCGTCTTCGTCGAGGACTACGACATGAACGTCGCCCGGCACCTGGTGCAGGGCGTCGACGTCTGGCTGAACAACCCCCGCCGCCCCCAGGAGGCCAGCGGCACGTCCGGCGAGAAGGCCGTCCTCAACGGGGCCCTGAACTTCTCCATCCTCGACGGCTGGTGGGCCGAGGCGTACGACGGCACCAACGGCTTCGCCATCGGCTCGGGGACCACGCACGCCTCGATCCAGGTCCAGGACGAGCGCGACCACGCCTCGCTGATCGACGTCCTGACCCACCAGGTCGTCCCCATCTTCTACGACCGCGACGCCGCCGGCCTCCCCCGGAAGTGGATCGCCCGCCAGAAGGACGCCTTCCGCACCCTGGCCTGGAAGTTCAACGCCGACCGCATGGTCATGGACTACGTCCGCCGCAGCTACGCCCCCGCCGCCGGCGGCGTCACCTGCCAGTGACCCCCGCGAGGGGGCGGCCCGCGCCGCCCCCTCGCCCCATGACTCCCCCTCGCCGGGGGTGATACAATGACGGTCGGGCGCCCGCGGCCCCCGATCGCAACGTCCCCCGGGCCCCGCGACGCGGCCCGCCACCTCCCAGCCGCCGCGCGTCGGCGAGGTTCGACCGCAGATGAGCACCCAGGGATTCCTCGGCGAGCAGCTCGGCTCCTTCCGGCTGGAGTCCGTCCTGGGCTCCGGCGCGATGGGGGTCGTCTTCAAGGCGACCCACGAGGCCACCGGCCGCAAGGCGGCGGTGAAGATCGTGCAGGGGGAGGTCGCCGAGAACTCCAAGCTGCTGGAGCGGTTCAGCCGCGAGGCCGAGATCGTCAAGCAGTTCCGCCACCCCAACATCGTCCGATGGCTCGCCACCGGCAAGTACAAGGGGACGTACTACTTCGCCATGGAGTACGTCGAGGGGACCACCCTCGACAAGGTCCTCCAGGACCGCGGCCAGCTCCCCTGGCGCGAGGTCGTCGACCTGGGGATCCAGGTCTGCGACGCCCTCCAGTACGCCCACCAGCAGGGCGTGGTCCACCGCGACCTCAAGCCGTCGAACCTGATGGTCACGCCCGACGGCCGCATCAAGCTGACCGACTTCGGCATCGCCAAGGACCTCGACCGCACGGCCCTCACCGCACCCGGCCGGACCCTGGGGACGGCCGCCTACATGGCCCCGGAGCAGATCCGAGGCACGCCGGCCGTCAGCCACAAGACCGACCTGTACGCCCTGGGGGCCCTGCTGTACCAGATGCTCGTCGGCCAGCCGCCGTTCACCGGGGCGTCGGCCGTGGTCCTGATGCACTGCCACATCAACGAGCCCGCCCCCCGCCCCAGCGCCAAGGTGGAGGAGATCCCCAAGGCGCTCGACGACGTGGTCGTCGCGCTGATGGCCAAGGCCCCCCCCGACCGCCCCTGGGACGCCGAGGCCGTGGCCGTGATCCTCCGCGAGCTGCGCGAGAAGGCCGAGAAGAACCAGACCGTCGCCATGGTCTGGCCCGAGGCCGGCTCGGCCGCCGCCAACCCCACCCGCGCCGGGATGGCCGTCGAGCCGAAGAAGAAGCCGGCCGGCAAGGGGAAGAAGAAGGGGAAGTCGTCCGGCGCGATCAGGGCGGTCTCGGCCGAGGACGAGCCGGGCTTCTTCACCCGCGAGCGCCTGGAGGTCGGCGGCCTGGTCGCCGGCCTGGTCCTCGTCGGCGGCTTCATCGCCTACTGGCTCTGGCCCCCCGGCCAGGACTACCTCTACCGCCGCGCCGTCCCGCTGATGGAGTCGTCCCGCCGTTCCGATTGGGTCGAGGCCATCCGCGAGTACGTCGACCCGCTCGACGCCCGATTCCCCGAGCACCCCTACCGCGAGCAGACCCGCGGCTGGCGCGACAAGCTGGCGCTCGACGACGCCGAGGGCCGCGCCCGGCTCCTCGCCAGCCCGACGCCCACGCCGTATTCCCAGCCCCAGACCAACGGCGAGCGCCAGTTCGCCCTGTTCCACGGCATGGCCGCCAAGGCCGAGGCCGAGGGGGACGAGGCCGGCGCCGAGCGCTACTGGCGCGAGATGGCCGGCGCGGTCTCGCAGGACGACCCCGACGACCGCCGCTGGCACCTCCTGGCGACGAAGCGGGCCGACGACCTGGCCGCCCGGATTCGCGACCGTCGCGCGTTCGTCGAGGAGCAGTTCCGCCGCGCCGTCGCCGCGCTCCAGGCCGGCCGCCCCAAGGAGGCCCTCCAGATCCAGGCCATGCTCCGCGAGAAGTACGGCCGCTTCACCGACGTCGCCGACCTCTTCCAGCCCGTCGAGCCCGAGCCCGAGAAGCCCGACGCCGCCGACAAGCCGGCCGAGGCCAAGCCCGAGTAGCCTCGCGACGTCCCCTCTCCCGGCGGGAGAGGGGACGTCGGGCGCGGCTTCGCCGCTTCGGATTGCCCCGGAGGGCCGGAGGAGGGGTGGCGCGACCGGGGCCGTCGGGATGCGAGAGGTCCGAGGGCCATCGCCGAGATCCGAAGCCGATCGACCCCTCATCCGGCCTTCGGCCACCTCCTCCCACGAGGGGAGAAGGGCGTCGTCGCCGGCCCGCTCGTGCATCTCGCGCCCGGCATGCTCGCCGCGCCCCGGCGACCCTCGCCCGCCGCCGTGCGGCCGACGGAGAGGGGACGACTCCGGGCCGTTCAGGGCTTCGATGGAGCCAGCGCGTCCAGCCGATCCAGGATCTCGTCCAGCTTCTCCTCCACGCGACGGAGGCGACCTTCGACGTCGGCGGGCTTCCTCGACTCGGTCGTCGAAACGGGAGCGTCGGCGATCGAGGGGGCCGCCAGAGCGCTCAAGTTGACGGGCTCGCCTCCAGCATATGACAGGAGAGCGGGCAACAAGCTGCGCTGGAGGCTCGGGTGGAGCCGACGCACGGAGCCGTCGACCATGCCCAGGACGTAGCCGTCAGGGCCATCGTCCATCAGTGGCCAGTAGTCTTCGATGTAGGTCGTAGCCTTGCCGTCCTTGATCCACCCCACCTCGCGCTGGAGTTTCGCCATTTCTCCCGGCCGGGTCCATGCCACGGCCTCCTGGGCCACGACGAGGGCCGCGGTCACGGAGGTCCCATCGGTGACGTCCTCGAAGGCGATCTTCCCGACGGCCGAAGTGTCGGCGCGCGACCCGAAGATCGTCCCGGGCGCATCGCCGCCGCGGATCCGAGTCTCGCCCGCCGGGGCGGGGAGGCCGGGAGTCTGGAACACCGCCGGCATCCTCGCGATCAGTCCCCGGTTGTGCGGGCCGTCCCAGGGCTCGTCCAGGTGGAATTGATCGTACAGTTCCTTCTCGTCGAGGTACGGCAGGATCGCAACTCGCCAGCTCAAAAGGGGGCGCCCATCGGGCGCGAGGACGGCCGGCCGCGGGAAGCCCCCCTCGGCGGCCATGGAGTTGTGCAGGGCGAGGAGGATCGTCCGGAGATTCCGGTCAAGTCGCGCGCGGTCCTCCGGCGATACCTTGGCGATCGGCGTCGACGCGGGCTGCGTCGCCTTCTGGATCAGTGGCGGGTCGGCGGTCCAGGCGACGGCCGAGAGGCCGACGACGGCCAGGCCGCCGACGACGGCCGCGGCGGGGGCGAGGATCTTGGACAGCATGGTCGGTGCGACTCCCGAGGTCAAAGCCGCGACGGATCGCGGGATCGCGGCCGGGGCCGCGACCAGCGACAGCGTCGCGCGGAGCAGGGGGGCGGACACGGGGGACGCGGTCGCCCCGGGGGACGAGGCCGCCGCCAGCGCCGTCGCGGGGGCGATCCCCCGCCGCACCAGCCGCGACCGCAACGCCTCCTTCGCCCGCGACAGCCGGCTCTTGATCGTGCCGACCGGGCAGGCGAACGCCCGCGCCGCCTCCTGCTCGGACGAGCCTTGCAGCAGGCAGGCGACCAGGACGTCGCGCTGGGCCGACGGCAGCCGGGCCAGCTCGGCGTCGAGGATGGGGAGGACGTCGGACCACTCGGCCCGCGCGTCCTCCCGCGCCGGGAGGTCGTCCGTCAGCGGCCGGGCCTGGTGCCGGGCCGACCGGACCCGGGCTTTGGCGGCGACGCGCGAGGCGACGCCGTAGAGCCACGGCCCCAATCGGTCCGGGTCGCGCAGGCCGGCCCCCTTGCGGGCCAGGACCAGGAACGTCGCCTGGAAGGCGTCGTCGGCGTCGTGGTCGTCTCGGAGCAGCCGGCGGCAGACGCCCCGGACCATCGGCCCGTGACGCATCACCAGCGCCTCGAACGCGGCCTGATCGCCCTCGGCGCGGAACCGCGCCAGCAGGTCGCCGTCCCGCGAGGGGTCGACGCCCCGGCTCAGCAGCCGCTCCAGCCCCTGCACGATCGCGCCGCGGTCCCGTTCGCCCATCCTCGGCCCCCGTCGGTCGTCTCGCGTCCGCCGATTACTGCCCGGAAGGGCCCCGGAGGTTCCGCCGAATTTCGAGGAGGCCGGGAGAAACCTGGAATCGCGACGCGACCGGCCGCGATTGTATCGGTTGGATCGTCGTTCCTTGACAATCGAGACGCAGTGGACGGCGACCGGGGCCATCCCGGAGGCCGACGACTCGGGCCGCCCATTCCGTCCCCTCTCCCGCCGGGAGAGGGGACGCATCGTCATGGCCCGACGGACCAGGGGGCGTTGGAAAACAGCCTCGCGTTCGACGTTCAAAGCCAATTCGGAAAAACGCAATCCGTTTCACCGAAGCATCTTGCAATGCGAGCATCCGGAATCACGGCGACGAACGGAGCCAACCGCCGGGACTCAGCCCAGGGCGTCGGCGGGATGCTGCCAGGGGGCGCGGTAGGGGGCGCGGAGGAGCTTGGTGGCCTCGTCGTCGCCGACGACGACCCGCTTGCTCGGGTCGTAGACGACGGGTCGGTTGAGCTGCATGGCGATGTTCGCCAGCAGGCACGAGGCGGTCGAGATGTGGCCCTGCTCGATGTCGGCGACGGGCCGGCCGCGGCTGGCGATCGCGTCGAGGAAGTTCCGCATGTGCAGCCGGGTGGCGGGGGCGGCGTTCAGCTCGATGTCGGGCTCGTTGACGTCCTCGGGGTACTTCTCGCGCTCGAAGACGCAGTCGAAGTGGAGCGGCTTCCCCTCGCCCTGGGGGACGAAGTCGGCGCGCATGGTGCTGGCCTTGAGCGTCCCCTTCTCGCCGTAGATGAACAGGGCCCAAGGGTAGTCGGGGTCGGGCGAGGTCCCCCAGGTGCGGTGGTTCCAGGCGACGTCGTACTCGGGATATTTGAACGTGGCGGACTGGGTGTCGGAGATGTTCGACTTGCCCCCCTTCTGCACCAGGATGCCGCCGCTGGAGCTGATCTTCTCCGGCCAGCCCAGGCCGAGCATCCAGCGCACGGTGTCGAGCATGTGGACGCACATGTCGCCGGTGATGCCCGAGCCGTATTCCATGAACGTGCGCCACCAGCGGAGGTGGGGGAGGCCGTCGTAGGGGCGGAGCGGGGCGGGGCCGGACCAGAGGTCGTAGTCGAGGAAGTCGGGCGGGGCGGCGACCGGCGGATCGCCGTTGTTCCGCATGTGATAATAGCAGCAGACCTCGACGTGGCCGATCTTGCCGAGCAGGCCGGCGTCGACGACGTCCTTCCGGGCCTGGATCAGGTGCGGCGTGCTCTTGCGCTGGGTGCCCACCTGCACGACCCGGCCGTGCTTGCGGGCGGCGGCGACCATCGCCTCGCCCTCCAGGACGTCGTGGCTGATGGGCTTCTGGCAGTAGACGTCCGCGCCGGCCTCGACGGCCGCGATCATGGCCAGGGCGTGCCAGTGGTCGGGGGTGGCGACCAGGACGATGTCCAGGTCCTTGTCCTTGAGCATCTCGCGGTAGTCGCGGAACGTCCGGGGCTTCTTGCCGGACTTCTGGCGGGTCGCCACCATCTCCGCGGCGTGCGCCGACTGGTGGTCGTCCGGGTCGCAGAGCGAGACGACCTCGACGGGCGCGACCTGGATCAGCCGGAACAGGTCCGACTTGCCGTACCAGCCGCAGCCGATCAGGCCCACGCGGTACGTCTTCTCGTCGGCCGCCCCGGCGGCATGCACGCCGAGCATCGAGGCCGTCAGGCCCGCGGCGCCCAGCCTCAGCGCATCGCGTCGGTTGGTCATCGTTCGATCTCCGAGAGGAAAGGATGGCCGTCGCGACCGTGCGGACGGCGGAGGACTTCGAAGATCGCACACCGAGGGCCCGGGTTCAACCGACGCCCCCGGCCCTCGCCTCCCCCATCCGAACTCGACGACGGGCTTCGAAGCGAGATGGAGATCGATGCTCGCCCCTCGCCCGCTCATGCGAGCACCCCGGTCACGGGTTCGCCGAGGCAGAGGCGGTGCGGGCGGCCGAGGACGTCGCGGATTTCGAGCGAGGGGTCGACGCCGAGCAGGTGATAGATCGTGGCCGCGACGTCGGCCGGCGTCACCGGGTCGCGCGCGGGGTAGGCGGCCCAGCGGTCGGACGCGCCCCAGACCGTGCCGCCGCGGACGCCGGCGCCGGCGAGCACGGTGCTGAAGCAGTGCGGCCAGTGGTCCCGGCCGTCGCGACCGGCCCCCGCGCCCCCGACGACCGACTGCCCCACGCGCGGCGTCCGGCCGAACTCGCCCGTCCAGACGACCAGGGTCTCGTCGAGCAGCCCGCGCGCCTCGAGGTCGTCGAGCAGGGCGGAGAAGGCCTGGTCGGCGGGGGGCATCAGCCGGGTCTTGAGGTCGATGAAGTTGCGGTTGTGGGTGTCCCAGTAGACGCTCACGTTCGTGGTGCCGTCGTTCTGCCAGAAGACCGTCGTGATCGGCACGCCGGCTTCGACCAGGCGTCGCGCCTGCAGGACGGCCTGGCCGTGGGCGTGCCGGCCGTAACGGTCGCGGACCTTCGGATCCTCCTGGTCCAGGTCGAACGCGGCCAGGGCGCGGCGATCGGTCAGCAGGTCGTGGGCGCGGACGTAATGCGCCTGCATTGCCTGGACCTGGGCGTTCAGCTCGAGCCTGCGGGCCTGGTCCTCGACCGTCCGGAGGAGCTTGCGGCGGTCGGCGAACCGACCGGGCGCGACGTCGGCCGGCAGCCGGATGTCGGCGGCGGCCGGCTGCCGGTTCAGGTCGGCGTCGATCGTGAAGGGGTCGAGCGCCGGCCCGAGCCAGCCCGCCCCCTGGCCGTGGCTGGATTCGACGAAACGAGGGGCCCCGTCCAGGCTCACCGGCATCATCTGGACGAAGGTCGGGAGGGCCGTGCGGTCCTGGTGCTTGCGGAGGTGGGCGAGCATCGCCCCGTAGTGCGGCCAGTCTTCGCCGGATGGGCCGCCCCCCGTGCGGGGGATCGGCCGGCCGGTGAGCAGCTCGTGGGTCGCGGTGGTGTGGTTCACGTCGCCATGGTGCATCGACCGGATCACCGCGAGCCTGTGCGCCCGCCGGGCCAGCATGGGGAAATGCTCGGAGATGTCCAGGCCGGGTACCGTGGTGGCGATCGGCTTGAACTCGCCCCGCACGCCCTCGGGCGCCTCCGGCTTGAGGTCCCAGGTCTCTTGCTGGGCGGGCCCGCCCCACATGAACAGCAAGATGCAGGACTTCGCCCGGCCGAAACTCGAACCGGCCGCCCCGCCGACGACCTCGCCCTGGCCCGCGGTCATCTCGCGGGCCTGGAGGAGCGAGGGCAGGCCCAGATTCAAGAGCCCGAGCCCCCCCGCGCGAAGGAACTCGCGACGCGAGCCGGACCGGAACGACGAACATCCTTCGACCAATCGAGCCATGATGCTCGCCTCGCGCTCGGGAGTGTCTTGGCGGTGACGCGCCACATCGGCCGGCATGGACCGCGAAGGGGGGCGATTCAGCCGAAGTTTAACAGGCCGGGCGATGGTTGGCGATCATCGGGAGCTAGGCCATCCCGGCCGCCGCGGCGCGACGGGCGGCGACGCGGGCGGCGGCCTCCTCGCCGGCCTTGATGCACATCGGGACGCCGACGCCTCCCAGCCAGTTGCCGGCGACCTCCAGGCCGGGGATCGCCGCGACGCGATCCGCGATCGTCGCGATTCGGTCCAAATGGCCGACCTCGTACTGGGGCATCGCCCCTCGCCACCGAGAGACGACCGCCAGCTCCGGTTCTCCCCGGGCGCCCAGCAGCGAGGCCAGCTCGGACGAGGCGATGCGGACCAGATCGGCGTCGTCGGCGTCGACCAGCTCGGGACGCTTCGCCCCCCCCATGAAGACGCGGATCAGCACCGAGCCCTCCGGCGCGCGGCCGGCGAACTTCACGCTGGAGAAGCTGCCGGAGAGGATCTTCCGATCCTCCGCGAACGGCACGACGAAGCCGAAGCCGTCGAGCGGGTGGTCGATCCGGTCGCGACGGTATCCCAGCGAGACGATCGCGCTCGACGTCGACGGGATCCCCGCGATCAGCCCGGCGGCCTCGCCGTCGAGATCGCGGAGCAGGCCGGCGGCGGCCTTCGGCGGCGTGGCGACGATGACCGAGCGGGCGGACAGCGGCTCGCCGTCCACGATCAATCGCCAGCCATCGCCGTCGCGTTCGAGCCGGTCGACCTTCGCGCCGGCCCGGACCGATACGCGGTCGACCAGGGCTTCGACCAGCTCCGACATCCCCCCTTCCAGCCCGGCGAACAGGCCGTAGCGGGCGCCGGAGCCCTCGGCCTTCGGCCCTTCGGCCCGGCCGGCGGCGCGCATGGCCTTGATGAGGCTGCCGTGCTTCTGCTCCATCTCCAGGAACCGCGGCATGGCCGCCTTCACGCTCAGGCGCTCGGGGTCGCCGGTGTACATGCCGCCGACGAGCGGCTGGATGAGGCGGTCGTACGCCTCGCGGCCGAACCGGCGGCGGGCGAACGAGGCGAGCGATTCGTCCGAGCCGTCGCCGCGCGGGAGGACCCGCTCCAGCGCCAGGCGGAGCTTGCCGGGGATGCTCAGGATCCGCGTCCTGACCATCGGCCCGATCTTCGACGGGGCCATGATGACCAGGCCGTCCGGGATCGGCTCCAGACTCCCCTTGCGGACGACGAACGAGCGGCGGCGGTCCGGGTCGGTGGCGATGAGCCGATCGCCCAGGCCCAGGCGGCGGCAAAGGTCGATCGCCCAGGGGACGTTGGTGATGAAACTGTCCGCGCTCCCCTCGACGAGGTAGCCGTCGCGGCGGGTGGTCCCCAGCACGCCGCCGGCGCGGGGGCCGGCCTCCAGGACCGCGACGGACAGCTCCGGGGCGATCTCGCGGAGCCGATGGGCCGCGGCCAGCCCGGAGATCCCGCCGCCGATCACCGCCACGTCCACGCTCTCGCCCGTCTCGTCCCGCATCGTCGCCTCGTCGCCAGGGCCGCGCGGGGCGGGCGCTTCCTTGAGCGGCGGGCCTCGGTCGGCTATCATCGGATCGGAGACTTCCATCCTATCGAGGTCCGAGCCGGGCGTCAGCGACGTCCCGGCCAGCCCGCCATGAGCCATCCCCACGCAGCCGATTCGCCCGAGCGGGCGGCCGGCGGCGCACGGCCCGACTGGACCCGCCGCCGGGACTTCAACCGATCCCCGCTGATCGCCTTCTACGAGATCACGAAGGCGTGCGACCTGGTCTGCCTCCACTGCCGGGCCTGCGCCCAGGCCCGCGCCGACCCCGCCGAGCTGTCCACGGCCGACTCGAAGCGGCTGATCGACCAGCTCGCCCGCTTCCCCGAGCCGCCGCTGCTGGTCTTCACCGGCGGCGACCCCCTGAAGCGGGCCGACCTGTTCGACCTGATCCGCCACGCGAACGCCGACGGCCTCCAGACGGCCATCACGCCCTCGCCCACGCCGCTGGTCACGGCCGACGCGATCCGCAGGCTGAAGGAGGCGGGCATCGGCCGCATGGCCGTCTCGCTCGACGGCGTCGACGCCGAGACCCACGACAAGGTCCGCGGCGTCTCCGGGTCGTTCGCCATGACCCGGCGGATCATGGACGACGCCCGCGACGCCGGCATCCCGGTCCAGGTCAACACCACGCTCACGCCCGGGACCTACGACCAGCTCGAAGCGATCGCCGACCTGCTGGAGCCGCGCGGGATCGCCCTGTGGTCGCTGTTCCTCATCATCCCCGTCGGCCGGGCGACCGAGGAACTCCGCCTGGACGGCGAGCGCTACGAGCGGGCCTTTGAACGCCTGTGGGCGATCTCGCGCGAGCACTCGTTCATGGTGAAGACGACGGAGGGGATGCACTACCGCCGCTTCGTCCTCCAGAGGCGGAAGGAGTCGGGCAAGGCGGAGCCGATGAAGATGTCGGCGCGGGGCTGGGAGGGGGGGCTCCCCGGCGTGAACGACGGCCGCGGCATCCTGTTCATCGGCCACGCCGGCCTGATCCACCCCAGCGGCTTCCTGCCGCTCACGTGCGGCATGTTCCCCTTCAACGACGTGGTCGACGTCTATCAGAACTCGCCGATCTTCCGCCACCTCCGCGACGCCGACTCGTTCGGCGGCAAGTGCGGCGTCTGCGAGTACCGCCACGTCTGCGGCGGCAGCCGCGCCCGCTCGTACGCCGTCACCGGCGACCCCTACGCCGCCGAGCCCGATTGCGTCTACATCCCCCGCGCGTGGGACGAGGCGCATCGCCACGCGGCGATGGCCGAATGAGCCCGGCGACCCTCATCCCGAGGAGGATGAGGGTCGCCCGCGCGGTCACATCGTCCGGTCGACGGCCTCGGCGACGCGGCGGCAATCGGTCATGAGCTGGCCGAAGGCGGCGGGGGTGATGGTCTGGGCGCCGTCGCTGGCGGCCTTCTTCGGGTCCTCGTGGACCTCCAGGATCAGGCCGTCGGCCCCGGCGGCGACGGACGCCTTGGACATGGAGGCGACCAGGCTGGACTTGCCCGTGCCGTGCGAGGGGTCGACCACCACGGGGAGGTGGGACTTCTCTTGCAGGTAGGCGACCGTGGCCAGCGGCAGGGTGAACCGGGTGTGGTCCTCGAAGGTCCGGATCCCGCGCTCGCAGAGCATGACGTGGGGGTTGCCGCGGTCGAGGATGTACTCGGCGGCCAGGAGGAACTCCTCGATGGTCGCGCTCATCCCGCGCTTCAGGAGGGTCGGCTTGCCGGAGTCGCCGACGGCCTGGAGGAGCTGGTAGTTCTGCATGTTGCGGGCGCCGATCTGGAGGACGTCGGCGTACTCGGCGACCATCGGGACGTGCTCGGGGGCCATGACCTCGGTGACGATGGCCAGGCCGGTCGCCTCGCGGGCGGCGGCGAGCATCTGGAGGCCCTTCTCCTTGTGGCCCTGGAAGCTGTACGGGCTGGTGCGGGGCTTGAACGCGCCGCCGCGGAGGCCGGTCGCCCCCAGCTCCTTCAGCCGCTTCGCGATCGAGACGATCTGCTCCTCGCTCTCGACCGAGCACGGCCCGGCGATCATCGCGACCTTCACCCCGCCGACCTCCAGGCCGAGAGCCTTGACGACGGTGCGGTCCTTCTTGATCTCCAACGAGGCCCGCTTGTACGGGGCCATGATCGGCAGGACCTTCTCGACCCCTTCGCCGATCTCCAGCGTCTCGGCCATCCCGGGGCGTTCCTGCCCGAGAGCCGCGACGACCGTCTGATGTTCGCCCTTGATGACCTGCGGGGTCAGCCCCAGCCCGGCGATCTGCTGCGTCATGGCCTCGATCTGCGCCCCGCTCGCGTCCGGCTTCATCACGACGATCACGGTCGACGCCCTTTCTGTGGTTGTCGGGCGCGGCCCCTCGTCCGGACCTCCCCGCGAACGCCGCGGGGATGGTTCTCCGGAGGGGACGACGGCCCGTGTCGGAGTCTGGAAACACTCGGTTGGGAAACGAAAAAGGCCCCGGTCCTGAAATCAGGTCCCGGGGCCTTGGGTATCTGCTTTGTATGGGGTGGGGTCCTAGCAGGAACCTCCGCACACAGCCCGGCGACCTGATTCGACACTGGTAAAGTACCAGTACCGCCAGCCCAGATAGGAGCCAGGAAACTCGGTCGCGAACAGGCCGAACGTCACGCGGAGGGACCCCGTTCCAACACGATCCATCGGATCAGGAAAGGCGAATCCGACCGGGCCCGGGTGTAGTCCGGGCCCGGTCGAACCGAGCCTCTTGTTCGTAGGCTTCAGATATGCGGCTTGCCCGACGGCAAACCCGTCGGCTGCCTTAGGCGAGCCGCCCCTGGTTATCACTACACACGCAATCACCTCCTTTTCGTTCTAGCCTCCCCGGGCCCGCGGGAGTCCAGCCTCTTCGCGGGAGCGGGCTCTAGTCCGTCGCGCCACGGTAGCGCGATCCAAGAGCGTCGAGGGGCGCGTGTCGCCGGTCTCGACAGGATCACTGTATCCCGGACGACCGCCGGGATCAACAGGGAGCGAGGGAATGCGTCGCCCGATCGGCAGCCCGGACGCCCATGAGATCCGCCTCGGCGTTCAGGAGCCCGTCGGCCGGAGGCGCGACAGGAATTCGACGAACGAGCCGGCCATCGGATAGCAGTTGTCGTAACCCCAGGGGCGTTCGGGGAGCTTGTCCGCATCTCTGAGCCGGAAGAACTCGCGGATGGAGGGGGCGAGATGCGGTAGGTTCTTCAGGGTCTCCTCATCCCAGTAATAGCGCATCCGGACGTCCAGGGCGAAGACCCGGCCGTGGTCGAGGCCGGCGATCGAGAGGCAGCCGGTCATGCTATCGTGGCCCATGCTGATGCAGATCATGTTGCGCGGGGCCACCTCGGAATCGAGGAGGTCGATCACCTCGGTCGCGGAGTGGATCCGCGTGACGGTGATGGCGTCGTCGAAGGGGTTGGGGGCCTTGCATGGGGAGACAGCGTCGAGGTAGCCGCCGCCGTGGGTTAGCAGGAAGTCGCGATAGTCGCGCGGCAGCGGGACGCCGATCAACCTCTCCAGGCGATTGACGTTGGCCTTGGAATCGCCGCCTTCGCCTTGGTATCTCAACCGTTTCAGGTCTTCGGCGACGCCCATGAGATCCGCCTCGGGTTGCATCGGAGGGCGAAACGGTGCGCCTCGCCCGTCAACTCACGAGGCGAAGCTACGGGCTCCATCCGATAGCGTCAAGGGGCCGTCCTCCACCGCGGATCCGGCGCGACGTCGGGCGAGACGCTCGCCATCCCGGGGGCGCACGGCTACCATCGCATCGCGAATCTTCGCGCAAGGGAGGAACCCCATGAGCGACGACGAGAAGGCGATCCGCGAGTTGATCCGCACCTGGCTGGAGGCGACCGAGTCGGGCGACCTGGATCGGATCCTGTCGCTGACGACGGACGACGTCGTCTTCCTGACGCCGGGGCGGCCGGCGTTCGGCAAGGAGGCGTTCGCCGCGGCCTCGCGGGCCTCGGCGGGGCGGTTCGCGATCCGGTCGACGGGCGAGGTCGAGGAGGTGGAGGTCCGCGGCGACGTCGCGTATTGCCGAACGCGCCTGACGGTCTCGATCCGGCCGGCGGGCGGGGGGGAGGAGACGCGAGTCTCGGGCCGGACCCTGACCGTGTATCGCAAGCAGCCCGACGGCCGCTGGCTGCTGGCCCGCGACGCCAACATGCTGACGCCCGAGCCCCGGCCGCGGGCCGTGCTGGGGGCGGTCCCGGTGCTCCAGGTCGCCGACGTGACGGCGTCGATCGCGTGGTATCGCGACGTCCTGGGCTTCTCGGCCGACCCGTTCGGCCCCCCCGACGCCCCCGTCTTCGCCATCCTCCGCCGCGACGGCGCCGAGCTGATGCTCCAGAAGTCGTGCCGCGAGCCGGCCCCCCGCGCGACCGGCCCGGAACCGCCCCTCGCCGCCTACCTCCGCGTCTCCGACGTCCAATCCCTGCGCGCCGCCGCGGTCGCCGCGTCGGCCCAGGCCGGCCCGATCGAGGCCCGCGAATACGGCTGCCGCGAATTCTCCCTCATCGACCCCGACGGGCACGTCCTCGTCCTGGGCCAGTGCAATTGAGTCGGCAGGAGGCCACGACCGTCGCCGATGCGTCTCCGTTCCGACGAAGCGCGGGGTTCGCTTATACCAGAGACCGCGGGCTCAGACCCCACCCGCGTCCCCTCGGTCCTTCGCCGCGCCCAGGGCGGCGATGATATGCCGGGCCAGATGTTCCTTAATTTCTCGATGTCGTGGAACCGGCTGAGAGATTCCGGTAGCGGGATTGCGATACCAATCATGAGCCCCGCCATGGCGAATGAGTCGGCATCCCAACCCCTCGATGATCCGAACGAGGTCGACTCGCTTCATGGCATGACCAATTCGCCGAGCCGTCGCACCTCCGGGATCTCGCCGCTGGTCAGGTCTCGGTAGAGTTCCATGAGATGGGACTTCAGATCGTCGAACGAATCGCCCTGCGTCCAGTAATCCGGGAACTCCACGAGGTACCCCAGGAAGGCGTCGCCGTCCTGCCAGTAAACGAATTTCAAGGTCTGCATCGTGGCCTCCGAGGGAGAACGTCCATAGCACCCCAATCTTACCGATGCGACCAGAGCGGGTCGGCGGGCATCCCGAGATGACCGGCCTGCGGTTCGAGCGTGGACGGGGCTACAGGCGAGCCTCCCAGGCATCGTCCGAGCGGCGGCCGTGGAGAATGGCGATGACCTCGACGCGATCCGTACGCACTCGGTAATAGAAGAGGTAGGGGTAACCTCGAATCCGACCGCGTCGTACATCGGCATGGACGACCGGGTGGATTTCGGGCATGGCTCCGACCTGTTCCAGGGCCTCTCGCACCCTCGACGCGAATTTGAACCCGCCGCCCGCCCGTTCCTGGTACCAGTCGCCCGCGTTCATGAGGTCGTATTCGGCGAGATGTGTCAGGACGACCTTCAGGCTCATTTTCGGTACCGATCGACGACTCGCGTCCAGACGTCCTCAAGGGAGGATACGGCGTCCGGATCGGCGTCGGCGATCCGTCGATCGAGGAATCTCCGGACGTCGTCCGAGAGTTCGTCTCCTCCGCCCGAGTCGGCGAGGCCGTCCCACACCTCCTCGATGAGGCGAAGACGTTCCTCGACGGTCCAACCCTGGACCTCGCTCAGGACGGCCTGCATGTCCATGTTCGGCTCCCGGATTTCGAGGCGGCCACGGCCCCCTCTTCCTTCTCGCTCGATTTTAACCGCCGCCGGTCGGGACCGGCAAACCTCGGCGTCACGAAAGGATGCCGTCCAGGACGTCCCGGCAGGCGTCGGCCAGCCGCTCCAGCCGCGGGTCGTCGCTGCCGCAGGCTTCGAGGGCCGCGCGGTAGTATGCGAGGACGCGGTCGCGGTCGGCGTTGAAGGCGGACCAGGCGTCGACGCCGCGGGCGAGGTCGTGGGCGAGACTCGTCAGGTTGTGGAGCTTGTCGGCCAGGGTGACGGCGCGGGCCTCGATCGGCGCACCGGCCAGCGCGGCGAGGTGGTCGGCCTTGCGGTCGATCCAGGGACGCTTGCGGCCCTCGGCGTCGAGCTTGACCTCGGTGCAATAGTCGACGATCCTCGCGACCTCGGGGCCGAACGCGGCGGCGACCTCGTCGAGCGTGATCGGCGTGTCCTCGACGACGTCGTGCAAGAGGCCGGCGACCTGCACGTCCTCGCCGAAGCCGGCGCGATCCAGGATCCACGCCACGGCGACGACGTGCTGGACGTAGGGCGTGTCGCTCGACTTCCGCACCTGGTCGCGATGGGCGACGGCCGCGAACCGCAGCGCAGTCTCCAGGCGATCCGAGAAGAGGGGGGCGTCGGGCATGGGTTCACATCTCCGGGGTTGAGCCGGGTGAGCCTTCAGCTTTTGGCGAATCGCGACGAGGTCGCGGGAGCCATCGTAACGGTCTTCCCCCCTCGCGGGGGAAGGTGGCCCGCAGGGCCGGATGAGGGGGACGACGCGCCGGACGGCCGTCGGGATCCCGGGCCGGTCGGGCGGGCCATCGACCCCCGACGGCGCCCGTGCTTCGCGTCCCCCTCATCTGACGCCTTCGGCGTCTGTCTTCCCCCGCG
>ERZ778021.864-NODE-864-length-43935-cov-6.885187_pt1 | contig 43935 bp, 47 predicted proteins | sample MGYA00375751_ERZ778021 | MGnify/ENA primary metagenome ERZ778021 (study PRJEB29350, sample SAMN05389814) | bioreactor metagenome | isolation source: Thiocyanate stock bioreactor | place: South Africa: University of Cape Town | collected 2013-08-29 ... | reverse complement strand
CGCGATCTTCTTCTACGTCGTGATCTACACGATGATCCTCAAGCGCCGCACCGAGCAGAACATCGTGTGGGGCGGGATCGCGGGCTGCTTCCCCGTGCTCATCGGGTGGTCGGCGGTCACGGGGTCGCTGAGCTGGACGCCGTTCATCCTGTTCCTGCTGGTGTTCCTGTGGACCCCGCCGCACTACTGGCCGCTCTCGATGAAGTACAAGGGCGACTACCAAGAGGCCGACGTGCCGATGCTCGGCGCGACGCGTGACGGGCTGCAGGTGGGCCTGCAGGTGATCCTGTACGCGTGGGCGACCGTCGCGTCGTCGCTACTGCTCGTGCCGGTCGCGGGGATGGGCCTGGTCTACACCGTGTCGGCGCTCGTTTTCGGCGGGTGGTTCATCTACGAGTCGCACGTGCTGTACAACCGCGCCGTGCGCGGCGAGCAGATCAAGCCGATGCGGGTCTTCCACGCGTCGATCACGTACTTGACGTTGCTCTTCCTCGCGATCGCGATCGATCCGCTGCTGCCGTTCTGAGACCGCCGTTCTGGGGCTGCCGTTCTGGGGCGGCGCCGCGGCTCAGCCCGTCGCGGACGCGTCGAGGAACGCCAGCACGGCGCGCACACGCCGGTTCTCGGTGTCGGACGGCGTGATCGCCAGCTTGGTGAAGATGCTCGTCGTGTGGCTCTCGACAGTGCGCTCGGCCAGCCACAGCCGCGCGGCGATCCCGGCATTGGTCAGGCCTTCGGCCATCAGCGCCAGCACTTCTCTCTCCCGCACGCTCAGCGGGTCGAGGCGGCCTTCCGCGGCGCGCGCGCCCAGGAGGCGCGCGACAACCTCTTGGTCGAGCGCGGTGCCGCCCTGCTGCACCCTCTCGAGGGTGTCGAGGAACTCGTCGAACGCGAGCACGCGGTCCTTCAGCAGGTAGCCGAAGCGGCCTCGGGGAAGCAGCTGCATCGCGTGGCGCGCTTCGATGTGCTGCGACAGCAGCACGATGCCCACGGTGGGGTCGTACTCGCGGATCGCGACCGCGGCTCGAGCACCGTCGTCGGTGCCGTCGGGCGGCATCCGGATGTCGAGCACGACGATGTCCGGGCGCAGCGACTGCGCCATGGCGACGGCCTCGAGGGCATCGCCGCAGCTGCCGACGACCTCTTGCCCCGCGTCGACCAGCAGCTTTGCGAGCCCCTCCCGGAACAGCGCGGAGTCCTCGGCGATCAGGATGCGCACGGCAGCTCCGCTTCCAGGGCCGTGCCGGCGCCGACGGCGGAGTCGACCCGCAAAGCGCCGCCGACGGCGCGGACGCGATCGGCCAGGCCGGCCAGCCCGCCGCCGGCGCGCGCGTTGGCACCGCCGGCACCGTCATCGATCACGCGCACCCGCACGACCTCGCCGGCGCGGACGACCGAGACCGTCACGCTGGCCGCGTGCGCGTGCTTGACGGCGTTCGCGATGCCTTCGCTGGCGACGTAATAGGCAGTGGTCGCGACGATGTCCGGGATCTCCTGGGTGTCGAGCCGCACGTCCACCGGCACGGCCGAGGCGCTGGAGAGGTCTGCGAGGGCGGCCGCCAGTCCGTCATCGAGCCGGCTCGGTCGAAGACCGTGCGCGACGGCACGCAGATCTGCGACGGATGCCGCGACCGCCGCGATCGCGTCATCGAGAGCCTGCGTGACATCCAGCTCGCCACGCGCGTCGCGGCGCTGGGCGAGTCGCAGCGACATGCCCAGGCTCACCAGTCGCTGTTGGGCGCCGTCGTGCAAGTCGCGCTCGAGCCGGCGACGCTCATCCGTCTCAGCGGTCATCAGCCTTCGACGACTCTCTTCCACCTCTCGGAGGGCGCGGGCCAGCTGCGCACGTTGTCGCGCGAGCTCGAGCAGCGGTGCTGCGGCATCGGCGATCCGCTGCGGCACCGCGAGGTCGGCGCGCAGGATCGTGGCTACGCGGGCTCCGCCGACGGTGACCGGAGTCGGTACACCGCGGAGTCCCGCGGGACTCACGCCACGGCGTTCGTCCTCGGCCGCGTAGTCGACGGTCAGTTCCGGATCCTCGAGCCCTGATCTGAGCACCGCCACGACGCGCTCGGGTGGCGCTGCACCGCGATGGACGTCAGCGAGCAGGGTGCGCAGCGCGTCGACGGTGCGCTCCGTCCGGGGGAAGAGCACTGCGGCGACGACGCGTTCCAGCGGGCGGCGCAGCAGCATCACCGCAAGAACGGCGGCAGCAGAGGTGACGGCGGCGATGGCGACCGCGCCACGGTCGGGCACGCGGGTCGCCAGCGCAGCGGCAGCCGCGACGACTCCGAGCACCGCGAGCAGCAGGACGCACCATGTCACGACGCGGACGATCCAGAAGTCGACGTCGGCGTCGGCTGTGAGCAGCGCGGCGCCGATGGCAACGGGGATCGCGACGCAGAACGCGGCGATCCCCACCATGACGGCCTCCATCCCTCCCCACAGCAGGTACGACGCCCAGCACAGCAGCAGAGCCAGCGGGACGATCGTCGCGGCCATCACGAGCCACCGGAGTCGTCGCAGCGTGAGGCCCGTGGCGCGCCGCGCGCGCACGAACGTCGAGACGACAGACGCCAGCAGGCAGACCAGGAACAGCGGCAGCAGAATGACCGCGGCGACGCCGGCCCAAGGCACGACACCCCACGGATGCGCAACCTGTGCGAACGGCGGCGAGTAGGGCTCGGGCGCGACCGCCACCAGCAGGTCGAACGCGACGCCCACCACGACGACGGCCCACGCGGTGACGCGGTCGATGGTGCTCTCGAACCGGCCTGTCGGAAAGAGCAGCAGCACCCATACCCACGGCCCGTACAGGACCATCCAGGCGCCGGTCGACAGTGCGATCAGGACCGTCGGCGTCGGCTGCCCCGTTTCCACTGCTCCCCGGAGGTAGGTGTCAGTCGCGGCGGCGAGGACGATTCCGACACCTGCCGCCGCCAGAGCGACACCGACCGACAGACCTGTCCGCCACGCGATGGCCGGACCCAGAACCAGTGCAGGGACAGCGATCGCGACCGCGAAGATCAGCCAGGCGGATCCTGTCGACGACATCGCTACGCCGGCGACGCCCACGGCCATGAGCGGCAGCGCGAAGAGCGCGACGATCGTCGCGATCACGGCATTGCACGGCACGACGCGCGAGGGGCGCTCCACGGCACCAGGTTAGGGCGCCGGGCGTCGGCGCAACATCGTGGAAACCACGCACTGCTGAGTGGTGCCACCCGCGATGTGCGAACCGCACCGCAGCGGGACGCTGATACCGCCGGTGCTAACCGGTCGCCGAGACAGCACATTCGGTGCCGCCGGCGCACGGAGAGGAGAAGACCATGGCGGTGCAGACGATGCCCGTGGGTGGGCGGGAGATCACGGAGCGCGGGCGCGGCTGGCGCCCCTTCTGGCGGTGGACGGCGGCGATCGTGCTGCCGATCGGACCGCTGTCGATCCTGGTGCTGCGCACGATGCTGCCGTACTGGACCGATGATCCGCCCGAGAAGATCGCGGCGGCCGTCATCGATAACCCGGGCCTCATGGAGTTCATCGGCTGGGCCGGTCTGTTGGCCGCGCCGGCGATGCTCCTCGGCGCCCTCACACTCGGCTATGTGGCGCGCCGGGGTGCGCCGCTCCTGGCGACACTGGGATCTGCGCTGACCTTCATCGCCTTCGCGAACTGGTCGGCGGCGGGCAACCTCGATCTGCTCACGCAGACCATGGCGGACGCCGGCTACGACGTGGCGGACGTCGTCAGCCTCGGCAACGCCATGTCGGAGTCGGCGATCGGCAGTTTCACCGGCGGGTTCTGGGTCGTCGGGCACATCCTCGGCATGGTCCTGCTCGGGGTCGCCCTGGGCCGCGCGCACGTCGTGAACTGGTGGGTCGCGGGGGCCCTGATCGTGTCGCAGCCGATGCATCTGGTGGCGGCTGTCATCCTGCCGTCGCGGTGGCTCGACGCCACGGCGGGCTGGGGGTTCACGACGCTCGCCTTCATCGTCGTCGCGGTCGTCATCGCCCGCATGCCTGACGAGCAGTGGGACCCGTGGCCGGTGACGGCAGGGCGCGCGTAGCGGAAGACACCGAGGGGTGGGGTGTACTCAGCACCCCACCCCTCGGTGTCACAAGCGGGTCAGCGCGCGACGTCCTCCGTGACGGGGGTGGTCGCGGCATCCGCAGCGGCCTCGGCGGCAGGCGCCTCGGCAGCGGCCTCGGCCGCGGTGGCCTCGACCTCGTCAGCGGGGATCTCGACGACGTCGTCCCACGCGGGGGGCTCGATCACGTCGACCGTCTCACGGGCGGGGATGGCGGAGCGCAGTCCCGCGAGCGTCAGGGCGAGGGCGAGGCCGATGAGACCGGCGCCGACGAGGATCGCGCCGAGGACGGCCCAGATCTGACCGGCGTACACCTCGACACCGGTGGCGGTGCCGTCGGTGAGCGTCGTCGCCATGAGGGTCAGCTTCGAGATGAGCAGGTAGGCGCCGCCGGCCAGCGTGACGACGGAACCGCCCACGAGCACCCAGTAGGGGATGCTGCGGCTCAGGCGGGTGGTGGGCATGGGGGACTCCTTCATGTCGTGCCGACGCGCGCGCGCCGACTCTTCGACTATCTGCGAACCGCCCGAGTGCGAGCGATGCACCACCTATGATCCTGCTGTGGAAGCTCAGGCGGTAGTCGGGGTGTTGCGCGGCGCCTTGAGCCGCATCACCACGACGGTCATCGTCGCGGCGGTCAGTGCGGCGAGGACCATGTGGATGCCCACGAGGATCTCCGGCAGTCCGTTGCGCGCCTGGTAGAGACCCACCGCGACCTGCACGAGTTCCGCCGCAAGCAGCAGCGTGACCCAGCCGCGCACGGGCAGCCTGCGGACCCACGCGACGGCCGCGAGCACGACCGTCAGTGCCAGCAGGGCGTAGCCGGGCCACGCGTGCACGTGCTCGAGCACGGTCGCGTCGAATCCGCTCCGGCCGACCGAGGGATCGCCCGAGTGCGGGCCCGCCCCCGTCGTGAGCACGCCGAAGAAGACCGACACCGCGAGCGCGAGCGTCGCGACGTGCGTCGTGACGACGTACCAGCGCGGCACCACGAGGGCGCGGGGGCCGGGGGTGGCATCCAGCCGCACGATGATCGCGGCCGTGACACACACCAGCACCAGCGAGGCGATGTAGTGGAACCCGACGATGAAGGGGTTCAGGCCGGTCAGCACCGTGATGCCGCCGACGACCGCCTGCGCGATGATGCCGGCCATCACGATCCACGCGAGCACGAACAGATCGCGGCGCTGCGCCCGCACGCGCCACACGAGGATCAACAGCACGAGCGCGAGGATGCCCAGCAGGGGACTCATCATGCGGTTGCCGTACTCGATGAGTGAGTGGATGCTCTCGTCCACGAGCGCCGGCGTCGGCACGAGCGAGTCGGGCGTGCAGAGGGGCCAGGTGGGGCAGCCGAGGCCTGACCCGGTCAGGCGGACGGCGCCCCCGGTGGCGATGATGAGGACGTTCCCGACGAAGTTCAGCCAGGCCAGCACCCGCAGCGCGCTGCCCACGCGCGCCGGCGCGATCTGTGCGGCGGATGCCGCGGAGACAGTGGGCGCGGACGTGTCGGGCATGCGGATGTCGCCTCCTGCGATGGCGCCCGGGACGGACGCCGGCCACGCCCGTGGGGGGCGTTGCCTGTAGACTCGAGTGGTGGGAACGGCGGCGCGCGAAGCGCGTGCGATCCACCCACAAGTTTAGGTGCGCCACGCGTGCGCATCGTCACGGCTGACCGGCCGTGACGTGGAGCGGCCCTGAAAGCGGCATCCCACCCCCGCCACTCCCGGAGGCGCGGGAATGCCGGAGCGGATGACACCGCGGGCACGAAGGAGGCAAAGCCATGTCGGATGTGCTCATCGACCGACCGGAGCTCGACGGACTCGGCGTCTACGAGTTCGGATGGCACGACCCGGATGCCGCGGGGGCCAGCGCCAAGCGCGGCCTGTCGGAGGCGGTCGTGCGCGACATCTCGGCGCTGAAGGCCGAGCCGGAATGGATGCTGAAGACCCGCCTCAAAGGTCATCAGCTCTTCGGCCGCAAGCCGATGCCGACGTGGGGCGCCGACCTGTCGGAGATCGACTTCGACAACATCAAGTACTTCGTGCGCTCGACCGAGAAGCAGGCGCAGTCGTGGGAGGACCTCCCCGAGGACATCCGCAACACGTACGAGAAGCTCGGCATCCCCGAGGCTGAGCGTGCGCGCCTGGTCGCCGGCGTCGCGGCGCAGTACGAGTCCGAGGTCGTCTACCACCAGATCAACGAAGAGCTCGAGAAGCAGGGTGTCATCTTCATGGACACCGACACGGCGCTGCGCGAGCACCCGGAGTTCTTCGAGGAGTACTTCGGCACCGTGATCCCTGCCGGCGACAACAAGTTCGCCGCGCTCAACACCGCCGTCTGGTCGGGCGGGTCGTTCGTCTACGTGCCGCCGGGCGTGCACGTAGAGATCCCGCTGCAGGCGTACTTCCGCATCAACACCGAGAACATGGGCCAGTTCGAGCGGACGCTGATCATCGCCGACGAGGGCTCGTACGTGCACTACATCGAAGGCTGCACGGCCCCGATCTACAAGAGCGACTCGCTGCACTCGGCCGTCGTCGAGATCATCGTCAAGAAGAACGCCCGCGTGCGCTACACGACGATCCAGAACTGGTCGAACAACGTCTACAACCTCGTCACCAAGCGCGCCGTCGCCCACGAGGGCGCGACGATGGAGTGGATCGACGGCAACATCGGCTCCAAGGTGACGATGAAGTACCCGTCGATCTACCTCATGGGTGAGCACGCCAAGGGCGAGACCCTGTCGGTCGCCTTCGCGGGCCCCGGTCAGCACCAGGATGCCGGCGCCAAGATGATCCACATGGCGCCGTACACGCAGTCCTCGATCGTCTCGAAGTCGATCGCCCGCGGCGGCGGTCGCGCCGGCTACCGCGGTGAGGTGCGCGTCGACGCGAACGCCCACCACTCGGCCAACACGGTGCGCTGTGACGCCCTGCTGGTCGACACGAAGTCGCGATCGGATACGTATCCCGCGATCGACATCCGCGTCGACGACGTGCAGCTCGGTCACGAGGCGACAGTCTCGAAGGTCAGCGAAGAGCAGCTGTTCTACCTGCAGTCGCGAGGCATGCCCGAAGACGAGGCGATGGCGATGATCGTCCGCGGCTTCATCGAGCCGATCGCGCGCGAGCTGCCGATGGAGTACGCCCTCGAACTGAACAAGCTCATCGAGATGGGCATGGAAGGATCCGTCGGCTGATGACGACCGTGACACAGACCCCCGCCTCGGCGGAGGGTCACATCGACCCTGCCGCCACACTGACCGACGGCTTCGTGCCGGTCCAGACCCGTTCCGAGCGGCCGACCTCGTTCGAGCCGGCCGACTTCGGCACACCGACCGGGCGCGAGGTCAACTGGAAGCACACGCCCGTCGCCAAGCTCGCACCGCTGTTCGCGGTCGCAGAGCCTAACGACGGCGTCGACTACTCCTTCGCCGCCGGCGAGCAGTACGTCGCCGCTCCGCTGACGCCCACCGACGCCCCACGCGGTGAGGTCTTCCTCGCCGAAGACGTCGTGGCCGCCGTCGCATGGCAGGGCTCGAAGGATGCCCTGCACCTGCGCATCCCGCGCGAAGAGGCGGTCGCCGACCCGATCGTCGTCGCGATCACCGGCCGGGGCGCCGACCAGCGCGCCGACGCCCACATCGTGATCGAGGCGCTCGAGCACAGTTCGGCGACGGTCGTGCTCGCACACACGGGCGCCGCGCAGTACGCGCAGAACGTCGAGATCCTGGTGCGCGACGGTGCCTCGCTGACCGTCGTCACGCTGCAGCAGTGGGACGACGCGGCTGTGCACGTGGCATCCCACCAGGCACGCGTGGGCGCCGACGCGACCCTCAAGCACTTCGTGATCAGCTTCGGCGGGGGCCTGGTTCGGGTGAACCCGAACGTCGAGCTCGCCGGCAACGGCTCGTCGGGGCACCTGTACGGACTGTCCTACGCCGACGCCGGTCAGCACCTGGAGAGCCAGGTGTACCTGCACCACAAGGGTGCGCACACGGTCGGCGACGTCCTCTACAAGGGCGCGCTGCAGGGTGAGAACGCGCACAGCGTCTGGATCGGCGACGTGCTGATCGGGCCGGATGCCACCGGCACCGACTCGTACGAGGCCAACCGCAACCTGGTGCTCACCGAGGGCGCACGCGCCGACTCGATCCCGAACCTCGAGATCGAGACCGGCGACATCATCGGCGCCGGCCACGCGAGCGCGACCGGTCGTTTCGACGACGAGCAGCTGTTCTACCTGCAGGCACGCGGCATCGGTGAAGACGAGGCACGGCGCCTGGTCGTGCTCGGCTTCCTGTCCGAGGTCGTGCAGCGCATCGGCATCGACGACCTGCAGGCCCGGCTGATCGCCGCGATCGAGGCGGAACTCGCCCTCACGCAGAGCCTCGTCGAGGCATCCGCATGAGCGCACAGAAGGTGCTCAGCCTCAGCGGGCTCGAGCAGGACACCGCGGTGCGCGTCGTCGTCGACGGCGTGCCCATCGCCGTCGTGCTCGACTCCAACGGCGAAGTGCACGCGATCGGTGACACCTGCACGCACGGCGACGTGTCGCTGGCCGACGGCTTCGTCGAGGGTGAGACGCTTGAATGCTGGGCGCACGGCTCGGCGTTCTCGCTGCGCACCGGTCGCCCCCTCAACCTGCCGGCGTACGAGCCGGTGCCTGTCTACGAAGTGACCATCGACGGCGATGACGTGCTCATCGACCCGGCCGTCACCAAAGAAGTGAACTGAAGAAGGTATCTGACATGACTGTTCTCGAGATCCGCGACCTGCACGTGACTGTCGAGACCGAGGCGGGGACCACCCCCATCCTCAACGGTGTGGACCTCACCGTCCGCACGGGTGAGACCCACGCGATCATGGGCCCCAACGGCTCGGGCAAGTCGACGCTCGCATACACGATCGCGGGGCATCCGAAGTACACCGTGACCTCGGGCACGATCACGCTCGACGGCGAGGATGTCCTCGCGATGACCGTCGACGAGCGGGCGCGTGCCGGACTGTTCCTCGCGATGCAGTACCCCGTGGAGATCCCCGGCGTCACCGTCACGAACTTCCTGCGCACCGCCAAGACGGCGATCGACGGTGAAGCACCGGCGATCCGCGCGTGGACCAAGGACGTCAAGGCGGCCATGAAGGACCTGCGCATGGACCCGAAGTTCGCGCAGCGCAACGTCAACGAGGGCTTCTCGGGCGGCGAGAAGAAGCGTCACGAGATCCTGCAGCTCGAGTTGCTCAAGCCCGCCATCGCGGTGCTCGACGAGACCGACTCGGGCCTCGACGTCGACGCGCTCAAGATCGTCTCGGAGGGCGTCAACCGCGCCAAGGAGGCGACCGACCTGGGCGTGCTGCTGATCACGCACTACACGCGCATCCTCCGCTACATCACGCCGCAGTTCGTGCACGTGATGGTCGCCGGTCGCATCGTTGAAGAGGGTGGCCCCGAGCTCGCCGAACGCCTCGAGAACGAGGGCTACGACCGCTTCGTCGACCCTGCCGCCCCGATCGAAGCCTAGGATCGAGTCATGACCGCGACTCTCAGCCCTGAGAAGTACGACGACGTCACCGAGGCTCTCAAAGACGTCATGGACCCGGAACTCGGGATCAACGTCGTCGACCTCGGGCTCATCTACGACCTCAGCTGGGACGAGGAGAACGACGCCCTCGTCATCCACATGACGCTCACCTCTGCGGGCTGCCCCTTGACGGACGTGCTCGAGGAGCAGACGGCGCAGGCGCTGGACGACGTCGTCGACCGGTTCCGCATCAACTGGGTGTGGATGCCGCCCTGGGGCCCGGAGCGGATCACCGACGACGGGCGCGACATGATGCGCGCGCTCGGGTTCGCTATTTGAGTCGAGCCTCTCGGTAGGCTCGTCGGGTGAGTATCGTGCCCCTCGAAGCCCTGCCCCTGGAGGTGCTGCGGCGCCGGTCGAGCACGAAGTGGCGGTCGTATCCCGACGACGTCATCCCGCTGTTCGTCGCCGAGACCGACTTCGCTCTGGCAGCACCGATCGCGCGCGCTCTGACGGATGCCGTGGCGATCGGCGACACCGGTTACACGCCGCCGCGGCCTGGCATCGCGGAGGCGTTCGCGTCGTTTGCGCAGCGCCGGTTCGACTGGGAGGTCGACCCGAAGCGCGTGCGCTGGACCGGCGACGTCATGATGGGCGTCGTCGAGCTGCTGCGCGCGGTCACGACTCCGGGTGACCGGGTCATCGTGACCCCGCCCGTCTACCCGCCGTTCTTCGACACCGTCGAGGAGGCGGGGGCGGTTGTGGCATCCGTGCCCCTCATCGACACCGTTGCGGGCTGGGAGCTCGACCTGCCGGGCATCGAGGCGACGCTGGCCGAAGGCGCACGTGCCGTGCTGCTGTGCAACCCGCACAACCCGACCGGAACGGTGCATTCCCGCGCGTCGCTGGCCGCGCTGGCCGAGTTGGCGCAGCGCTACGGCGCGGTCGTCCTCAGTGACGAGATCCACGGGCCGCTCGCGTACGACCGTGCATCCTTCACGCCGTTCCTGACGGCTTCGCAGGTGGCGGCAGAGGTCGGCTTCGTCATCACGAGCGCCTCGAAGGCCTTCAACTTCGCGGGCCTGAAGTGCGCCGTCATGGTCGCCGCGACCGACGAGCATACGGCCGTGCTGCGCGGGCTCGCGTGGGAGGTCGAGTGGCGCACCGGCCTGTTCGGTGCGATCGCCAACAACGCGGCGTTCGGTGGCGAGTCGGATGCCTGGCTCGACAGCCTGCTGGCGCGTCTCGACCTCAACCGTCGTCTGCTGGCCGAGCTGCTCGCCGAGCACTTGCCGCTCGCCCGATACCGGATTCCGGATGCCGGCTTCCTCGCCTGGATCGACCTGTCGGCGTACGACTGGGGTGACGACCCGGCGGTGAAGATCCGGCGCGACGCGCGCGTCGCGCTCAACCACGGTCCACTGTTCGGCCCGGCGGGTGTCGGCCACGTGCGCATCAACTTCGGCTGCGCACCCGAGCTGCTCACCGAGGCCGTCACCCGCATCGGGGCGCTCGCGCGGGACTGAGGCGCTCAGACCTCGGCGCGGCCCACTCGCCAGTAGCCCATGAAGGCGACCGCGCGGCGGTCGACGCCCATGTCGGTGACGAGGTGGCGGCGCAGCGTCTTGATCGCGCCGGCTTCGCCCGCAAGCCAGGCATACAGCGGTGCGCTCTTGAGCGCCGCGCCGCCCTTCGCGGTGCGGGGGACCTCCCACAGGATGTCCTTGTCGATGTCGACCTCTTCGACCTCGGCGCCGCGGCCCGCGGGCACGAGACGTGCGGCAGCATCCTCGACGGACGCCACGAGGTGTGCGTGGCGCAGGCTGGCACTGCGCGCCGCGATGCGGAAGTCGAAGCCGGGGTGGGCCGGCAGATACGCGGCATCCGCGTCGTCCGGAACCTCCAGCACGACGACACCGCGCGCGTCGCGCGGCAGCTGCTCGAGGATCACGGCGATCGCGGGCGCCGCGGTCTCGTCACCGGCGAGCAGGATGTCGTCGGTGCGCGCGGGCGGCACGAAGTCGATGCCATAGCTGACGCCGGAGTGCGCCGTCGTGGGCGCGAAGATCAGCACCTCGTCGCCGACCCGCGCATCGGCGATCCACGCGGATGCCGGGCCCTGCACGTCGTGCGCGACCATGTCGACGTCGACCTCGCGGGCATCCGGTCGCACGTAGCGCGTCGTGTAGGTGCGGAACGGCGGGCGGCCCTCTTCGTCCATCGCGCGCCACTGGTCCCACCAGTCGTCGCCCGTCGGCATCGCGTCGATCGGCGTCCGCGGCGTCGGGAAGACGATCTTGATGCGCTGGTCGAGGCCGGGGTCGCCGTAGTCGGCGAGGTCGGCGCCGCCGAACGTGAACCGGCGGAAGCTCGGGGTCAGGTCGGTGATCGCGGTCACCTCGGCGCGGAAGAAGCGGCTCGTGGGGAGGGTCATCGGTCGGCTCCAGCGGTCGCGGGGGATGGGGTGGGGGACGAGGACGGTTCGGGACGCACGTGGTGGCGCCCGCGCGGCAGCACCATGGGCGCCCCCGAGACGGGATCGTCGATGACGAGCGAGTCGAGCTCGAACACATCGCGCACGAGCTCGCTCGTGACGATGTCGGCGGGCGCTCCCGAGGCGATGAGGCGGCCCTTCTTGAGCGCGAACAGCGCGTCGGCGTAGCGCGCGGCGAGGTTGATGTCGTGCAGCACCATGACGATCGTCGTGCCGCGCGTCGCGTTGAGGTCGGTCAGCAGGTCGAGCACCTCGATCTGGTGCGACACGTCGAGGAACGTCGTCGGCTCGTCGAGCAGCAGCACGTCAGTCTCCTGAGCAAGTGCCATCGCGATCCACACGCGCTGCCGCTGACCTCCCGACAGCTCGTCGACGGCGCGGTCGGCGAGCTCGAGCACACCCGTCGCCGTGAGCGCCTCGGTGACGGCGCGGTCGTCGTCGGCGGTCCACGAGCGGAACAACTTCTGGTGCGGGTGCCGCCCGCGCCCGACGAGATCCGCGACGACGATGCCCTCGGGCGCGACGGGCTGCTGCGGCAGCAGGCCGAGCGTGCGTGCGAGCTCCTTCGTGGGGATGCGGTCGATGCGCTTGCCGTCGAGCACGACGGCACCTTCCTGCGTCGGCAGGAGCCGCGCGATCGTCTTCAGGAGCGTCGACTTGCCGCACGCGTTGGCGCCGACGATGACGCTGATGCCGCCGGCGGGGAACTGCAGGTCGATCCCGTCGACGATGCGGGTCGCGCCGTATCCCGAGACGAGGTCTTCGGTGGACAGGAGGTGCTGTGCGGTCATGACGATCCTCCGCGACGGCTCGTTCGGATGAGCAGGTAGATGAGATAGGGCGCACCGAGGATGCCCGTGATGACGCCGACCGGGAACTTCGTGTCGAACGCGAATTGGCCGAGCAGGTCGGCGGCGAGCACGAGGCACGCGCCGGTGAGGGCGGCAGGCAGGATGACGGGGGAGCCCGGCCCCACGATGCGCGCCGCGATGGGCCCGGCCAGGAATGCGACGAACGCGATCGGGCCCGTCGTCGCCGTCGCGACGCAGGCGAGCGCGACCGCCGCCACGACGAGGAGGATGCGCGTGCGGTCGACGCGCACGCCGAGCGCGGTCGCGGACGCGTCGCCGAGTTCGAGGGCGCTGAGATCACGGCTGAGCAGCAGCACGACCGGCACGAGCACGATGACGGCGATCAGCAGCGGCGGCAGGTCTTCCATGCGCGATCCGTTGAGGCTGCCGGTCATCCAGCGTGTCGCGACAGCGAGGTCCCACACGGCCGCGCGCAGCAGCAGGAACGCGACGACCGCGTCGAGCATCGCGCCCACACCGATGCCGATGAGGATCAGGCGCCCGCCGGTCGACTCGCCGCCGCGCGCCGCGAGGTAGATGATGACGGCGGTCGCGATGCCGGCGACAAGAGCCAGGGCCATCGTGGCCGCGCCGCTCCAGTGCAGCACGACGAGTGAGAGCACGGCGGCGGCGCTCGCGCCCGAGGTGATGCCGATGACGTCGGGGCTCGCGAGGGGGTTGCGCAGCATCGTCTGGAAGGTCGAGCCGGCGACGCCGAACGCGATGCCGGCGAGGACGGCCGTGAGGGCGCGGGGGAGACGCAGCGTGCCGATCGCGAACGAGGCGCCGGGCACCTGCTGGCCGCTGAGCACGGCGAGCACGTCAGACAGCGGATAGATCGTGTTGCCGAGCATCAGCATCGCGGCGAAGAGCACGACGACGAGCACCGACATGATCGACATCGCGAGGATGCGGCGGCGCACCCGGTGGCGCCGCCCGGCGCGGACACGCGCGATCGCGGCATCCGCCGGAAGAGTCAGAACAGCCATCAGAGTGCCTTCATCCGGGTCTTGCGCGCGATCGCGATGAGCACCGGCGCGCCGAGGAAGGCCGTCACGATGCCGGCTTCGACCTCGCCGGGCGAGCCGATGACGCGGCCGATCGTGTCGGCGAGGGTCAGGAGCACGGCACCGCCGAGGGCCGACAGGGGGAGCAGCCAGCGCTGATCGGATCCGGCCACCAGGCGCACGGCGTGCGGCACCATGAGCCCGACGAACCCGATGGGACCGGCGACCGCGGTGACGGCCGCGCACAGCGCGACGCCGGCGATGGCGGCGATGATGCGCACGCGCCCCACGGGTACGCCGAGCCCGACGGCGACATCGTCGCCGAGCGCGAGGGCGTTGAGCGCCGACGCGCACAGCAGCGCGACGGCCGTCCCGATGACCAGCACGGGCACGATGACGCCCATGGTCTCCCAACTGGCGCGGCCGACGTTGCCGATCTGCCAGTAGCGGAACTCGTTCATGACGGCCTGGCGCGGCAGCAGGATCGCCGCGACGAGCGAGGACAGGGCGGCGGTCGTCGCCGCGCCCGCGAGCGCGAGTTTGATGGGCGTCGTTCCGCCCGGGCCGACCGAGCCGACGAAGTACACGAAGAACGCCGTGATGAACGAGCCGATGAGGGCGAGACCGAGGTAGCCGAACGAGCTCGACACCCCGAGGAACGCGATGCCGATCACGACCGCGAGCGCGGCACCCGTGTTGACGCCCAGGATGCCGGGGTCGGCGAGCGGATTGCGCGTGATCGCCTGCATGAGCGCGCCCGAGAGCGCGAGCGCGGCGCCGGCGAGGAGCGCCAGGATGGTGCGCGGGATGCGGCTCTGCACGGCGATCGCGCCGATGTCCGTCGGCGTCTCGCCGCGGAACCACGTGCTGATGCCCTCGATGACCTCATTGAAGCTGACGGTGCGCGACCCGAACGAGAGCGAGAGGACGACCGAGAGCAAGACGGCCGCGATCGCGACGCCGAGGACGACGCCGTGGCGCCGCGCGCCCACCGCAGGGGCGGGCGCGCGGCGACGTGTCGCGACGGAAGCGGTCACTGGACCTTCGCTGCCGCTTCCTTGAGGTCGCCGACGTACTGGTCGAGCACCCACGGGATCGACAGCGCGGTCGGGCTGACGGCGGCGCTGTACGCGTCGCCCTCACCGACGGCGACGACGGCGCCGGCCTGGACGGCGGGCAGCGTGCTCCAGAGCGGGTCGGCCTGCAGCGCGGCCAGCAGGGTGTCATCGCCGTAGGTCACGATGACGTCGACGTCGGCGAGCTGGTCGGCGTTCTCGGCGCTGAAGTCGAGGTAGAAGGTGCCGGATGCCGCGGCGTCTGCCGCAACCTGCGGCTCGTCGAACCCGAGGTCACCCAGGAACGCGGTGCGGGAGTCGCCCGACGTGTACAGGGAGACCGTCGAGAGGTCGGCGGGGTTCATGTAGAAGAACGCGGCGGTCTTGCCTGCGAAGCCGGCGTCCGCCGTGGCATCCGCGATCTGCGCCTCGAGGTCGGAGACGAGCGCCTCGCCCTCGGCCTTCAGGCCCAGGCCCGTCGCATTGAGCGTGATCTGCTCGCGCCACGGTGTGAACCACGGGATGTCGGGGTAGGCGACGACGGGCGCGATCGCGGACAGCGTCGAGTAGTCGTCGGCGGTGAGACCCGACTGCGCCGCGAGGATGATGTCGGGCGTCGTGTCGCTGATGGCCTCGAAGTCGATGCCGTCGGTGGTGTCGAAGAGGGTGGGCATGTCGGCGCCGAGCTCGTCGAGCTTGTCGCTCGTCCACTCGTAGACGCCCGGGTCGACCGTGCCGCTCCATGCCCACACCTGGGCATCCATGCCGACCGGCACGACGCCGAGGGCGAGTGCGACGTCCTGGTTGCCCCACGAGATCGCGGCGACGCGCTCGGGCTTCGCGGCGATCGTCGTCTCGCCGAGGGCATGCGTGATCGTGACGGGGAACGCGTCGCCGGTCGCCGCAGCGCTCGAGCCGGTGTCAGTCGAGGCGCTCGAGGTGGCGCACCCGGTCAGGAGCAGGGCGGCCGCTGCGCTCAGCGCGGCGGCAGTGCGGATACGAGACACGATGGGTCCTCCGGTGCTGTGGAATGAGCGCCCAGGTTAGGGCAGGCTTACATTACTTCGCAGATGCCGCGCCACGCGAATTCGCTGCAGTCGCCCTGAAGGTGCAGCCGCGGATTCCCGCCGCACACGACAGCGGCCCCGCCCCCTCTTCCGGAGGGTGCGGGGCCGCTGTGCGAAAGGCGTCAGGCGCGCTTGGAGCGATCGATCGCGCGCACGCCGGCCCACGCCGCCGGGATCAGCAGGGCTGCGAAGGCGGCCTTGATGAGGCCCGGGACGATGAAGTCGGCGACGCCCGCCTCCCAGATCAGCGCGGGGGTGACGGTCACGCCCTGCACGGACGCGAGGATCAGAGCCATGTAGGGCAGGCCGATGAGGAACGGGATGATCGAGGCGCCGACGAAGCCGAGGAAGGCGAGCACCGGGCGGCGGTCCCACGCGCGCTCGGCGCACCACCCGGCGACGAACGCCGCGGGGATGAACCCGAGGACGAAGCCGAACGACGGCATGAGGACGTACGCGGGGCCCGCGACGGCACCCGCGAAGATCGGCGCGCCGGCGAGGCCCGCGAGCATGTAGGTCGTGAGGGCTGCGGCGCCGCGGCGCGCGCCGAGGGCGGCGCCGACCGTGATCACCGCAAGCGTCTGGCCCGTGATGGGAACGGGGCCGACCCAGAAGGCGACCTTCGCGAGCAGCGCGACGATGGCTGCACCGGCGAGGACGAGGCCCGCGTCGAGCGCGAACGCGCGAGCCCGGTCAGACGGCCGCGCGATCAGGTCGGCGAGGACGGGGCGACGAGCAGGGACGGCGAGGGACATACAGGCTCCTTGGGAGTTCGGCCGGGCCGGCGAGCGGCGCCGGAGCGTCGCGACCCAGCCTAGGGGTGACCGAGCCCGCATTCTTGGACGCCGTCCACTGAACCTGAGCGGATGCCTTGTGGAAAGCGCACGGCTCGCATGGCAGAGTGGCCGGCGTGAAGAGCGAGGCGAAGACCGACCTGAAGCGGGAACTGGCGTCGTATCGCGCGACCCGCGGCCGCTTCGACCTCATCACCGTGCCGCCGCGGCAGTACCTCATGCATGACGGGCAGGGCGACCCGAACACGGCGCCCGCCTATCTGCGCGCCCTCGGCGCGCTGTACCCCGTCGCGTATGCGCTGAAGTTCCTCAGCAAGCGCGAACTCGATCGCGACTACACCGTGATGCCGCTCGAGGGGCTGTGGTGGGCTGACGACCCCGAGTTGTTCACGACACGGCGCGACAAGGATGCGTGGTGCTGGACCCTCATGATCCTGGTTCCCGACTGGCTCGAGCCCGCGCACGTCGAGCAGGCCCGTGACGCGGCGGTCGCAAAGGGTGTCGATGGTGTGGGCGAGATCCGGGTGGGGCGGCTCGACGAGGGGCTGTGCGTGCAGACCCTGCATGTCGGCAGCTACGACGACGAGGCATCCGTTCTCGCTGAGCTGCACGACCGCGTCATCCCCGATCGGGCCCTGCGGATGACGGGACGACACCACGAGATCTACCTCAGCGACGCCCGGCGCACGGCGCCGGAGAAGCTGCGGACGATCCTGCGGCAGCCGGTCGAGGCGGTCAGCGGCACCTCACCCACAGCGCCGCCCCGGTAGACTGGGCAGCTGGCCCCTTCGGCCGCATCCCACCCCCGATGAAGAACGGACGTCCGCTGTGCTCGCCGTGCACGACCTCGAGATCCGCGTGGGCGCGCGCACCCTCATGTCGGAGGTGTCGTTCCGTGTCTCGGACGGCGACAAGATCGGCCTCGTCGGCCGCAACGGCGCCGGCAAGACGACGCTCACGAAGGTGCTCGCGGGCGACCTGATCCCCGCGAACGGGCGCGTCGACAGCTCGGGTGAGCTCGGCTATCTGCCGCAGGACCCGCGCTCGGGCGACCCGGAAATGCTGGCGCGCACGCGCATCCTCGATGCCCGCGGCCTCGGCACCCTGGCGTTGCAGATGCACGAGGCGTCGCTGCAGATGGGGGATGCCGACGAGAAGGTCGCCGCGAAGGCGATGCGCCGGTACGGTAACCTCACCGAGCGCTTCGAGGCACTTGGCGGCTACGCGGCTGAGGCCGAGGCGGCCTCCATCGCGCACAATCTATCGCTGCCCGACCGCATCCTCGACCAGCCGCTGAAGACCCTCTCGGGTGGTCAGCGTCGGCGCATCGAACTCGCGCGCATCCTGTTCTCCGACGCGCAGACGATGATCCTCGACGAGCCGACCAACCACCTCGACGCCGACAGCGTCGTGTGGCTGCGCGAGTTCCTGAAGAACTACAAGGGCGGGCTGATCGTCATCAGCCACGACGTCGAGCTTGTCGGCGAGACCGTCAACCGCGTGTTCTACCTCGACGCGATGCGCCAGGTCATCGACGTCTACAACATGAACTGGAAGAACTACCTGCGCCAGCGGGTGGCCGATGAAGAGCGCCGGAAGAAGGAGCGCGCCAATATCGAGAAGAAGGCCACCGCGCTGCAGCTGCAGGCCGCGCGCTTCGGTGCGAAGGCCTCGAAGGCCGCCGCGGCGCACCAGATGGTCGCGCGCGCCGAGAAGATGCTGTCGGGCCTCGAAGAGGTGCGTCAGGACGACCGCGTCGCCAAGCTCCGGTTCCCCAAGCCCGCGCCGTGCGGCAAGACGCCGCTCATGGCCAAGAACCTGTCGAAGTCGTACGGGTCGCTCGAGATCTTCACCGATGTGGATCTCGCGATCGACCGCGGTTCGAAGGTCGTCGTGCTGGGTCTGAACGGTGCCGGAAAGACGACTCTGCTGCGCATCCTCGCCGGCGTCGACAAGCCCGACACGGGCATCCTCGAACCCGGCCACGGCTTGAAGATCGGCTATTACGCGCAGGAGCACGAGAACCTCGACACGAGCCGGTCGGTGCTGGAGAACATGATGTCGGCAGCCCCCGACATCAACGCGACCGAGGCACGAAAGGTGCTCGGGTCGTTCCTGTTCACGGGTGATGATGTTCTCAAGCCCGCGGGCGTGCTGTCCGGTGGCGAGAAGACCCGTCTGTCGCTCGCGACGCTCGTCGTCTCGAGCGCCAACATGCTGCTGCTCGATGAGCCGACGAACAACCTCGACCCCGCGTCGCGCGAAGAGATCCTCGGCGCGCTCGCGCACTACGAGGGCGCCGTCGTGCTCGTCTCGCACGACTCGGGAGCTGTTGAGGCGCTGAACCCCGAGCGGGTGCTGATCCTGCCCGACGGCGTCGAGGACATCTGGGGTCGCGACTACGTCGAGCTCATCGAGCTGGCCTGACAGGCGCAGCCCCGCGCGCGCTCAGCGCGGCGTGAGCTCGTCGAGGAGGGCGTCCTCGTCCTGCATGTCGCGGTCCTTGCGGCGCGGCTCGCCGCGACGGCGGGGTCGGACGGATGCCGGAGCTTCCGCAGGCGCGACGTCCGGCCGGTCCTCGGGCCCGTCGTCCGCAGCTGCCGCGGCATCCGCCGCATCTTCGCGGCGATGGCGCAGCTCGGTGCGGATCATGTACCAGATGAAGACGAAGCCCATGACGGCGAACAGGATCCACTGGATCGCGTACGACAGGTGCGGACCCGGGTCCTGCGACGGCGCATCGAGGAGGGTCGGCGCACTGGCGGGCGCCGGGTCCTCTGACACCAGCAAGCCGTACGAACTGGTGATCAGCTCGTCGAGCCCCGTTTCCTGTGAGATAAGCGGCAGGTTGATCGTCGGCACTTGACCCGCCGGCGCCGACTGCGTCTCGTTGCGCAGCGGCTCGCCCGGTGTCAGCCGCGCGATGACGGTCACTGATCCGGACGGGGGAGCGGGCACCTCGTCGGGTTCAGGCTGGTCGGCGCCCGGAGGCACCCAGCCGCGGTTGACGAGGAAGACCTCGCCGTTGTCGGTGCGGAACGGCACGAGCACCTCGAACGCCGATGTGCCGCCATGGGCGCGGTTGCGCGCGAGCAGCGTGTCATCGGTCAGGTACTGGCCGGTCAGTTCGACGGGCCGCCACTGGTCGTCCGGGTCGAACCCGTCGGCTCCGGGCGTCACGAGCTCATCCAACGGCACGGGGTCCGCGTCGTAGTTCGCGGCGATCAGGGTGAGCTGCCGCTCGCGCTCGTCGTTACGGCTGAACTGCCAGTTCGACAGGTACACGCACGCGATCGCGAACGCGACGGCGAAGGCGATGTAGCCCGTCCAGCGCAGTGCGGTGCGGTTCATGAGTCAGCCTCGGCGCGTGCGATGTCAGGGAGCGCGGCGACCTCGACGGGGAAGTCACGAGCCGCCAGGTAGTCGCGCAGGTACGTGACGTGCTCGTCGCACGCCGCCCAGATCTTGCGACGATCGGGTGTATGGATGCGCGGGTTGCGCCAGATCACCTGCCAGGCGGCATCTGCGCGGCATCCGGCACGCGAACACACGACGGCGCTCACTTGTCCTCCGGGTGGGATGCCTCGGCGATGCGGATGACGCCGGTCGCGCCATCCGGCGCGGTGGGGTCGGCGCGCAGCGGCTCGATCTCGCGCTCGGGCGGCACGGCGCGCCCCGCGGGAGCGGCGGCGACGTTCGCGATCACGACGGCGATGTACGGCAGCACGATCGCGCCGAGGGCGAACAGCCACGTATACCAGCTGTAGGGCTGGATCGCGACCATAAGCACGAAGCAGACGACGCGGATCGCCATCATCGTGAAGTACTTGGCCATGCGGGTGTGAGCGTCGTCGCGCGGCGCGCGCGGCAACGACGTCGCCGACTGCGGGGAGGTACTCTTCACGATCCTTCAAGCGTACGCCGCCGCGCACGGACGAAGCCGCGCCGCGGGGGATGATGCGGGTGCGTACGACTCAGGCGTAGCGGCTCGTCGAGCTGACCGCCGCAATGAAGACGAAGAACAGCACTCCGAGTACGAGCAGGGCAAGGCCCGCCCAGCCGACGATGACGCCCGCGAGCGCCATGCCGCGGCCCGCCTCGCCGGTGCGTCGGATCTGGCCCAGGGAGATGTGTCCCATGATCGCGCCGGCGATCGAGCCCACGAAGGGCAGCACCCAGATGAACCCGACGATCGAGAGGATCATCGACGCGACCGCGAGTCCGTTCGTCCGCCTCGCCGGTGCGTAGCCGCCGTACCCGTAGGGCATGACGGGCGGGGCCCCGGGCGTGGTCTGCACCGGTTGAGCACCGTACCCGCTCGCGCCGTAGTTCGAGGCGCCGTAGGCCGGCGCACCGTAGGTGGGGGCGCCGTACGTCGGTGCGCCGTAGGTGGGCGCTTCGGCCGCCGGCGGGTAGGGGGTCGTGTCGTACGACAGCGCGGGCGGCGCGACATACGGCGACGCGTCGTAAGCCGGCGGAGCCGGGGGCACGGGCGCAACGGCGTCGCCGGTCTGTCCGGAGTTCTCGGGGGCGTTGGGGTCGGTCACGGGGGGCTCCTCTCGCCGCATATCAGCCTAGTCGGATCGACGCCGCCGACTAGGCTGGTGCGGTCCTCACCAGATCGGAGCACCATGTCCAGCGACAGAGTCGTCCTCGTCACCGGCGGAAACCGCGGCATCGGCCGCGCGATCGCCGAGCGTTTCGTCGCCGCCGGCTACAAGACCGCGGTCACCGCGCGGTCGGGTGAGGGCCCTGCGGGCACACTCACGGTACGTGCCGACGTGACGGATGCCGCGTCGCTGGATGCCGCTTTCACCGAGGTCGAGCAGCAGCTCGGACCCGTCGAGGTCGTCGTCGCGAACGCGGGCATCACGAAGGACACGCTGCTGCTGCGGATGACCGAGGACGACTTCGACTCGGTCGTCGCGACGAACCTTGGTGGCACCTTCCGGGTCGTCAAGCGGGCCTCCAAGGGCATGCTGCGCGCCAAGTGGGGCCGTGTCATCCTCATCTCCAGCGTCGTCGGCCTGTATGGGTCGGCGGGGCAGATCAACTACTCGTCGTCGAAGGCTGCGCTGGTCGGCTTCGCGCGCTCGCTCACGCGCGAGCTCGGCGGCCGCGGCATCACCGCCAACGTCGTGGCCCCCGGTTTCATCGAGACCGACATGACGGCCGAACTGCCCGAGGACACGCAGGCCGAGTACAAGCGCAACATCCCGGCGGGGCGGTTCGCGACGGCCGACGAGGTCGCCGGGGTCGTGACGTGGCTGGCATCCGACGACGCCGCCTACATCTCGGGCGCCGTCATCCCCGTCGACGGCGGCCTCGGGATGGGGCACTGAAGCCTCAGGGAAGTATCAGGGCAGCAGCGGGATGACCTGCCGCAGGTCGACCGGCCCGATCACCATATCGGCCTGAGCGCGCACGGCGGGCTTCGCGTTGAACGCGAGCCCGAGCCCGGCTGCGGCCATCATCTGAAGGTCGTTCGCTCCGTCGCCGATCGCGATGGTGCGCGTCAGCGGGGCGCCCGACGCGGCAGCCCATTCCCGCAGGGCGGATGCCTTGCCCGCGGCATCCACGATCGTTCCGTCGACCTCGCCGGTGAGCGCATCGTCAGCGGCGACGAGCCGGTTGGCCCGCCACATGTCGACGCCGAGGGCGGGCGCGACGGTGTCGAGCACTTCGTGGAAGCCTCCCGACACGACGGCGGTGACGCCGCCGCGCGCGTGGATCGCTTCGATCAGCTCCACGGCGCCGGGCGTCGGCTCGACACGGGCGAGCACGCGGGCGAACGCCGACAGCGGCACACCGCGCAGCGCCTGCACGCGCGAGCGCAGACTCGTCGCGAAGTCGACCTCTCCGCGCATGGCCACCTCGGTCGCGGCGGCGACCTCTGCGCCGCGACCGGCTTCGTCGGCGATGAGCTCGATCACCTCATTGCGCAGCAGCGTGGAGTCGGCATCGAACACGACGAGGAAGCGGGCGTCAGGCACCCGTCCAACCTACCGGCCGCGCCGCTCAGCGCGGGACGCGTGCGTTCTTGCCGACCACCGTGATGCCGCTGTCGGTCACCGTGAACCCGCGCGCGATGTCGAGCGCACGGTCGACGCCCACGGTGGCACCCGGCTCGAGCACGACGTTCTTGTCGAGGATCGCCCGATGCACGCGCGCCCCGGCGCCGACGTCGACGTGGTCGAACAGCACCGAATCGGTGATCGTCGAACCACCCGCCGCGAGGGTCCAGGGGCCGACGACCGACCGCTCCAGATGCGTTCCCGACAGCACCGAGCCCAGCGAGACGATCGAATCGATCGCGTTGCCGATGCGGCCGACGCCGTCGCGGACGAACTTCGCCGGCGGCGAGTTGACCGCCTGCGAGTGGATCGGCCAGTCCATGTTGTACAGGTTGAAGATCGGCAGCGTGGAGATCAGATCCATGTGCGCGTCGAAGAACGAGTCGATCGTGCCCACGTCGCGCCAGTAGTCGCGGTCGCGCACGGTCGATGCGGGCACGTCGTTGCGGATGAAGTCGTAGACGGCGGCCTCGCCGCGTCCGACGAAATAGGGGATGATGTCGCCGCCCATGTCGTGGCTCGAGGTGGGCAGTTCGCCGTCCGTCTCGACGGCTTCGATCAGCGCATCGGTGTCGAAGATGTAATTGCCCATCGAAGCGAGCACTTCGCCGGGGCTGTCCGGTAGCCCCGTCGGGTTCTGCGGCTTCTCGAGGAACTCGCGGATCCGTACGCTGTCGGCCGGGTCGAGGTCGATGACGCCGAACTGGTTCGCCAGTTCGATCGGCTGGCGGATGCCCGCGACCGTCGCCTTGGCGCCGGAGGCGATGTGCGCCTCGAGCATCTGCTCGAAGTCCATGCGGTAGACGTGGTCGGCGCCGATCACGACGACGATGTCGGGCTTCTCATCGTGGATGAGGTTCAGCGACTGCAGGATCGCATCGGCCGAGCCGGAGAACCAGCGCTTGCCGAGTCGCTGTTGCGCAGGGACCGATGCCACGTACGAGTCCAGCAGAGCCGACAGCCGCCAGGTCTGCGAGACGTGGCGGTCGAGACTGTGCGACTTGTACTGCGTCAGAACGACGATCTGGCGCAATCCCGAGTTGATGAGATTGGAGATCGCGAAGTCGATCAGGCGGTATTGTCCGCCGAAGGGCACAGCGGGCTTCGCGCGGTCCTCCGTCAGAGGCATCAGGCGCTTGCCCTCGCCCCCGGCGAGGATGATTCCGAAAACCTTCGGCGCTGCAGGCATGGCACCACACTATGCCCTCCGCGCGGCGTTGTACTAGCGTTCAGGGCATGCGCGTCGACATCGTCACGAAGGAGTATCCGCCGGAGATCTACGGGGGAGCGGGCGTCCATGTGACCGAGCTCGTCAAGGCACTCCGCGAGAGCGTCGACGTCGAGGTGCGCGCCTTCGGCGCCGACCGCGCCGAACCCGCGACGACCTCCTACGACGTGCCGGCGGAACTGGCCACGGCCAACGCCGCCGTGCAGACGCTCGGGGTCGACCTCGAGATCGTCGGCGACGTCGCCGGGGCCGACGTCGTGCACTCGCACACCTGGTACGCGAACTTCGCCGGGCACCTGGCATCCCTGCTGCACGGCATCCCGCACGTCATCACGGCCCACTCGCTCGAGCCGCTGCGGCCGTGGAAGGCCGAGCAGCTCGGCGGTGGGTACGCCGTGTCGAGCTACATCGAGAAGACGGCGTACGAGCACGCGGCGGCGGTCGTCGCGGTCAGCGACGGCATGCGCCGCGACATCCTGCGCAGCTACCCCGACCTCGATCCCGCGAAGGTGCGGGTCATCTACAACGGCATCGACGTCGAGGCGTGGCAGCCGCGCAGCGACGACGCGCTGCTGGAGCGATTCGGCATCGACGCGCACCGCCCGTCCGTCGTCTTCGTCGGGCGCATCACGCGGCAGAAGGGGCTGCCGTACTTCCTGCGCGCGGCGGCGCTTCTGCCTGCCGATGTGCAGATCGTGCTGTGCGCGGGGGCTCCCGACACGCCGCAGATCATGGCTGAGGTCGAGGGACTTGTGCGCGATCTGCAGACCACGCGCGACGGCGTCGTGTGGATCGACGAGTTCCTGCAGCGCGACCAGCTCTGCGCGATCCTGACGTCGGCCACCACGTTCGTGTGCCCGAGCGTGTACGAGCCGCTCGGCATCGTGAACCTCGAGGCCATGGCGTGCGGCGCCGCCGTGGTGGGCACCGCGACCGGCGGCATCCCCGAGGTCGTCGTCGACGGCGTCACCGGGCGCCTCGTGCCGATCGAACAGGTACAGGACGGCACGGGAACGCCCGTCGATCCCGACCGCTTCGTGGCTGATCTTGCGGCCGTGCTCACCGACGTGGTGTCCGATCCCGAGCGTGCGCGCGCGTACGGTGAAGCCGGCCGCGAGCGCGCCGCCACGGCCTTCAGCTGGCAGGCGATCGCGGACGCCACGGAGGCGCTCTATCGCGAGGTCGCCGAGCGCGCGGACTGAGTGCGCGGACTGCGTGCGCGTCCGGCGCGTACCGCCGGGATGCCCCCGATAGGCTGGGGGCATGCCTCAGGTGCTCGAATTCGTCGATGTCGTCGTCCGCCGCAATGCTCGCAACATCATCGATCGCATCGACTGGCACGTCGCCGACGATGAGCGCTGGGTGGTCCTCGGACCCAACGGTGCCGGCAAGACCACCATCCTGCAGCTCGCGGCGACGCTGATCCACCCGACATCGGGTGAGGTCACGATCCTGGACGAGCGTCTCGGACGCACCGACGTGTTCGATCTGCGGCCGCGCATCGGGTTCGCGTCGTCGGCGATGGCCCGCCGGGTTCCGCCGGAGGAGGCGGTGCTCGACGTCGTCCTGACCGCTGCGTTCTCCGTGCTCGGGCGCTGGAACGAGACCTACGAGACGATCGACGAGCGTCGCGCACGCCGCGTGATGGCCGAGTGGAAGCTAGACCACCTCGCCGAGCGCACCTTCGGGACTCTGTCCGACGGCGAGCAGAAGCGGGTGCAGATCGCCCGCGCCGTGATGACCGATCCGGAGCTGTTGCTGCTCGATGAGCCGACGGCGAGCCTCGACCTCGGCGCGCGCGAAGAGCTTCTCGAGCTGCTCAGCGGCTACGCGCAGGCGCCGACGACGCCGGCTATGGTGATGGTGACCCATCACGTCGAGGAGATCCCCGTCGGATTCACCCACGTCCTGCTCCTTCGCGACGGCGCTGTCGTGGCCGCGGGACCGCTCCAGGAGACGCTCACCGCGGAGAACCTCTCGGCCACCTTCGGCATGCCGATCGCCCTGACCGAGGAGGGCGGGCGCTACGCCGCGCGGGCTACGCACGGCGACTGAGATCCGGATTCTTCCGAGCGGCCTCAGGCTGGTATGATCGACCCTTGGTGCATGCGCGCCCGCGCCCGCATCACAGACTTCCCTCGCCCTGGCAAAATCCAGGGCACCACGTTAGGAACCCCATGAAGACTGACATCCACCCCGAGTACCAGGCGGTCGTGTTCCGCGACCTCGGCTCCGGCGAGACCTTCCTGACCCGTTCGACGGTCACGAGCGACAAGACGATCGAGCTCGACGGTGAGACCTACCCGGTCATCGACGTCGAGATCTCGTCCGCTTCGCACCCGTTCTACACGGGCAAGCAGCGCATCATGGACTCGGCCGGTCGCGTCGAGAAGTTCAACCAGCGCTTCAAGAACTTCGGCGGTTCGAGCAAGTAATCCGAATCCCGCGAAAGCCCCGCTCCGGCGGGGCTTTCGTCGTGGTGGGCGTCGAACGCCCACCACGACGCGAGCGGTCGATCAGCGGATCGGCCAGCTGCCGTCGAGGCGGTCGTCGGGGTCGAGCCGGCCGATGCGGATGAAGTAGTCGGTGAGGCTGTCGGCCTGCGCGCGTGCCCACCCGATCTGACGGGTGTGCAGCTCGTGGACGGGTGTATCGAGCTCGAACCGTCGTGCCAGCGCCTGTGCGACCCGGCCCGCCGCGATCGCGTCGACGGCCGCGTCGTGCGCGCCGACGAGCGGCACGGCGTAATGCGCCGCGACGGCTTCGAGGGTGCGCTTGCCGCGGCGGAAGCGGTCGTGTGCTTTGTCCAACACGAGGGGATCGATGACCGGCGACGGCTCCAGGATCGGCGGGATGCCGTGTCGGAGCGCCTCGTATTTGAGCAGCGAGAAGTCGAACGGGGCGTTGTAGGCCACCACCGGGATGCCGGCGTCCAGCAGATCGCGCAGTGCAGAGACGACCTCCGCGATCACGGAGGGCGCGGCGGAGCCGTGCGCGCGGGCGTGTGCCGTCGTGATGCCGTGGACGGCGGTGGCGCCCTCGGGGATGTCGATACCCGGATCGGCGAGCCATGACCGCGCCCGAACGGCCGTGCCGCTGGCGTCGAGGAGACCGACATGGGCCGTGACGATACGGTCGGAGGTCACGTCGACGCCGGTCGTCTCCAGATCGAAGACGCCCACGGCATCCGCCCAGCCGAGGCGGGCAGGCCGGGTGGGAGCGATCGCGGCGGCCGGATCCTCCTCCCACAGGGGAATCGTCTGCCACGTCTGCATGCCCCCGAGGTTATGTGTGGGCGCCGACATCGCGGCGCAGGCGCGCGGGCACGACCGCCGGCGAGGGGGCAGCCTTCTAGACTTCAGGGATGACCGTCGCCTCGCCCTACGCCGACCGCCTGGCCGCCATCGCCGTGGGGCGCGACGAGATCGAGATCTCCGGGACGCGGACGGCGTACTGGGTGTACGGAGATCCCGCGGCGCCGATCACGCTCGTCGCCGTGCACGGATACCGCGGTGACCACCACGGACTGGAGCCGGTCGTGGGCTACCTCGACGGCATCCGCGTCATCTCGCCCGACCTCCCCGGGTTCGGTGAGACGCCACCGCTTCCGGGAGTGGAGCACACACTCGACGCCTACGCGCAGTGGCTGCGCGTCTTCGTGGATGCCGTGGCGCCGGGAGCCGTCGTGCTGGGGCACTCCTTCGGGTCGATCGTCGTCGCCGCGGCGGTCGCCGCAGGACTGCAGACCCCGCGCGTGATCCTCGTCAACCCGATCGGTGCCCCGGCACTGGAGGGGCCGCGCGGCGTCCTCACGCGACTGGCGGTGCTCTACTACCGCCTCGGCGCGAAGCTGCCGAAGCGGATCGGTGAGGCGCTCCTGCGAAACCGCATGATCGTCCGCGTGATGAGCGTCTCGATGGCCAAGACCCGTGACCCGCTGCTGCGCCGCTTCATCCACGACCAGCACGACACCTACTTCTCCCTCTTCCACGATCGTGACGTGCTGTACGAGGGTTTCGTCACCTCCGTCTCGAACGACGTCCGCCGCTTCGCACCGGCGATCGCGCAGCCGACGCTGCTGATCGCCGCGGAAAAGGACGACATCACGCCGATCGAGGCCGAGCGGCGGCTGCAAGGGATGTTCCCCGACGCCGAGCTGGTCGAGATCCCCGCGGTCGGCCACCTCATCCACTACGAGACTCCGCAGGCGGCCGCAGAGGCGGTCAGGCTTTTTCTCGCGCCTTCCGGCGACGGTACGCGTTGACGTTCATGCGGTTGCCGCAGTTTCCGGTGTCGCAGTAGCGCTTCGAACCGTTCTTCGAGAAGTCGACATAGACCGACTCGCAGTCGTCCGCCGCGCAGACGCGGACGCGATCCCACGCATCGGAGCGGATGACGTCGACGAACGCCATCGCCGATTCCACGAGCATCCGCATCGCCAGGGGGGCGTCGGGCGCCGTGGCATGGATGTGCCAATCGAACTGATCGTGGATGACGAGTTGGGGCAGTGCCCGACCATCGCGCAGCATCGCGTTGACGAGCGGCACGGCGCGGTCGCGATCGACGTCCCACAGCGCCCGAAGGCGCGAGCGGTTCGCGCGGACGGCGGTGAGCTCGGCGGCATCTCGGCGGAAGGCTCCGGTGTAGGAGAACTCGGCGAGGTAGGCTGCCAGATCCGCCTGCGTCTGGAGGCGGTCGACGCCGGATGTGTCGGTGTCCGGCAGGGTGTTGACCAGGGCTGCGGCGGCACGCAGAGACATTTCGGTGTCATGGATGAAGACCACGTTGACTCCTGACCTCGCCGGGCGATAGTGTCACCAGTGTATTCGCTGTTCAGTCATGACAGCCCGCACTCGAACCCGAGGACCGCCGGTGTCTCGCACCGCTTCATCCGCCCGCACGACGGGGATCGTCATGGCCGTCGTCTCGGCCCTCGCCTTCTCTTCGAGCGGACCGCTGGTCAAGCCGCTGCTCGAGGCCGGGTGGTCGCTCTCGGCGGCGCTGGTCGTGCGCATGGGACTCGCCGCGCTGATCCTGTCGCCCGCTCTCGTGCGTGCGGCGCGGCGTGAGCGCGGATTCCTCCGCCGGCACGCCCTCTCGCTCGTCGCGTTCGGGCTCATCCCGGTGCTGGGGTGTCAGCTGCTGTTCTTCTCCGCGATGCAGCGCATGCCCGTCGCCGTCGCGCTTCTCATCCAGTACCTCGCGCCGGTGATGCTCGTCGGATTCGTCTGGATCCGTACGCGACGCGCCCCGTCGCGACTCGTGATCATCGGATCTGTCGTCGCGATCGTGGGACTCGTGCTCGTCGTCGACGTCACCGGCGCCCGATTCGACCTGCTGGGCACGCTGCTGGCCCTGGGCGCGGCACTCTGCGTCTGTGTCTATTTCGTGATGAGCGAGCGCACCGGCGACGACCTGCCTCCGCTCGCGCTGGCCGCCGGCGGGCTGATGGTCGGGGCCGGTCTCATGCTCCTGCTGGCGGTCGTCGGTGCGATGCCCCTGTCCGCGCCGGCCGTCACGCTCACGTTCCGAGGGATCGATGTTCCCGGCATCCTCGCCCTCGGGTGGGTCGGAGCCGTCGGAACGACCCTCGGCTATGCCTTCGGGGTCATGGCCGTGCCTCGCGTAGGCGCTCGATTGGCGTCGTTCATCGGCCTCAGCGAAGTGCTCTTCGCGCTCGGCTTCGCCTGGCTCCTCCTCGGCGAGGCCCCATCGCCGGTCCAGATCATCGGCGGTGCGGTGCTGTTGGCGGGGGTCGTGCTCGTGCGAATGGATGCCGGCGCCGCACCTCTCGCCCCGCTTGCGGCGGATGCCGTGCTGCCGCCGACGCCCGAGTTCTCGCCCGGCGAGGTCAGCGGATCGCGTCCTCCCGTGCCGACTCCAGGAGTGGGCGGATCCGATATCCGATCACTTCGCCCATGACCAACGACGTTTCGGTGCGTTCGACCCCGTCGATCGCGAGGATCCGCGCGTCGACGTCGAACAGGTGCTGGGTGTCGCGCGCAGCGACGCGCACCAGCAGGTCGACCTGCCCGCTCATGCCGTAGGCCTGCACCACCTCGGGGAGCGTCGCGATCGCCTGCGTGATGCGGGGCAACTCCGCCTGGCGCACGGTGACGCTCACCATCGCTTCGATCGGCAGGCCCAGTGCGAGCGGGGGGATGGCCCGTTCGAACGACTGGAAGACGCCGCCGCGCTCCAGGCGCGCCAGCCGCGCCTGGACGGTGTTGCGGGACAGCCCGAGCCGTTCGGCGAGCGCCACGACCGTGGCGCGGTGATCGTCGGCGAGCGCGTTCAACAAGTCGAGGTCGACGCGGTCAAGAGATCCCATACTGCCCAACTGTACCAGCAGCAGCCGGTGCCGCATGGGCAACATGATCAGCGCGAGCAAAGATGCTTGAGCTAGGTGCCAGTTCGACGTAATCTTCCACGCAACCGGCGACGAGGCCGGCCCGGGCGGCCGCCGCGGTCCACAAGACAGCGGCTGAGCCAGAGAGGGATGACGACGATGTACACCGTGACGACAGACGAAGCGATGACCGCGCTCGACGACACGGCGCGACTGCTGACCCCCGACGGGTGCCGCATCGCGGACGCGCGGCTGGACCCCTGGGTCGAGGACCTGGACGGCGCCGCGGTGCGCGGTCTGTACCGCGACATGGCGATCGCGCGCCGGATGGATGCCGAGGGTGTGGCGCTCCAGCGCCAGGGTCACCTCGGACTGTGGGCGCCTGCTCAGGGGCAGGAGGCGATCGCCGTCGGGACGGCGCGCGCCTGCCGCGCCGACGACTTCCTCTTTCCGAGCTACCGCGAGCTGAGCATCGCGATCCTTCGCGGCGGAGTGCCCGCCGACCTCGTTCTCGCCTGGCGCGGCGAGGTGCACTCCACGTACGACCCCTTCGAGCTCCGCCTGGCATCACCGCAGATCATCATCGGCGCCCAGACCCTCCATGCCGCCGGATACGCGATGGGTATCCAGCGCGATGGTGGCGATCAGGTGGCGGTGACCTACTTCGGCGACGGAGCGTCAAGCCAGGGCGATGTCAACGAGGCGATGGTGTTCGCGTCGTCGTTCACGGCCCCCGTCGTCTTCGTCTGCTCGAACAACCAGTGGGCGATCTCCGAGCCGGTCGCGGTGCAGTCGCGCTTCCCGATCGCGGGTCGCGCCCCCGGCTTCGGCATCCCCAGCATGCGGGTGGATGGCAACGATGTGCTGGCGTGCACAGCGGCGATGCGCTGGGCGCTGGAGCACGCCCGTCGCGGTGGAGGTCCCGTGTTCCTCGAGGCCGTGACGTATCGCATGGGTCCCCACACCACCTCGGACGACCCCACGCGCTACCGGGACCGCGAAGAACTCGAGGCGTGGCGGGCGCGCGACCCGCTGACGCGCCTGGAGGCGTTCCTGCGCGCCGCCGGTGACCTCGACGATGAGACGATCGCCGCAATCGGGAGGGAGGCCGACGGGCTCGCCGCGCAGATGCGTGAGGCGGTGCTCACGGCGCGCACCCGGCCGGCGATCGAGGTTTTCGATGACGTGTACTGCGAACCGCACACCGGCGTCGAGCATCAGCGCGCGCGTTTTGCGGCGTATCTGGACTCGTTCGCCGCCGACGCGGGGAGTGCGCGATGACGTCGCTGACGATGGGCGCGGCGCTGACGGTGGGCCTGCACCGGGCCATGGCGGCCGATGAGCGCGTGATCGTCATGGGCGAGGACATCGGCCGCCTCGGCGGCGTGTTCCGCATCACCGACGGCCTCCTCGATGAGTTCGGCCCCACGCGCGTCATCGACACCCCGCTCGCAGAGTCCGGCATCGTCGGCACGGCGGTCGGACTCGCGATGCGCGGGTTCCGCCCCGTCGTGGAGATCCAGTTCGACGGGTTCGTGTACCCGGCCTTCGACCAGATCGTCTGTCAGGTGGCCAAGCTGCACTACCGCACGCGCGGGCGCGTTCGCATGCCGCTGACCATCCGCATCCCCTGGGCGGGAGGCGTCGGCGCCGTCGAGCACCACTCGGAGTCGCCCGAGGCGTACTTCGTGCACACGGCGGGGCTGCGCGTGGCGGCCGTGTCGAACCCGCAGGATGCCTACACCATGCTGCAGCAGGCGATCGCCAGCGATGACCCCGTGGTCTTCTTCGAGCCCAAACGGCTTTACCACACCAAGGGCGAGGTCGATCTCGACGGCAACGTGGCCGATGCGGCTCCGATGGGTCTCGCGCGCGTCGAGCGAGAAGGTTCCCACGTCACACTGCTCGCCTACGGCGCGCAGGTGGCGACGGCGCTGGATGCCGCGATCGCCGCCGAAGACGACGGCATCTCCATCGAGGTCATCGACCTGCGCTCGCTCTCACCCGTCGACTACCGCACCATCGCGGCATCCGTCCGCAAGACGGGTCGCGTGGTGGTCACACATGAGGCCGGTGGCGAGGCCGGCGTGGGCGCCGAGGTCATCGCCAGTATCACCGAGCAGTGCTTCCACTATCTCGAAGCGCCTCCGCTGCGCGTCACGGGACACGACATCCCGTATCCGCCGGCCAAGCTCGAGAAGCACCACCTGCCCGATCTCGACCGGATCCTCGACGCCGTCGATCGCGTTCTCGACCGGCCGAACAGCCTCACGCCGACGGCAGGGGCGGAGCGATGATCGCGGAGTTCCTCCTTCCCGACCTCGGCGAGGGGCTGCCCGAAGCGGAGATCGTGCAGTGGCTCGTCGCCCAGGGCGATGACGTGCGTCTGAATCAGCCCATCGCCGAAGTCGAGACCGCCAAGGCGATCGTCGAGCTGCCCTCGCCCTTCGCCGGCACCGTGAGCGCGCTCCACGCCGCCGCCGGCGACGTCGTGGAGGTGGGCTCTCCTCTGATCGCGTTCGAGGTCGAGGCTCCCGCGTCGACACCCGGTGCCGCGCCCGAGCCGGGGCCCGCGGGCGCCGGGCGAGCGGAGCCCGAGCCCCCGCTGCCGAACCTCGTCGGATACGGCGCTGCGCCACGCGGCACGGGACGCCCGCAGCGCCGCGCCCGCGCGGGCGCGCGCCCCGACGAGCTCCAGGTCACCCAGACGGCCGCCGCACAGGTCATGCACGACGCCCCGCATGACGTGGTGACGCCGCTGAGGGACGACGTGCGTGATGAGCGTCCGCGCTCGACTCCGCCGGTGCGCGCCTATGCACGTGAGCGCGGCGTCGACCTGGCGCTCATCGAGGCATCCGGGGTCACCGGGATCATCCGACGCGACGACATCGACCAGTTCCTCGCCGGTCGCACCCTGAGCGCACCGGGCGCGTCGCCGGCTGATGCGCAGCGGGTGCCGCCCGCGGGGGCCGGACGGGCGGCCGGAGACCGGGAGACGCGCCTGCCGATCCGCGGCGTCCGCAAGCACACGGCCGCGGCGATGGTGCGCAGCGCCTTCACCGCCCCGCATGTCACGACGTTCCTGGAGGTCGATGTCACGGAGGCGACGCGGTTCGTCGCGAGCCTGCGCACCGACCGGCGACTGGACGGTCACCGCGTCGGCATCATGGCGGTGGTGGCGAAGGCCGTGTGTCTCGCGCTGCGCGCCGAGCCGACTCTGAACGCGGCATGGGACGAGGATGCCGCGGAGATCGTCCAGTACCACTACGTCAACCTCGGCATCGCCGCCGCGACGGAGCGTGGCCTCGTCGTCCCGCACGTCGCCGACGCCGACAGCCTCAGTCTGATCGAGCTCGCCGACGAGATCGGTCGTCTGGCGGAGACCGCGCGTTCGGGACGCACGAGCCCGTCCGCCCTCAGCGGCGGGACGTTCTCCATCACCAACTTCGGCGTCTTCGGGATCGACGCAGGCACGCCCATCCTCAACCCCGGCGAGGCCGGCATTCTCGGTCTGGGGTCAGTGCGCCGTCGGCCCTGGGAGCACGAGGGCGACATCGTGCTGCGTGACGTGATGACGCTGAGCCTGTCATTCGACCACCGGCTGGTGGACGGTCAGCAGGCGTCGCGTTTCCTGACGGCGGTCGGTGACATCCTGCGCGAGCCTGGGCGTGCGCTGCTGTTCGGGTGAGCGGTGTCGCGCGGTTCAGGGGCTGGCGAGTGCTGCGTAAGCCATCTCGGAGAGGATCTGACGCAGGAGTGCGTCCGTCTCGGCATCCACCGCCACCTCCCGACGTGTGCGCACGACGTAGGGCGTGGAGTTGATCAGCCCGAACCCCGCGTGGGCCCGCACGCGCAGGTCGGTGTCGCCGCGGTCCGGGTGCACGGCGCGGAGCGCGTCGACCCACAACTCCATGTACTCGCGCTGCAGGCGGCGGACGGTGCCGCGATCCTCATCGCTCAATCGGGTGAGGTCACGGTCCTGCACGCGGATGACATCGGCGCCTCGCACTGCGAAGTCGACGTGGAAATCGACGAGCTCACGGAGGCAGCGCTGGGCGTCGTACCCTGCCGCCGTCACGCGGCGACCGCCGGTGAGCAGATCGGCGCTGGCTCGCAGGAGGATGGCGCCGAGGAGTGCGCGCTTGCTGTCGAAGTGTCGGTAGACGGCGGGCCCGCTGACGCCGACGGCCGAGCCGAGCTCTTCGAGGCTCACGCCGTCGAACCCGTGCTGGGCGAACAGGCGTGCTGCCGCCTCGACGAGTGCGTCCGCACGCTCCGCCTTGGCGCGCTCGCGAGTGGTGCGCGATGCCCGGGAGTGCGTTGTCATTCCAGTTAATCCTCGATAACCTGAACCGGTGGGTTAATGAACACTAACCCACACGCTCGCCCGTGCGCCACGCGCGCGCGTGAGCCGTTACGCGACCGCGACATCGAAGGAGATGGCATGGCGATCCTCGACCCCCACGACTACGGATTGAGCGACGAAGAGCGGGAGTTGGCGGGGATGGTCGGTGCCTTCGCCGACGAGCGAGTCGCACCGCAGGCCTATGAAGCCGACCGCACCAAGACCCTGCCGCTGGACATCGTCGCCGAGATGGGGGAGATGGGGCTGTTCGGACTCCCTTTCCCCGAAGACGTCGGCGGGCAGGGCGGCGACTACACCGCGCTCGGGCTCGCGATCGAGGCCCTGGCCCGCGTCGACCAGTCGATCGCGATCACGCTCGAGGCCGGCGTCAGCCTCGGCGCCATGCCCGTGTACCGTTTCGGCAGCGACGCGCAGCGGGAGGCACTTCTTCCCGACCTGCTCGCGGGGCGCGCGCTCGCCGGCTTCGGTCTCACCGAACCCGAAGCGGGATCGGATGCCGGCGCGACCCGCACCACCGCTCGTCTCGAAGGCGGCGAGTGGGTCATCGATGGAGCCAAGCAGTTCATCACGAACTCCGGCACGGCCATCACGCGCTTCGTCACCGTCACGGCGGTGACCGGCCACAGCGGCGCGCGCAAAGAGATCTCCACGATCATCGTGCCCTCCGGAACCCCCGGTTTCACGGTGGGCCCGGCGTACGACAAAGTGGGGTGGCACGCGTCCGACACCCATCCGCTGAGCTTCTCGGGCGCCCGCGTCCCGGCCGAGAACCTGCTCGGCGAGCGCGGCCGCGGCTTCGCCAACTTCCTCAGCATCCTCGACGAGGGCCGCATCGCCATCGCGGCCCTCGCCACCGGTGCGGCGGAGGGCTGTCTGGAGGCGGCGCTGGACTACGCCGGCAGTCGCATCGTGTTCGCCGAACCGCTGGGTTCGCGCCAGTCGATCCAGTTCCTGCTGGCACGGATGCAGCAGCGCGTGCATCTGTCGCGCCTGGCGTGGCTGCACGCCGCGCGCCTGCGTGATGCCGGACGACCCTTCGCGACCGCTGCCGTGCTGGCCAAGCTCACGGCGGGGGAGGCGGCGATGGACAATGCGAGGGATGCGACGCAGATCTTCGGTGGCAACGGCTTCATGAACGAGTACCTCGTCGCGCGCCACTACCGCGATGCGAAGATCCTCGAGATCGGCGAGGGGACCACCGAGGTGCAGCTCCTCCTGATCGCTCGTGCCCTCGGACTGACCAGCCTCGGCGTCGGTGCACGAGAGGCCCGGTAGCGTGAACGCATGACCGCCGATTTCACGCTCGGACCCGCCCTGCTGTTCTGCCCGGCTGATCGTCCGGAACGCTTCGAGAAGGCCCTCGATCGCGCCGATGGCGTCATCCTCGACCTCGAAGACGCTGTCGCACCCGCCGACAAGGTGGCGGCGAGGGTCGCGCTGATCGACTCACAGCTCGACCCCGAGCGCGTCATCGTCCGAGTGAATGCCCTCGGGTCCGCCGAGATCGTCTCCGACCTCGCCTCGCTCTCGCAGACCGATTACCGCCGCGTGATGGTCGCCAAGGCGGAATCGGCGACGGCGATCTCCCGCATCGACCCGCGGTTCGACGTCATCGCGCTGTGCGAGACCGCTCGCGGCATCGTCGCGGCCGAGAAGATCGCCGCTCAGGACAACGTCGTCGCCCTCATGTGGGGCGCGGAGGACCTCGTCGCTTCGCTCGGAGGGACATCCAGTCGCACGCCGAAGGGGCGCTACCGCGATGTCGCACGTGCCGCCCGTTCGCGTCTTCTGCTGGCGGCGGGGACGGCGGGTATCGCGGCGATCGACGCGGTGCACCTCGACATCGCCGACGAGAAGGGGCTGGCGAAGGAGGCGCGGGATGCCGCCGCGAGCGGCTTTCGGGCCACCGCGTGCATTCATCCGGCGCAGGTCCCGACGATCCGGGCCGCCTACCGGCCCGACCCCGATACGCTCACCTGGGCCCGCGACGTGCTGGACGCCGCCGTCGGCGAGCGTGGCGCCTTCGCGTTCCGTGGTCGGATGATCGACGAACCGGTGCTGCGTCACGCCCGCACCCTCCTCGCCCGCGGAATGTGATGCCGCGGCATCCACGGAGGGATCGCGCGCGGGTCAGGTCATCGGGATCGCGGCGTACGACTGCACACTGAGGCGATCGCGCTCCAGGAGGAAGCGATGCGTGGACGCGTTGGCCAGACGCTCACCGTCGAGCGGGAACGCGCCGGAGGACGCATGCCGGATGACTTCGCGGATGAGGGCGCCGTGCGAGACGACGATCACCGTGGGCGCATGCGGTGCGGTATCGCGCCGCGCGTCGCGGACGGCGCGTTGGAGCCCCGCCAGCGCGCGGCGGCGCACCTGCGGCCAGGTCTCCGCCTCCGGCACCTCTGCCTCGGCCCACGATCCCCACCGGTCGCGGAACTCCTCGACGCTCGCGCCCTCGGCGATGCCGTACGAACGTTCGCGCAGCTGCCGGTAGGTTCGCGGCGCCGGCACTGCCAGAGTGGCGGCGATGATCCGAGCGGTCTCGACGGCGCGCGACAGATCACTCGACGAGACGACCACGGGGCCGGCGTCCGCCAGTTCTTGGTGCAGTCGTTCGGCGACCTCCTGCGCTTGAGCGCGGCCGGTGTCGTTGAGGGGGATGTCGGTGGAGCCCTGGATGCGTCTCGTCGCGTTCCAGTCGGTCTCGCCGTGGCGCACGAGGATGAGGGTCGTCACGCTTCGAGCCTAGGCGAGGTCGGCGTGGGTTCAGCGCGCCGCCGGCAGCGCGCGGGCGAACGCGCGCAGCACCTCGGTCGTGCCCGCGTCGATCTTGACCGTCGCCCGCGCATCGCCGCGTGTCTGGCCGCGGTTGACGATCACGACCGGGAGCTTGCGACGTCGGGCGCGCTCGAGCAGTCGGATGCCGGAGTTGACGACGAGAGACGAGCCGGCGATGACGAGGGCCTCGCTGGTCTGTACCAGCTGCTCGGCCTCGGTGAACTTGGCGACGGGGATGTACTCGCCGAAGAAGACGACGTCGGGCTTGAGCATCCCGTGGCACACGCTGCACTCCGGCACGACGAAGCCGTCGCTGGAGGAGGGGAGGACGTCGCCGTCGGGGCCGAGCTCGACGGCATCCGGCACCGTGATCCAGGGGTTGTCCGCCTCGACGCGCGCCGCCAGGTCGCGGCGATCGAACACCTGCCCGCAGTGCGTGCAGAGCACGCGGCGCATCGTGCCGTGCAGTTCGACGACACGGCGGCTGCCCGCGCGCACGTGCAGGCCGTCCACGTTCTGGGTGATGACCCCGCTCGCGATACCGCGGCTCTCCAGCTCGGCGAGGGCGAGATGGCCGTCGTTCGGCTGAGCGGCGGCGAAAGCGCGCCATCCCAGGTGGCTGCCGACCCAGTACCGTCGGCGAGAGGACGCACTGGAGAGGAACTGCTGCGCCGTCATCGGGGTGCGTGTGGGAGCGCCCTTGCCGCGGTAGTCGGGAATGCCGGAGTCCGTCGACACACCCGCGCCGGTGAGCACCGCGATGCGCCGACCCGAGAGGGCATCCACAGCGCGCTCGACGGCATCCGCGGTCTCCGGATCGAGGTGCGGTACGGCCTCGTGCGAGTGATCCAGCAGCGTCGACATGGCGTCCTCCCTCCCACACTCCCTCTTCGAGACTACGCGTCCCGCTTTTCGCGGAGGTTACACGCTGGTCCGTCGCCGCGGCGTCCGGGGCGTGCCAGCATGGACGGATGCCTGTGGTGCGCATCGACGATCCTGCCGACGACCGTCTCGCGGACTACCGCGACCTGACCGACGTCACCCTGCGGCGTGTGCTGGAGCCCGCGGGCGGTCTGTACATCGCCGAGTCGTCGAAGGTGATCGCCCGAGCCGTCGCCGCGGGCCACCGGCCACGATCCCTGCTGGTGCAGCAGAAGTGGCTCGACGATACGGCGCACCTCGCCGGTGACGCCCCCGTCTACCTGGTCGACGACGACGTGGCCGAGCGGCTCACCGGCTACGCCGTGCACCGCGGAGCACTCGCGGCGATGCACCGGCCGGCGCTGCCGCCCGTCGAGGAGGTCGTCGCCGGTGCGCGCCTGGTTCTCGTCCTGGAGGACATCGTCGACCACACCAACGTCGGGGCGGCGTTCCGCGCGGCCGCCGGGCTCGGCGCCGACGCCGTGCTGGTCACGCAGCGCTGCGCCGACCCCCTCTACCGTCGGAGCGTCCGCGTCAGCATGGGGACGGTGTTCCAGGTGCCGTGGACACGCCTGCCCGACGAGGCGGACGGCGGCTGGAGCGCGGGCTGCGACCTGCTGCACGATGCCGGGCTGCACCTGGCCGCCCTGGCGCTCGCCGACGATGCGGTCGCCCTCGACGCGTTTGCCGCCGCTCGTCCGCCGCAGGTCGCGCTGCTCATGGGCGCCGAAGGCGACGGGCTCTCGCGGCGCGCGCTGGCCGCGGCCGACACGGTCGTCACGATCCCGATGACGGGCGGCGTCGACTCCCTCAACGTCGCGGCGGCCGCGGCCGTGGCGCTCTGGGCCCTGCGCTAAGCCTGCCGACCCGGGGCCGCGGTGCGGTCGCGGGCCGGAGCCTCGACGGTGACCGGCAGCGGCTCGGGGCGCTTTGCGGTGATGTTGTCGCCGGAGGACTGGTGACGAAGGCGTCGCAGCACCCAGGGAACGAAGTGCGTGCGCGCCCAGACGAGGTCATTGGTGCGGGCCTCGCGCCACGTCAGCCGCGGCAGCGGATCGGGCTGCATGGGCTGCAGCTCGTTCGGCACGTTGAGCGCGCGCAGCACCATGCGGGCGATCTCGTGATGGCCGAGCGCGTTGTAGTGCAGGCGATCGTCGTCGAAGAATCGCATGTCCTGCACCTCCTTCAACGCCCACTGGTCGGCGACGATGCAGTCGTAACGGTCGGCGATCGCCCGGATGTTCTCGTTGTAGATGGCGACGCGCCCGCGGATGCCGCGGAACACCGGCGTGAACTCGGTGTCGACGCCGGTGAAGACGAGAAGCGTCGCCCCCTGGGAGCTCAGGCGCGCGACGGCGTCCTCGAACTGCTGCGCCACGGCGTCGGGATCGCCGTTGGGACGCAGCACGTCGTTCCCGCCGGCGGAGAACGGGATGAGGTCGGGGGTCAGGGCGAGGGCGGGCTCCACCTGGTCGGCCATGATCTGCGTGATCAGCTTTCCGCGGACCGCGAGGTTGGCGTAGGCGAAGTCGTCGACCTGGGCGGCGAGCACCTCGGCGACGCGGTCGGCCCATCCACGGTGACCGTCGGCGGTGCCGGGGATGGGATCGCCGATGCCCTCGGTGAAGGAGTCGCCGATCGACACCATGCGACGCCAGGGGTGCGCACTCTCGTTGGGAATGTAAGGCGAACGGTGCTCGTCGGGGGTTGCTTCGTTCCTGCGCATGGCTCTCCTGACTCGTGGTCTTCTTCGAGGCTACCGGGGAGCGGCCTTCCCACCGAGAGCCGCCGTGGGGGAGGCGTCGTTTAGGGTGGTCAGTCGTGGACGGGACGGACGAGCGAGGACAGGAGCACTTCGGCAACTTCGCCGCCGAGCACCTCTCGCCCGCCTTCCCCCAGCGCGCCCCGTGGGGAACGGCGCAGAACCTCCGCGCGTGGCAGGCCGAAGCGCTCGAGGCCTACTTCTCGGCCGACGGGCCGGACGGTGTGGGGTCCGGTCCGCGCGACTTCCTCGCCGCGGCGACCCCTGGCGCCGGCAAGACGACCTTCGCGCTGCGTCTGGCCAGTGAGCTGCTGCGCCGCGGCATCGTGGACCGCCTCGTCGTCGTCGCGCCGACCGAGCATCTCAAGACACAGTGGGCCGACGCGGCGGCACGTGTCGGCATCCGCCTCGACCCGCGCTTCACCAACCGTCAGAGCGCGCCGGCTCGTCACTTCCACGGCGTAGCCGTCACCTATGCGCAGGTCGCGGTGAAAGCCTCGGTGCATCAGCGGCTGACGATGGATGCGCGCACGCTGGTGATCCTGGACGAGGTGCACCACGGTGGCGATGCGCTCAGTTGGGGCGATGCGCTCCGCGAGGCGTACGGGCGCGCGACGCGCCGGCTGCTGCTGTCGGGAACGCCGTTTCGCAGTGACACCGCGCCGATCCCGTTCGTCGAGTACCACCCGAACGAGAAGGGCATCCGCCTTTCGCGCACCGATTACAACTACGGCTACGGGCGCGCGCTCGCCGACGGGGTCGTGCGCCCGGTGCTCTTCCTCGTCTACGCCGGCAAGATGCGCTGGCGCACGAAAGCCGGCGACGAACTCGAAGCGCATCTCGGGCAGGACAACACGAAGGACGTCACCGCCCAAGCCTGGCGCACGGCGCTCGATCCGGAGGGCGACTGGATCCCCGCCGTGCTCCGCAGCGCCGACCGCCGTCTCACCGAGGTGCGTCAGGACGTCCCGGATGCCGGGGGCCTGGTCATCGCGACGGATCAGACGGCGGCACGCGCCTACGCGGCGATTCTCCGCGAGATCACGGGCGAAGCGCCGACGGTCGTCCTGTCCGACGACAAGGCCGCCTCCGGCCGCATCGAGACGTTCGGAAATGCGACGACCCGTTGGATGGTCGCCGTGCGCATGGTGTCCGAAGGCGTCGACGTCCCCCGCCTCGCGGTCGGTGTCTATGCCACGAGCGCGTCGACGCCGCTGTTCTTCGCGCAGGCGATCGGCCGCTTCGTGCGGGCGCGGCGTCGGGGCGAGTCGGCATCCGTCTTCCTTCCCAACGTGCCGGTGCTGCTCACGCTGGCGGGGGAGATGGAGCGTGAGCGCGACCACGCCCTCGACCGCGAGGGCGGCGACGACGACGGGCTCGAAGACACCTTGCTCGCCGAGGCGGAACGAGAGGACAAGGCCTCCGACGACCTCGAGCAGGAGTTCTCCTATCAGGCGCTCGGTTCGGTCGCCCACTTCGACCGTGTGCTCTACGACGGCAAGGAGTTCGGTCAGCTGGCGGTGCCGGGAACGCCCGAGGAGGAGGAGTTCCTGGGCCTTCCGGGACTGCTCGAGCCCGAGCACGTCCACGAACTGCTCATGCAGCGCCAGTCCCGCCAGAGCCGGCACCGCCGCGCCCGCGAGGCGAAGGAGGGTGCGGCGGTCACCGAGGCACCGGATGCCGAGTCGACACTGCCGCCGGCGCTGCACCGCACGCTGCGCGAACAGCGTCAGCTGCTCAACAGCCTCGTCGGTCTCTACGCGCGCCAGAGCGGAGAGCCGCACGGAGCCGTCCACGCGGAACTCCGTCGGATCTGCGGGGGACCCGAGGTCGCGCGAGCGACGGTGGCACAACTGCAAGCGCGGATCGAGGTGCTGCGCTCGCGCGTGCGCTCCTGATCGAGCCTCGGCGACGGCTACACTCGCGCGCATGTCGCGGGAGTACGCCTTCACTTCGCACTGGCTCGTGCCGGTGTCCGCCGAGGAGTGCTGGCGCCTGTGCGAGCGGAGTCTGACGACGGGCGTCGTCGCGTGGTGGCCGGCCGTCCGCGTCGAGCCCCAGCCCCACCCGCCCACGCCCGGCGACGTCGTGCGGCTGCAGGTGCGCAGCCCGTGGGGGTATCGTCTGCGGGTCGCGCTCACGATCACCGCCGCTACGCCGCCCCGACTGTTGGCGGCCGCGAGCACGGGCGACCTGGCCGGTCGGGGGAGTCTCCGGCTCACGCCCGAAGGCGGCGCCGCCGGTGCGCGGACGGGGCTCACGTGGGTGTGGGAGGTGGCCCTCGTCCGCCGGTGGATGCGGGTGGCGAGCCCCGTTCTGCGGCCCGCGTTCGCTGCCGCGCACGCGATCGTGATGCGCCGCGGCGAGCGCGGACTCCTGGCCGAGATCGCGCGGGGTTCGGACGTCCGAAATGCTGGCAATCCCGGCGATCGGGAGTCACCCGGCACCACGCGCGGCTAGCGTGAACTCCCGTGACCGCGCAGCCCGTTCCCACGCCTCGTGACCGCCGCCGTTGGGCGCGCTACCTCGCCGACGAACGCGCGGAAGCGCAGGTGTACCGCGACCTCGCGCAGCGCCGGGAAGGCGAGGAGCGCGAGATCCTGCTGGCCCTGGCCGACGCCGAGGGGCGCCACGAGGCGCACTGGCTCGAACTGCTCGGCGGCGAACCGTCGCGCCTGCCCTCTCCGGGCCTCGGCTCCCTCCTGCTGGGATGGATGGCTCGGCGGTTCGGCTCCATCTTCGTGCTCGCTCTGGCCCAGAACGCGGAAGGGCGCTCGCCGTACGAGAGCGAGCCGTTCGCGACGGCACGCATGGTCGCTGACGAGAAGATCCATCGTGAGGTCGTGCGAGGTCTGGCCGCGCGCGGGCGGCGGCGATTGTCTGGCACGTTCCGCGCCGCGGTGTTCGGCGCCAACGACGGCCTCGTCTCCAACCTCGCTCTCGTGATGGGCATCGGCGCCACCGGCGTGGGGGCGCAGTTCGTGCTGTTCAGCGGCGTCGCCGGCCTTCTCGCCGGCGCCCTGTCCATGGGGGCGGGGGAGTACGTGTCGGTGCGCTCACAGCGGGAACTGCTGGATGCCACGGAGCCGAGTGACTACGCCGACCATGTGCTGCCGGACCTCGACCTCGATGCCAACGAGCTCGCTCTGGTCTACCGTGCGCGGGGTGTCGGTGAACGCGACGCCGAGAAGCGTGCGCGCCAGATCGTCGAGGCCGCGCAGGCCGCCGACCGCAGTGAGCCGTACCGCTTGCACCGCGCCGCCGGAGCCGATCACGAAGTGGTCGGCAGTGCTCTGGGCGCCGCCGGGTCGAGCTTCCTCTTCTTCGCGTCCGGCGCGATCATCCCGGTGCTGCCCTGGATCTTCGGGCTCAGCGGGCTCCCCGCCGTCGTCCTGGCCCTCGTGCTCGTCGGGACGGCGCTGCTGGGCACGGGAGCGATGGTGGGCCTGCTGTCGGGTGCGCCGCCGCTGCGGCGAGGGCTGCGGCAGCTGGCGATCGGTTTCGGGGCGGCGGCGGTGACGTACGTGCTCGGTCTGCTCTTCGGTGTCTCGGCGGGATGAGCCCGGCCCCGATTCCG
>ERZ778021.863-NODE-863-length-43969-cov-5.928360_pt1 | contig 43969 bp, 35 predicted proteins | sample MGYA00375751_ERZ778021 | MGnify/ENA primary metagenome ERZ778021 (study PRJEB29350, sample SAMN05389814) | bioreactor metagenome | isolation source: Thiocyanate stock bioreactor | place: South Africa: University of Cape Town | collected 2013-08-29 ... | reverse complement strand
CTCGGCGAGTTCAACCTCGAAGGGATCCCGCCGGCGCGGATGGGGACGCCCCAGATCGAGGTCACGTTCAACATCGACGCCAACGGCCTGCTCAACGTCACGGCCCGCGACAAGGCCACAGGCAAGGAGCACACCATCCGCATCGAGTCCTCCGGCGGCCTGTCGAAGGAGGAGATCGAGCGGATGAACCGCGACGCCGAGGCCCACGCCTCCGAGGACAAGAAGCGCCGCGAGCTGGCCGAGGCCCGCAACGCCGCCGAGCAGCGCGTCTACGCGATGGAGAAGCTGCTGGAGGAGAACAAGGACAAGCTGGGCGAGGGGGACCGCACCGCCCTCCAGGCCGCGATCGACAAGGTCAACGAGGCCAAGAAGGGGGACGACGCCGCGGCCATCAACCGGGCCGTCGACGAGCTGTCCAAGGCCGCCCAGGCCATGTCCGAGCACCTCTACGCCGCGGCCAACGCCGCACCGGGCGCCGGCGCGGCGGCCGGCGGGGCCTCCGAGGCCCCCGGCGCCGGCGGGGCCAAGCCCGACGACGTGATCGACGTGGAGTTCGAGGAAGGCAAGTAACCGCCGACTCGCCGAACGCCGTCCCCACGACCGCGGGACGAGGCCCCGATCTCCGCGGGCCTCGTCCCGTTCTCACGCGCCGGCCGGCGACCCGCCCTCGGCCCTTGACGTTTCCCCGCGAACCAGGTGTCGCATGTTGACGTAGAAGGCGTGAAAAGATCGACGACCATCCGCGCGACCACGCGTGAGGCCCCCGCGGGCCGTCCGTCGCACGGCGCGGCGTCCGAAAGGGGGATATTCACACCATGGCATTTCGATTCGACAAGCTCACTCTCAAGAGCCAGGAGGCGCTCCAGGGGGCCCAGGCCCTCGCGGCCGAGCGCAGCCACCAGCGGCTGGAGCCCATGCACCTGCTGGCCGCGCTGCTGGACCCGAACCAGCAGGTCGTCCGGGCGCTCTTCACGCAGCTCGGCGTCAATCCGGCCCAGGTCCTCAAGGCGGCGCAGCAGGGGCTCGACGCCCTGCCGCGCGTGACCGGCGGCGAGGTTTCCATCGGCCCCGACCTGGCGCAGGTGCTCGAAGCCGCGCAGGCCGAGGCCGACCGGATGAAGGACCAGTACGTCTCGGTCGAGCACCTGCTGCTGGGCCTGGCGAAGGTCAAGAGCAAGACCCAGGCGCTGCTGGAGTCGCTGGGCGTCACCGCGCCCGAAGTCCTCAAGGCGCTCCAGAAGGTCCGCGGCGGCCAGTCCGTCACCGACCAGAACCCGGACGACAAGTACCAGGCCCTGGAGCGCTACGGCCGCGACCTCGTGGAGGCCGTGCGCAAGGGGAAGATGGACCCGGTCATCGGCCGCGACTCGGAGATCCGGCGCGTCGTGCAGGTGCTCAGCCGCCGGACCAAGAACAACCCCGTGCTGATCGGCGAGCCGGGCGTCGGCAAGACGGCCATCGCCGAGGGCCTGGCCCAGCGCATCGTCTCCGGCGACGTCCCGGAGTCGCTCCAGAACCGCAAGCTCATCGCGCTCGACATGGGCGCGCTGGTGGCGGGCGCCAAGTACCGCGGCGAGTTCGAGGAGCGGCTGAAGGCCGTCCTCAAGGAGGTCTCCGAGTCCGACGGCCGGATCATCCTGTTCATCGACGAACTCCACCTGGTCGTCGGCGCGGGCAAGTCCGACGGCGCGATGGACGCCGCCAACCTGCTCAAGCCGGCCCTGGCCCGCGGCGAGCTGCGCTGCATCGGCGCCACGACGCTCGACGAGTACCGCGAGCACATCGAGAAGGACCCGGCGCTCGAACGGCGGTTCCAGCCGGTCCACGTCGGCGAGCCGTCGATCGACGACACGATCGCGATCCTCCGGGGCATCAAGGAGAAGTACGAGGTCCACCACAAGGTCAAGATCAAGGACTCCGCCCTGGTCTCGGCCGCCAAGCTGGCCTCGCGCTACATCACCGATCGCTTCCTCCCCGACAAGGCCATCGACCTCGTCGACGAGGCGGCCAGCCGGCTGTCGATGGAGCTGCAATCGGTCCCGACCGAGATCGACGTCCTCCAGCGCCGGCTGCTCCAGCTCCAGCTCGCGCAACGCATGCTCCAGAAGGAGGAGGAGTCGCACGCCCTGGAACGCTTGGCCGAAGTCGAGGCCGACATCGAGCAGGTCGAGAAGCAGTTGCAGGACCTCCGCCGCCAGTGGGAGATGGAGAAGTCCGGGCTCGGCGACGTGCAGAAGGTCCGCGAGCACCTGGAGTCGATCAAGAACGACTTCAATCGGCTGATGGACGAGATCCGCCAGAAGCAGCAGCACGGCGAGCGGCCCGACGAGCAGAGCTATCAGAAGCTCGCCGCCCTCGACGCCGAACGCAAGGCGCTGGAGAAGCGGATCGCGGAGTCCGAGGCCGCCGACGGGGCGGGGGACGGGGCCAAGGTGCCGAATCAGTTGCTCAAGCGCGAGGTCGACTCGGAGGAGATCGCCGAGGTCGTCAGCCAGTGGACCGGCGTGCCGGTCTCGCGGATGCTGGCCACCGAGCGCGAGAAGCTGCTGAAGCTGGAGGACCAGATCCACCTGCGGATGGTCGACCAGGAGGACGCGGTCCGCGCCGTGGCCGACGCGGTCCGTCGCAGCCGGGCGGGGCTCCAGGATCCGAACCGTCCGATCGGCTCGTTCCTGTTCCTCGGCCCCACCGGCGTCGGCAAGACCGAACTGGCGAAGGCCCTCGCCGAGTTCCTGTTCGACAGCGAGACCGCGATGGTCCGCCTCGACATGAGCGAATACGGCGAGCGGCACAACGTCGCCCGGCTGATCGGAGCCCCTCCGGGCTACGTCGGATATGAGGAAGGGGGCCGGCTCACCGAGGCCGTCCGCCGGCGTCCCTACTCGGTCGTCCTGCTCGACGAGATCGAGAAGGCCCACCGCGACGTCTTCAACGTCCTGTTGCAGGTGCTCGACGACGGCCGGCTGACCGACGGCCAGGGCCGCACGGTCGACTTCCGGAACACGGTCATCATCATGACCTCGAACCTGGGCAGCCACGTCATCGCCGACCTCTCCGCCAAGGGGGCCGACGAGTCGACGATGCGGCATCAGGTCCAGGAAGTCCTCCGGCGCGAGTTCCTCCCCGAGTTCCTGAACCGGATCGACGAGACCATCATCTTCCACCCGCTCGGGCGGAAGGAGCTGGGCCAGATCGTCGGCATCCAGCTCAAGCGGCTGGAGAAGCAACTCGCCGAGGCGAACCTCGCGATCCGCATCACGGAGAAGGCGAAGGAGCGATTGGCCGAGGAAGGCTTCGACCCCGCCTATGGTGCGCGGCCGCTCAAGCGGGTGATCCAGCAGCGTTTGGCCAACCCGCTCGCCCGGGCACTGCTCGACCAGCGCGTCAACCCGGCCGACGTCGTCGAGATCGACTACGACGGCAAGGACTTCACCTTCACGCCCGCGAAAGCATAAGTCGTCGATCGGCGGCCCTTGATGGGTTCAGGGGCCGCCGGGCGGGATCACGGGAAACGAAGAAGGCCGACGGGAGAGCGCTCTCCCGTCGGCCTTCTTGATAATCGGGGCGAGAGGATTTGAACCTCCGGCCTCACGGACCCGAACCGTGCGCTCTAGCCAAGCTGAGCTACGCCCCGTACTTGCGTCTTGTGGAAAGCATCATAGCCGACGCCGCGGATCTGTCAACCGCATCAATCGCGGGAACGCGTTTCGGCGGGCGTCGGGGGATGCGGTTCGTGGAGTTCCAGAGGGGTTTTGGTCGTCGAAAGATATTGGCGCCATTCGAGTTCGAGTGCGGCGACGTCGTCGCCGAAGGCGCGGCGGAAGGCGTCACGGGGCTGCGAAAAATCGAGATCGACGCCGGGGGCGCGGAGGAGGTCGAGGAACTTGAGGAACTGATCGCCGCGGCGGGCCCGCAGGAAATAGACCAGGGCCCAGGCCTCGACGTAGGGGTCGCGGCTGTAGCCGCGGCCGAAGCCCCTGTCTCGCAGAAGGGGTTCCAGGAGGGGGGCGGGCTGGATGCGACGCCAGTCCGGCAGTCGGATGTCATGGGGTTGGCCGATACCGGCCCAACGCCCGCCGCGCACGACTTCGAATTGCATCGCCAGCCCCTCCTGGAGCCAGACCGGAAAGGCGTCGTGGCGAGGATTCAGCCCGCCGTCCGCGGACAGGAGGTGGACCATCTCGTGGGCGGTGATCCCCTCGTCGTAGGCGCGGCGCTCGGCTTCCAGGAGCAGTTCGCCGCGGCGGACGTCGCGTTCGAGCCGGTCCGCCAGCGCCCGGCCGTCCGACTTCCCCACGACCTGCGGGCGTCGGCCGGCGATCGCGATCCGCAGCCGGCCCGCCGCGGGGAGCCCTTCCAGGCCCTCGCGCAGCGTGGCCAACTCCTCGCGACGCTTCGCGAAGGCGGCCCGGTCGCCCCGCTGCTGATCGCTGGACCGGGCATCGTAGATGACGACGGCGTTCCAGGTCGGGTGGTAATAGCCGCGGGTGGGCGCGAACGCCTGGGCGTCATTGGCCATGAGGAAGGTCCGGTAGTCGGCCCGGTCGGCGAACCACGCCAGGACCAGCCTGCGGCGAGGGGTCGTCAGCGGCACCCCTGATCCGGCGAAGAGGAGGTGATAGGCGGTGACGATCCGGCCGATGAACTCGACGCGCTCGGCGGCCTCGTCGTCCGGATGCTGGTGGAGCAGCAGGACTTGCGGGCCGCGCGCGACCTTCGTCGAGACTCCCAGCGCCTTGCGGAACGGCCCGAAGTCGGGATCCTCGCGAGGGGCCTTGAGGTCGTCCAGGACCGCGACCATCCGGCGGGTGGGCTCGTGGGACGGGTCGACGGCGTGGATCGCGTACAATTCCTCGGCCGCCTCATCGACCAGGCCGTTTTCGAGGGCCCACCAGGCGGCGGCGAACCGGGCGCTCGGCGGCTCCTTGGCGACGGCCGCCCGCCGTGCGGGCCATTCCTCCGCGGGGATCTGCCCCGGCACTCTCTTCTCCATGTCCTCCGCCGCGAACTCGTAACTCTCGCCGCCGAGGCGGACGACGATCGACCGGCCCTCGGTCGTCGCCGGGATCTGGATCCGGCCCCCGTCGCGGAAGTAGATGAGGTCGCCGCGCGTCGCCGAGGGCGTCGTCGCCAGGCCCAGGAGGACGAGCCGCGACGCGATCGCCCGGAGGTGCGACCGCCGCTGCGCTCGATTGCCGGCGCCTGGCTCCCTTCGGGTTCGATCGCTCTCCGAGGGATTCGAAGTCGAATCGCGCAAGCTATTATTCAATTCGATTTTAGGACGAAATTTCGACGCTAGAAATTGGGTTTGATCGTCGAATTCGAACGATCGGACGAGGTGCGCGGAGTCGGCCGAAGGGATCGCGGGCGACGGTCGCCCTTCGCCTCGTCCGGCGCGCGCGGAACCGGGCCGTAGGTCCCCGACGCCGAGTCGACGCATCCCGCTTCGCGTGATCTTGGCTTCCTGGGTCACGGCCTCTGCCTCGCTCGTTCGGGGTCGGGGGATCGATGGGTCTCGAAAACGCGGGGTCCACCGGGGATGATCTGCGGGAAAGACTCCGGGATTTCATATTTTTCGACAATCCTCGTCTTCGGGGTCCCGGAGCCGATGGAGCCTGGATCCGCCCCCGGGGGTGTCCTAGACTGGCGTCCCTGCATCGGACCTCCCGCCCCAACTCCGCCTCCCAGGAGCCCTCCCATGAGATATTCCCTCGCGTTGATCGTCGGCGTGGCCGTCGGATGGGGGGGCGTCGCGGCGTGCGGCCAGGAGCCGGTTGCGTCGATCGACCTGCGCAAGCCGGAAGCGTCCCGGTCGTGGCAGCCGCTCCACGACGTGAAGGCGCTGGAGGCGACGCCCGAGGGCGTGCGCGTGACGATCAACGGGCCCGACCCCTACTTCCGAGGCCCGACGGTCGACCTGCCCGAAGGCGTCTTGCTGACGGCGACCGTCCGGTTGAAGTCCGACCACCCCGGGATGCTGCAACTCTTCCATGTGCGGGCGGGGCAGGGGACCGACGAGGACCGCTCGGTCCGGAAGCCGGTCCGGGGGGGCGAGTGGCGCGACGTCGTGCTGCACCTGCCGCCTCTGGGGCCCGGCACGACTTTCCGGATCGACCCGCCGGGGACTTCCGGGGCCTGCGTCTTCGAATCGATCCGGTTCGACGTGCGGTCCGTCATCGAGGCCCAGTTCCCCGCCCGGGCGTGCCGAAGCCCCCGGCCGGCTCGCCCGAGGTCCGCTCCGGCGCGCTCGCCGTCAGGCAGGACCCGGCGAGCTTCGGCGGGTTCGCCGTGGACGTCGACGGCCGGACGTCCGCCGTGGGCCACGATCGCCCGGCGATCGCCTATCGGGCGACCGTCGACGGCAAGCCGACCGTCAAGTGGATCGACGCCGCGAAGGTCGGCCGCGCGGGGGGCGGCGGGGAGGGCGGATCGATCGGGAGCACGCTGGAGTTCCGGGACGAGGACGGTGCGACGTGGCGGCTGTCGCACCGGTTCGCGCCCCATTCGCCCGGCGGGATCGCGTTCGAGGCCGAATGCTCCGTCGACGCCCCGCGAGAGGTGTACCACGTCCCCCTGATGGTCGTCCTGCCGGGCCACGGGCGGCCGCCGTTCGGCGCGTCGAAGGGGCAGGCGATCCTGGCCGGCGTCGAGTATCTGGATAACGAGCCGAGCAGTTCGACCGCCGACCTCGGCGAGCGCGACGCGCTCCGCAAGGTGCCGTCGGCCGGCAAGCTGACCTTCCCGCTGATGGCCGTGCAGGCGCGCGGGAAGTACCTGGGGATGGTCTGGGATCGGACGGACCGGGCCGCGGCGCTGTTCGACTCGCCGGACCGGACGCTCGGCGGCTCCGGGCACCTGATGGGGCTGATCGCCCCCGCGGCGACGGGCGACGACCGGAGCGAAGGCTCGATGTTCCCCGACGCCCCGACGACCATCCAGCCCGGCGCGCCGTTGAAGGTCTCGGGCCTGCTGATCGCCGGGGACGGGACGTCGATCGTCCCGGCCGTGCAGAAATACGTCGCGCTCAAGGGCCTGCCGCCGATCCCCCAGGCCCCCGGCTTGCAGGATTACGTCCGCCAGGCCGCGGCCGGCTGGCTCGACTCGCCGATCCGGGACGGCGCGCGCTACCGCCACGCGGCCGGGGCGAACTTCCGGCCCCACGCCGCGGCCGACGCCGCCTGGATGATGGACCAGCTCGCCGGGCTGACGGACGACGCCAGGCTGGCGTCGCGGCTGCGCGAGGCGTCGGCCGAGGCGGCGAAGGCCCTGCCCGAGCCGCAATACCTCCACGGGGCCGTCGGCCACAACACCTACCCGGTCGCGCCGCTCGTGCTGGGCGAGGGGGGCGACCTGGTGCTGCGGAGCCTCGATCGGGCCGTCGAGGCGACGGCGGGGCTGGCCCGCTACTTCGAGCCCGACGGCACCCGCCGCTACCGCGCCCGCGGGGGGGATTCGCTCGATTACGGCCGCACCCACTTCAGCGACGAGGCCAGCGGCTACGCCGCCCAGCCGATCGACGACATGCTCCGGAAGGCCGCGTATTCCGGCGACCGCGCCGCCGTCGACGAGGCGTTGCGACTGCTGGCCGTCCTCCGCGACCGCTTCCGCGACGGCGTCCCGCGCGGCGCCCAGACCTGGGAGATCGCGCTCCACACCCCCGACGTCCTGGCCTCCGCCTACCTCGTCCGGGCCTTCGCCCTGGGCTACGAGCTGACGGGCGACGCCTCGTTCCTGGAGGCCGCCCGCTACTGGGCCTGGACCGGCGTGCCGTTCGTCTACCTCGTCGACCCGACCGACGGCCGGACGCCGGGCGCGGTGGGCCCCTACGCCACCACGCCCGTCCTGGGCTCGACCAACTGGGTCGCCCCGAACTGGATCGGTCTGCCGGTGCAGTGGTGCGGGCTCGTCTACGCCGACGCCCTGGTCGACCTCGCCCGCATCGATCCCGACGGCCCCTGGGGCCGGATCGCCGACGGCATCGCGGCGTCGGGCATCCTCCAGTCGTACCCGATCGGCCATCCCAGCCAGGGGCTGCTGCCCGACTCGTTCAACCTGAGCGAGCAGGTGCGGAACCCGGCCGACATCAATCCCGGGACGTTGCAACCGGGCGCGGTGCGGCTGCTGGTCGGCTCCCGGGCCCGCCCCTACCAGTTCCGCGCCCTGCGATCGAGCGGCCTGTGGGTCGCCGCCCCGGGGAGCGTGGACGTCGAGGTGGACCGGCCCGGCGAGGTCGCGTTCACGGTCCAGCCGTGGCGATCGGGCCCGTCGCGGCTCGTCGTCCACAACATCCCCGACGATCCGCGATCGACGTCCGTCCCGGCCCCGATCGCCCGGCGTCCCGGGAGTTGGGTGCTGCCGCTGGACGGCCCGGCCCCCCGGCGCGTCACGATCCGCACGCCGAATTAATACATCGAAGGTTTCGGAAATTCCCGACGGGAACGTTGTGCGCAGGGCGGCCCGAGGTACGATGGAATGAGGTAGGGCCCCTCCCCCCCATCTCTCGAAGGAGGCGTCGCCATGGGCCGCTCCTGCGTCCAGGAAGTGACCAACTTCATCGTCTGGGACAGCCACGAGGCCGGGTCGTACCTGAGCCTCGCGAAGCTCCAGAAGCTGCTCTATTTCGCACAGGCCCGCTATCTCGCGGTCTTCGGCCGGCCGTTGTTCCTCGGCCGGTTCGAGGCGTGGGCCCACGGCCCGGTGCTGCGGTCGGTCTACAAGCGGTTCGAGAAATTCGGCTGGAGGAACATCGACGAGCAGGTCTACAGGCCCATCCTCGACGCCGAGACCGAGCGATTCCTCAAGGAGCTTCTCGACGAGTTGGGGGCGATGGACGCCCGCGCCCTGGAAGCCATGACCCGTCGCGACGACGCCTGGATCGCCGCCCGCCAGGGCGCCCCCGACTGCGTGGACGGTCGGTGGGAAGGGCTCATCTCCGAGTGCTTGATGCGCGATGTCCAGCTCCGGCTGCTCGACCGCGATCCCGTCACGGTCTGAACGGCTGCCGTCGTCAAGGTGAGGTGCCGCGGACCGACTTCGGCCGGTCCCCCGCGCCTCCAGGCGCCGAGGAACCGAGCCGATCCATGTCCGGCCCTCTTGCGGGGCGGGACAGGGCGACGCCCGCGATGAATCCGACCGTGATGATGGCGAGGACGGTGCTGGAAAAGGCGGCGAAGAGGTAGTCCCTCTCGATGAGGAAAATCGCCGTCGTCAGCGCGATCCGCAGGGCCGGCAGGGCGATCAGCAGCACGATCCCGATCGCCGCGCAGCGGCCCCCACGGTCGGCGTGCAGGCCCAGGGCCATCCCCGCGGCGATCCAGGCGGAGGCGATGAGCGCCCCGTACCGCAGCAGGCCGGACAGCATGCTCTCCAGGCGCAGGAGGCGGTCGCGATCGTCCATCGCCGGCCCCATCGTCACCCCCCCGGGGCCGATGCCGGCCCCTGAAACGCGGCCATGGACATCTTCACCGCCAGGGCCAGGAGGATCACGATGAAGAGGGATCGGATGCGTTCGTTGGAGGTCCGCATCAGGATCTTCGTCCCCAGGTAGGCCCCGAGGATCGAACCGAGGGCGACGGGCGCCGCGACCTCGGGGAGGACGTCCCCCCGGGCGTAATAGATGCCCGCGCTCGCGCTCGCGGTGACGCCGATCATGAAGTTCGACGTCGCCGAGGAGACCTTGATCGGGAGTCGCATCGCCGAATCCATCGCGGGGACCTTCAGGACTCCGCTGCCGATCCCGAGCAGGGATGACATCGCTCCCGCGCCGTACATCAGGAAGAGCCCGAGCCCTACCCGATCCACGCTGTAGGCGACGTCTCGCCGCGTCAGCGGGTCGGGGAAGCTGGAATGGAGCCTCAGCCGGGTCGCCCATGGATCCGCGGGCGACGTCAGATCCTGAGGCGAGAGGTCCGCTTTCCGCTTGCGGGCCATCTGATGGGCCGACAGCACCAGGATCGCCGCGAAGAGCAGGTACAGGGCCGACTCGGGGAAGACGCCACTGAGGGCCACGCCCGTCAGGGCCCCCATCGTCGTGCCGATCTCCAGCAGGACGGCCAGCCGCACGTTCGTGAGCCGATTCTCCATCGCGCTGGCCGCGCTCCCGCAGGAACAGGCGATCGCCGAGACCAGGCTGGCGCCCACGGCGTGGGTCATGTCGAGCCCGAAGGCCAGCGTCAGCGCGGGGACGATGAAGATCCCCGCCGCCATGCCGAGCATGCCGCCGAAGACGCCCGAGGCCAGCGCGGCCAGGCCGATGAGCAGGGAATCCAACGGCCCGGCGACGATCATCGGCGGTTCCCCGGGGCGACCCTGGGCCGTCCCTCGACTGGGGCCGGCGTCGGGCGCCTCCCCGGCCGGGCGGCGATCTTCCTCCGAGGGGCTCGGGCGATGTGGACGTGCGGCGGGATGCCGCTCCCCGGCGTGGCGTTCATTCGATCATCATGACGTGATGACGTCCGTATGTCAAGGAATGTACGCGGTGCGGCGGGGCCGCCCCGGCCGGGACGCACAGGGCCGCCGAGGCGACCGACTCGGCGGCGGTGGCGCGGAGGTGGCCGACGACCGGCTTCCAGGCGCGGCCACGGAGGGCCGAATAGACGCTCGGCGATGCGGGCCTCGGCCCAGGCGCGGTCGTTGAGGCGGCCGTCGGGGCGGCGGACTTCCGGGGCCTCCGCGATCGCAGTCCAGGCCGTCGTCATGGCCTCGTGCTCGGCGAAGGAGGCCTCGACGGCTCGCCGGGAGGCGACGGCTCGCGAGCCTTACGCATGGGCGGGCGTCCCGCCGCGGCGGGCCCGTTCGAGGCGGCCGCGGGCGGCTGCGTAGGCGTCGAAGTCGCGTCGCACCCGGCTCCAGGCGATCGCCTGGGCCTTGTTCGCCTGGTATTTGGTGTGGAAGACGTCGAGCGACGGATCCGGAGGGGGGCGGCCGAGCCGCGTCGCTCGCGACGGGCCGGCGTCAGGCCCGCTTGCAGGGGCCGGCCGGCGTCGGCGACGGCGTACGCCAGATCGGGGAGGATGCGGAGGGCCTGGGCCCAGGCCTCTCCGTTCAGAGTCTCGACGCGACGGCCGAGCACCCAGGTCATGGAGGCCGGCTCCACGGCCACCAGGACGGGGCGGGCGTGGAAGAGGATCTCGTCCAGGCAGCCGACGGCGATCATGCCGCGGCAGCGGTCCTCGAGCCGGGCGAGGGCCCGCCCGGCGGCCTCGCCGGCGGCCGCCGCCCAGCGGCCGACCGCCGACCGCGAAGGGGCCTCCGCTCGCCGACGACCAGCGTCAGGAGGTCCCGAGCCCGCCGGACGCCCCCCCATGGCCGACGCCGCGGCGACGAACCTCGCCTGCCGGTCGCGGCCGAACTCGACGGAGCGCGCCAGCCGAGCTCGAAGCTCGTCGTTCTCGCGCCGCAGGCGGTCGAGCCCCTCCGGTCGTCGATCCTCCGCCCCCGGGCCGCCCGCGCGGCGGCCTCGTAGACCCGACTCCCCTGATCATAGACCGCCTGCCTGCTACACTCGCACGCCCGGAATCGCTCGACGACGGCCCCGTAAGCTGCCGAGAGGCACGCCGCGGCATCGGCGATCCGGTCGACGGATATCCTGCTCATGGAGGGGGGCGGCTCCATGGCCGTGAGGCTCGTTTCCATCTCCACTCACGCGGATCGCCCCCCGCTCATCCTCTCCCTCATGCCCCGTCACGCACATCCGCGCCAACCGTCAAGCCCCGCACGCCCGAAATCCCCGCCCCTGGGACGATGCTGCATGGTCGAAACCGCCATGATTGAAAGGTACTCGCGCCTACTCGATTTGTGATACAGACCTTAGTCCCTTGACATACCTACGCTTTCCGCGCACAATGACGTCTCACATACAAATCATCGTTTCGCCGGAGTGGTGGAATTGGCAGACACGCTAGCTTGAGGGGCTAGTGGGCTAACCATGCCCGTGCAGGTTCAAGTCCTGTCTCCGGCACTGATGAGGGCCTGGCCTAAATGCCAGGCCCTCAAGCGTTTACGCAACGCCGACATCTCCCCGATGTACCTCCCGGGCGTCCGGGAAGGCGGCGTCTCCCATCACGCGAAGCGGGTAGATCCTACCCGCTTGCCCGTATGGAGACCTCCGCCATGCCCAAGCTGGGATGCAAGCCCCCCGCCTACCGCCTCCACAAGGCGACCGGACGCGCCCGCGTCCGCTACCGGGGGAAGGACCATTACTTCCCCGGCGAGTTCGGCAGCCCCGAGTCCCGCCAGGCCTACGCCCGGTTCGTCGCGGGCCTCGCCGCCGCCGACGACCCGTCGGTCGTCCTGCCCGAGGCGTCGGCCCCGACGCTGACGATCAGCGAGCTGGTGCTCCGCTACTCGGCCCACGCCGAGTCGTACTACCGCAAGAACGGCGAGCCGACCGGCGAGCACGAGGTCATCAAGTACGCGCTGAAGCCGCTGGAGGAGCTGTTCGGGCTGACGCTCGCCGCGCAGTTCGGGCCCAAGAAGCTCGACCTGGTCCGCAAGGAGATGGCCCGCCGGGGCGGGAGCCGGCGGTACATCAACTCGGCGGCGAACCGGATCCGCCGGATGTTCCGCTGGGCCGTCGCTCAGGAATACCTCGCCGGGACGATCGTGGCCAACCTGGCGGCCCTCCCGCCACTGCAGAAGGGCCGGACCGAGGCCAGGGAGAAGCCGGCCGTCTCGGCCGTCCCCGACGCCGTGATCGAGGCCGCGGCGGCCCGGCTCTCCCCCCGCTTCGCCGCGATGGTGCGGCTCATGAGGCTCACCGGCATGAGGCCGGGCGAGGCCTTCGCCATGCGCGTGGAGGACGTCGACCGGACCGACCCGGAGTGCTGGGCTTACCGGCCGGCGAGCCACAAGACGGAGCACAAGGACCGGGACCGCGTCGTCTTCATCGGGCCCAGGGCCCGGACGATCCTGGCCCCGTTCCTGATCGCGGCCGGCTCGGGGGTCGTCTTCCCCTCCAAGCTACACTCGATGCGGCGCTCGATCGCTCGGGCCTGCGAGAAGGCGGGCGTGCCGTCGTTCGCCCCGAACCAGCTGCGGCACTCGTTCGCCACCGAGGTCCGCTCGCGGCTGGGCCTGGAGGCCGCCCAGGTCGCCCTGGGGCACAGCGCGGCCGACGTCACCCAAATCTACGCCGAACGCGACATGGTGAAGGCCAGGTCGGCGGCGTTGCAGGTCGGCTGAGCGCCTGTCGACTATAATAGGTGGGTCCGCCTGATCAGTGGACCGAGCCGGCGGGCCGTCCGGGGGCTGTTCCTGCCCCGGCGGCCGCGCCGGCCACCCAGGAACAGCGACGATGAGTGGACAGCCTCCGAAGATCGGATTGGTCGACGAGCCCCCTCGGGTGGCCGGCGGCTGGGGCCAGACGCCGTTCATCTACTTCGCCGCGTGGTCGCTCAACGACTACGTGGCCAGGGCGATCGTCACGACCAACGTCCCGCCCGACCGATACGCGCAGGCCTTCGGGACCAGGAGGTTGCTGACGCTTCACAACACGCTCCGGGCCACGCTGAAGCTCCCGACGATCTACGACCCTTCGTCGACGACGATCGACGCCGACGGCCGCAGGATGCACCTGGTCGTCATGGGCGGGTTGTTCATGCCCGCGGCCGGCTCGATCCCCCCGTCGCCGCCCGTCCGGTTCGGCGCGGTCGCCATCCACTCCTCGGTCATGGACCGGGTCGACGCGCTCAAGGGCCTGGCGTTGCGGTCGCCGTTCGATCGCCGGGCCACCCCGGAGTTGCTGGCGGAGGTCGCCGACTACTGGTTCGACGCGAACGTCCGGATGCACCTCGCGAACGTGGTCGAGACCCTCGACGCCATGCTGCCGCCCGAAGGCCGGTTCGCGCTGACGAAGTCGAGCCGCCGCGAGGCGATCCCCGCGCCGACGCCCGCCGGCCCGCCCCCGCAGACGCCGGCGGCCCTGCCCCCGCCGGCGGCCGAGGCCCCACGCCCCGCGACCCGCGCCGGATTCCGGAGGAAGGGCCGGCCCGCCGCCAGCGACGCGGAGGCGGACGCCCGGCTCGTCGCGGATTGGGACGCGGCCAGGGGCCAGGGGACGCTAAAGCGGGAATTCTGCGAGCTGAGGGGGATCAAGTTCCGCGCCCTGGACCTGGCGATCGACCGGGCGCGGAAGCGGGCCCGACGCTCGGAATAAATGCCTCGGAATAAATCGGTCAAGCCCGATCATTTATTCCGAATGGAAATTTTCCGCCTCTCCCGCCCTGTGTTTTTCGGGGGTCGCGGCCTCCGACGCTTCGGAATAAATGCCCTCGGAATTATTCCGTCCGAAGGCCTGGAGAGACTTGGTCCATCGCCGGCGGCGCGTCGCCCCGGCCGACGATGGAACCGAGGACGTCTCCCATGCCGACCCCCCAGGCCTCGCCCCGCAGGTTAGTGAAGGCCGCCCAGGTCGCCGAGAAGCTGGGCATCCATCCCGCGTCGGTCCGCAGGCTCGCCGATCACGGCCTGATGCCGCCGGGCGTCAGGATCGGCGCTTCCCGTCGCTGGGACGAGTCGCAGGTCGACGAGTGGATCGCCGCCGGTTGCCCTCCCTTCGACGCGGAGGCGGCCCGATGAGCGAGCCCTCCTACATCGGCCCCGCCGCCGCGGGGAAGCTCTTCCCCTCCGCGGACGGCCGGGGGCTCTCCCCGCAGTCCGTCATGCGGTCGATCCTCAACGGGACGAAGTCGGTCCGGCCCGAGGCCGGGCGGATCAAGCTCCGCGCCGTGCGGACGCCGGCCGGATGGCTGACGACCCCCGAGTGGGTCTCGGAGTACCTGGAGGCCCTGACGGCCGATCGCGTCGGCGCGCCGCCGAAGGCGTCCGTCGAGGAGCGGGGGCTGAGGGCCCGCGCGCTGTTGCGGGCGAAGGGCTGGTGACGAAGGGTCTCCGACGGCTGGGAGATCATCCCACCGACCTTGAGAGGACTCCATGAGGGGCGAACAGCGGGATTCGGGGGCGGCCGGCCGGTTCAAGGCCGCGATGGCCGCCGTGGAGATCGAGGACATGGTCCTGGAGGCCGTCCGGGACGGCTGCCGGCTCTGCGGGCGGCGGGCGGCCTGGGGCGCGACCTACGCGCCGCACTCGCGAGGCGGCCGGACGGTCTACGTCTACGCGTTGTGCGAGAAGTGCCGGCGCAAGCCGGGGTCGGTCGCCCGCATCGAGGCGATGGCGGAGGAAGCCCTGGAGGCCCGGGACGCCGGCCGGCCGGCTCCCGAGCCGAGGCGGCGGAAGCGGAAAGGGGGCCGCCGATGAGCCCCGAGCTGGACAGGACGCCGGCGACGGCCCGGCCCCCGCTGCCCCGAGACTCGAAGGGGAGGACGGCGCGGGCGGTCGCCCTGGAGCTGCTGGCGAAGGGGTTCCACCCCGTCGCCCTCTACTCGGCGATCGAGCAGCCCGACGGGTTCGGCAAGCGGCCCATCGGCAAGGCCTGGGGGGCCGGCTGCCAGATCAAAAGCGCGATCAAGAGGAAGTTCGACGACCATCCCGACGCGGGCGTGGGCCTGTGCCTGGGCCCGGGGAAGGTCCCGCCCGGCTGGTGGCTGATCGACTTCGAGGTCGACGGCCCCGAGGGGGAGGAATCCTTCCTCCGCCTCATGGGCGGCGAGGTCGTCCATACCATGGGCTGGACGTCGACCCGGGGGCCGCACCGGCTGCTGCAGGTCCGGAAGGGTTTCCTCGAGCTGCTGCAGGCGGCGGGCGCGGTCGAGGGCAAGGGCTCCTCCGCGGGCGTGTTCCACCTGCCCGACTTCCCCGGACTCGAGATCCGGGTCGGCGGCTGGAAGGAGGACGGGAGCCTGAAGCAGCTGCAATCCGCCTGCCCGCCGACCCTCGGCACCGACGGCAGGCCGCGCGAGTGGGTCGTCGCCGAGGTCCCCGATGCGACGATCGCCATCCTCGAGGCGATCGTCGAACGCTCGGCGATCCGGGCGGAGTCGACCCCCGCCCCCGCGCCGATCGCGACCCCCGGCCCGGTCCCCGTCCAGGAGCCGGCCCCCTCCGACGGATGGCTCATCCGGGTGACGGCCCCGGGCGACCCGGCCTTGCGCAGGGAGAAGTACGTCCGGGACGCCGTCGCGGCCGAGCTGGCCATCCTGGCGGGGACGGCCGAGGGTCGTCGCAACATCCAACTCAACACCTCGGCCATGAAGCTGGGGCAGTTCGTGGCCGCCGGAGTGCTGCCCGAATCCGAGGCGGTCGCCGGGCTGCTGGACGCATGCCGCGCCAACCAGTACGGCGACGGCCCCGCCGCGCTGGCGACGATCCGGAGCGGCATGCAGAAGGGTCTCGGCGAGCCCCGGGACCTGTCCGGGGTGGGCGTCCGGCCCTCGCCCTCGACCAGGCCGACGCCGACGCAGGTCGCCGCGCCTGAGCCGACCCCGGCGGCCGAGGCTGACGAATGGCCGCCGCTGCGTATCGGCGAGTCGCCCGACGTCGAGCCGTTCCCGCTGGACGTCCTCCCGGGCCCGGCCCGGAGGCTGGTCGAGGCCGCGGCCGAGTCGATCGGTTGTCCGGTGGACTTCGTCGCCGCGGGCGTCCTGGGGGCCGCCTCGGCGGCGATCGGCCGGTCGGCCGAGCTGGAGATCAAGCCCGGCTATCGGGAGTCGGCGGCCCTGTTCATCGCGTCCGTGGGAGGCCCCTCGAGCGGGAAGACGCCGGCGTTGAACGCGGCGTTCAAGCCGGTCCGGGGGATCGCGGCCCGGCTGAACGAACAGTGGAAGCAAAAATGCGAGGAATGGAAGAGATCGAAGGATGACGAGGGGCGGGGCGAGAAGCCGATCCCCGAGCGGGTCCTGACGACCGACCCGACGCGCGAGGCCCTGGCCCCCATACTGCAGGCGAACCCGCGGGGGATCACGATCGCGGCGGGCGAGCTGACGAAGTTCGTCCTGGGCATGGACCAGTACAAGTCCGGGAAGGGGGCCGACCGGCCCTTCTACCTGGACGCCTGGAGCGGCGTGGCCGTCGACGTCGACCGGGCGAAGAACTCGCTCGAGCCGATCGTCGTCCCCCATCCTTTCATCACCGTGGCGGGCGGCCTGACCCCGGACATGACTTCGTCCCTCGCCGAGTCCAAGGGCCGCGACGACGGCTTCATGGCCCGGTTCCTGTTCGCTTACCCCGATCGCGTCTCGCGCCCCTACCACGAGGACGGGATCCCGGTCGGGGTCTCCGAAGACTGGCGTCGGCTCGTCGAATCCCTGTGGGCCCGCACGATGATCCCGACCGACTTCGGCCCCAGGCCGCACCTGGCCGTGCTGGCCACCGACGCCCGCCGACCCTGGGCCGACGCCTGCAACGCCCATCGGCTGGAGATGCAGGCCTTCGACTTCCCGCGCAGCCTCGAGGGGGCGTGGGGGAAGCTCGAGCAGTACGCCGGCCGGCTCGCCCTGGTCCTGCACCTGATGCACGACGCCGCCCCGCTGCAAGGCGTGGTCCATCCCGTGCGGCCGGTCGAGGCCGCGACGATCGCCATGGCCTGGCGGCTGGTCGGCTACTTCAAGTCGCACGCCCATCGGTTCTACGCCCAGGGGCGGGCGACCATCGTCCCCGACGACGCACGGTCCATCCTGACATGGGCCAGGAAGGCGGAGGCCGCGACCTTCACAGAGAGGGACCTCTACCAGCGAGCCAACAAGCTATTCCATCAAGAGCCCCCCAGGCTCGCGGCAGCCCTCGACTGGCTGAGGGACAAAGGGGCGGTGAGGCCGGTCGAGATCGTCCGGGAAGCCGGCAAACGTGGGCGCAACCCCTCCCCGACCTGGGTGATCCACCCGCTCATTCTCTCGGGGGATGTACTCAAGTGATCCCCAATTCCGGAATTCCGTAGAAAAACGTAGACCTGCCGTTCAGCCGCAAAAACTAAATCTGTAACCACTTGCGAATTCAGTAGATTGCGTAGACGGATTCTCTGGAAACCTTATCGGGTCACCCCTTGGAACCATATATCAAGATTGATTGCATGTACTTGATTGGAGTCTTTTTGGACACTCCCTGACATCTACTTTGCTCTTCAGCCGTGAGAAAACGGCTACGGAATCTACGCTATTCGCAAGACGTTCGTGCGTCAGGATTTGCAGTGCGTAGGCGGATCTACGCTATAGGTACGGAATCTACAGAAATCCCCCACGTGGAACCCTTACCATGAGCGACTTCGATCGAGACGAGGCCTTCTATGCCGCCCTCAACGGCCAGCTGGCCAGGGATTGCCTGGCGGCGGCGTCGAGGAGAAGAAGGCGGCGGATCGCAATACTGCCACCCCCAGCCGCATCGTTGGCTTGCCGGGCGTGAACCCCGACCAAGAGATCCTCCGTTTGGAGAACTGGCTGAGGACACTCGTTCAGCCGCGGATCGTCGGGTACCAATTCAGGGTTGTTCCGGGTTTTCCTTCCAACTCGCCGGTGATCGTGGTGCGTATTCCCAAGAGCCTATCGGCACCGCACATGGTTACGAGCGGCTCTAGATTCTTCATTCGCTGCAGCTCAAGCAAACACGCCATGGATGTCGGAGAGCTGCGATCGGCTTTCCTGACGTCAGCCGAGATCCCTGAGCGCATCCGTCGTCTTCGCGTGGAGCGGCTGATGAAAATCGCTGCAGGCGAAACGCCGGCTATCATCACGCACGATGGCCCCAGAATCGTGCTTCACATGGTGCCGTTGGAGAGCATGGGAGGTCCAGCCAACACGAACGCCGCAGCCCTTGTTCGTGACTCCGTCGACGCTCGCCCCATGTTGCAGGATCACAATATCGGCGTGTCACGAATCAACATTGATGGATGTCTAAAAACAACTGAGGTCAGGACTTCATCAGGTGTCAAGACGACAGGATATGTTCAATTTAATAGGTCGGGCGTAGTCGAGGCGGTGGATTCCTATACGATGACTTATGTAGACGAACACATAACTCCCGAGAATGAGCCTTTTCGCAGGCTAGTCAACGCGACCTTGCTCGAAAGAATCCTCAAGACTGCCATCGAGCGTTACCTGCGAGTCTTATCCAATCTCGATGTCCAACCTCCGATTTGTATGCTGGTCAGCTTCCTGGGGGCTGGCGAGTACACCATCTCGACGGATCGGCATGGGTGGGGAGCCCCCCACCGATTTGACCGCGACGAGCTTTTGTTTCCCGAAGTCTTCGTTGAAAGCTATGAAGCTGATTTGGATGCGCTTGTACGTCCAATGTTTGACGCCATCTGGCAGGCTGCAGGCTTAGAAGCATGCGGCCATTATAGCGAAGACGGACGGTGGATCGATGCTCGTTAGTTTCGCAAGTTCACATCGATCACAAGTGTGAATCGAGCCTGCCGGGCTGACCTGAATCGTCCTCCCAGGCAATCTGGATCGACCTCGGGAGCCGGACGGACAGGTTTGGGACGAAAATGTATCTCGCCTCCCCCGACGGGAGTAGACAGTTGATCCGATCCGGGACCTGTTGCCCGCACGGATACTCAGATGCTGGTTTGCCGTCGAGCTGGAGGCTGACAGATCTAGCCTCCCCGGGGCCGCCATTACAAACAATCAAAACATGCGAGTGTTTTGATTTTCGTTCCAGGCGGGCCGTCAGATTCGCTTTGCCGGATTGTAGTTCCGCGGCACGGTCCCTGGCCTCTTCGATCTCCAGCATCCGCCGCTCGACCGCATAGCTTTTGCGCCAGGAGAACAGAGCCAGGGAAAGAGCTACGATCGATACGACGATCGCTGTAAAGTCGAGCCAATTCCCCGCGTTGAAGCCCATCGATCCTCCCATCACCGCGGCGGCACCGGCTCCTCGAACCCCTTCGCCTTCAGGTAGTCGACCAGGGCGGCGTCGACGAGCTTCGACGTATCGGTGCGGCAGAACGCTGCGCCGCGATCTACCCACGCCCGCCATTCAAGGTTTCCTTTGATCGTGAGGGCTACGGGTTTCCGCCCGATCGCTTGCGGTTTCTGAACCGCTTTCCGCTTGGCCACAGGCCTGGTCCTCATCGTTGTCCGCAAATCCCCTCGCGCGCACGACCAGCTTACCCAGCGTCGCCCAAAGGTACAACCAGGGTGACGACCGGGCAATCACTCGGGTGAGAATAAAGTACATACCCTGCGGGGTTGACCTCGGTATGTACCCGCGAGTAGCATTTCCGCATCGAAGCGATGCCTTCGACGTGGAACGAGAGGGGGCGGCCGGAGTAGTGATCCGACCGCCCCGCCCCCAGGAAGATCCCCCACGGTTCTGCACCAGGAGAATCTACACCCATGGTACGCCACGATTCCGCCCCGGGCAACACGCCCGGCGGCCCGGCCCCTTCGCGCTATGAGCCCGCCACCTTCCCCCGCGAGGTCCTCGCCCTCTCCCCGGAGGAGGCCCGGCTGATCCGGGCCCGACGCGGCCTGCACGCCAGGCTGGACGACCTGGTCGTCGAAGATGTCGACCAGCTTGGCCTCCCCGACGAGTTCCGGGCCGAGTACGACCCGGAGCTGGACGGGGTGTTCTGGGCCATGGAGCCCGCCTCCTCGATCGGGGAGGGGGGTGATCCGTGGTCACCACGTCGGGCCGGCCAAGGGGGTTTACAATGTATACCCCCCCCCTCCGCCCTCGACGCCCTGACGGCCCACGCCCGCGAGTATCCGTCGGACCGGATGAAGCTGGACCTGGAGTGGCTGGTCGGCGGCGGCCGGTTCGCCCTCGACGTCCACGTCTTGCCGGAGCCGGAAGCGGCCTGGGCCCGCCTCATCGACGGGAAGATCGGCGGCGGCCCCCTGGACAAGAAGGCGTGGGCGGCGACGGGGATCGGCGGGGGCTTCGTCCTGGCGGCGCGTCTGCGGCGGGGCGAGGCCGACGACCCGTCCGACCTGGGCGCCTACGGGGCGACGGCCCACTACCCCGAGCGGGAGGCGACGGTCCGGGCCTTCCGGGCGAAGCTGCTGGACTGGCTGCTCCCCCAGGTCGGGAGGGCCGACGTCGAGATGAGCAACGAGGGCTCGATGGTCGCCCGGTTCGCGGTCGAGTCGACGGGAGGTCGTCCCGTCCGCGAGGGCCTCCAGGTCGTCGTCCGGCACGACCCGGACCAGTGAATCCGGCCCCGGTCCCGTTTCGGCAACTTTGCCGGGACGGGAACCCGGCCGGATGCAGCGTGAGTGAGTGCGTTCTTTGACAACCCGGCCGTTGGAGACCATTGATGCGGGGCGGGCCCGGTCGTATGCCGCGGCCCGCCCCGCACGCCCACTAGACTTTCGGCTAGTGGGCCGGAAAGTCGGCGGGTAGATACCCGCTATGGCCCGAAAAACCCCTCGAAACGGGTATTTTCCGGGTTGCGGGGCCGATCATCGCGCGGTACAAGGCGTTGGCGTGGTGGGCGTTACGCCGACGCGGCGGATGGACGGCGGTGCTTGAGGGGCTAGTGGGCTAACCATGCCCGTGCAGGTTCAAGTCCTGTCTCCGGCACTAATGCGGGATAAGGGGTCAGGGCGAAAAGCCCTGACCCCTTTCTCATGCGCCAGGTCGGGGTTTGCTGCAGTTTTGCTGCACGGATTGGGGCGGGACGGCGGTGGCGTTGACCCTCCGGGAGGGTGACTCATGGCATCGCTTCAGCAAAAGAAGAGCGGCTGGTACTGCCAGTTCCGCTTCGAGAAGAAACGCTACACGTTCGCGCTCGGCCCGGTCGCTCGAGAAGAGGCGGAGGCCAAGGCCTCCCACGTCGAGTACCTCCTGCTCCGGTTGCGTCAGGGGCTCCTTGAGATCCCCCCCGACGTCGACCTCGTCGAGTTCGTCCGGCACGACGGGACGCCGCCGGCGAAACGCACCGTCCACCGCGCAGGGACGCGGCGATTCGGGACGCTCGGCGAGTTGCGCGACCGTTACCTCGCCACCCACGAGGGGGCCCACGAGAAGAGCTCCCTCGACACGGCGGCCATCCATTTCAAGCACCTGATCGAGACCCTGGGCGACGACTACCGGCTCTCGGGGCTCGCGCAGGCCGACCTGCAGAAGCACATCGACCGCCGCGCCGCGTGCGGGGTTTCGCCGGAGACGGCCAAGAAGGAAATCCACGGCCTGCGGGCCGCCTGGAACTGGGGCCGTGCGGCGGGGATCCTCGACGGCGACTGGCCTGGAAAGGGCCTCGTCTACGGCAAGACCCGGCAGAAGCCGCACTTCCAGACGCGTGACGAGATTCGGAGGCAGATCGCCTGCGGCGGCCTGAGCGACGAACAGATCGAGGAACTCTGGGAATCGCTCTATCTCACGTCCGACGAGCTCGCTTCGTTCCTCGAGCACGTGAAATCCGCGGCCCGCCATCCGTGGATCTACCCGATGGTCTGCTTCGCCGCCCACACGGGGGCGAGGCGGAGCGAACTCTTGCGCGTGCGGATCGCCGACGTCGACTTCACCGGCCGCGCGGCGATCCTCCGGGAAAGGAAGCGGGTTCGGGGCAGGCAGACGACGCGGCGCGTGCCGCTCTCGTCGTTCCTCGCCGACGTCTTGAAGGCGTGGCTCGACGAGCATCCCGGCGGCATCCATCTCTTCTGCCATAGGAGTTACGCAGTAGTAGACAACGGCACAGATTGCGCCCGGTCGATGGTCGCCGTAGGATCGGGGCATGAGCCGAATGAGGCTGCTCGGGCAGAGGCCGAGGTATCAGGGAGGCCCCCCCGAGGGGGCCGGTTTCGTTCGGTCGCCCCTGAAGGGGCAGCCACGTCGGGAAGGCCCCCCTGGGGCCGTTGGCTCTACTCGAACTCGAACTCCCCTTGCCGACGCTCCAGCTCCTCCTGTTCGCGGATGTACTGCCGCACCCGAGCCTCGTCCAGGCCCACGGTGCTCACGCAGTAACCCGCCGACCAGAAGTGCAGGCCCGTCAGCCGACGTTCTCGCAACAACTCCCGATGAATCCTCACGGCGCTCTTACCCTTCAGGAAGCCGACTTACCCTTCAGGAAGCCGATCGTGTGCGCCACGCTGTACTTGGGCGGGATGTTCAGGCACAGGTGCACGTGGTCCGGCATCGCGTGCCCTTCCACCAAACCGATCGACCTCTGACGGCACAGATCCCTCAAGATCACGCCGACCTGCCGGCGAAACTTTCCGTAGAAGATGCGACGCCGGTACTTCGGTATGATCACCACGTGGTACTTGCAGTCCCACCGCACAATGGGACAGGTTCTGCCACTCATGCATAGGCTCCCCCTCCTGCCCGAGAGGGCCTTCCCGGAGGTGGAGCCTATGCCCTTTCCCACGCCTATGCACGCCGGACCGCTCGAAGCTCTTCGGGTCACACGGCCAGAGGCTGTGGCTTCATAGCCGGCTACCGGCCGGTCTCGCAGCTGACGATCGGCGACGGCGGGGTCGTCGTCCATATGGAGGGGTTCGGCCCGATCCGCGTGTTCAAGGCGGTCTCCCGAGACGGGGACGTTGAATACTGGGCGACCAACGACCTCGCGATGGACGAGCTCGGCCGGCAGGACCTGGCCGAGCGGTGCTGGGCGGTGGAGGAGTACCACCGGGCCTTGAAGCAGTGCTGCAACGTCGAGCGATGCCAGGCGCGGTCGGCCCGCGCCCAGCGGAACCACATCGGCATGGCGATCCGGGCGTTCGCCCGGCTGTCGTGGAACTTCTACGCCACCGGGGTCAGCTGGTACGAGGCCAAGACGGCCGTCGTCCGCGAGGCCGTCCGGGCCTACCGGGGACGGCCCCTCGACCGGATGCCGCCTACTGCGTAAGTCCTATTGGCATACTGTCGCAACCGAGTCGACGGCTTCTTCGGCAGATCCTGATGCCGCACAAACGCCGTCGATCGAGGTGCTCCGCCCTGGATCGGTTGGAAGGCCGGACGCGGAGGAACGCCTCGATCGACGGCGCGGCCTGCTGAATCTCCCACCCACTTTCGAGACGCTCACCCATCGCGACGCCGGAAGTGGAGGCCGCACTAGGCAGAGCGACGCGGCGCCAGTAAATTCGAGCGTCGGGATTCCTCGCGCGGCGCCGCGGCACCGCCCCGGAGATCAACCAGAGGACGGCGCGGTGCGAGGGAGCCGCCGCGGCCGTCCGTCGCCTGTTGAGAGACGCTATCTGCCATGATGATCAAAGCGAACGACGTCCGCCGCGGCATGGTGATCACGATGGAGGGCGTGAACTACGTCGTGGTCGACTTCGCCCATCACACCCCGGGCAACCTCCGGGCGATGGTCCAGACCAAGCTCCGGAATATGAACAACGGGACGCTGATCGACAAGCGCCTCCGCTCCGTCGACCAGGTCGAGGTCCCGTACGTCGAGACCAAGGCGTACGAATACCTGTACTCGGCCGGCGACGAGCACGTCTTCATGGACACGGAGACCTACGACCAACTCCACTTCTCGCCCGAGATCATCGGGACGTCGATGGACTTCCTGCTGCCGAACGCGAGGGTGATGGTCAAGTACATCAACGACAAGCCGGTCTCGATCGAGATCCCGGACGCCGTCGAACTGACCGTGACCGACACGCCGCCGGCCCTCCAGGGAGCCACGGCGACGAACCAGTATAAGGAGGCGACGCTGGAGACCGGGCTGAAGGTCCAGGTGCCGCCGTTCATCAAGCCTGGCGAGAAGATCCGGATCGACACCCGCACGGCCGAGTACCTGGAACGGGTGAAGTGAAGTGACGTGACGTGAGCCGCGAGGCCACGACTCGATGCGGCCGGGGGCGGGCGGAGCCGAGCCCGGCCGGCCCCCCTCGCCGCCGACGGAGCCCGCGGACCGTGGATGAGACGACCCGCCTCCTCGCCGACCTCGTCGCCATCCCCAGCGTCAACCCGATGGGGAGGGACGTGAGCGGCCCGGAGTATTACGAAGGCCGCATCGGCGCCTTCCTGGAGGGATGGTTCCTGGAGGCCGGAATCCCGGTCGTCCGCCAGCAGGCCGCCCCCGAGCGGTCGAACCTCCTGGCCCGCTATGACGCGCCAGCCCCCTCCGCCCGCACCCTCCTGTTCGACGTCCACCAGGACACCGTCCCGATCGACGGCATGACCATCCCGCCATTCGAGCCCCGCGTCGACGGCGGCCGGATGTACGGGCGCGGGTCGTGCGACGTGAAGGCCGGGATGGCCGCCATGCTCATGGCCTTCCGCCGCCTCTGGTTGGAGCGGCCGGCGCGTTCGGCGTCGGTCGTCCTCGCCTGCACCGTGGACGAGGAGTACACCCACATCGGGTCGAGCCTCCTGGCCGAGACCCAGGAGGGGATCGACCTGGCGGTCGTGGCCGAGCCGACGAAGCTGGACCTCGTCCCCTGGCACAAGGGGTCGGTGCGCTGGAAGGTGCAGGCGCGGGGCGTGGCCTGCCACAGCTCGACGCCCCACCTCGGGTCGAACGCCATCTACCGCATGGCGGAGGTCGTCTCCGCGCTGGCCGAGCATGCGGGCGACCTGGCCGGCTCCGCTCCGCACCCGAAGCTCGGCGCACCGACGATGTCGGTGGGCCGGATCTTCGGCGGGCAGAGCGTCAACATCGTGCCGGACTTCTGCGAGATCGAGATCGACCGCCGCCTGGTCCCCGGCGAGGGCCCGGACGCGGCCGTCGACCGGGTCCGCCGGTTCGTGGCCTCGCGGTGTGGCCTGGACGGCGTGACGTTCGTCGAGCCGTGGGGCCGCATGCCGGCCCTGGAGACGCCGATCGGCCCCTGGCTGGAGCCGTTCGCCGCGGCCGTCGCCGAGGCCACCGGCCGGAGCCCGGAGCTGGTCGGCGTCCCCTACGGGACCGACGCCGGCCCGCTGGGCGAGGTCGGCATCCCGGCCGTCGTCTTCGGGCCCGGGGACATCGCCCAGGCGCACACCAAGGACGAATGGGTCGATCTGGAGCAGGTCGCCCTGGCGGCCGAGGCGTACTATCGGATCGCGCTGGCCCTGGGCTGACCGCGCAAGCACGAAGCCGCCCCGGCGGCCCCCTTCGGGAGAGGGGGGCGGGGCGGCTTCCATCGGGAGCACTCGGGCGAGATTTGAGGCCGGGGCCCGTCCTGGCCGTCCCCCGATCCAGGCCCGACCGGATCAGAAGACGTCGAGCACGAAGTGGTTGCCCTGGTAGAACTTCTTCTTGTTCCAGTCGTGCCAGCCGTGGGGGTGACGGAACTTGTCGAGCACCCGATAGCCGCCGTAGAAGTTGCGGTAGTACGGCCCCTGGATCTGGGGCACGATCCGCTGCTCGCGGGGGTACTTGTACCAGCCGTCGTAGAGGCCGTTGTACTCGAACCCGTTGCCCGGGACCTGCGGGGGCACGTACGGCCAGTGCAGGTAGTCGTTCCAGTCCTGGGCCTTCGCCGAGCCGCCCAGCGAAAAAGCCAGGGCCAGAGCGAACGCCTTGATCCATGAGCCTCGCGACACGATCCACCTCCGTGTAGGGTTCCAAACCCGATCCAGGGGTAACTTGCCACACGATCCCCCGTCGAGCGGCGGCCCGTCGCGCGGATTTCCAACGCCGAGGAATGGTTATGCCTCCTGCGAAGAGTCGCCCGCACGCGACCGCGACGACGGTCGTCTCGATCCGCCGGTTCGTCGCGGTCGCGACGGCGGCGAGCCTCCTCGGCGCCGGCGTCGCGGCCGGCGACGAGCCCGAGCGGCCGAACCTCGAACGCTGGGTGAGGACCCTGGCCTCGCCCGAGTTGGAAGGGCGCGGCGGGGAAGGGGGCCGCAAGGCCGCGGGGCTCATCGCCGACGAGTTCCGACGCCTCGGCCTGGAGCCCCTGTTCGCCGGCCGGTACGTCCAGGAGATCCCCCCCGCGCCGCCCGTTGAAACGACGGGGCGGAACGTGGGGGCCGTGATCCGCGGGAGCGACCCGGACCTCGCCGGACGATACGTCATCCTCTCCGCGCATTACGACCACTTGGGCGTCCGCCGCGGCGTCCTCTACCCCGGGGCCGACGACAACGCCTCGGGCGTGGCCATGATGCTCGAATCCGCCCGCTGCCTCGCGGCCCGCGCGGAGAAGCCGAGGCGCTCGGTCGTCTTCCTGGCGTTCGACCAGGAGGAGGCGGGCCTGTACGGCTCGCGCTACTTTGCGGCGCACCCGCCGTTTGCCCTGGAGTCCATCGACCTCTTCATCACCGCCGACATGATCGGACGGTCGCTGGGCGGGGTCTGCGACGACTTCTTCTTCGTCATGGGGACCGAGCACGTCCCGGCGCTCCGCCCGTGGCTCCATGAGGCCGTCGCGGGCCGGCCCGTGCGCATGGGCGTCCTGGGGGCCGACCTGCTCGTCCTGAACCGCAGCGACTACGGCCCGTTCCGCACCCGCAAGGTCCCCTTCCTCTTCTTCAGCACGGGGGAGAACCCGCGCTATCATTCGCCCGCCGACACGCCCGACACCCTCGACTATCCCAAGCTGACGGAGATCAGCCGGGTCATCCACCGGGTCGCCGCCCGAGCGGCCGACGCCGGTATGCTCCCGACCTGGAGCGACCAGCCGGACAACCCCCTGGAGGAAGCCCTCACGATCCGAGACGTCCTCCGCACCCTCCAGTCCCACGGCGAGGCCCTGAAGCTCAACGCCATGCAGGGCTTCGTGATCTCGAACGCCCTGAAGACCCTGGACGGCGTGGCCGCGCGGGGGGCGATCACGCCGGCCGAGCGGGCGAGCTTGATCCGGGCCGCGCAGCTCGTCCTGATGACGGCCTTCTAGGCTATTCCTCCACCTCCAGCCGCAATCCCCCGGCGCGGGGGAGCAGCGGGGCGACCGGCCGGCCGTCCGGGGCGGGCGGGACCATCAGGTTCCGGGGCCGCAGGCCGGGCGGGTTGAACTCGTCGGGCACGATGGGGACGACCCCCGGCGGGGGGGCGAAGGGGATGTTGGGGATCGGGTCCGGGCCCCCGGCTTCGAAGTCGGAGAACGGATCGACGGGCTCCCCTCCGTCGACGCGATCGCCGCGGCCGGGGCGAATCCGCTGGGCGGCGAGGTCGGAGGACTTCTGCCGGAGGTGATCGACCCAGGCCGCATCGGGGAGCGGCTCACCCGAGAGCTTGTAACCTCCGGCCGTCTCTTCGACGGAGAGCGAGGGCCTGCGCGTCTCGCGCGCCAGGTAGTCGATGATCCCGCGCGCCTTCTCGACCTGGCCGTCCCCCAGGAAGATCTGGGCGCGAAGGCCCAGCCATCGCAGGAGGGCCTCGGGGTCGTCCGTCCCGGCCTCGACGGCGTCGAGCCATCGCGACGCGGAGGCGTAGTCCTGATTGAGATAGGAGAAGAAGAGACGGAATTCGTCGAGTCCGTCGGGGCCCTCGCCGGCCCGTTCCTTGAGCAACGGCGACGCGAAGCGGGCCAGCCGGGACAGTGTGTACCGCCGCTGATGCAGCCCGCCCAGCTCGGCGAGGATCGGCAGGACCGTCGGGCGGGCCGACGCCACTTCCTCCCCGGGGATCCACTCCAGGAGATGGGACAGGGCGCAATCGGCGAGCCGGTCCAGCCAGCGCCTTCGGGTCGCCTCGTCGGGGGCGACGAGCGACAATTCCTCGGTGTTCAGGTCGATGAGCGCGAGGAGCCCCGCCCCCGTGCCGTCGTCGACGCGGAAGGCCGCCGTCCGGCCGTCCGGCGCGAGGGCGGGGGCGTCGATGCGCAGGCCCGGGTCGAGGGGGTGGAATCGCTTGAACGTGTTCTGCGTCAGCAGGTTCCCCCATCGCAAGATCTGCTCGCGGCCGTTCGTCTCCACCAGGCAGACGCCTTCCTCCTGGCCCGCGTCCATCGACAGCTCGATGCGCAGCGACGGGGGCTTGCCCGGGTCGGCCATCCCGACCTGGCCCTGGAGCCGGCGGTTGGCGTTCGCCGGCGGCGTGGACTCCAGGTTCGACGGCCGGCCCGCGGGCCCGCCGTCGAGGCCGATGCGCACGAGGTCGAGCTGGGTGCTGCGGAAGGGCCCGCGCATGGGGTTCGCGATCGCCAGGAGGGACCGGCCGTCCGGGGCCCAGGCGAGGAAGTCGGGCGTCAACGCGTTCTCGATGCCCAGCGGGCCATCGAGGCGAGCCGCCGGGGGCGAGACGTGGAGCGACACGACGGGAGGGCCGGCCGGGCCCGGTCGCACCTTCAGGAAGGCGAGGCGGCGGCCGTCGGGCGACCACGCCGGGGCGACGGCGTCTTCGAGCGTCATCACGGCCCCGGAATCGTCCAGGAGCACGAGCCACAGCCCGCTCTCCCGCCCCGGCCGAGGGACGACCACGCGACGCCCATCCGGGCCGAGCGCGGGCCGTGAAGCGGCGAGGGATTTCCTGCCCTCGGCATCCAGCGCCAGGCCGGGATCGATCACCACCGAACGTTCCCGGTCGAGGCCCGAGCGGATCACGACCTCGAACCTCCCGCGCTGGACGCCGTCGCGGGCCGGGTCCGAGGAGACGAATCGCGCGTAGGCCATCGAGCGACCGTCCGCCGACCAGCAGGGGGAGGACAGGGGGTGGGGCGAATCCAGGATCAGGGCCGATTCCAGCGACGGGAACCGCGTCGCCCAGATGCGATGGCTATTCCGGCCCGACGCGGGGGGCGGCTCGTCGCCGAGCGGGGATCGGAGCCAGCCGCGGGGCAGGGCGGGGGAGTCGGGCAACTCGACGGCCGTCCAGGCGATCCAGAGGCCGTCGCGCGACCAGTCGACCGGGCCGGTCGGGCAGGCCGTCGCCAGGGCCGCCGTCAGCAAACTCGCAACGCCGAGGAGGCTCGACGCCATGATCGTGGCTCTCCACCGGGGCGGGGGCGGGTCCGGATTCCGCGGCGGGGAGGCCGCCGCAGCTCAAGTATAGGGCCGCGGAGGCCGACTTCCTAGCTGAAAGGCCGCGCCTCGCCGCGCGCCGGGCCGATCGGATTTGACCGCGGTGGCGCAGGTTGTATCTTCCATGAGAAGGGGTTAGGCCCGCGCGCCCCCACCCCCCCGCCGCGGCCGGACCTTGAAGCCGCCCCTCGGCCGGCGATATGATGCGGGGTCGCCCGCGGCGGATCCCCGCGATGCGTCGGATACCGGACGGCTCGCGAGTCGAGCCCCTTGAGTCTCGCCCTCTTGATCTCGGGAGCTTCCATGCGTTTCGTCCTCATCGACCGGATCCTGGACGTCCAGCCCGGCCGCTCGCTGCACGCCGTCAAGAACCTGTCGCTGGCCGAGGAGTACCTCGCCGACCACTTCCCGGGCTTCCCGGTCATGCCGGGGGTGCTCATGCTGGAGGCGCTCACCCAGGCCGGCGCGTGGCTGATCCGCGAGACCGAGGACTTCGCCCACAGCATCATCGTGCTGAAGCAGGCGAAGACGATCAAGTACGGCAGCTTCGTCGAGCCCGGCCGGCAGCTCGAGCTCAAGGTGGAGATGATCTCCAACGAGGGGCCGCTGGCGACCTTCAAGGGCGTCGGCGTGATCGACGGCCAGGAGATGGTCAAGGGGCGCATCGTCCTGACCCGATACAACCTCCGCGACAAGAACCCGGCCCTGCACGCGACCGACGCCATGATCGTCGCCGGCCTGCGCGACCTCTACGCCACCCTCCGCAAGGGGTCGGTGGGGGCCAAGGCGATCTCCCGGACTCCCGAGCCCGCGGGCGTCAAGCTGATCTGAGCCCCCCGGGTCGGTCGCGCGATCGACGCATCCGGCGCAAACCACCCAGGCCGATCCGGAGCGGGCCGGAAAGTCTCCGTATCCCGCCGGATCGGGTCGTATCATTGCCTGAGCGTGATGGTGTTGCAAGGAATCCCGATTTGCTGGACAATGCCAGGTGAGCCCCCGGGACCAGGCCGAAGGAACCGGGAGCTTCCCTCCAAGCGAATCGGGCCTCCACCTTGCGACCCGCCCCACTTGAAGTTCGCCGCTCGATCTCGCCGACGATTAAGTGAGCCGACTTGATCGGAGGCACGTCCGCGTCCCGATTCGCCGGGGATCGAGTGCGAGCCCGTGTACCCCTTATATCCTGAGGATGACATGCCCGCATACGACGAGATCTTCGAGAAGGTCCAGTCCACCCTGGTCGACGCCCTGGGCGTGGACGAGGACGACGTCAACCGCGAGTCGACCCTCCAGGGCGACCTCGGCGCCGAGTCGATCGACTTCCTGGACATCGTCTTCCGGCTCGAGCGGAACTTCGGGATCAAGATCCCCCGCGGCGAGCTGTTCCCGGAGAACCTGGTCGCCGACCCGGAGTGGATCGCCGACGGCAAGCTGACGTCGAAGGGCGTGTCGGAGCTGAAGGCCCGGCTGCCGTTCGCCGACCTGTCCAAGTTCGAGGCGGATCCGGACGTCGAGAAGATGGGCGACCTTTACACGGTCGACATGCTGGTCCAGTACGTCCAGAGCAAGCTGGCGGCCTGAGGCGGGCCATCCGCCTCGACGGGGCCGAACGGAACGGCCCGCGGACCGGCGGCGGGAGGGGGAAGGTCCCTCGCGTCGTCCGCCGCGGGCGGGCGTCCGGCCCGCATCCTCCCCTTCCCCCACGGCCCCGGCGGCGCGCTCGACCATGCGATGGATCTGGATCGACAAGTTCACGGAGTTCCGGAGCGGTCAGTTCGCGCGAGCGATCAAGAACCTGACCCTCGCCGAGGAGCACCTGCACGACCACTTCCCGGGCTACCCCGTCATGCCCGCGTCCCTCATCATCGAGGGGCTGGCCCAGACGGGGGGGATCCTGGTGGGGGAGGCGGGCGAGTTCGCGCAGAAGGTGGTCCTGGCCAAGATCCCGCGGGCCGAGTTCTTCGGCGTGGCCTGCGCCGGCGACCAGCTCACCTATGAGGTGACGCTGACCGACCTGCGGGCCGAAGGGGCGGTCGTCGACGCCAAGGCGTTCCTGGACGGGGAGCTGCTCTGCGACTCCGAGATCGTCTTCGCGCACCTGGACAACACGCGGGCCAACCAGATCTTCGGCCCCAAGAACTTCGTCTTCACGCAGCAGTTGCTCGGCGTCCTGGACCTGGCCAAGGCCCAGCAGCGGGCCAAGGAGCTGGACGCGGGCGCGGGGGCGGACGGCGAGGCCAACGGCCCGCCGGCGGCCTCGCCCGCGGAGTGACCCGGGGTCGGTCGCCAAGGCGGCGATTTTCGGGTAGACTGTCCGCATTCGGGGGTTGGTGACGTTGCGCGGGAGCCTCGCGGCCGGCCTCGGGCCGGGCGACGCCCCGCGGAGGATCGACTGGGCCCTCTACGGGAATTCGACGGGTCATTCATGCTTGGTTCCGAACGCCGCGTCGTCATCACCGGGATGGGTTTCGTCACGCCCCTGGGTGACTCCCCCGATCGCATCTGGGAGCGGATCGCTTCCGGCCAAGGGGCGCTCCGGCGCGTCGAGGCGTTCCCGGTCGCCGGCCTGCCCAACGACATCGTCGCCGAGATCCGCGACTTCGACTTCCTGAAGGGCTACGCCCTGCCCAAGTTCCGCAAGGCGCTGGGCAAGAGCCGGAAGTACATGGCCCGCGACATCCAGCTCGCCGTCGCCGCCGCCCAGCGTGCCATGAGCGACGCCGGCCTGGTCGACGGCGGGGTCGACCCCACGCGGATCGGCATCGACCTGGGGGCGGGGCTGATCTCGACCGACCTGGACGAGCTGGCCCCGGCGATCTCGATGGCCTCGTCGAACACGGGGCAGTTCGAGTTCCCGGTGTGGGGGCGGGAGGGGATCGGCGTCATCGAGCCGATCTGGCTGCTGAAGTACCTGCCCAACATGCTGGCCTGCCACATCTCCATCCTGATGGACTGCCAGGGCCCCAGCAACTCGATCACCGAGGCCGACGCCTCCTCCAACCTGGCCGTCGCCGAGGCCGCCCGGATCATCGCCCGGGGCAAGGCCGACGTGATGGTGACCGGCGGGGCGGACTCGAAGATCCACCCGCTCAGCATGACCCGGATGGCCCTGTACGACACGATGTCGCGCTGGGACGGCGAGCCCTCTCAGGGCCTCCGGCCGTTCGACGCCCGCCGCGACGGCACCCTGCCGGGCGAGGGCGCCGGCATCCTGATCCTGGAGGAGCTGGGGCACGCCCTGGCCCGCGGGGCCCGGATCCACGGCGAGGTCCTCGGCGCCGGGTCCGGCTGCGACGCCGTCCCGACCGGTGGCCAGGATCCGGAAGGCGTCGGGACCGAGATCGCCGTCCGGGCCGCCCTTCGCGAGGCGGGGATCAAGGCCGAGGACGTCGGCCACGTCAACGCCCACGCCGCCGGCTTCCGGCTGGGCGACCTGGCCGAGGCCCGCGCCTTCGCCCGCGTCTTCGGCCCGAAGGCCGTCCCCGTCACCGGGCTGAAGGGGTATCTGGGGAACATCGCCTCCGGGGCCGGCGCGGTCGAGCTGATCGCCAGCCTCGTGGGCGTGAACCGGGGCCTGATCCCGCCGACCCTGAACTGCGACGACCTCGACCCGGCGTGCGAGATCGACGTCGTGACGGGCCCGCCGCGGCCGTCGGGGTCGCCGGTCTTCGTCAACAGCAACGTCACCATCAACGGCCAGGCCGCCGCGGTCGTCGTCCGGGGCGGGCCGGTCTCCGCCGAAGGCTGAACGCGGGCGTCCGGCCCGAATCCGATCGATCGATCCGTCTCGGTTCTCCAAGAGGTCGGGCCCAGGCCCGGGTCGTCGTCACAGGAATGGGAATGGTCACCCCGGTGGGCCGGGACGTCGAGTCGACCTGGTCGGCCCTGCTGGCCGGCAAGAGCGGCGTCGGCCCGATCTCGCTGTTCGACGCCCACACGTTCCCCACGCGGATCGCCGCCGAGGTCAAGGGCTTCGACCTGGCCGACTACCTCGACGACGCCGAGCGCTGGAAGGAGCACTCGCGGAACACGCGGTTCGCCCTGGCCGCCGGCAAGATGGCCATGGACGACTCCGGCCTGGCCGACTACGAGGCCCTGGATCGGTCGCGGTTCGGCGTCTACCTCGGTGCCGGCGAGGGCCAGCAGGACTTCGTCCGGTTCGTGAAGCTGGTGTACAAGACGGGCAAGGGGGGCAAGGTCGCCACCGAGGAGTTCACCAGGAACGGCGTCCACGACCTGCACGTCATCCACGAGTCCGAGCAGGAGCCGGGCACCCCGGCCGCCCACCTCGCCGCCCGCTTCGGCGCCCGGGGGGCGAACTCGAACTGCCTCACCGCCTGCGCCGCCAGCTCGCAGGCGATCGGCGAGGCATACGAGATGATCCGCCACGACTGCGCGGACGTCATGCTGTCCGGCGGCACCCACAGCATGATCCACCCGTTCGGCGTGACCGGGTTCATCCTGCTGACGGCCCTCTCCACCCGCAACGACGAGCCGACGAAGGCCAGCCGCCCGTTCGACAAGGACCGCGACGGCTTCATCATCGGCGAGGGTGCCGGGATGCTCGTGCTGGAGGAGCTGGAGCACGCCAGGGCCCGAGGCGCGAAGATCTACGGGGAGATCGTCGGCTACGGCTCCACGGCCGACGCCTTCCGGATCACCGACAGCCACGAGGAAGGCCGCGGCGCCATCGCCTGCCTGCGCGAGGCCCTCGCCGGCGCGGGCGTGGCCCCCGAGCAGATCGATTACATCAACGCCCACGGCACCAGCACGTCGGTCAACGACTCGATCGAGACGCTGGCCATCAAGAAGACCTTCGGCGAGACGGCCTACAAGGTCCCGATCTCCAGCACCAAGAGCATGATGGGGCACCTGATCGCCGCCGCGGGGAGCGTCGAGGCTATCGTCTGCCTGCTGACGATCCGCGACGGCCTCCTCCCCCCGACGATCAACCTGGACGACCCGGATCCGGAGTGCGATCTCGACTACATCCCGCACGAGGCGAGGAAGAAGCGGGTCGACGTGGCGCTCTCCAACAGCTTCGGCTTCGGCGGGCAGAACATCACCTTGATCCTGAAACGCTACACCGACTGACCGAAGCACGCCGCCGATCGACCGGCCGCCCGCCGGCCCCGTCCCGGGGTCCGCGGCCGTGGATGATCGGCGCGGGCGAACCCCAACGAGGGCGCATCCGTGGCCGGCCTCTCCTCGCTGCTCCTCATCCTGGCGATCCTCGCGCTCACGCCCGCCGTCGTCATGGGCGGCTTCCTCCTGTACTGCATCTGGGCCTACTGCCCGGTGATCCGGCGGATCTTCGAGGAGCGCCCCATGTTCCTCCCGCTGAAGCTCACCCCCGAGGACGTCGGCGAGCCGAGCGAGTTCCGCACGCCCGAGGGGCTGACCCTGCGCGGGAGCTACTTCAAGGCCCGCACGGATTCCCGCGTCGGCGTTCTGGTCTTCTGCCACGAGTTCCTCAGCGACCGCTGGAGCTACGCCCCCTACCTGGACCACCTCCGCGATCGCGGCTTCGACGTCTTCAGCTTCGACTTCCGCAGCCACGGCGCGAGCGACGTCGATCCGAGCTACGACCCGCTCCAGTATGCGTCGGACCACGAGGTCGACGACCTCAAGGCGGCCCTGGCCCACCTGCGGAAGCGGCCCGACCGGGACCTGGCCGGCTACGGGCTGTTCGGCGTCAGCCGGGGCGGGGGGACGGCGATCCTGGTGGCCGCCGACGAGCCCGACGTCTGGGGCGTCGTGACCGACGGCGCCTTCCCGACGCGCGGCACCATGACCGCCTACATCGTCCGCTGGGCGGAGATCTTCGTCCGGGCCAAGTGGTTCCTCCGGCTCGTCCCGCGGTTCATCTTCTCGACGCTGGGCGACGTGGCCCGGGCGGGGACCGAGCGGAACCGCAACTGCTCCTATCCGAGCGTCGAGCGGGCCGTCGCCTCGCTCGCCCCCCGCGCCTGGCTCCAGATCCACGGCGGGCGCGACGTCTACATCGGGCCGGACATCGCCCGCGAGTTCTTCGCCCTGGCGAGCGAGCCCAAGGAGCTGTGGATCGTGCCGGACGCCAAGCACAACCGCTCGCGGGAGACCGAGCCCGAGGCCTACGCCCGTCGGCTCGGGGAGTTCGTCGACCGCAACGCGCCCCGTCGGCCGCTGGTCGAGGTCGAGGAAGAGGCCGTCTCCTCGGCCTTCGGCCGCTTCGAGGACTCGGCCCGGCCCGTCGAGGCCGGCCTGATCGCGAACGTCGCCTCGCCCGTCACCGGCTGACCCTCCAACCCCGGGACGCCCATGCTCACGTTCCTCAAGCGGCTGGTCGGCCGCCCGATCGCGAACCGCGCCCGCCGGCTGGCCGCCGAGTTCCAGCGGCAGGCGCGGGAGGCGCGCAGCGTCCAGCGCGACCTGCTGCTTTCGCGCATCGCCCGCAACGCCGACTCCGCCTTCGGCCGCGACCACCACTTCGGCGAGATCCGGTCGCCCGAGGACTTCCGCCGCCGGGTCCCCATCGGCGACTACGGCCGCCACGAGCCTTACATCGACCGCGTCCGCAACGGCGACGTCTCGGCCCTGTTCGGCCCCGGGACGGAAGTGCTGATGTTCGCGATGACCTCCGGGACCACCAACCGCCCCAAGACCATCCCCGTCACTCGCGAGGCCCTGAACGACTACCGCGAGGGCTGGCTCGTCTGGGGGATCACCGCGTTCGACGCCCACCCCGACATCATCGAGAACGGCCTCCGCCCCATCCTCCAGATCGCCAGCGACTGGCGCGAGAGCTACACGCCCGCCGGCATCCCCTGCGGGGCGATCACCGGCCTGACGGCTTCGATGCAGTCGCGGATGATCCGGACGACCTACTGCATGCCGCCGTCGGGGTCGCGGATCAAGGACGTGGAGTCGAAGTACTACCTCGCGCTCCGTTCCTCGGCCCACAAGAACCTGGGGACGATCATCGCGGCCAACCCCAGCACGATCCTGAACATGGTCCGACTGGGGGATCGCGAGCGCGAGACCCTGATCCGCGACCTGTACGACGGCACGCTCGCCTCCAAGTGGGCCATCCCGGCCGACGTACGGAAGGAGTTGAGGTTCCGCATGAGCATCCGTCGCAAGGACGCGGCGCGGCGGCTGGAGAAACTCGTCGCCGAGCACGGCCGGCTGCTGCCGAAGGACTACTGGCCCAACCTGGAGTTCCTGTCCAACTGGATGGGCGGCACGATGCGGGCGTACCTGCGCGGGTATCCCGAGTTCTTCGGCGAGAAGCCGGTGCGCGACGTGGGCCTGATCGCGTCCGAAGGCCGCATGACGATCCCGATCGAGGACGGCACCCCGGCCGGCGTCCTCGACGTCCGCCACCACTATTTCGAGTTCATCCCCGAGGAGGAGGCCGAGAAGGCGGACCCCCAGGTCGTCGAGGCGGCCGACCTGATCGAGGGGAGGAACTACTTCATCCTCCTGACGACCGCCGGGGGGCTCTATCGCTACAACATCTTCGACCTGGTGCGCTGCGTGGGCTTCCACGGCGAGGCCCCGGTCGTCGAGTTCCTGAACAAGGGGGCCCACTTCTCCAGCCTGACGGGGGAGAAGCTGTCGGAGCATCAGGTCATCACGGCCGTGGAGGCCGCCCAGCGGGACGCCGGGGTCCGGCTGAGGTCGTACCTGCTCCTCCCCGTCTGGGGCGACCCGCCGTCTTACGGCCTGCTCGTCGAGACGTCCGATCTTCCCGACGACGCGACGGCGGAGCGGCTCGACGCGGCCGTGGAGGAGCGGCTCCGGGCGCTCAACGTGGAGTACGCCGCCAAGCGCGACACCCTCCGCCTCGGCCCCGTCCGCACGATCCGCATCCGCGACGGCGCGTGGGCGGAATTCCAGAAGCAGCGACTCGCCCGGAGCGGCGGGACCGTCGAACAATACAAGCAACCGCACCTGATCCCCGACGTCGAGGCCGTCCGGTCCTTCCCGACGCTCGCGGCGATCGACTCCGGGTCGCGGTGAGATGGGCTGGGTAAGATAGGGCGGGGCGGAGCCTCGGCATGGACTCGCGCGCGGCGGTCGGCCTGGACGCGCGAATCCGATTGTGGTATGCGTGCGAACGCTTGTCGAATCGAGGCCAGGGCTCCAGGCCGCCGCCCCGACCTTCCGTCGGGCGGAATCCCCATCGAGGGGGAGTGTCGCTCATGAATCCGGCGAACCACGCCGCAAGGAAGCTCCGGGTCGTCCGGCGCATCGGACTGAACTCCATCGTCGCGGCCGGGCTGGCCTGCGGGACGGGATGCGCCACGGGCGGGCAAGTCTGGCACGCCGGCGCGAGCGCGATGTCGGGACTTCTCTGGTCGCGCGCCACGGCCGAGCCCGGCGGGTACGACGCCTACGCCCAGCAGATGGCCAACTCCAAGGCCGTCATCGCCGCGCGCGGGGGCGACCCGAACCAGGCCGCCCCCGCGGCCGAGCCGGCCCCCAAGCCCGCGTCCGGCGATGGCGAACGCAAGCCGTCCGCCGCGCCCGAGCCGCTGCCGGAGGCCGGTCGTCAGAGGCCCGACCCCAGCCTGCGCGTCACCCTCGGCCGGCCGGAGAGCGTCCCGGTCCTGAAGGCCGACGACGGCAAGCCCGGCCCGCTGATGGCCGCGGCCGCGCCCCGCCCCGAGCCGGCCCTCGGCCCCGAGGTCGCCGGCCCGGAGCCCGAAGCCCCTCGCGAGCCCCAGGCCCCCGCGGCCGAGCCGATCGCCGCGGCCCCGGCGCAGGCCGAACCGGCCGTCGACGCCCCCGAAGTCGCCGCGAACGGGCCGGAGAAGTCGCCCGAGGCCGCGCTCAAGGCGTTGCTCGACGACGCCCGCGACCGGCTCGAAGCGATGCAGACCTATCAGGTCGCCATCACCCGGACCGAGCGCGTCAACGGCAGCGTCCTGCCGGAGGAGAAGGCCCTGCTGAGCATCCGGCGCAACCCCAAGGCTGTGCGCCTGGAGTGGCCCGACGGCCCGAACCAGGGGCGCGAGGTCATCTATTCCGCGGCGATCAACGACCGGATGATGCACGTCAACGTGGCCAATTCGGCCATCCCGATCCCCCGCATGACGATCCCGGTCGACAGCGTGCTCGCCCTCCGCAACAGCCGACACGCCATCACCGAGGCCGGCTTCGACACGATCTTCAACAACCTGTCGAAGCAGGTCGACGCGCAGGGACGCCCGACGGGGGCCGAGGGCCGGCTCACCTACAAGGGGCTCCAGGCCGTCGAGGGGGTCGATCGCCCCTGCCACCTGATCCAGCGCATCACGCCGACGAAGGAGATCTGGCGGGTCTTCCTCGACCCCGACAGCCTGATGCCGGTCGTCGTGACCGCCCACCAGGCGGACGGGGGGCTCCTGGAGTCCTATCGCTACGAACGCCTGAAGGCCAACCCGACCGACCTGGCCGCCGTCGAGGCGTTCGACCCCGACAAGCGCTGGGGCGAGTCCAAGGGCCTCTTCTCGCGACTCGCCCGCGCGGCCGGCGGGGCGGCCGACGCGCCCGCCCCTACGACCACCCGTTGACTGCCAAATCGGCCGGCAGGAGGCCGCGAAACGTCGCGGCCGAGGCCGCCGATCGCGGAATTCGCGAAATCCTAAGAATCGGGATTGCAACAAGTTGACGCGGCCGAGTCTGATGGGGGGGCGACGGTTCGAACGATTGGCCTGGGGCTTGCTTAGGATCCAGGCCGTCGACGACTTCGACGCGGATCTTGTGGGTCGGGACTATGGCGTCACCAACGATTCCGGATTATTCGATCCTCATCACGGACGATGACGCGGGGGTGCGCGAAACCCTCCGGGACATCTTCGTGCCCCACGGCTATCGGACCTTCCTCGCCGAGAGCGGCGAGGAGGCCATCGACATCGTCCGCGTCCACCCCGTCCACGTCGCCGTCCTCGACATGCACCTGCCCCGGCTCTCCGGGCTGGAGACGCTGGCCCTCGTCCGCCAGATGCGCTCGGCCCTGCCGGCCATCATGATCTCGGGCGACTGGAACGAGAACCTGATGCGTCGCGCCCTCTCCGAGCACGCCTACTGCGTCCTGGAGAAGCCCGTCAGCCGTCACATGGTCGTCCATGTGGTCCACAAGGCGCTCCAGAAGTTCTACAACAACTGAACACGGCGGGACGCCTCGGCCCGGTCCCTGGAACCGGTCTCCGTAGGCTGGGTCGCGACCCAGCCCGAACGAGGCGTCGCGTATCCCGGGCTGGGTCGCGACCCAGCCTACGAAGACGAATCTGAGCCCGGCCGCTCCGACCGGGGCCTCAGATCGTGTCGGCCTCGCCGAGGCCGGGGTCCGGGCTCGTCCACTTCTTGACGATCACGCGGGTCCCCTGGACGTCGACGACCTCGACGAGGCTGTCGGGCTCGATGTAGAAGTTGTCGGCGGTGACGTCGATCAACAGGTTGCCGAAGCGGGCCTTGCCGGTCGGCCGCAGGGGGGACGTGGTCCGGCCGGTCTCGCCGATCAGGAAGGTCAGAGAGTCATAGCCTTCCATGGACGGCTTGGCCGTCGGGTCGACGGCCTCGGCCCCGCCCCAGGGCTCGGGCTCCAGGATGAGCTTGTTGAAGACGGGGATGCCCGGGAGATACCGGGCCAGGATCACCGCGCCGGCGGTCACTCCGAGCAGGGCGGCCGTCAACTGGATGAGCGTGACGCCCATCTCGCGGTATTCGTACTCCTGGGTCGGCCAGGTGAAGGTGTGGCTCGCCATGACGATGCTGACGAGCATCAGCACGATCCCCGCCATGCCGAAGACGCCGAAGCCTGGGAGGACGAACAGCTCGACCGCCAGCGAGATCAGGCCGAGCAGGAACAGGATGATCTCCAGCTGGTCGGCCGTGCCGCTGAGGTAGTGGCTCCAGAAGAAGAGCATGAACGCCAGGGCGGAGATGATCGCCGGCAGGCCGATGCCGGGGAGCTTCAGCTCCAGCACCATCATGAACAGGCCGACGAACAGCAGGATCCAGCTGACGTAGGGGTCGGTCAGCGTGGTGACGAGCGAGTCGACCCAGCCGGGCCCCTCGACGCGGATCGGGACGCCCTGGAGGCCGTACAGGGCTTTCAGCTCCTCCACGCCGCGGACCGCCTGGCCCACGCCGAAGGCGTCGGCGTCCGCGGCCGTCACCGTGAGCGGCCCCTCGGCCCCCGGGTCGCGCGCCACGACGTCCTGGAAGCGGGCGCGGTCGGCCTCGGCGACCTCGCGCGGGAGGATGCGGAGCCCCCCCGATTCCCGATCGAGCGCGTCGACCATCTCGACGTCGGGATCGACCATGGCCCGGGCGACGGCCGGGGGGTGGCCCTTCTTCGTCGCGAGGAACGCGGCCTTCTCGGCCAGGGCGGCGACCTGGCCCTCGGAGAGATCCTCGACCGCGCCGCGGCCGGTCACGAGCTGGTCGACCCGGCCGAGGCGGCCGTTCTCAGAGAAGAGGATGTCGCGGCAGGCCAGGGTGATCAGGGAGGCGACGCCCAGCGCGCGTTCGTTGATGTAGGCGACCGTCTTCATGTCCTGGACGCCGGCGATCAGGTCGGCGATCGAGTCGGCCGGCTCGATCAGGCCCCCCGGACTGTCGATCTCGAAGAAGACCAGGTTGGCCTTCTCGCGCCGGGCCTGGTCGATGCGACGGCCGAGGTACGAGACCATGGCCGGCTCGATGGGCCCTTCGATCTGGATCCAGACCGGCCGCAGGAGTTCGCCCAGGGTCGGGTCGTCGACGGTCGACTGGCCGCCGATGCGATAGATGGCCGCGACCTCCGCGGGGGTCTCGGCTACGCGCTTGCAGAAGCCCTCGTCGCGCGCCCGGTCGGCCGTGAGGACGCCGCGCCCGGCGCCTTCCCAGGCCGGCCTGTCGTCGACGACCTGGTGCGATCGCAGGAAGTCGGGCATGTTCTCGGCCATGACGTAGCGGGAGCCCTTGTCGGCGGTCCTGACCAGCCGCAGGTCGGCGTCGCGGTCGAGCATGCCGAGGATCAGGTCCGGGTCGCGAGCCTTCCGCACGGCCAGGAACCGGACGGGATCGCGGAGCGCGGGGTCGTAGGATTGGCCTTCGGGGGTGATCGGGCCGAGGCTCGCCTGAGAGCCCATGATGATCTCGGTGCAGGCCAGGACCGGCAGCGCGGCGAAGCCGGCGAGCGGCTTCGGCACATAGGCGACCGTCAGGCGGGCGCCGCCGAGGTCGCGAGCGATGTAGTTCGCCAGGTCGTAAGACGCCCCGAATTCGCTCGTCCCGGGCGCGGCGTCGCCGGGGAGGAACTGGAAGACGAGGATCGGGCTCTTCCCCTGCACGCCGCGCGACGCCTTGTCGACGAGATGGCGCGTCCGGGCGCGGATCTGGACGATCTGCTCGTGGGTGATGGGCTCGGTGACGGTGAAGAACTGGCCGGGCGTCGGCTCGTCCTTGGGGGGGGGCGCGTCGGGGGCCTGGGCCCGAGCCGCGACGTTGGTGAGCACGAGGGCGATCGCCGAGAGGAGGCCGAGAGGGGCGACAGCGGGGCGCTTCATCAGAGTCGGACTCCCTCCGCGAGCGTCGTCGCGGCGTCGCCGTGCCCGGGCGTGCGTCCGAGCGGCCTCGCGTCCGGGGGCTCGCCGGGCGACTCGGGTCGGCCCCGTCACGAGTCGCGGAACCGGTCGCGCCCGGGATCGCGACGATCGCGTCCTTGACCGTTCAACCGCGCTGATTATAGGGCCGGCGAAAATGACCGTCAAACGCGGCGGGGGGACGCCCGGCGCAAGCAAGAGCCCTCCGCGGGGAGGGCTCGGGGGCTCGCGGGGCGATCGGTCGCGCCGTCTCAGCGACGTGCAGCCGGCGCGATCGCGGGTCGGACGGCGTTGGCCGCCGCGGGGCGGCCCGCCTCGCCGGCTCCAGCCCCGCCGGCCCCGGCCGGCGGCTGGGCGGGCGCGCGGCGCATCCCGGGGGCGTTGCCGCCGGGGTTCCGGACCAGCTTCCACTTCTCGAACGGCTTGCCGACGAAGTTCTCGTCCTTGACGGCCGCGTTCGGCTTCACGGCCTCCATCTTGAAATCCTTGGTGCTCTTGCCGTCGGGCGAGACCAGGATGATCCGGACGGGGAGCATGAACGACCGATCGAGCTGCACCGACGCCCGGCTGAAGCTCTCGCGGTCGACGTCGAGCTTCGGCGTGATCGCCACGGCGTATGACGTCGCGTTCGGCGGCGACATCATCTTCATGTCGTAGCGGGCCTTGGCCTCGTCGGCCTTCATGTTGAACAGGAAGGGGAGGGGGCCCTCCTCGATCGCCCTGTCGGCCTGGTCCTTCTCCAGGGGGAACACGAAGATCTGCTTCGTGTCGCTCCTGTACTGCCACACCTCGGAGCCGGTGCAGATGATCCGCTCGTCGTGGGCGCTCTCCCACGATGAGCCGTCCTCCTTCTTCACGGGCTTCCCCTGCGCGTCCTGCTTGATCTTCTTGAAGTCGATGAAGGCGAGGTTCGGGTTCTTGAAGATGGCCCGACCCTCGTAGTACTCGATCTCTTCGAACGCCGGGATCTTGTCGGTGCGGAAGATCGAGACGTCCAGGGTCCCGAGCTTCGAACTTTGCACTTCCCAGCGCTTCAGCAGCGTCTCCACGTCGATGTTGGCCGCCTGGGCCTGGGCGGGGGGCTTGGCAGCCGCCGGCTCCTCGGCCTGTCCGAACGCCGACGCGCCGCCCAGCACTACGGTTCCGAGCATCCCGCCCAGGCCGATCATCGCTCCCCGTCTTCGCATGGCTCCCTCCTCCTATCGAGCGTGTCGTCCCCGGGCGGACCCGTTCCGATCGAGTCGGAGTCGCACCGCCTCTCGGCGCGCGTGCCCTCGACGCTTGAGGGACTTCTTACCAAAGCCTCCGGAATCCGGCCAGAGCATCCGGCCGTCCTCGGTCGGCGGGGGCGCCGATTGTCGTTTTTCCGGTCAGGTCGCACGAAGAACTTGCGAGATTCCGGGAGCATGGGGATGACGGGGGCCCTCAACATCAATCGCAAACCCTTTCAAGGAAGCGTGTTTCGATACGACCCGGTTTTTGGCGCGAACCTTGCATTAAGGCCCGGCGTCTTCCGTCCGCCAACCCGTCACGAGACCATCCGGCGAACCGTCGAGACGGGGAATCGATCGAACGAGGAAGGAGTTGGACATGCAACCCGGACCCATCCAGGACATGGCACCCCCTACCTGGCCCCTGCCGCTGATCGCCGTCGAGCCCCGGGGCCCACGCCAAGCCCCCTGATCGCCGCGCTTGACGCGGGCCGTCGGGTCCCCGAAGAGTCCGAAGTCGTGCCC
>ERZ778021.852-NODE-852-length-44624-cov-7.331867_pt1 | contig 44624 bp, 38 predicted proteins | sample MGYA00375751_ERZ778021 | MGnify/ENA primary metagenome ERZ778021 (study PRJEB29350, sample SAMN05389814) | bioreactor metagenome | isolation source: Thiocyanate stock bioreactor | place: South Africa: University of Cape Town | collected 2013-08-29 ... | reverse complement strand
AAGGTGCTGTTGTGGAAGGCGTTTATACCGTTTCCCGTTGGGAATATCCGGTAAAGGCGATAAGAGAAACCATCCGAAATGCCGTGGTTCATAGGGATCTATCGCTTTCCGGAAAAGATATTAAAGTGGCTATTTATGACGATATGGTCGAGATAACAAGTCCAGGACTTTTGCCTCCTTCTATTGATTATGCAGCCATGGAAAGCCGACAGAGCGATGCCCGCAACAAAGTCATCGCTCCGGTATTCAAGCGAATGGGAATTATCGACCAATGGGGAAATGGATTGAAGCTCATAGCCGATGAATTGAAGGATTATCCTCAAATCAAATTCCGTTGGAAAGAAACGGGATTATCATTTCAGGTGCAGTTTGTGAAACTTGATTATACTGCGCAGCAAGAGTTACAGCAAGACCCACGGCAAAAGTTAGGGTTAGGGCTAGAGCTGGGGCTAGAGTTAGGGCTAGAGCAACAGCGGGAGTTGCAGCGGGAGTTGCAGCGGGAGTTGCAGCGGGAGTTAACCAACGCAACTATGTATTCAGACGTACTTTATAAAATAGTCGAAGTACCATTGTCTCGAAAGGAAATATCAGAAGCTTTTGGACAGAAGCAAGTTTCAGGACAACTGGATAAAATATTGTCGAAACTCGCAGATGATAAGCTTATAGAATATACAATCCCCGAAATTAAAAATCATCCGAATCAGAAACTTCGTATAACAAAACGAGGAATAGCCTTTTTAGAGTTGCTGAAGAAGTAGATTCAAAAATATTTAATTACCCTTGTGGAAAGTTCATTGACAAAATTGCAGAAAGTTGAAAATCGCCGAAAAAATCACGATGTCAATTCGTGGACGTGGATTTTCAGACTTTGCGGTAGCAGCAAAAATATGAACTCAAAGCCCGGTTATTTCAACCACTCATCGAACCAGCGGAAGAACTCGCGCTGGAACAGGACTCCATTCTGTGGCTTGCTGATCCAGTGGTTCTCATCAGGAAAGATAAGCATCCTCGACGGGATACCTCTCAACTGTGCGGCGTTGAACGCCATCATGCCCTGCGATGCCAGAATACGGTAGTCATGCTCTCCGTGGGAAATCATGATCGGTGTATCCCATTTATTCACAAACTTATGGGGAGACGTGGCATAGGTCTTTTGTGCGATAGCATTCGACTTATCCCAGAACGGGCCGCCCATATCCCAGTTGGCAAAAAACATCTCTTCGGTTTCGAGGTATTGCGCTTCCAGATTGAAAATACCGGCATGCGATAGGAATGCCTTAAAGCGTCCCTGGTGATTCCCTGCCAGCCAATACACCGAAAATCCTCCATAACTGGCGCCGGTACAACCGAGTCGGTTTTCATCCACATAAGGTTCTTTCGCCACTGCATCGATGGCGGCAAGGTAATCCTTCATATTTTGCCCGCCATAATCGCCACTGATCTGTTCCAGCCACTCCTGTCCAAATCCGGGTAAACCCCGGCGGTTGGGTGCTACCACGATATAACCGTTGGCTGCCATCATCTGGAGGTTCCAACGGTATGACCAGAACTGGCTGACCATACTCTGCGGACCGCCCTGACAATACAACAAAGCGGGGTAACTCTTCTTAGGATCGAAATCGGGCGGATAGACTACCCAGGTAAGCATTTCCTTCCCGTCGGTAGTTGCGATCCAGCGTTCCTCCACCTCTCCCATCCGCAACTGGTCGAGTATATCTTTATTTTCAAATGATATTTCAGCAGCTTCCCCGGAGGCAATATCCACACTGTAGATTTCCGTGGGTTGTGATAGGGACTGCCGTTTGGCAATCAGCTTACCATTACCCAAAGCAACAGAGGTATAGTCGAATTTTCCTTGAGTAATGGGAACGATCTCTTTGGTAACGATATCCACCGAATGTAACTGGGTGGTGCCTTTCACTGGCACCACCGCATAAATAGTGTGGTTATCACTGTTCCATACAAAATCATCGGTATTGTAGTCAAATTGCTCCGTGATATAGGTTTTTTCTCCTGTCCTCAGATCCATTACGAATAACCGGTTTTTGTCCGCTTCATATCCGTCGCGCTCCATACTCTGCCAGGCAAGATATTTCCCGTCGGGTGAGAACTGCGGATTCACATCGTATCCCATCATCCCTTCGGTCATATTTTTGGTTTGGCCGGTTTCTATATCATAAAAATAGATATCAGAATTGGTGGAGACTGCATACTCTTTTCCGGTCTTTTTCCGGGAAGTATAGGCAATGGTCTTACTATCCGGGCTCCAGGCAAGCTGTTCCATTCCCCCAAACGGCAACATCGGAGCTTCATAAGGTTCCCCTTCCAAGAGGTCTTTGATACTCGTCAACTTATTCCCCGAAAGATCAGCCACAAAGGGATGAGGTATATTTTCCACCCATGTATCCCAATGTTTGTACATGAGGTCGTCCACTATCCGACCCGATGCGTTGGGCAGATCGGGATATTTATCGGCTGCCGTTTCCGCAGTTTTTACACTCCTGAAGAACAATACCTTTTTCCCGTCGGGCGAATATTTAAACCCATCTACTCCACCTTCCACGTTGGATATCTGCTTCATCCCTCCCCCGTCGGGATTGATAGTCCATATTTGCGAAGAACCGGTTTCATTGCTAAGAAAGGCTATCTTTTTACCATCCGCGATCCATTGGGGATTGCTTTCCTGCGTGTTGGTGATAGTGAGTTGCTTCTTATCCGAGCCGTCACTTTTCATAATGAACAACTCAGAGTTGGTTTTATTCTGTGGAATACTCACGTAGGTCACCTGATAAAGGATATGCGACTTGTCGGGTGACACCTCCACATTCCCTACCCGTCCGAAACTATAAAGGACTTCGGGGGTCATGATGCCGTTCTCTATATTGGGTTTTGCCTTACCTATTGTCTCAGCCAGTTCTTTGTTTCCTTTTTTATCAGTCTCCCTGGAATCAGGCGCCTGAGAAGCCTCATTACAGGCCAGCAGGCTTCCGGTGATAATAATTGCCATAAATAGTGATTTACTCTTCATATATTTTATTTTTGTGCTGAGAATTCAAGATTATAGAATTCCCAACTTCTTAACTTCTTAACTTCTTAACTTCTTTCACCCCTTACTCTGATCCAATATCTGTCCGTCTACCATATGGATGGTCCTGTCGGTAATCGATGCCAGCTGCTCATCATGCGTCACAATGACAAAGGTCTGATTAAGCTTGTCACGCAGTTCGAAAAAAAGATTGTGAAGTTCTTCCTTATTATCGGAATCGAGGCTTCCGGAAGGTTCATCGGCAAACACCACAAGAGGATCGTTGATCAATGCACGGGCTACTGCCACACGCTGCTTTTCACCACCGGACAATTCCGCCGGCTTATGGGTAATACGTTCTGAAAGACCCATCATACGTAATAACTCCTTAGCCCTGGCTTCTGCTTCGGAATGTTTTGCATGCCCTATCAGTGCAGGGATCATCACATTTTCGAGAGCATTGAACTCAGGTAATAACTGGTGAAACTGAAAAACAAATCCGATATTCTTGTTCCTGAAATCAGACAATTTTTTTTCGTTCAGGGAACTCAGTTCATGATCATCAATATAAATCCTGCCTGAATCGGCTTCTTCCAAAGTTCCCATAATCATCAGCAAGGTAGTCTTACCTGCGCCACTCGGCCCCACGATAGAGACGACTTCTCCTTTACTCACTTCCAGATCGATACCTTTCAATACCTGAAGCTGGCCGAAGCTCTTGAAAATTTTTTCTACTTTTATCATCTGATCCGTTTACCACAACATAATCAATCTGCGAAGATAAGAAAAATGGAGAAAATGATGTACTTTTGTGAGGAACAAATGTAAAATTCATTGTAAATGGACGAATTAAACAGGATGAGGCATGAATACCGGGCAGGCAGTTTGAACGAAACGGAGATGGCAGCGAATCCGTTCGACGAATTCAAGGTTTGGTTAGAAACAGCTATTGTCTCCGGTTTGTCGGAACCCAACGCTATGACCGTAGCTTCGGCTACTCCCGACGGGAGGCCTTCAGCACGTGTGGTTCTTCTAAAAGAGTTGACCGAGAAAGGATTTGTATTTTACACTAACTATATGAGCCGGAAAGGGCGTGAATTGATCGCAAACCCTTTTACTGCAGCCGTTTTCGACTGGCATGAGATCGAACGGCAGGTAAGGATCGAAGGTATTACTGAAAAAGTGGAGGATGAAGAGTCGGATGCCTATTTTAATGTACGTCCCGATGATGCCAAGATAGGAGCATGGGCTTCACCTCAAAGCAGGATAGTGAGAGGACGTGTGGAACTGGAAGGGTTGGTAAAAAAATATACAATTCAATTTGCCGGCAGTAAAATACCCCGTCCTCCCCATTGGGGTGGGTTCCTGATCCGGCCAACCATGATCGAATTCTGGCAGGGACGTCCCAACCGGATGCATGACCGCATGGCGTACTATAAGGTAGACAAAGGCTGGAATATGCAACGGTTAGCTCCCTAAAGGAGTTTATTCTTTGGTATGGTAGCCACAAACTCTTTCAGATAGAAAGGTTCAAAATAAGCTATATCCACAAACCTTTTATCGACAAAGGCTTTTTCTGCCAGGGACACCATTCCGGAAGCCAACGGATGGATGTCATCAAAAAATCGCGCATTGGGATGAGTGATAACGGTACGACACTTTTCGGCTCCATTCCCGAAAAATATAATCTTTTGTTTTTCAAGAAGATCCACATAGCTATCCACTTCCACAATATCGGCCGATGTTTCACGGATCACATTCAGTGACCGGTCGAAAATGGTAGCATATACCTCCATCCTGCGGGCATCAATCATCGGACAAAGCAGCGTGTTCTCATCTGCCTTTTCCCTCATCATGGATGCCATGATACGGGCCGTGGGGATGGCGATCATCGGAATATCCAGACCGTAACTCAACCCCTTGGCTTCCGACACACCAATACGCAAACCGGTATAAGAACCGGGACCACTGCTCACGGCGATGGCATCCGGATGTATATCTTGCTCCCTGGCGTATTCCATTATCTCATGCACAAACAAGCCTACCAGGCTGGCATGCGACCGGCCTTCATAATTCTCTTTATTGACCAGGATCTCCCCGTCGCGTGAAAGCGCACAGGAACATACCGGCGTAGATGTTTCAATTGTTAGCAGCGTAGACATAAAAGGGTATGGATAAAAAACGGCATAAAGGTAACAAATTTTCCCTTGTCCGAACCGGAAGGGCATAAAAAAACTGCATCAGTTGTGATGCAGTTTCTCTAAATCTAATAAAAGATCAATACCTGTTGTTCCTGTCGCGGTTTCCGTAACCACCTCCACGGTTGTTATTGTACCTCGGACGATCTCCTCCCTCTGCACGAGGGCGAGCTACAGAGACAGACAAAGTACGTCCGTCATATTCTGCATCGTTGAGTTCTTCAATGGCGCGTTGTCCATCACCTTCGTTGGACATTTCTACGAAACCATAGCCTTTTGAACGGCGGGTTTCACGGTCAGTAATAATCTTGGCAGAAGTAACGTCTCCGTATTCTTCAAACAGTTCTTTTAAATCGGCATCCGTAATCTGATAACTTAAGCCAGCTACAAAAATGTTCATGTAAAAAAAAATAAAATAAAAAAATAAATAAATTACGCAGAAGTCCTTTAAATTAAAGTGGAGTTAGGAAATAACTTGACAATGGTGTGAAGAAACTAAATAACGGCCAGCTAAAAAAAATACTAATGCACAGCAAAGATAGGGATAATATTATTCCGGCAAAAAAATTTGACAATAATTTTGCAAAAAATTTATATCCCATTGTTTTAGTTATCAATACCACTTCTTCTGAGCAAGGCCTCCACACTGGGTTCCTGACCACGGAAGCGTTTATAGAGGATCTTCGGATCTTCGGTATTTCCTTTCTCTAAAATATTGATTCTAAATGAGTGTGCCGTTTCCTGGTCAAAAATACCATTCTTCTTGAAGACGGAAAAAGCATCGGCATCCATAACTTCCGACCACTTATAGCTATAATAACCGGCAGCATATCCTCCTGAAAAGATATGACCGAATGATGTAGACATACAGGCTTCAGATACGACCGGCAGCAGTTGTACACGAGCCATCGCTTTCTGTTCGAATGTGCGGACATCGCCATCAAACGACGTTTCTAAAGAATGCCATGCCATATCGAGGTAACCGAATGAGAGTTGGCGTAAAGTCAAGTAACCGGTATTGTAGTTGGAAGCGTCCACAATCTTCTGCAACAACTCTTCAGGCATCTTCTCTCCCGTTTGATAATGGAAAGCGAACTTATCGAGATATTCTTTTTCTATCAACCAGTTCTCCATAATTTGCGAAGGCAGTTCCACAAAATCACGGTATACATTGGTTCCCGAGAGCGTTCCATAAGTAGTTTTCGCCATCATACCGTGCAAGGCGTGGCCAAACTCATGCAGGAATGTTTCCACCTCGTCGAATGTGAGCAACGCCGGTTTAGTATCGGTAGGACGGGTAAAATTCATCACGATGGAGACATGCGGGCGATTATCTTTACCATCCCTCACTTCCTGATCCCTATAGGAGGTCATCCATGCACCGGAACGTTTCCCGTCACGGGGATGAAAATCGGTATATAAAACAGCGAGTAAATCACCTTTTTCATCCGATACTTCATATGCTTCCACCTCAGGATGATAAACCGGTATATCGGCATTTTTCACGAAATTCAATCCGTAAAGATCAGTTGCCAGGCCAAAGACGCCTTTCTTCACGTTTTCCAATTCGAAATAGGGACGCGTCATTTCATCATTCAAATCGAAACGGCTATCCTTTACCTTTTCGGCATAATAACTCCAATCCCAAGGTTGCAAGTCGAATGCCCTGCCCTCCATCTGTGAGGCGAACGACTTTACATCTTCTACTTCCTGCCGGGCAGTCGGACCAAATGACTCAGCCAACTGGTCGAGTAACCCAAAAACGGCTGTCTCATTTTTGGCCATACTGTTCTTCAAGGAATACGCTGAATAGCGGTTATATCCCAACAGGCGGGCAATCTCTAGGCGGAAGTTGACAATTTTCCGTACATTTTCCTGATTATCGAATTCACCACCTGCCACTCCTTTCTTACTGTATGACCTGTAAAGTTTTTCGCGCAGGCCACGACGGGAAGAATATTTCATAAATCCCGTGTAGCTGGGAGCCGAGAGATCGATCAGCCACCCCTCTTTTCCTTTCGATTTTGCCTTTGCAGCAGCAGCGTCTATCAAGCTTTCCGGTAATCCTTCCAGATCGGCCTCATCTGTAAGTAGCATCTCAAAAGCGTTGGTTTCCCGCAAGTTATTCTGTCCGAATGCAAGAGTTGCTTTGCTCAATTCCATCGACAATTCGCGGTATTTTTCTTTTCCTTCGGGAGATAATGTAGCGCCACTGTTTTCAAAGTTTTTGTAATACTCTTCCGTCAACCGGATCTGCTCCGGCGTGAGACCGGAGGCAAAACGTGTATCGTAAACCGCTTTCACTCGTTTGAAGAGTTCTTCATTCAGATTGATATTGTTGGAATGTTGCGACAACTTTGGACTTAACCGCAGCGAGATATCCATCATCCCGTCATTGCTCTCGGCGCTCAATAGGTTGAAAAATACGCTACTCACCCGGGTCAGCATTTCTCCCGAATACTCCATTGCTTCAATGGTATTGCTAAAAGTAGGTGCCTCGGGATTAGCGACAATCGCGTCGATCTCCGACTGATGTGCTGACATAGCTTCTTCAAAAGCAGGTTCATAATGTTCTATTTTGATTAAATCGAACGGAGCTGTTCCATAAGGGGTAGCAAAAGGTTTCAAAAAAGGGTTCTCTTTTGCCGGTGCAGTCATCATTATCATTATACAGCCAATTATTAATACTATTTTCTTCATAAATCTGTTACATTTACTTAGATGTAGAAGACGTCTACCCAGATAATATCTAAGCAAGCTTGTCTTTTCCCCGGCTTTCACTACTTTTGCGGGGTACTTTCATTATCTTTGCAAGGGAAAGGGATAAGAAACCCGGCAAAGATAGTTTTTTGTTCCAACATAGCAAAAAATCGTAAAAGGTAAAACATTCTTTCCCGCATTGTGGTTTTATTACAATGGGTAGCGAAAAACAAAGAATAGGATACAAATGACACATAGTTAAATTATAAAAATATGGCAACTACAAACAATCAAATCAAGGCGAAGAAAATAAATACCGGAACAAAGAGCAAGAGTAAAACCAATACCAAACTCACCGCCGCAAGCGCCAAGAAAAACTTTATCCTCGACACGAATGTGATCCTTCATGATTTCAACTGCCTCGACAATTTTGAGGAGAATGATATTTATATCCCTTTCATCGTACTGGAAGAGCTGGATAAATTCAAAAAAGGGAGCGACCAGATTAATTTCAATGCCCGCGCTTTTGTGCGTGAACTGGATCTGATCACCGATGACGACCTGTTCACCAATGGAGCGGATTTGGGAGTGGGAAGAGGCAAACTCTACATCGTAAATGGTTCGAAGGATAACCGGAAGATCATCGATGCTTTTCCTGAAAAAACACCGGACAACCGCATCCTTACCGTAGTATCGGAAGTGGGCGAGAAACATCCGGAAATGAAAACCATCCTGGTATCAAAAGATATCAACCTGCGGATGAAAGCGCGTTCCCTCGGAATGCTGGCCGAAGATTATATCAACGACAAGGTAACTGACGTCGATATTTTCTCCAAGAGCGAAGAAATGATAGAAGGCATCAATCCCGACCTGATCGATAAGGTATATGCGCAGGCGGGTGGTGTAGATATCGATGAATTCAATTTCGAAATCCAACTCGACCCCAATCAATGTTTTATTCTCAAGAGCGAAAGGAACAGTGTGTTGGTACGCTATAATCCGTTCACCCAAAAGATAAAAAAGATAGAAAAAGAGTCCAATTTTGGTATCCAGCCGCGAAATGCGGAACAGGCATTCGCTTTCGAAATATTGAACGATCCCGAAATAAAACTGGTAGGGCTTACCGGAAAGGCGGGTACGGGGAAAACGCTGTTGGCACTGGCATCTGCCCTGAAACAGTATAAAGTATATAGCCGTATCCTGCTGGCACGCCCCATCGTCTCCCTGTCGAACAAAGATTTGGGTTATCTACCAGGAGACGAGAAACAGAAAGTCGCGCCCTATATGCAGCCGCTCTTTGACAACCTGAATGTAATCAAATCGTCGTTCGGACAAAATAGTTCCGATCTCAGGCTGATAGACGAAATGCAGAAGACGGGGCAATTAGAGATAGAGGCGTTAGCGTTTATCCGCGGGAGAAGCCTTACGGATACCTTCTGTATTATTGATGAAGCACAGAACCTCACCCCACATGAAGTAAAAACGATCATCACCCGTGCCGGTGAAAATACCAAAATGGTGTTCACGGGCGACCTGCAACAGATCGATTCGCCCTATCTTGACACGCAGTCCAATGGGTTGGCTTATATGATCGACAAGATGCGCGGGCAGAACATTTTTGGTCATGTGAATCTGGTGAAAGGTGAAAGGAGTGAATTGTCGGAGCTGGCGAGCAATCTGTTGTAAACTAAAAACTAAGAACTAAGAACTAAAAGTGAGGAGTTGAGAAGTGAAGAATTTTCTTAGGAACGAGTGCAGAGTCGAATTTATTTGAACTATGCTGAGAGACGACAGAAAATCTATGAAGTGAATAATGAGTTTCGGGTTACGAATAGATATAGTAATCCGGAACTTGTTGTTTTTAGTGCTATACCCTTACACCAAAAATCATTATCTTTGCGCTTTAAAACAAAGTTCAGAAGACAATGCAAAAACCTTCCATACCCAAAGGGACCAGAGATTTCACGCCCGAAGAGACGGCGAAGCGGAATTATATTTTTGATACGATCAAAGAGGTGTATCGCCTCTACGGCTTTCGCCAGATCGAAACCCCGGCGATGGAGAACCTCTCCACCCTGATGGGAAAATATGGCGAAGAGGGTGATAAACTGCTTTTCAAGATACTCAACTCGGGCCATTTCTTAGGTGATATGAGTGTGGAGGACGTCCACGAAGGGAATTCCGCAAAGACAGCCAATAAGATCTCAGAGAAAGGACTCCGGTATGACCTTACCGTACCCTTCGCCCGCTACGTGGTGATGCATCGCAACGACATCACTTTCCCCTTCAAACGCTACCAAATACAACCGGTATGGCGTGCGGACCGTCCCCAGAAAGGACGTTACCGCGAGTTTTTCCAGTGCGATGCCGACATCGTGGGATCGGACTCATTACTCAACGAGGTGGAACTGATCCAGATTATCGACAGAGTCTTTTCGCAATTTGGCATCCGTGTTTCGGTAAAGTTGAACAATCGCAAGATTCTTTCCGGCATTGCTGAAATTATCGGTGAAGCCGACAAGATTACCGATATCACCGTGGCTATCGACAAACTCGACAAGATCGGGACGGAAAAAGTAAATGAAGAATTGGCATCGAAAGGAATCAGCCAGAAGGCGATAGAAAAACTGCAACCCATCCTTTTACTAAGCGGCACTACCCGCGAAAAATTGGCAAAGCTGAAAGAGGTGTTGGTATCCTCGACCATCGGATTGAAGGGCGTGGAAGAACTCGAATATATCTTCGACAAAGCCGATTTGCTTTCACTGGAAAATGAGTTGACACTCGACCTTACATTGGCACGGGGACTCAACTATTACACAGGTGCCATCATCGAAGTGAAGGCTCTCGATGTGGAAATCGGGAGCATCACCGGCGGTGGCAGATATGATAACCTGACCGGCATCTTTGGACTGCCCGGCGTTTCCGGTGTAGGTATATCATTTGGCGCCGACCGTATTTATGACGTATTGAACCAACTCAACCTTTTTCCGAAAGATTTCGTACATACGACCGACCTGCTGTTCGTCAATTTCGGTGAACCAGAGGCTGCTTACCTTCTTCCGTTGATGCAACAACTGAGAAGTGGGGGTATCCGTTGCGAACTCTATCCCGATGCGGCCAAAATGAAGAAACAGATGTCGTATGCCGACAGTAATCATATCCCCTTCGTGGCCATCGTAGGTGAAAACGAAATAAAAGAGGGAAAGATCACACTGAAGAATATGGAGACCGGAGAACAAAAGGCGGTCACCCTTCAGGAGATCATCAATGAAATAAATAATTGAACTAACGATTAAATGCTCAGTATAGAGAACGTAACCGTTGAGTTTGGCGGTTTCACATTGCTCGACCGGATATCATTCGTCCTGAACAGAAACGAACGGGTTGCCCTCGCCGGTAAGAACGGCGCGGGGAAATCGACACTTTTAAAGATTATGGCAGGCCTGCAACAACCTACGGGCGGAGTTGTATCCCTCCCCAAAGGCGTCTCCATCGGTTACCTGCCCCAGCAGATGAAACTGAGTGACAACCATACCGTACGTGAAGAGGCTGCGCTTGCATTCGACCATCTTCAAAAGATGGAAAAGGAGTTGGAAGAGCTTCACACCGAAATGGCAGAGCGTACGGATTACGAGTCAGAGGCCTATCAGGCCGTGATTGAACGGGCAACCGACCTCCAGGAGTTGTTACAAATGTCGGGGATCCACAATTTCGAGGCCGAAGTGGAAAAGACGTTGATGGGACTGGGGTTTCTGCGGAGCGATTTCGACCGGCCGACCCGTGAGTTCAGCGGTGGCTGGCGCATGCGTATCGAACTGGCAAAGATATTATTGCAGGCACCGGATGTCCTGCTGCTCGACGAACCGACCAACCACCTCGATATAGAGTCGATCCAATGGTTGGAGTATTTTCTTACCACCCATTCCAATGCCGTGATGCTGGTATCGCACGACCGGGCCTTTCTGGATGCGGTGACCAACCGTACCATTGAGATCGTTCTGGGCAGTGCCCACGACTATAAGGCAAACTACTCCAAGTATCTGGAACTGCGCCGGGAGAGACGTGAGCAACAGCAAAGGGCCTATGAAAATCAGCAAAAGCAAATCAAGGATACCGAAGAATTTATAGAACGGTTCCGGTACAAAGCGACCAAATCGAACCAGGTACAGTCGCGTATCAAACAACTGGAGAAAATAGAACGGATTGAGGTAGACGAAGTGGATAACTCGCGGCTCAACCTGAAATTCCCCCCTGCACCACGCTCCGGCTCCTACCCCATCATCATGGAGAATGTATCGAAGAGTTATGGTGATCACCTTATCTTTAAAGATGTCACTCTCACTATCGAGCGGGGTGAAAAAGTAGCCTTCGTAGGGAAGAACGGCGAAGGGAAATCCACCCTCGTGAAGTGTATCATGCACGAGATCGATCATGGAGGAAAACTGGAATTGGGACATAACGTAAAAATCGGTTATTTTGCCCAGAACCAGGCGCAATTGCTGGATGAAGAGTTGACGGTATTCGACACCATCGATTATGTGGCCGTAGGTGATGTCCGCACAAAAATACGCGATATCCTGGGTGCATTTATGTTTGGAGGCGAAGCATCGGAGAAAAAGGTGAAAGTACTGTCCGGCGGTGAACGAAGCCGGCTGGCGATGATCCGGTTGCTCCTGGAACCGGTCAACCTGCTTATCCTGGATGAGCCGACCAATCACCTCGACATTGCATCGAAAGAGGTACTGAAAAAGGCAATCAGCGAATTCGACGGGACAGCCATTATCGTATCGCACGACCGGGATTTCCTGAACGGGTTGGTCAGCAAAGTCTATGAATTCGGCGGTGGAAAAGTGAAAGAACACCTCGGAGGTATCTACGACTTTTTGGACAAGAAAAAGCTGGAAAACCTGCAACAACTGGAATTTTCCACAACTCCTACATCCAAAGAGGAAAACAAAAAAGTGGAAAAGAAACAGGAGGAGCCTTCAGAAAACAAACTTACCTACCAGGAACAAAAAGAACTGAACAGGAAACAGCGTAAGTTAGAGAAGCAGATTGAAGAAGCCGAAAACAAAATCGAGCTACTTGAAAAGAAGATATCAGAGATGGAAGCGACATTGTCTATTCCCGAAGGTGCATCGGATATGGATTTACTGCAAAAGTACCTGGACACCAAAGCCCGGTTAGACCAGACAATGCACCACTGGGAACAGTTGCAAAACGAACTTTAATCAGCAAACCACGTTCTGATAATTATACGAACCACACAAAAAAGGGAATGAAAGGATTCAGTAAATTCATCTTCAATAATATCCTCGGCTGGCATGTCAGGGGCGAATTTCCCGATTCCGCCAAATGCGTGATCGCCGTGGCACCTCACACCAGCAACTGGGATTTCCTGATAGCGAAACTGGCTTACTCTTCCATCGGCAGGACAGCCAATTTCCTGATCAAAGCGGAATGGTTCGTCTTCCCTTTCAACCTGTTTTTTAAAAGTCTGGGAGGTATTCCCGTAACCCGGGAAAAGAATTCCTCACTCACCGACTCTCTTGCCGCCGAGTTCAACCGGCGCGACCAGATGCAACTGGCTATTACCCCCGAAGGCACCCGTAAGCCGGTACAGGAGTGGAAACGGGGATTTTATTATATTGCCTTCAAGGCTGGAGTTCCGATATTATTGGTCGGTCTTGATTACGGTAAAAAGGAAGCCATCTCTCTTGGCCTCATTTATCCGTCAGGAGATTATGAAAAGGATATTCAAGAAATAAAATCCCGTTACAAAGGGATTCAGGCTAAGAAACCCGGGAATTTTTCACTGTAAAATACCAGGGTAATCAATGAAAACCGAAAATATCGCCTATTACCCGAAACTCAACTCTCCACTTTAGAATGGACACTATAGCATCGGAAATAAATATTACCTTTGCCGAAAATTGCATTCAATGAACTACACTGCTTATTTGTTTGATTTCGATTATACGCTGGCCGATTCTTCACGGGGAATTATTATATGTTTCAGGAATGTCCTTGACCGTCGACAATTTACAGGTATCACCGACGAGGCGATTAAACGTACGATCGGGAAAACGTTAAAAGAATCGTTTTCTGTTCTCACGGGGGTAACCGATTCGGAACTGTTGGCTTCCATGCAAAAAGAATATTCTGTAGAGGCAGATATCCATATGAATGCCAATACGGTGCTTTTCCCTGAAACTGTAGCTGTATTGACCAAGCTGAAGAAACAAGGAGTGAAGATCGGGATTGTTTCTACCAAATTTCGTTTCAGGATACAGAGTTACCTGAAAGATTACTTTCCAAATGATTTTTTTGATGTGATCATCGGGGGTGAAGACGTAGAATCGCATAAACCTTCGCCGGAAGGTATATTCCTCGCACTTGAACGATTGAATTGCACTCCGGAGAAAACATTGTACATCGGAGACTCTGAAATCGATGCCGAAACAGCACAAGCGGCCGGTATAGACTTCGCCGGCATACTGACCGGAATGACAACAACTGAAGAACTTCGGGCTTTTCCGCACCGGCTTATCTTGACTGATTTAAACGATTTGTTGCTTCCTCCAGCACAGAAAGTTTGGAAAAGTACTTGCCATAAAAACTTTCAACTCCGGAAATGCATTGCGTTCCAAAGGATGTTGCATATCAAAAGAATCAGAGGACGTTCAATGCCCGGGGCTAATATGGAGGAGACCACTATTTGTAAGAACTGTGGATATATGTTCAGCGGAAACTATTGTAATCATTGCGCCCAAAGTAAAGATATACGGCGATTTAACTTTCGTTCAGGCATTTTACATGCATTAGGAGGATTAAGCAATATCGATCGCGGTTTCGGGTATACATTAATCGAACTGTTATCCCGGCCGGGCTACATGATCAATGATTTCATAGCGGGAAAACGTGTCCGCTATTTCCGCCCTTTTCAGACACTTTTTGTATTGGCAGCCGTATATATTTTGATGGTCCAGTTTATCGATCCGGATGCCTTAAAGAAGAATGATGCTGGTAAACCGACAAAACAACAGGAAACAGAAGATGTCAGAAATCAGCCACAGAGGGAGTTGGGCACCATGGAAGATAAAACCGGCAAGACAGAAACCTCTCCTGACGAAATAGATAAGTTCGTAGATAATATTGAAAATAAGTTGTCATACCTTTATGAAAGAGAACCGTCGGAGAATTCTTTTATCCAAAGGGTATGGGATATTTTAAAGAATTGGGCACATGGAAACAAAGCGGTCAAGATCATTGTCACGCTTCCCCTTTTCGCTTTGGCTACCCGTATGGCTTTTCGTAAACGGACCTATAACCGGCGTTATAATTACACCGAACATATTTTTGTGCAAACATATATTGCCTGTCAGGTACTGCTTATAAGTTCTATTTTTTTGCTGATCCGTGGGAAGGCTGAAGTAAACAGCTTATATGATATCTCCAATTTAGGTATATTTGCATTGTTTGTCTGGGATTACAAGCAGCTTTTCCGTGGTACTTGGTGGCAAACTATCAGACGGACAATGTTGATGTTCTTTTATAGCCTTCTACTCATCGTTTTCACCGCGATCCTACTCATTGCCCTTCTCGTAGCAGGAGCATCCCTTTTAGAATTATTCGGCTTCTGATGATCCAATGGGTAATAGGCTATTGATATATGGGTATGGGATCTGGTAATTGGAATTGGTAATTAGTAATTAACAATGAATCAGTCCTTAAAATCGAGCGAGAGTTGGACAGCTTCGAGTGGTAGGTGAGCCAGGTCGGCATCGGAGTTTTTCAGGGTGAGTCCCATCAGCCGTATCTTTTTCTCTTCCAGGTCATCTATCTGGAACAGCAGTTCTTTACCTAATTCAAATAATTCCTGATAGGTCTTGATATAATAGTTCACAGTCCTGCTTCGGGTAATGATCGTGAAATCGGCATACTTGATCTTCAGCGTGAGCGTCTTGGCAAGAAATTTCCTCTTTTCAGCCCTTCGGGATACTTCACGGGCAATTTCATCGAGGGCGGCCAACATATCCACAATTTCATTCAGGTCCTCCGGGAAAGTCTCTTCGGCACCCAACGATTTACGAACTCTCTCCGACTCCACTTCCCTGTCATCTACTCCTCTCGCAAAATGATAATAGGCAATCCCGGCTTTCCCGAACTCATGTACCAAATCGACTTCGTTCCACTGTTTCAGGTCGTATCCCGTTTTGATCCCGAGGTCCGCCATTCTCGCTGCCGTCACTTTCCCCACTCCGAAGAACTTGCCTATCGGTAATTGATCTATAAAATCCTCCGCTTTATCCGGTTCAATCACAAAGAGTCCGTCCGGCTTTTTATAGTCGGATGCAATCTTTGCCAGAAATTTGTTATAGGAAACACCGGCTGACGCTGTGAGGCGTGTACGATTCAATATCTTTTGTTTGATCTCTTTTGCAATCAGGGTGGCGGAACGAAGTCCCCTATGGTTCACTGTCACATCGAGAAATGCCTCATCGAGAGAAAGCGGTTCCACTTTATCAGTATATTCAAGGAAGATCTGCATGATCTGGTTCGACACATTCCTGTAGATATCGAACCGCGGCATAACAAAGATAATATGAGGGCATTTTCGAAGTGCCGTCACCGAGGCCATTGCCGAATGGACACCATATTTGCGTGCTTCGTAACTCGCCGCGGCAACCACTCCCCGTTTTTCTCCATATCCCACCGCAACAGGTTTACCCCGAAGTTCGGGATTATCGCGCTGTTCAATGGATGCGTAGAAGGCATCCATGTCGATATGGATTATCTTCTTATGGTTCATGGTAACAAATGTAGTTTCAATTTATTACAATTCAAAAAGAAAGACAGAAAAACTCCTCAAATCTATTTATCCTCTGGAATAAAATTTTTCCAACCGCTTTATCTCAGATTTGAACGGTTCACCCTTATAAATCGAGGCTTATACCTCCCATGAATGTAGCACGGGGCATAGGGAAGCCAAGCATTGTCTCATATTTTTGCGCCAGCAGGTTATCCCCTTTTACAAAAATTTTCATCCATTCCAACGCACGGTAATCAACCCGTGCATCCACTAACGTAAAATTGGTTGTTTGGGCATTCTCTCCTGTGGATAGATAAAGATGATCTATAGCTTGTACTCCGGCGCCAAGCGTGAATCGCCCCGGAGAATAAGTCACACCGGCATAAAACTTGTTTCGGGGTGCTCCGGTGATGGGTGTGTCCATATGCAGATAGCTATAATTGGAGTTTACACTCAGGTTGTCCAGTATGCGCCAATTCATGCTGAACTCGATCCCCTTATTGGTAAACTCACCTACATTCTGGTTTTGTGGTCGGCCGTCTACCTGTACAACCTCCACAATATTATCACCTTCCATATAGTAAAAGGTCAATTCCGTAGTCAAACGGTTCTCTAATAATCCTTGTGAAAGTGTGAAATCATAACTCCAACTACTTTCCGGCAATAACTCTTCATTGGCCGGTGCATACATGTACAGTTCCCTCATGTTGGGCGTCCTGAATCCTTTGGAAACTGACAGTTTCAGATGTGTTTCCGGTGCGGCTTTGTATGATATACCGGCCTGGGGAACCCATTCGTTCCCGTACAGTTTATGATTTTCGAGACGTAATCCGGCATTCAGTAAAAAACGGCCGAGTTCCTGATGACTAAACAGATATCCGGCTACCTCGTGCAGTTTTATATGGTCTGCGTAGATTTCAGTTTCAGGGTTTCTATAAGCATTTCCGCCATATAGTTTCAGGTCAAATCCTCCGGTAATGGTGTTTCCCTTAAACAGTCCAACCGACTGGAAAATATTGACTCCACCCATATAGTCGGTTGAATGGAAAAGATATTCCTGCGGATTTTGACCTTCAAAATGGCCATCGTTTATTTTGTGATTTCCCCAATTATAGTAGAAATTGACAGCTCCGCTCGTCTTGCCGTAATTATTCTCGATAGATAAACCGGACATACCCCGTAGCACGTCGGTTGTTCCGTCGAGCATGGGTTGAGTTACAGTCCCCGGGTTTTGGCCGTTGGCTTTGGCAATATTGATGTTTCCGGTTACTTTCCACTCGTTGGATAAATCATATCCCAATTTTGCATATCCACTCCATGAGTCGTATGCAGAATTAACACGGTGCCCGTCAGTGCGTTCGTAATTACCGCTGACAACTCCCGAAAACTTACCATTACGGTAACTGTCCGTCAGGGAGTAACGTTGCGTACCGTAAGAACCACCCATCAACCTTACATTTAACCGGTTGCCGTCTGCCAACGCCTTACGGGTAATAATATTGATTGTACCACCCATAGCGTTCGATCCGTATAGCACCGAAGCCGCTCCACGGGATACCTCTATACGTTGTGCATCGGAAGCGATATAGGCATCAGCTACAGGATGACCAAAAATAGTAGCGTATTGGGGATGTCCGTCGATCAGGATCAGTACACGACCCGCCCCCCCGGAGAAACCACGCAGGCTGATTCCCCCTGCCGCTCCACCGGAAACTCCATACCCCGCCATCCCCCGTGTAGTCACGAAAAGGCTGGGAACCTGCCGTGACAAGGCAGGGAGTAAATTGGTTTCTCCACTTTGCTCCAATATGTTGCGACTTACAATACTTACAGGTACCGGCATCACGTCACGTGAAATGGCTACCCGTGATCCGGTAACGATTACTTCATCCAGATCATAGCTGTTACTTACGCCGATGGTGTCCGGCCTGTGTTGATTTTGTCCGTTTACTACTGCTGAAAATAGCAGAAATCCCCAAAATAAATTACTAAACTTATTCATCTAATCGTATCACATATTTATATTGTTACTGATCTTCAATATACTAACAAGGCAGTCTATGCCTGACTGCCTTGCCATGAAGATTTTTCTCTACAAATTTAACGATTTACTTCAAATTCTCTTTAAAAATGTATGTAGTTTATTAAATGGAATACCATGTGCCCTGCCGTACAAATCAATGGAATGCTGACATTTTACGACATTCATCAGCACATTTCCTGCAAGCTTCAGCACATTTCCGACAGTGATCATGAGGGTGTTTCTCACACTCCTCAGCACATTGGTCGCATATTTCAGCACACAGTCTGCATATTTCTTTCGCTTTCTCACTGCCCAGACTCATCAACTGGGCGGCAGCATAACATATTGCAGCACATTCCATATCCGTTTGGATACATTTTGCCATCATTTTCACATCTTCTTCCTTCGTGCATGAAGAAGCACAATAATTACACGCACTTGCACAGGCGAGGCAAGCATCAATACATGATTTATAATCCTGAAATGTTGTCATAGCTATTATTTTTAATGGTAAAGTACCTGATTTATAACTTATCCAACTGCTGATTAAACCAATTGCGGATTTCATCTTTGGCTTTACCGGTTTTCTGTTGGATTTTTCCATACAATTCATCTTCTTTACCTTCTTCATAAAGAAGATCATCATCTGTCAGGTCGGCCCATTCCTGTTTAGCGCGTCCTCTTAACTCGTTCCATTTTCCTTTAAACCTTAAATCATCCATAACCAATAGTCTTTAAAAGAGCTCCTTCATTGAAAACTCTATATATAAAACAAGACCTACTTTATGAATGTTCGTCCTTTCAGGCTCCTTAACCAGGCTCTATTTTATTTAACTTTTTCATTATAAGGATGTAGAAAAATGCCAGGCGTATCCTACGGGCTATCATGCCACAAGACATTTTTTATAATAGTTCGTAAGTCAATTTAGATTACAATCGGAAATATACGCCTAATATTTAGATTACAATCGGAAAAATACGCCTAATATTTAGATTATGAATATTTTTTCGTACATTTGGAATTTAAAAATAGTTGATTATGATACTTCGGGATTTGCAACGGAACATTTTAGACACTTGTTTCAAGGGGAAAATAATATTGCTTTTAGGGGCTCGCCAAGTTGGGAAAACGACATTACTCAAAAGAATTGTCTCTCAAATAAAGGTACCCCATATTTGGTTGAATGTCGATGAAGCGGATATCTTACAGGCATTTGAAACGGCAACAACCAGTACACAGTTGTTACAACTGATTGGCAAGAACAATAAATTGGTTGTGATAGATGAAGCACAACAAGTTTCCGATATTGGCAAAAAATTGAAATTAATTTACGACACCAATCCCGATATCCAAATTATTGCTACAGGTTCTTCTTCCTTTGATTTGCAAAATAAAACAGTTGAACCCCTTACTGGACGAAAGCGAACATTTTATCTTTATCCTCTCAGTTATAAAGAACTGGCACAGGAACAGTCCGTACTGGAAGCAAGAAGACTTTTAGAAGCCAGGCTGATTTTTGGTTCTTATCCGGAAGTGATAAACAATCCCGGAAAAGAAAAAGAGGCATTGATAGAAATTGCAAACAGCTATCTCTACAAAGATATTTTGAAACTGGACAATATCCGCAAACCTACGCATATTGAAAAGCTGCTGCAAGCTTTGGCGTTTCAGACAGGCAGTGAAGTTAGTTATAACGAATTGGCCCAAACCATCGGGAATATGGATACTGCAACAGTAGAAAAATACATCGACCTACTTGAAAAAGCATTTATCATATTTAAATTACCGGCCTTGAGCCGAAATCTACGCAATGAAATCAAAAAGGGGAAAAAATATTATTTTTATGACAATGGCATACGTAATGTGCTTATCAATAATTTTTCCGGAATCGATTTCAGACAGGACAAAGGCGCTTTATGGGAAAACTTTCTACTGTCAGAACGGATAAAAAACAATCACTACCAAGGACGGTATGCCAACAAGTATTTCTGGCGAACACATGACAAAGCTGAAATTGACTACATCGAAGAAGAAGGCGGTATGCTGAGTGCTTTTGAGTTTAAATGGAAAGCAAAAAAGGTGCGTTTTGCCAATTCTTTTCTAGAAGCATACCCGAACAATAACACAGCAGTAGTAACCAGAGAGAATTTTGAGAATTTTGTTGGTTTATAGTATCGGGACTGCTGCGTTTACTCCCCAACTGATTATATACATTCCCGATCGATTCCTGACCAATTACTACACAATAACAACTTATAGATCAATAATTTTCTCTATAATTTCCTTTGCGACCAAAGAACCGTTCTTTATCTCATTTTTTTCACATCAATCATGAATTAATTTATTTGTTTCGGTACTTATCATAAGAAAAAAGACAATTATATTTCACCTTATTTTCCATTTTTCCGGTCGATAAAAAATTAGTTTTTCAGATATTACAAAAGTATGCAAATAATTGAAACGGACTGAATTATTTCAGCCATAATCTTCCACTAAAGGTTTCGCGCTACTCTTTCAGTAAATTCAGTAAAATCCCTTCCATTATCCGATTACAGTTTTCTGCATACACTATTGTGCCGGATTTTATCTGCTCTGCGGTTTGTATGTAATGGCTTTCATGAAGTTCATCCGCACAGTTCTCCGATATCAAACTGACGGTTTCTCCGGTTACTTCCAAATGGAATTGCAAACCTATTACATTTTCATTATAGCAAAACGCCTGATTGGTATTGGCGTCAGACGAAAGTAGATTGAGTCCGCCCTTTGGTATTTCAAACCTGTCGCCATGCCAATGAAAAACGGTCGGATTGTCTTTGAACAATCCATAAAACCAAGCTAATTGTTTACTTTCCTGCGTACACATTACAGGAAACCAGCCAATTTCCTTATGTGCCGCCTTATCTACTTTAACGCCCAGGCATTCGGCTATAAGCTGGGCACCCAGACAAATACCCAATACTTTTTTACCGGATTGAATACAGTTCCTGATAAATACCTTTTCCTCTTTTAACCAGGAAAAACGATTCTCATCATAGACACCCATTGGACCACCCATGACAATCAAAACATCTATATCTTTTGCATCGGGTAAATGATAGCTTGGCCCATAAAACCGGGTATATGAAATGGAATGATTGTTCTTCACCAGCCAACTCTCAATATAACCCAACCCTTCGAAGGGTACATGCTGTAAGTAATGTACTTTCATATTACTTTTCAAATATAAATGGGATTTTTATTATATCATCTGCAATCTCAGCATTCAGCATATTATCCGTTTTCCAGTATCTGATCGTTTTAGGAAAATCATTCAACCTGTTTTCACAAGTAAAAGAATTATTTTGATAAGCAATAACTTTAAAATCGGTTGATTCCTGATTACCCGGAGTTTTCACCTGAAAATACCAAGTCCCATTCACAGGTGACAAAATCATATTTTCTTTCCAAATAGTATCAGCGTCTTGTAAAGTAAAACCCTCCCCGATATAAGTTGAGTCGTTCTCCTTTTTCCAATTTTCAAAAGTCTTTTTTCCATCCTCATCATTCGTTCTATTCCATTCTGCGAGTAAAAAATCAAAATCATATTCCGCATAAGAGAATACGTTATTGGAATTATCTGTCTTATTGGAAGAACAGGATAGAACAAAAAGCATGACAAAGAGCACCATTATTCGACTGATTGTTTTCATTTTATATCTATTTTAGAATGGAAAAAACTTTTATCTCTATTCCGGGCATATATTTGTCAACCCTGCTTATTTAATGAGAATGTCCGTATTACTCTTTCTTTTTCCAGACGGAATTTAGGAGTGATTGAGGGCTGGTTGGCGTCTTCCTTATCCCTGTAACCGATAGCAACAGCAAACAATGTTTTATATTCATCCTGTTGTAAAATGCGGTCATAGGCATCGGTCTCAACTCCTTCCATCGGAGTGGAGTCAATACCCATGCTTGCACAGGCACTTAAAAAGAAGCCCAGTGAAATATATACCTGACAAGATAGCCATGATTTAATTCCAGCCTCACCTTTCGGTTTCACCATCCGGTTGTAATAAGAGCCGGATCTTTCGGGGAGACAGGAAAGGTTCCTGTTCTCAAAATCCTCCACATTTCCAATCACGCTGAAAACAACAATATGGCTGGCGTCATTGATTTTCTCTTCGTTATGAAACGACACTTTCGACAATTCACTTTTCGTTTTCACATCCGAAATAAAAGTGAATTTCCACGGCTGACTGTTTATAGAAGAAGGACTTAACCGCAGAATTTCTTTCAGTTTTTCGATTATTTCATCAGCGATTTTCCCATTCGGGTCATATTTTTTGGTTGTGTACCTGCTCTTTGCAATATCTAAAAAACACATATCTTTAAAATTGAGTTATACCATATCTTTTGCAGATACAAATATAGCTATAGTACATCATCTCTGCAAAAACGGGGAAAAGTTAGCCGAAGATATCATTCCGAAAGGAGACTATCTATCAATGAATTGAAATCCTTCATAAATTCCTCATAGAAAAGTCCTGTTGCCGGACCATTGAAGCCGGTGTGTATTTTACGCACTTCTCCTTTCTTGTCAATAAACAGCGTGGTAGGATAACTTGAAAAATTCTCCACCTCGGGAAGCGCATTGGCTACGCTTTCCCGGCCGACTTCACCGCCGAACAGGATATCGTAATTTGCACCGTATCTGTTCTTCAACCGGGTCAGCGCGGTTTTCGCATAGTCAAAATCATTCTTGCGCTCAAAAGCGATGCCGATAATCTCAACACCTCTCTTCTTGTTCTCATCATACCACGGTGCAAGGAATTCCATTTCATCCAGACAGTTGGGACACCAGCTTCCAAGAATAGATATGACAACCACTTTACCCTGATAACGTTCATCTTTCAATGATATATTTTGTCCTTCAAGATTGGGTAGATTAAAGCCAAGGGAGCTGTATCCCGGTTTTAATTTGGCCAACGAATAAGGATCTGCCAATTCGGCGTAATCATTTTTTGTTCCAATAATCTCCGTCACACCGCGAGTAGTATAGAACTTCCCGTTGAAAGTTGAATCATCTGTGAAGCGGATCTCTATCAAATACGGGCTAAGCCCCCCGAAAGCCGACAGATCAACTCCTGATTCGGTATAGACTCCTTCCAGAAAACGTAAATCTCCTGAATTGGTAAGGACAGAACCGGTTACGACATTGTTTTCCGATTTAAAAACACCTACATTCCGTGCCGTATCACCTTTCTCACTGACGAAAAGCACATCCCATTTTCCATCAATGGGGGTATTGGAACTGGTCTCCGCCAGCTCAAAACGCTCTTTTACGCCGAATGTAGCATGAAACGGAACTCCCGGATCATTTTCGATATAGTTTTTAATAAACATCCCTTCGATAACATCCCCGGAAATGATCCCTTTTATGTAAGCATCATAAGCTGCTATGGGAATGACAAGTGTGTCAGATTGAAAATATACGCTGTCTAATTTCACTCGCTCTTCCCCATTCATTAATATAACCGAAGCAGCATCAGAATCGGCATTACTGACTTCAAAAAGAAAAGGGGCTTTTTTATTTTCTGCCACGGTAAGTTCTCCTTTCCATATTCCGTTTTGTAGCGCCTGTTGCTTTTGGCATGACAACACAAAAACCACTGATAATAAATAAATTGGCCATTTAAATCTTAGCATAACTCCTTATATTTTTCTTACAAAGATAACGAATCGGTTGTACTTAAAACCATTATCCATAAAAAATGGCTGATTCATTTTACTGACCAGCCATTCCTATGTTCATTATACTTTTAAATCTTGTCGAGTGCCTGTTGCAGATCAGCCTTGATATCGTCAATATTTTCAATACCGACCGAAATACGAAGCAATCCGGGTTCAACACCGCTTGCCCTTTGGGCTTCAGGCGATAATTGCTCATGCGTAGTAGCCGCCGGGTGGATGATGAGCGATTTGGTATCTCCCACATTGGCAAGATGACTTAGCAATTGCACGTTATCGATCAGTTTATCGGCATCTTCCGGTGCTCCTTTCAATTTAAAGGTAAGCACAGCTCCCGGTCCCTTAGGGAAATATTTCTGTGCCAGAGCATAGTATTTGCTGCTCTTCAACCCGGGATAATTCACATATTCAACCTTTGGATGCTGTTCAAGCCATTCGGCCAACGCCTGCGTATTCTCCACATGACGTTCGAGACGAAGAGAGAGAGTTTCCAATCCCTGTACCAGGAGGAAGGAATTGAACGGACTGATGGTGTTTCCCCAATCGCGCAATCCCTCTACCCGCGCACGGATATTGAAAGCAATGTTGCCGAACTGGCTGTCAGCCCCGAATACATCCCAGAAGACCAATCCATGATAACTTTCCGACGGTTGGGTGAAAGAAGGAAATTTACCGTTTCCCCAATTGAATTTACCACTATCCACAATCACTCCGCCAAGGGATGTTCCGTGACCACCGATCCATTTGGTAGCCGACTCGACCACTACCGCCGCACCATGTTCAATGGGTCGGAAGAGATAACCGCCCGCACCGAATGTATTATCTACAAACAGTGGAATGTCGTGCCGATGGGCCACTTCGGCAATGGCATCGAAATCAGGAATATTCAATTCAGGATTACCGACCGACTCCAGATAAATGGCTTTGGTATTGTTGTCGATCAGTCTTTCAAACTCTTCGGGGTTTTCATTTGGCGTAAAGCGTACTTCAATACCTAAACGTTTGAATTGCGATTTGAATTGATTATAAGTTCCTCCATACAGGAAAGGCGTAGATACAAAATTATCGCCCACCTCCAGGATATTGTTCAGCGCGATGAATTGTGCCGATTGTCCCGATGAAGTCGCCAATCCGGTCACACCGCCTTCCAGGGCAGCCACACGCTTTTCAAAAACGTCAGTGGTAGGATTCTGTAAACGGGTATAGATATTTCCGAACTTTCGAAGACCAAAGAGATCAGCACCATCCTTTGCATCCTCAAATACGTAGGATGAGGTCTGATATATGGGTAAAGCACGTGAATGCGTTGTTTTGTCTACTTCTTGACCTGCATGAACTTGCAGGGTTTCAAATTTATAACTGCTCATATTGATAATATTTTAAATAAAATATACGATGTGTAAATAAAAAATATTGAAGTTGTTTTGACGCTACAAAGGTAGGATAAGCCGTATGGTAGCACAATACCACAAATATAGTATATTTCCACCTTTTAGTATACATTAAGCACGGCCGGGAAATCTAAATTATAAATGCAACAACCTACATATCAAAATCTCCTGAGCGGAGGCGTTTCTTTCCGGATTGCCGTTTTTTATCGTCCAACCGTTTTTGCACGGATTGGAATGTGGGTTTGGTAGCGATCCGTTTTCTTTCCGGCTTGAGAGCCTGGCGAATAAGAAGCCGGAATTTCCCGGTCACCGCTTTTTTATTTAACCATTGGGTACGTTCGGAGTCACTGCTGACCTGTAGTACTCCGTTTTTATTAATTCGGTTGGACAATTTTTTGAGGATGAGTTGTTTCTGAAGTTCGGTAAGATTTTCCGATACATTTACGTCGAATGAGAGCACCACTTTCGATGCCACTTTATTCACATTCTGTCCGCCACTGCCACTACTTCTCACAGCGGTAAACACACATTCTTCAATCAGCTTTTCTATGTCAAACTCCATTATTATATTGATTTGAACCTGCCCGAGACGCATCTTATATTCTGCAAATATAATGAAAGCCGAACGGGTAAGCCAAACTTGTTTGAGCTTATCTGAGGCGCATCTTATATTCTACAAATATAGCCTTTTTATACAAAAACAGTATTTCCATAAAGAATGTTTTGAAACTTTTGCTTAACTTCGTAGTCTGTTCATTCAGACAACAAAATGCATACTTATATCATTGCCGACAATCAGGATATTACACGTGAAGGGCTTATTTCCGTACTGAGATCACAGGACATAAAAAACCGCGTGGAAACGGCTCATACCCGCACCGAATTGCAAACACGGCTACGCAACTATCCCGAGTCGGTTGTAATATTGGATTACACGTTATTTGATTTTGTTTCCGTCAATCAACTTTTAAACATGAAGATGGGAGCAAAGCAATCCTCATGGATCTTGTTTTCCGACGAATTAGAGGATCATTTTCTTCGTCAGATATTGTTGATCGATACCGGTATCAGCGTAGTGATGAAACACAATCCGCTGCAAAATATACTTGACGCCGTTATCTGTGCCACTTATGGTGAAACCTATCTGTGCGATATCGCAGAGTCAATACTAAAGGACAGCAATCCGCAGAAAAAAGAGTCGGATACTCTGACCGCCTCAGAGAAAAATATCCTACGGGAAATAGCCCTGGGAAAGACCACCAAAGAGATAGCTTTTGAGAAACACCTCAGTTTTCATACCGTAAATACTCACCGCCGGAACATTTTCCGGAAGCTGACTGTAAATAATGCACATGAAGCGACGAAATATGCATTGCAAGCTGGTTTGATCGATCTGATGGAGTACTATATTTAGTGCAGTTTTGGATATAATATCAAGATAGTATGGATTTAAAATCTAACGAACCGTTCTGGCTGGTAAAGAATGGATTACTGGCCTCTTATCCCTCACTCCACAGCGATGCCGGATGTGATGTCCTGGTAATTGGCGGTGGTATTACCGGTAGCCTGATAGCGCACCAATGTGTTGGAGAAGGATACAAAACTATACTGATAGATAAGCGAGAGGTATGCACCGGAAGTTCTTCCGCTACCACATCGATGCTCCAGTTCGAAATCGATACCCCTCTGTATAAATTGATTGAACTGATTGGAGAGAAAGGAGCCATTGCAAATTACGAGGCGTGTTACAAGGCAATCGACCAATTGGGTGAAATTGCTTTCAGGATAAAATCAAAAGCCGGGTTCAGGAAAAAAGATTCACTCTATTTTGCCGCTTTTAAAAAGGATGTGGATTGGCTTAAGAAGGAACTTGAAACACGAAACAAGGATGGCTTTGAAGGAAAATGGCTTGACGGGGAAGAAATCCTAAAAAAATATGGCATACATGGAACATACGGTGGTATTCTCTCCACCCAGGGAGGAAGCATAGATGCTTTCTGCCTGGCACATGAATTACTGGAATACAATCACAAGAAAGGATTAGATATCTATGATAAAACCGAACTGACGGGTGTAGATCACAAAAGGGGCTTTAGTATCTGTACTACTGCTACCGGAGCAGTCATCAAAGCAAAAAAAATAATCTATTGCGTAGGTTACGAAGCTGCCGGTATGATCAAGGAGAAATTTGTGGATTTGCTCAGTACCTATGCTATTATTTCGGAAGTAGATGAAAAACTCTACCAACAATATAAAGACGTGCTTATATGGAATACGGCCGATCCTTATCTATACATGCGTACTTCGGATGACGGGCGTTTTCTGGTTGGCGGTGAAGACGAAGAGTTTCGGAATCCAATCAAACGTGATGCGCTGATCGGTCAAAAAGAACAGAAGCTTATCACAACTTTCAAAAAATTGTTTCCCGACAAGGCATTCTATTCCGATTTTGCATGGGCGGGGACTTTCGGCCAGACCAAAGACGGACTACCTTATATCGGTGAACACGCCGATTTCAAAAACTCCTATTTTGTGTGTGGTTTTGGAGGTAATGGCATCACTTTCTCCGTCACCGGAATGGAAATGGTTTCCAACTGGTTGAAAGGGAGAAAGCACCGGTTGTCACCCTATTTTGCCTTTGGACGATAGCTTATTATCCGGACAATATCGTTTACCGGACACATTGAGCGCAAACACCTTTCATCACGAAATTGACATTTTGAAGACGAAAGTGTCGGGGTAAGGGTATGTCGGGGATGGAAATACTTTCCATGCAATAAGTGTTACCACATTTGTTACAATGGAAATGCACATGCAGGTCGCCCAGGGAGCACTGGCAATCATCACGGCAAACTGAATATTTTATGGAACCGGAACCATCGTCGATGCTATGGATGAGATGGTGTTGATGAAACAGGTTTATTGTACGGGATAATGTGGATTTATCAACTGTTCCCATTTCAGCCTCCAAATCGGAAAGACTGAAAGCGGAGTCGTGGTTAAGCATAGCCTTCAATGCCAGCATCCTGATGGCCGTCGGCTTTATATCCCTGTGATGAAGTATTTTTTCTATATGTTCCGTATCCATAAATTGCAGACCATTTACCTAATATAAAATGTAAATATAACTATTGCAATCCAACTACAAACAATATAACCTTAAAACTTCTTCCTCATGATGCGGATGGCGTTGAATATGGCCAGTAACGATACACCCACATCTGCAAATACCGCTTCCCACAAAGTGGCCATTCCTCCTGCTCCGAGTATCAACACGATAAGTTTGACACCAAAAGCCATAGAAATATTCTGAATTACAATCCTCCGGGTAGTTTTGCCGATACGGATCGCCATCGGTATTTTAGATGGCTGATCAGTCTGAATGACTACATCCGCCGTTTCGATGGCGACATCGCTTCCCAAACCACCCATTGCGATACCCACATCACTCATGGCCAGCACCGGGCCATCATTTATTCCATCTCCCACAAAAGCCACTTTATTGGATGGATCGTCTCTAAGTGCTTCAAATTTTTCTACCTTCCCCTCAGGTAACAGATCTCCGTAAGCTCGATCAATACCCAGTTCTCCGGCCAGCTTCGACACGATAGCCTGTTTATCACCGGAAAGCATCACTATATTCTTGATCCCGACTGCGTGCAACGCCTCGACCGCCACTTCCGTATCGTCCTTCAACACGTCGGCCACAACAATATACCCGGCATATTTACTATCAATCGCACATAAGACTGTAGTCTCTGGGATATCTGCAACTGCCGGAGGATAAGCAATACTATTGGCATATAACAGTTTTGTATTTCCGACGAGTATCTTCTTCCCATCGAATTCAGCTTCAACACCTTGTCCTGCAACCTCCCTGACATTCATAGGTTGCCCAAAGTAGATATTGCTCTTGGGCATTGAAGACACAATGGCCCGGGCGATAGGGTGGTTGCTTTGCGTTTCCACCATAGCCACGGTATGGAGCAGTTCCTCTTTCGAAATACCTTCTACGGGAATGATATCCTGCACATTGAATACCCCTTTTGTCAAAGTACCGGTCTTGTCTATCACTACAGTATTAATCTTTGTAATGGCATCCAGATAATTACTGCCTTTGAACAGGATACCCTGACGAGACGCTGCACCGATCCCTCCGAAATAGCCCAATGGAATGCTGATCACCAACGCGCATGGGCAGGATATTACCAGAAATACCAATCCACGGTATAACCATTCATTGAACAGATATACAAATCCAGAGTCAATGAACGACCATACCCAGGGCAATACGACAATCAGTACAGCCAATGCAGTAACAACCGGGGTATAGATACGGGCGAATTTGCGGATAAACTGTTCGGCCGGGGCCTTCCGTTCGGTGGCATTTTGCACGAGTTCTAAAATGCGGGCAAGCGCACTTTGCCCAAACGGTCGGGTAACCTTTATCCGGCAGACACTATCAGTAGCGATCATACCTGCCAGTACTTCTTCATCTCTTTTGATATTGCGGGGAACACTTTCTCCCGTCAGTGCCGAAGTATTGAATGAAGCTGAATCGGAAAGCATAATACCGTCCAACGGAACCCGCTCACCTACTTTTACCTCAATAGTCTCTCCTACTCTTACTTCTTCCGACAAAACAGTCTCAATGCTATCACCCCTGACCACAGATGTTTTTTCAGGACGGATATCGAGTAATGTACCAATATTCCGCTTAGCCCGGTTGACAGCTCTTTGCTGGAATAGTTCCCCAATGGAATAGAACAGCATAACCGCTACTCCTTCCGGGTATTCACCGATAAAGAAAGCGCCGATCGTAGCGATACCCATCAAGGTGAATTCGTTGAAAATATCCTTTCCCAGCATGGCTTCCCCGGCTTCTTTCAACACAGGAACACCAACCGGAAGGTAAGCAACAAGGTACCATGACAACCTTATCCACTGATTTTCAAAAAGGGAAACACCGGTTGCGGACATGATTATACCAATGATTAACAGGATGGATGATGCCAATATCCTTATGATGGTTACCGAACAAGAGCCATTACCACAACAATCTGCCATAACTTTTATGTTTTACTATGTATCCAACAACAAAACTACAACCAATCCGGTGCAACTGGGTTGCAAAAAAGAATTATCTTTGTGAGTCATAAATAAAATCCATTGGATTTATTGCATCCCCCATGATTTTCGGTAATGGGGAAATCAAAATCACGAATAATGAATGAGTTCAAATCAGGAAAGCGCTTCTCGATGGTTGGGTAAAAGGGTTGTAGAAGCAAAAGGCGCATATCTGGCCGCCTCGGTATTTACCGTTATAAGCGCGGCATGTTTTGTTGTTTTCTGCTGGTATTTGTCGGAATTCGCTGCTGCGTGGGTTGACAAGGGACTTGTACAACCCGACAGGTTACTATACGCTTCACTGTTCCTCACCGGCAGGTATCTCTTTGCCCATTTTGCATCGCAGTTCAACTACAACGCCGCCAATATCATCGTTTCCAAAATCAAGAAAAAAATCTATCCCCTGTTGCTTAACAACAGCCAACTGGACTCTACTTCAAGCGCTTTATACGTTACCCGGATAAGTGACGACCTAAAGCCTTTTTATGCTTTTTTCATCCCCTACTCCGTCGCAACCGCTTTGGTCAGCTCGGTGTTACTGATTATCTGCTTCTGGATTGAAAAATGGGTGGGGATCATCCTATTGATATCACTGCTGGTCATCCCGATGCAGATGGCTGTTATTGGCATTGGTGCTGAATCGCTTCACAAAAAACACACCAATCTTTTCCTGAAATATTCGGCAGTATTCTATAACCGCCTCCAAACCATTGCGGAGATCGTCAATTTGGATAACTTCAAAGCGCAATACCGCTTTTTATCGGGAAAGAGCAAAGAGTTGAGTAAAGCGACCACCAGTGTAATGCGGGTTGCTTTTCTATCGTCTACCGCATTGGAACTTTTCGTTACGATTGCCATTGCCGCTATTGCCATTTACCTGGGGATGAGTTTGCTTGGTATTATGCCCGGGCCTAATTATGGAAAGGGGTATAATTTCGGTACCGCACTCTTTTTGCTAACTATCACACCTTATTTTTTCTTTTATATGCGGAAATTCGTGGGCGCTTACCACGACCGGAACAAGGCTTTGGCATCAGCGGAATTGTTAATGCCGGTACTGAACCGGGAAGTCGCCCCTCCTTTGGCAGATATCCATCAGGAGATTACTCGTTTTGAAATCAAAGGGCTGCATTTTGCTTATCCCGACTCGCCGGTAAAAGTGCTGAACGGCATTAACCTGCAATTGCCTGTAAAAGGATTGGTACTGGTGAAAGGTATTTCGGGCTCGGGAAAATCCACCCTGCTGAAAATCTGCACAGGCAGCCTGTTTCCCCAGGAGGGTATAGCTTCAGTCAATGGAAAAGACAACGAATGGTCACACCGATGGTTGAAAGAAAATTCGTCTTATATGAACCAGTTCCCGTTTATCTTCGACGGAACATTAAGATATAATGTTTTCCTTGAGAAAGAGGCGGATCAACGAACCGGTTACCCCGAATTTATGGATAAGATACTTGCTAAAAAGGAAGAGGGCTGGCAAACCGAATTGACTCATAACGGGAAGCAACTTTCAGGTGGAGAAAGACAACTGGTGACGCTTGCAAGAATGATGCTACACCCCAGGCCAGTGGCGATCCTGGATGAGCCAACAGCTAATCTGGATAGCGATACGATTGAAGTCATTCTTCCTCAAATTGTCAAATTATCACAGGAACGCCTGGTTATCGTCGCTTCGCATGAGAAAATGTTCGATACGGTGGCAGATGTAACACTCAACTTAAACTGGGGGGAACAGGTTAATGTGCCAATGGGACTAATGTGTCAATGAGACTAATGTGTCAATAGGCCAATGGGACTGATGTGGTGATTCCGATGAATCGGAACAGGTGATGATGATGAAAAAAGAAAAAAATCGAATGCAGAAATTTATTACAAAATATATTTTGCAGCCTTTTGCTGGAAAATGGGCAAGAGGCTTCTTGCTGCTGGCCCTGTGGACGGCGGCATTTATAGCTATGCCTGCCGTTTCGGGATGGTTCCTGGCTATCTGTAGCGTGGCATTCATCACGGCCAACACCGCATTTTCCTACCTGATCCCCTCCGCCATCATTCGTCTGCTGGCGCTACTACGTACTGCCACAAGGTATTTCGAGCGAATAGATACTCACACAACCACACTCGACGCGCAACAGGATATCCAATTAAAGATATTCCGGTCTGTAGCCAAATTTCCCTATTTCAAAAAACAGGTCAACAACAACTCCACATTACTGGAGAACAGTACTCAGGGTGTTGAACAGATACTGAACCATATCCTCTTATGGATTATGCCACTGTGGGCATTGGTAGTTTCTCTCGTCATCTACTTTGCTTTTCTTATTCTGTTCTCACAAACCATTGCCATAGAATTTTTGATTTCCGGCGCCATACTCCTGTTTATTGTTCCTCAATTCTTTTTTCGAAAAAACGGAAAATTGTATGATGCACTCAAAACACATCGGGATGAGAATAATCAGACGCTTATCGAGAGTTTCCGGGGGCGGATAGAGATCTCGAAATACAATATGGAAGAGAAAGTCATCGGGCAATACGAACAAAAACTGGGACAACTGGACCGATTGGAAAACAAACTGCAAACCAATTCATTCTATCTGCAACTGATTGCAGGTCTCGGATTTAGCTATATCGCCACTTTTCTGCTCTGGAATTCGGCCAATTACGCGATCGACGCTTCCACAGCCATAGGTATCTTTTTCGGTATCATGGCACAAGCCGAACTGGCGGAAATGCTTTTCTCCGGAAAATCGGAAAAAAGTGCGGTCAGGCAGCAGATCAGCGATGTCGAGTCAATTATCCAACAAGGTGAACAGCCCATTGAGGGGGTACAGGTAAGTTCTGCCCTTGAAAATCTGACCCTGAACGGTATAAGTGCAAAAATCCCCGAGACGCCTGTTCGCACATCAGAGGTGTCGTTAGAGATCAGGAAAGGAGAATGGATTGCGATCTTTGGTGAAACAGGAAAAGGGAAAACCACCCTGCTTAACAGCCTTTTTTACCCTGAGTACCGCCGCAGTGGCTCGTTAATATGGAACGGCGAAAAAGAATTGAACCATTTACCCGTACCTGAAGCTGTCTATGTCACCCAAAAAGCCTATCTGCTTACCGGTACCTTGCGTGAGAACTTCGAAGGTTATCCCGATGAAGCGATTGAACAGGTATTACAGACGGTCGATCTCTCCGGCTGGCGCGCTTCACTTCCCGAAGGTCTGGGAAGCTGGCTGGGTGAAAACGGTGAAACATTGAGTGGCGGACAACGGAAAAAGCTGCTGCTGGCACAGGCACTTCTCAAAAGGCCACAACTGTTGGTCGTTGATGAACCCACTGCCGGTATCAGCTCTGAAAACGCGATCGATATTTTCCGCAATATCAGATATCAATATTCCGGTATCACCATTTTGATGGCAACCCATCTGAGAGATTTTGAAGCAGTAGTCGATAAAGTAGTCAGGATTTAATTTTACATTTCAATAATAATATCCTATGAGTTTTTTTCAGGTAACGGTATCCAATCTTCTTCTCACGCTACTCTTCTTTTCTCCCATAACAAATGTCTCTGCACAGAACAACAAAACTTCATCAGCCTATCAGGTAAGAGGCCGGATTATCAGTAAACCGGACAATACTCCTATAGAATTTGCCACTCTTATTTTATATAATGTAAACGACAGTACACCTGTTGATTATACAACGACCGATGTTTCAGGAGATTTTATACTTAAGCCAAAAGACAGAGGTAAATATTTTATCAAAGCCAGTTTTGTCGGATACAAATCGATAGAGACCAACCCATTTGAGGTTTCTATCGGGAGGAAAAATACTGTATTACCGGATATTTTATTGGAGGAGGATGAACAACTCCTATCGGAAGTGGTCGTAACAGGACGCAAGCGACAAGTTGTATACAAACTGGATAAGCAAGTGATCGAAGCGGCTGATTTTCTCTCTGCGGCGGGAGGTACTGCGGCAGACATCCTGCTGCAAACTCCATCCATTCGTGTAGATGCCGAAGGTGAAATAACTTTCCGGGGCAGTTCAGGTTTCAAAGTATACATCGATGGCAAACCGGGTTCATTGAGTGGTGCTGCCGCCCTGGAACAAATCTCCGCCGGACAGATCGATAATATTGAAGTATTGACAACACCTTCGGCCAAAAACAATGCAGATGGAGCAGTCGGTATTATCAATATCAACACAAAGAAAAGCAATATGGAAGGATGGAGCGGAATGGTCAACCTGATGGGAAGTTCCGTTTGGTCACGAAATATCGATTTCCTGATCGCCCTTCGCAAAAAAGATTTCAGATGGCAATTATCCGGTGAAGCATCCCGTCGCTATGTGTTGAGTGATTACGATCAGCTAAAGACAATCATCACACCGGAGTTATTGACAACCGATCATTCCACGGGATCAAGGGAAAGGCATACCGGATGGTATTACCTCTCTTCGTCATTCGAATGGTTCAGGAACAACACCATCTGGTCGGCAGCTATCACGGGCGGTTGGAGAGACCGCTGGAGAGGAGGAGAACTGCATTATGAAGACACCTACGAAACAGTGCCCACAGGAGAAAAAACATACGGCTCTTTCAATGGCAAGGATTTTGTCCATCTCTACGAATCTCATTCCAGAATTGATCTGGGAGTGGAGCACAATTTCCCGGATAGAAAAGGACACAAACTAACAGCCTCTCTGTATGGACTATACGAAGGAGGCGCAATGGAGAATTTCCAGACCGATCTGTGGGATATGCAGGGTAAGCAGGTGCAAGGGCATCGTGCATGGGAATATGAATACCGTTTTACCGGGCAACTGAATGCGGATTACGTGTATCCTTTTGATAATGAAACCGGAAAGTTTGAATCCGGTTATCAGTTGTATACCTATACTGAAGATGGTGACTATACGATTGATATGTTCGATCCACAACAGGACGCATTTGTCGAGCGTGATGATCTGTACAACAAATACCTTTTTCGCCGGGATATACATGCACTGTATGCATTGGTATCGGATGTCCACAAACGCTTCGGATACCAATTAGGCTTAAGGGGGGAATATACCTATCGTAAGCTCGGTAACAATTTCGAATGGGCGCGCCATAGTCGCCACCGTTTTAACCTCTTCCCATCGGTACACCTCTCTTATGCACTCAATGATCATTCCCAGCTACGGGCGGCCTATACCCGCAGGATCACACAACCCGAACTATTTTATATGGAACCTTATGTGGTGTATGTCGATTATAACACGGCCCAGATGGGAAACCCGTTTATCAAACCGGAATACACCAATTCCGTGGAAGCAGGATATAATTATAATTTCAAGAATAGCAACACGATTTCCGCTTCCCTTTTCCATCGTGCCCGGAAAGATAAAATAGAACGCCTTCGTGTCCCCTATCATTCAAGCGTCACACTCGACTCGATGGCAAACGTCGGCAACGACTATTCCACCGGTATAGAATTGGCTGCGAACCTGCAACTCAACAGGTACTGGAACCTGGATGCAAATACGAGTTACTATTTCTATAAAATCAAAAATCAGTTCAAGATAGATGATGATGAAGAGAGTTGGAACTGGCAGTTGGCCGTCAACAACAACCTTGATGTGGCAAAAAACACCCGCGTCCGGATGGAAGCCTATTATGTAGGACCAATGGTCAGCACGCAAGGCAGAGTAAACGGATTTTTCTACCTGAATCTCGCTGCCCGACAGCAGTTTCCCAAGCAGAAATTAACGGCCGCCCTTGTCGTCAGGGATATTCTCTCCTCAGCCAAATATATCAACACACGCTCCGGCACCGGCATGGAAACGCTTAGCAAAATATATCCCCGTTCCCCGCTGTTCACACTGACAATGACCTACACTTTCAACAATTTCAAATCACAGCGAAAAGCGGAAGGCCCTAATCACGACATGTTTGAGGGAACGAACAGATAGGTTTAGCATCTCAGCATAGACACTGATTAAATAATTGATTTCACAACACCGGGTTTGAAATCAATAGAACAAGAATAATGGCGAGCCTGATTTCAAGGCCCGCCATTATTTTTTATTCATCTGCTATTAAATTTTGAAGTGATAAGATTACAACTAAATCACCCACAAAAGTCCAACTTGTTATTTCAGGTTCTTGCGATAGAATTCTGTCAGTTTAGCTACTGCCTTATCGGTTACCTCAGGATTATCATATAGGTCGTAATGGCTTGCTCCTTCAATGATATACAAATCTTTATCTTTGGATGCAGCTCTTGCATACACCTCTTTTCCGGCATTGTGAGAACCGAATGCACCTTGTTTTTCTCCGATAATAATTTGTAACGGCTGAGTCAGTAACGTTTCTATCAGGTTATAAGGATCAAATGCCATCACATTTGCCATACTGATATAACGAAGCCTGTTGGTCGAGTGAGGGTGATTTCCACGAGGCGTACAATAAAATTCGTACGCTTCACGCAGGTCAATTTCTTCAGCATCCTTTTGATCTTCTGTCACCCAAGGCACAATCATGGGTTCTGCACCCTGTGCTTCGGCAGTACGCTGCTTGCCAATCTGTTCCAGTGCCTGGATAGTTGCAGCGGGATCATTTCCACGATACAGTCCACCCACATTGGCACCAGCAGATGTACCCACCGCCTTGATACGACGCTCTGTCATCGCCACATTGATCACATAACCACCTCCGGCACAGATACCCAATGCTCCGATACGCTCCGCATCCACATAAGGCAATGTAACCAGGTAATCGATGGCACAGCGGATATCCTCCATACGTGCAGCCGGATCCTCGATATCACGGGGCTCTCCACCGCTCGGTCCCTGATAGGAAGCATTCACCGCCAGTGTCACAAATCCATTTTTGGACAATTTCCCGGCATAGATTCCGGCGGTCTGTTCTTTACAACTGCTTCCCGGATGGATCACCACGATGGCAGCATATTTTTCATTCTCATTGCAGTCTGCCGGAAGATAGAGATCGGCAGCTACGTCAATCGCACGATTTTTAAAAGTGATACTCTCTTGCATTTTCTTGATTTTTATACATTAATACAACTCTTCTATACCGTTTCATCCGATTATCATACGAAACCCGTAATCTGCCCCTGTGCAAAAACAGCCAGGATGCCCATTTCAGGATTTTCCGCTTTTCGGATAGGACCCGATATCGAAATAAGCACAGTACAAATTTAGTTTATATTAAAAGGATATGTTTTTCTTTATGGCTCAAATATCTTTTTCTGAAACGCTCACTTTTTTATTGTGCCGGGGTAATGCCATACTGCCTTTTGAAAGCGGTGGTAAAATGCGCCCTGTTCTTGAATCCAACCTCGAAACAGACATCCGCGACCCTCTCTCCTCTTATTTTTATTCTCTCATAGGCCACGTTCAACCTTTTCTGGACAATCCATTTCTGGGGTGACAAGTCGCTGATCTTACTGAAATCCCTTTTAAAGGTCGCCAGGCTACGACCCGTATAAGAAGCAATTTCCTCCACGGTAAGGTCGTACATATAATTCTTGTTCAGGAAGTCGAGGATATCTATTTTCCAGGGCTCTGTAAAATCGAACAATGTTGGATAAAACTGATTATCAATAAGGAGTAATGAAATCAATCCTGCCCGTATTTTCAACTCCATCACCTCGTCATTGGGTTTATTCTTCGAATCAAAGTAAGGAATCATCGAATAGAAGAGGCTATCGATATCAGCTGATTTCGACAGTTTCATCACAGAATTAGAAAAAGGTTTCAAGTTCTTAGGGATATCTTTCTGATCCAACTCCCTAAAATAATCCCGCAAGAAGTTCCGGGTAAATTTCAACGTAATACCCTGATATTGTTCCCCGTTGTACGAACCCTTATCGATCACCACGGTATGGTCCCGCTTCACGAATACACATTCTCCAGCAGTCGCTGTAATCTGCTGATCATTCTCCAAAATGGACATCCTGCCCGAATAGACATATATTAACAGATGAGCCGTCGCCTGATGCGTACAAACCGATTCGTTGTTGACGATATAACTGAAAATAATATCCGAATAATTGAATATCGTTGTTTCCTGTGGAGTTGCCATAGCTTTAGTTCAATTTCATTAGACGTTTTGAGTCACCTTCGCTCCTCGATTGTTAATTCTCGCTATGGCATAATACAAACAAGTTTGCCTTCTGCCCATTTAGCTTAGCGAAAACGTTCTTTTGTCGGGACAAATATAAACAATAAAAAGATATTGCTATTTTCTCTATGGCTCAAATTTATTATTCTTGGAAGTTCAATAGTTGTTGGATAGTGATTTGAAACCGGATATCTATGTGGAACACAAGATGTGGGACGACCTATGGCGGCTTTGCCGGGAAAGAGCTTAACCATGCAAAAATAAAAGCTTCCACAGCAGGATTGGAAATTCGTTTTATTGAGGCCGATATTAGAACTCTAAATTTACAGAAAAAATACGACCTTATTTTTATTCCATTTAATTCAATCCATCATTTATATAAAAATGAAGATTTATTTAAGACTTTTAGTGTCGTTAAGAACCACCTCAAAGACGGAGGTTTATTTTTGTTAGATTGTTTTAATCCGAATATTCAATATATCGTAGAAGGAGAGAAAGAACAGAAGGAAATTGCTACATATATAACTGACGATGGACGAGAAGTATTGATAAAGCAAATTATGCGATATGAAAATAAAACTCAGATTAATCGCATAGAATGGCATTACTTTATCAATGATGAGTTCAATTCCATTCAAAATTTGGATATGAGAACGTTTTTTCCTCAAGAATTAGATACATATTTGGAATGGAATGGTTTTAGTATTATCCACAAGTATGGAGGATTTGAAGAGGAAGCATTTAATGATAATTCGGAAAAACAGGTATTTGTTTGTCAATGTTAGTTCAGATATTGACGTTCTATTAAAAAGCAAATGATTCGGATCAGTTTAAAAGCAACACCCCAATATTACATTTTGGGCGTAAAATTGGGTGTGTTATTTGCGGAGAGACAGGGTACTGAACCCATTCATCTAACCGCCTATAAATCAGTCATTTATTTTCCAATATTTCAAATAGGTAACGAAACAGTAACGATTCTCTATCGCTTTTGTGTCCAGCTTTGTCTGCTGAATGTCTACCTATCTCACGGGTTCAAAGATACAACACATTTTTGAATTACGCAAATATCTGAATATAAATGTTTCAGCTTAGGTGCAAGGTGCAAGCTATATATAGATATATACTTGCACCTTGCACCTAAGCGAAAAAAAATCTTATTTTATTTTGCTATTTAAAATATTGTTCGTAGTTTTGCGAACAACAAATAAAAAGGAGATATTGAAGTGAAAGATAAACCGTACACAGTAGAGCAGGAACAGATTGCTCGTTTTGCCAAAGCAATGGGACATCCCGCACGAATGGCTATTCTTGCTTTTTTAGCAAAACAAGAAAGTTGCTTCTTCGGTGACATACACGAAGTACTGCCTATCGCTAAGGCAACCGTTTCTCAACATTTAAAAGAATTGAAAGAAGCTGGCTTAATTCAGGGAGAAATAGAAACACCAAAAGTGCGGTATTGCATCAATCGGGAAAACTGGGAACTCGCCCGAAAGTTATTTACTGCTTTTTTAGGGGATTGCCCATGTAAAGGTACATCGTGCTGTGAATAACAGCACCTTTTTTTGAAATTATTGTTCGTAGTTCTACGAATTACGATTATTATATTAACTTTAAAGTAGAATTAGAAATGGAAATCAAAGTATTAGGAACTGGGTGTTCAAGCTGTAAAGCATTGTATGAAACCACTAAACAAGCTATTTCAGAATTAGGCTGCGATGCGACACTAATTAAGGAAGAAGATTTATTGAAAATCATGGAATACAACATTTTAGGTCTTCCAGCTTTGGTGATTGACGAAAAAGTTGTATCAGTCGGAAAAAGATTATCCCTTTCGGAAGTAAAAGAGTTGATAACCAAATAAAAAATGAACTATGAGAAAGTTATTTTATCTACTGATTGCGATGCTGGTCTTAATGTCCTGTGGAAATGGTTCAAAGAAAAAAACCGGGGAAAACAAAGCGGAAGAAATACAGTCTAACCGCATTGAGGTTCTCTATTTTCATGGAGCGCAACGATGTATCACTTGCAGGGCGATTGAAGCCAATACGGTAGCCCTTTTGGATAGTCTTTATTCCCAAGAAAAAGCAGATGGCAAGATTATCTACAAAGTAATAGATATTTCTAAGAAAGAGAATGAAGCGATTGCAGACAAGTACGAAGTTACATGGTCGTCTTTGTTTGTGAATGGCTGGAAAGACGGAAAAGAGAATGTAAACAACATGACCGAGTTTAGTTTCTCCAATGCGAGAAATGCACCGGACAAGTTTAAAGAGGGAATTAAAAGCAAGATTGACGAATTGTTAAAACAGTTGTAAGATGGACTTTCTTCAATCATTATTAGATAACAGTTCTGTTCCCGCTATTACAGCCTTTATATTGGGGATTTTAACGGCAGTTAGCCCGTGCCCGCTGGCTACAAACATAACGGCAATAGGATTTATAAGCAAGGATATAGAAAACCGTCACCGGATATTTATAAACGGGTTGCTCTACACTTTTGGCAGAATAGTGACCTATACGGTTCTTGGCTTTATCCTTATACCAATTCTTCGTGAGGGCGCAAGTATGTTTATGGTGCAAAAAGCTGTAAGCAAATACGGGGAAATGCTGATTGCTCCGGTGTTAATCATCATTGGTATATATATGCTTGATATAATAAAACTCAATCTACCAAAAATTAATATCGGTGGGGAAAGCCTGAAAAAGAAAACTAAAGGTGGTTGGGGAGCTATGTTGTTGGGGGTCTTATTCGCTCTTGCTTTTTGTCCTACCAGTGGAGTATTTTATTTCGGTATGCTTATCCCTCTATCAGCAGCAGAAACAGGCGGCTATCTCTTACCTGTAATCTATGCTATCGCTACGGGATTACCTGTAATCCTTGTTGCATGGATTTTAGCTTATAGTGTTGCCGGACTGGGGAAGTTTTACAACCGAATACAGATATTTGAGAAATGGTTTCGTAAAATAGTCGCTATTCTCTTTATCGGAGTTGGAATTTATTACGCAATAGTATTTTATCTATAAATAAACATTAAGTATCATTTTAAATAAAAACAGTATGAAAAAGATAGAAATTTTCGACCCGGCAATGTGTTGCCCTACGGGTCTTTGTGGAACAAACATCAATCCTGAATTGATGCGTATTGCGGTAGTCATAGAATCATTGAAGAAACAAGGTATCATCGTTACCCGCCACAATTTACGTGACGAACCACAAGTGTATGTAAGTAATAAGACGGTAAACGATTTCCTGCAAAAGCATGGAGCGGACGCACTGCCTATTACTTTAGTAGACGGTGAAATCGCAGTTTCACAAACCTATCCCACCACCAAACAAATGAGTGAATGGACGGGCGTTAATTTAGATTTTATGCCAGTTAAATAAGTATTTACCAATTAATTATATAAAGAAATGAAAACATTCAATTTATCAGATATATACTTGACGAAATACCTTTTTTTCACTGGAAAAGGTGGTGTTGGCAAAACTTCTATTGCCTGTGCTACTGCGGTAGGCTTGGCAGATAATGGTAAGAAAATACTTCTTATCAGCACAGACCCAGCTTCAAACCTGCAAGATGTCTTTAATCAAACATTAAACGGACACGGTACGGATATTCAAGAAGTACCCGGCTTAACTGTCGTTAATCTCGACCCGGAACAAGCTGCTGCCGAATACAGGGAAAGCGTTATTGCTCCTTTCCGGGGAAAACTGCCCGATAGTGTTATCCAAAATATGGAAGAACAGCTTTCAGGTTCTTGTACAGTAGAAATAGCTGCTTTCAATCAATTTTCGGATTTTATCACGGATGCTGATAAAGCAAAAGAATACGACCATATCATCTTTGATACAGCTCCAACGGGACACACGTTGCGAATGCTACAACTACCATCGGCTTGGAGTACGTTTATTAGCGAAAGTACGCACGGTGCATCATGCTTAGGGCAGTTATCCGGCTTGGAAGAACGCAAAGGCATTTATAAGCAAGCCGTGGAAACACTTTCGGATGCAAATGCAACTCGTTTAGTGTTGGTTAGCCGTCCCGAAATCGCACCTTTGAAAGAAGCTGCCCGTTCTTCGCATGAATTACAATTACTGGGAATTAATAATCAACTATTGGTAATCAACGGACTTTTGCAGCAATTGGATGAAGCCGATAGCGTATCGAAACAAATATATGACAGACAGCAAACCGCCCTGAAACAAACCCCTGCGGAACTGCTGGATTATCCCTCTTATTCTGTTCCTTTACGGTCATATAATCTATCTAACATTGCAAATATCCGCCGGATGCTATACGATGATAATTTAACAGACAATGCGGATTATCAACGGATTACTGATGCAAAAGGTATAGACGAATTGGTTAATGACCTCTATCAGTCAGGGAAAAGAGTTGTATTTACTATGGGAAAGGGTGGCGTAGGTAAAACAACGTTAGCCACGGAAATAGCCCTGAAATTAACTAAACTGGGTGCAAAGGTGCATCTAACCACCACTGACCCGGCAAACCATCTGAATTACAACCTTGCAGTTCAGGCAGGTATTACAGTAAGCCGCATTGATGAAGCGGAAGTATTGGAAGCCTATAAAAACGAAGTTCGTAGTAAAGCTGCGGAAACAATGACTGCCGAAGATATGGAATACATAGAGGAAGATTTGCGTTCACCGTGTACGCAAGAAATCGCAGTGTTCCGGGCTTTTGCCGAAATCGTAGACAAAGCGGAAAATGAAATTGTTGTGATTGATACCGCACCTACCGGACACACCTTGTTACTGCTGGATGCAACGGAAAGCTACCACAAGGAAGTACAACGCACGCATGGCGATTCCCCTGCTTCGGTAAGAAAATTATTGCCACGTTTAAGAAACCAGCAAGAAACGGAAGTCGTTATTGTAACTTTGCCCGAAGCAACACCCGTATTTGAAGCCGAACGTTTGCAAATGGATTTACAGCGTGCCGGAATAAATAATAAATGGTGGGTTGTAAATGCTTGTTTATCATTAACCGATACGGAAAATTCTTTTTTGCGTGCAAAGGCACAAAATGAATTGACTTGGATTAAGAAAGTAGAAGAATTGTCAAAAGGGAACGCTGCCCTGATAGCTTGGAAAAATAACTAAGAATATGAGAATTTTAATCCTTTGTACAGGGAACAGTTGCCGCAGCCAAATGGCACACGGCTTCTTACAATCATTTGACAGTAAACTGGAAGTCTTTTCAGCAGGAACAAAGCCTGCTGAAAAGGTTAATCCGATGGCAATAAAGGTTATGACTGAAGCAGGTATAGATTTAACTCACCATACCCCTAAAAACGTAAATCTATATATAGGGGAAAAATGGGACTATGTTATTACGGTTTGCGGTGGTGCTAACGAAAGCTGTCCTATGTTTACTGGTGAAGTAAAAAGCAGGTTGCATATCGGATTTGACGACCCATCGGAAGCAACCGGAACACCGGAGTTTATCGACAGCGAATTTCATCGGGTACGGGATGAA
>ERZ778021.836-NODE-836-length-45132-cov-5.111720_pt1 | contig 45132 bp, 41 predicted proteins | sample MGYA00375751_ERZ778021 | MGnify/ENA primary metagenome ERZ778021 (study PRJEB29350, sample SAMN05389814) | bioreactor metagenome | isolation source: Thiocyanate stock bioreactor | place: South Africa: University of Cape Town | collected 2013-08-29 ... | reverse complement strand
CTGGTCGTCTCTGGATGCGATGGCGTATTGGATCGCTGGTCCAGCGAGGAGGTGAGGGCCACGCGCTCCACGCATGCGTCAAGTGCGGATTCGTCTGACTGAGCTCACGGGCGGCCACGGAACGGGGGGCGGATATCGCGGGGTGGAGATAGATGGACCCGCCCCCAAGGGTGGGTTGGGGGCGGGTCCGTGATGCCCATGCAGGACACCACCCGGGCGGCGCGGAGGGATGGGAGGAGGCGCGCCGCCAAGCGTCAGGCCGGTACGCCTGTCGAAGGAGCGCACCGGAGGCCGGGTCAGATCGCCGTGTACCCACCGTCCGCCACGATTGCGGCTCCGGTGATGAAGGTCGCGGCGTCCGAGCAGAGCCACAACGCGGTTGCCGCGATCTCCTCCGGTCGACCGAGCCGTTTCAGGAGGTGCGCACCCTCGATTTCGGCCGCAACCCGCTCCGGGTCCTCCTGCTTCCCGATGAAACCTGCCGGCATGGGCGTATCGATGAAGCCGGGACAGATCGCGTTGCAGCGAATGCCGTCGGTTGCGTACTCGCTCGCGATCGTCCGGGTCAGCCCCAGCACACCGGCCTTGGATGCGGCATAGGCCAGAGATCCCTCGCTGCTGATCAACCCGTAGATACTCGACGCGTTGACGATCGCCCCGCCGGCTTCCGACATGTGGGGGATCGCGCTACGGCACATCAGAAACGTACCTCGCAGATTTATGTCCAACGTCTTGTCGAAGTCGCCATCGGTGACTTCGTGGGTGAGGTCAGGCCTGTCGGCGAGGAGACCCACCCCGGCGTTGTTGTAGAGGGCGTCGATCCGTCCATGGGCTGCGACCGTGGTGCGAATCAGCTCATCGACGTCCGCCTGATTCGTGACATCCCCGACCAAGACCTCGGCCGACTCCTCTTCACGTACCGCCGTCGCGCTCTCAGGGTTCCGGTCACAGCCGACGACAGTCGCCCCGGCACTTTGGAACATCCTGAGTGCCGCGCGACCGATCCCGGAGCCGACACCGGTGATGACCGCGACCTTCCCTTGGAGCAAGGGAGCCTGGCCCGTCGCGACCGCCTCGTCAAACGCCATGTTGCTCGGTCCTTTCTGGCTCCCCGCACATGCGGGGAGCCATAGTCCACTTGACCTCGAAGGCGGGACGCCTCAGGAGGCCTTTTCGAATATCGGGTTCCAGTAGCTGTCCGGGACCTGGCGTCCGCTGGGCGGCTCGGCGAAGCAGCCGCTGTCGACGGTCATGCTCGGCTTGTACCATTCGCCAAGGTTCCTGTTGGTCACTCTCGGAAGCGGATAGATGAAGGTGTTGACCGTCGGCTCTTCGCCTTCGAGCATCCGGCGGACCAGATAGTAGGCCTCGCTGTCCGTCGCGCGGGGACCCTCCGCATAGGTCTCGGACGTGAGGTTGTTTTCTTTCCAGTAGGCAAGCCAGGAGCAGTCCGCCGCGTAGTTGTTGAGCAGCGGCACGGGCCTGCCGGTCTGTTCGAACGCCTGAGCCGCCGCGGTGGCCATGGCGCCGGTGTCGAACACCGCGTTGATTTCGCCAGGGTGGGTCGCCAGATACTGCAGCGCGGCGGTCTTGGCGACGGTCGACGTGTATTCGCCGATGATTTCGCCTTCCACGTTGATTTCTGGATAGGTTTCGAACACGGCCTTGGCGACTCCGACCCTCGCCGCATTGATCGGTGACCCTTGTAGGCCACCCATGATCACGAGGTTGCCCTTCCCTTTCATCTGTTTGGCCATCCACTTCGCCAATTCCCTCAACTCCACGTAGCTGTTCTCCGCCGAGCCGATCGCTTTGTCGCATTCGCTCGGTGCGTTGACCGTGAAGAAGAGGATGCCGTGGTTGAACGCGTTTTCGACCGCGCTGCAGTACCCCGTCGGCGCCACCGGCAACGCCATGATCACGTTGCAGCCCTGCGAGACCAGCTGATTGATCTGCGACGTCTGCAGGTTCAGGTCGCCGTTGGAGTCGAGCACCGTGAGGCCGCCGGTGGCGAGCCCTTCCTGTTCGAGTTTTTCGACGTTTTCCTTCTCCGAGGCGAGCTCTTCCTGGCGAAACGTGTTCTTCAGGTACCCGGCGCTCAGGCAGAACTTCCAGGGCGCTTTCGGGGGGTTCCAGTTCGCGTAGGGATTCGGGCCCACTTTCGCGAAGGTCGAAACCCCGAAGTAGTTGCCCTGCAGCGACTTCGGGACATACTTCAGGGCCGCCGCGTCACCTGGAGGTGCGGCGATTTCCCCCGGCGTACCGCCTTCGGATGACGCGGTAGTCGAACTCGAAGGGGTGGATTCTTCGGTGGACGCAGAAGAGCCCGACGAGGTCGACGAACTCGAGCTTCCACAGGCACTGAGAGCTAGCGCGCAGAGGCCGAGACTGAGCACGACCACCACCGAAGCGCGACGATACTCCGCAAACCAAGACCACTTCATCTTTGTCTCTCCATTCTTGGTGGACGATGCGCTCGGGGAGGGTTGCCGGTCTGCCGAGCTGTCCAATTTCGTCTCTGTAGCGACCCTGGAGCCACCCCGCCCGGCCGCGCTCGGCAGGCGAGGAATCGGTCTCCATAGCACCCGGACCCATAAAAGCGGACCGGTCGTCTCGCTCGCCCAGATCTCGGGTCTGAATGCGCCATATGGGTCACGCCGGCGCGGACCGGCCCGCGCGCGCTACCCCGCCGCGACGATTCCGCCGTCCACCGAGAGGATGCTGCCGGTGACGTACCCGGCCTCCGGGGAGAGGAGAAAGCAGACGGCCTCCGCCACCTCCGCCGGGGTGCCGGTCCGTTTCATCGGAGTCGAGCCCGCGACGAAGTCGTCCCACCCAGGGCCGAAATCCGACGCGACCTGCTCCCCCATCGCGGTGTCGATCAGCCCGGGGCAGACAGCGTTGACCCGAATCTGGTGAGCGGCGCCCTCGATAGCGGCGACCCGCGTGAGGCCGAGAAGCGCGTGCTTGCTGGCGATATATGGGCTGGCGTTCGCGAATCCCACCAGACTGCCCATGGAGCAGGCGTTGACGATCGCCCCGCCCCCGCCCTCCGCCATCGCGGCCATCACGGACCGCAATCCGAGCCAGGCGCCGCGGACGTTGATGCCCATCACCGCGTCGAAGTCCTCCACCGAGGTGTCGATCCAAGGCCGGGAGGGCCCGAGGATCCCGGCGTTGTTGAAGAACAGATCGACGCCGCCCAGCTCCTGCGTCGCCGCCGCGACGTAGGCTTCCACGCCCTCCTCCTTCGAGACATCGGCCTCGAACGGAACGACGGCTGCCCGTCCGTCATCGAGCTCCGCCGCCAGATCGCTGACATCGGCGCGCACGTCGACGCCGAGGACGCGGGCGCCCTCGGCGACCAGGGCCGAACAGGTGGCACGGCCGATGCCCGCCGCCGCCCCGGTGACGATCGCCGTCCGACCTTCGAACCTAGCCGGCATGCCCGGCCTCGGCCACCAGCTCGGCCATGCCGAAACGCGGCCCCGGTTCGAGGATCTCCACGGTGATCCCGTCCGGATCGCGCAGGTAGGCGAACCTCGTCCCCACGGCCTGCCCGTCGGGGGCACGCTCACTCGGCCTCCAGAGCGGCTCCGCGCCGCCCGCGACGAGTCGGGCGAACACCTCGTCGATGTCCTCGACCGTGAAGCACAGGTGTGCTGCACCGGTGTCGTTGTTTCGAAGCGAGAACGGTTGCCCGTCCGGAGCTTGATATTCCAACAACTCGATCATCACGTTGCCGGCCTTCAGCAGCGCGGTGCGCAGCACCGCCCCGGGCACGGCGACCGCCTTTTCGACTTCCGGGCCCGCCAGTTCGCCGCGCAGAAGCTCCTCGCAACCGAAGCCGCCTCGATAGAACTCGACTGCTCGATCGAGGTCACTCACCGTGAAGCCCGTGTGATGGATATTCGCCATGCCCCTTCTCAGCTCCCCTCCGACGGCCATTCACTGGTCATCCTGGACCGATCGTAGGGGCGGTCGCACCGTCGGCCAAGCCGGTCGGCGTCCGTTGACCCGTTCGGGTCAGGTATCGGATGCCGGCGCCTCCAGGCCCGTCGCCCAGGTGGCCAGGACCACGGCCGGATCGGCACCCACGCCGGTGACCGTATGGCCCGCCTTGGCGGGTACGAACGTCATCGATCCCGCCCCCAGGCGACCGCTCAAGGGCGGCATCCGTAGCTCGACCTCTCCGGAGAGGACCAGGAGGACTCGGTCGACGTCTGCTCTGCCTTCCCAGTCGCTGCGCTCGTCGGCGGCGAGGATGACGAGCTCGCTGTCGAGTTGGTGGTTCGACGGGATCTCCCGGACGATGGCGGAGCCCCGCCCCGGGGCGAGGTCGTAGCCCCAATCAGGAAAATCGCTCGTCTTGAAGCGCGACCCCTTGCGATTGGGGCTGACGATCGAGACGAGGGACAGGTCGGTACCCGCGTTGCCGAGGGGCTCGTGGACGGCGTCAGGCGGGATCAGGAACACGTCGCCCTGGCTCATCGTCAGCCGCTCGTGGCCGACGGTCATCTCGAATGCGCCCTCGAGCACCACGAACAGCTCGGTTGCGCCGGGATGGGAGTGCGGCCCGGGAGCCAGCGGGGTGTCGGCAAACCAGGCAGACCCGGACCGCCAGGCGAGGACGGTGGCCCGGACACGCTCGGCGAAGATCGGCGGCTGGGCCGCCAGCGTGACGACCCGCTCGGCGCTCAAGGTGCCGAGTCGGGCAGCAAGATCATGTCGGCGACCGTCCCCTCGTCGCCCCGGACGACCTCGCTGGAGAGCAGGGTCCCGCATCCCGGACAGCAATAGCGACGAAACTCCACCTCTGGATCGAGGAATCGGGACGGCTCGACGCCCGGGCCGCCAGGGAGGGCCGATACCGGCGCCGTCCCGCGTAGGACGTGTCGCTTGTAATTATCGGCGTAGTCGCACAGAACCCGGTCGCAGGCGCGGCATGCGAGGACCCGTCGGCCGGACTCGTCGCGCGCGACGATCGCCGGGTGGACGGCGCCGGGAGCCCCGCCCGTCGCCGCCGTCGAGGAGGCCGGACCTTCTCCGCCGCCCACCGCAGCCCAATTGCCGCGCTCGGAGCGCAGTACCTCCCGCCGGCGCTCGGTCGCGCCCACGTCGAGCTTTCCGAGGTGGTCGACGACGACACCGTAGGCGTCGGCCGCCGCGGCCACACTCACCGCGCCTGCCGCTACGTCCGCGACCACCCGGTCGGGCTCCCGGAGGAGCGGGTCGCCGTAACCGCCGCCGCCGCCGACGACGGCCTCGACGACGCCGTCGATACCGACCGCCACGCCGTTGTTCTTGCCCGCCAGATAGATCCTCTCGCCACCGATGTCGTCGAGTCCGACGGGAAGCTCCCGCCTGGAGATCCACTCCTCCAGGTCGCTCCCCTGCACCACCACGACCCGCGCCGCGGGTGACGGATACCCGCCCCCTACCCCGGCGGCCGAGTAGCCGCTCAGCGTCATACCGGCGCTGAACGTCATCACCTCCATCGAGGCTGCCCGGTAGGGCGCCCAGGCGTAGGCGAAACCGGTGCCGCCGCGCCAGCGGCCGGCACCCCCGCTGTCGGGCAGCTCACGTCGGTAGAGGTAGATCAGCGGGTACCACTGCTCGACGGCCTCGACGTTGAGCAGGAAGGTCAGCGGGCTCCACGGTGGACCGGAGGTCCCGATCCCGTCCTTGAACGAGCGCGCGCCAGATCCCATCGCAAAGTGGTCGAGGATCGCCTGGCCGTACTGCTCGCCACTCGCCGCGCGGCCGGCCACCACGACGGCGGCGTACTCGGCCGAGGGGGCCATCGAGTCCTGGGCCAACTCGGGGTCGCAGGCGAGCATCTTGGCGAGGCAGCTCTGCATCGCCCCGGCATGGGCGATCGTGTTCAGCACTCCGGCACCGACCGCGGCAGGGTGCTGGATTGAGGTGGCGAGGCCGGGCTCGATGTCCCAGTCGATCTGTCGCTCGGCGCCGCCGATGCTGAAGAGCTGCTCGTAGACGACGTTGACCGCGAGCATCCCGACCGCAGAGCCGCTCATCGCCAGGGCCGTGATCCCGAGCGGCCCTTCATCGGGCTGCGGTTCGGTGCCGTGGTTGTCGATGCGGAGGCGATCGCCGCGCTTGGTGATGTTGAGCTGCATGCGGTAGGTGTTCCGGTCGCCCGGGAGTTTGTGGTCGAAGTACTTGACCTCGCTCCACGTGCCATCGGGAAGCGACAGGAGCTTCCGGCGCATCGATTCCTGCGCGTTGTCGACGATCCGGCGCATGGTCCCCTTCACGGCGGCCGCGCCGAACCTCTCGACCAGCTCCGAGATACGCTCGCCGGAGAAGGTGACACCGCTGATCTGGGCGCGTAGATCGAGCGCGAGCATGCCAGGCTCACGGGAATTACGGACGTACAAACGTTCCAGCTCGGAGTTCAACCTGCCGCCCGAGACGATCTTGAAGGGCGTGAAGATGGTCGGGTCGTGGAAGACGTCGATCGCATTCTGCGGCCAGCCGCCGGGCTGCACCCCACCGAGGTCATATTGGTGGCCGGCGTTCGCCGTCCAACAGAAGAGCTCGTCATCGACGAAGACCGGCCGCAGGAAGAGGACGTCCATCTCGTGGATGGCCGCGATCCAGGGATCGTTGACGACGAAGACATCGCCAGGATGGACACCACTCTCGCGGCTGAGATGTTGCAACACGTAGCGTACGCCGAACGGCCCACCGGCCGCCATCCATTGGATGTAGGGCGCGTTGGTGACGATCTCGCCGTCCTCGGCGAGGATCGCCATGTTGAAGTCGAGCGAGGCGAAGACCGGCGATCCCGAGACCCGCGTCACCTGCTCACCGTGCGCGATGTTGATCGACCAGAGCCTGTTGCGGATCACCTCGAAGGTGATCGGGTCGAGGTCCTTGTCGGTCTCCGTGTGGAAGCGCAGCTCCGGATCGACGTCGGCGCGCCAGTCCTCGGGGGGTCGGTAGCTGTTCGTGATCCCGTCCCAGACGGGGCCGGCCGTCTGCGATCCGGTGCCGGCGATGGATTCGGTAACGGTCATCTCTCCCTTTCCTCGGTCAAAGCTCGACGACGACGCTGCCGAAGGTGTCGATCCCCGCGGTCGCGCCGTCGTGGACGATCACGGAGGTGTCGGGGAACTCGACGATCGCGGGACCGCGGACGCCGGCCCCGGGCGACATCGCGCGTCCGTCGTAGATCGCCACCGTCTCGCGCGCTCCGCTTCCCTCGGGGAAGAGGATCTCGCGCTCGCCACGCCGGGCTTCCGCGGCCGCGGCGGGAACGGCGCGTTCGGCGAGATCGAACTCGCCGAGCCTGGCCGTGCCGCGGATGCGCAGGCCCGTGACGGCGAACCCCGCAGCGGCGTAGCCGGTTCCCTCCCCGAAGAGGCGGCTGTACTCGCGCTCGAACGCCTCCGTCAACCTCTCGACCCCCCCGGCATCCAGCGGGCCGTCGGGAACCTCGACCTCGACCTCGTTGACCTGACGTCGGTAACGCATGTCGACGTAGCGGGCCAGAACGACATCGTCGACGGCGATGTCCTGTGCCTCCATCCTGGCGAGGACCTCGCCCTCGAGCTTCTCGAAACGGCCGGCCAGGAGGCCCGCGTCGAAGGGCGAAAGGAGGCTCAGCGCGTCTTCCTCGACCACCAGCACGTCGGAGCTCGCGACCCCGAACGCCGACCAGCCGGCGGCGAGGTCGCTGAGCGGTACGACGACCCGCTTGATGCCGAGCTCGCGGGCGAGGGCCGCGCCGTGGAGCGGCCCGGCGCCGCCGTAGGCGAACATCGACATTCGCCGGGGGTCGTATCCCTGCTGCACGCTGGCGACCCGGATCGCGTCCGCCATCTGGTTCTCGACGATGCGGATCGCGGCCATCGCGGTCTCGTCCGCGGAGAAGCCGAGTGGCTCGCCGGCCGCCCCGAGTGCCCGGCGCGCTGCGTCCGCGTCGAGCTTCATCTCACCACCGAGGAAGTTCTCGGCGTTGATGTAGCCGAGGACCAGATTGGCATCGGTGACCGTCGGCTGTTCCCCGCCCCGGCCGTAGCAAACCGGGCCTGGGCGGGAGCCCGCGCTGAGCGGGCCGACCCGGAGGGTCCCCAGCTCCTCGTCGTAGCGGATGATGCTGCCACCCCCCGATCCGATCGAGCGGACGTCCAGGGTCGGCACGAAGTACTCGTACTGACCGTGCCAGCTGGTCGGCCGCGAGAGCGGCTGGGCATCGCGAATCACGCCGACGTCGAGCGTCGTGCCGCCCATGTCGGCGGTGACGATGTCCATCGAGGGCCGACGGCCGTTGGTCGCCCCGCCGCGCCCGCCCTCCAGCCCGCCGAGCGTGCCCGAGCCGATCAGGCCGCCGACCGGGCCGGAACCGATCGTCAGCATCGGAAGGCGGCGGGCCTCGTTGGCGGCGATGACGCCGCCCGAGCAGGTCATGATCTGGAGGGTTCGCTCGTAGCCCAGTCCGCGCAACCTCTCCTGCACCCGCTCGAGGTAGGAATCCATAGCCGGTCCGATCAGCGAGTTGACGACCGTGGCGACGGTCCGCTCATACTCGCCGATCCTGTTGACGACGGCCGACGCGCGCGAGACGAACAGACCGGGAGCCTCCTGCTCGATCAGCTCGGCGATCCGGCGCTCGTGGGCGTCGTTGGCGACCGACCAGAGGAGCGAGACCGAGAATGCCTCGGCGCCTTTGTCCCGCAGCTCGCGGATGCCCTGGATGGCGCGCTCCTCGTTCAGCTGAACGATCACCTCACCGTCGAGCCCGACCCGCTCGTCGACCTCGAAGATCAGCGACCGTGGCACCAGCGGATCGGGCTTGGTCTGCACCGAGACGTACGCGATGTACTCCGGCGGCTGCGATCGCAGACGCCGGCCCGCCTGCATCGAGGCGAGGACGTCCCGGTGGCCCCGGGTGGTCAGGAGGGCGACCTTTGCGGTCCGACCCTCGACCATCGCATTGGTCCCGACGGTGCAGCCGTGGTAGATCCCCTCGGCCGACGAGACCAGCTCCTCGAGGTCGAGGCCGAGTCGTGCCGCCGCCGCGGCGACCGCGTTGATGAAGCCGTCGTCGAATTCCGGCCCGGTCGAGAGCGCCTTGCCGATCGTCACCGCCCCGTCCGGGGTGACGACGATGCAATCCGTGAACGTCCCTCCGATGTCGACGCCGATGATCGGTCTCACGGTCGGTCCTCCTGGTCGCGGTGATAGGACCGGATCGCTGGATCGCCGCCGGGGGTTCCGTCACGCACGGTCCGGGGCCACCCAGTCGTCTCGCACGGCCCCGAGGGAGCGGTCGCTCGTCACCTCCGCGGCCCGCAGGCGCTCGCGCCAGGCGGCGGTGACGTGCGTGTAGGCGTCCACGCCCAGCAACAACCGCGCGGGCGGGTCCTCTTCCTCGCCGAGCTCGATCATCGCCCGCACCACCTTCTCGGCATCGCCCGGCATTTCCTCGGGCGGGATGTCACCGCGGACGATCTCGGGGTTGTCGGCGTAGGCATCGATCACAGGCGTACTCGGGGCCGATGCGTAGAAGGGCGTCTCCACGACTCCCGGCTCGACCAGCGTCACCTCGATCCCGAAGGGCCGGATCTCCTGCGCCAAGGCCTCGATGAACCCCTCGATGCCCCACTTGGACGCGTGATACAGGGAGAAGCCCGGGAATGCCACGGCCCCGCCCATGCTCGACAGTTGAAGGAGGCGACCGCCTCCCTGTGCGCGCAGATGGGGCACGACGGCGCGGGCGAAGTGGATCGAGCCGGTGAGGTTGGTGGAGATCACCTGGTCGATCTGGTCGTCGGAGAGCTCCTCGGCCGCGCCGTAGACGCCGATGCCGGCGTTGGAGACGGCCACGTCGATGCGGTCGAGGTCCTCGAACGCCTGCCCGACGACGCTCCGGACATCGAGCGGGTCCCGGACATCGAGCCTTGCCCGCCAGAGCCTCTCCCCGTACATCTCGGCGAGATCGTCGAGCCGCGCCGGCGTCCGCAGCGTCGCCGCGACGCGATCACCGCGCTCCAACAGCCGCTCGGTGAGCAGTCGACCGAGACCGCTCGAGGTTCCAGTGATCAACCAGGTTGGGGGCGAAAGCGCCTCGGCATTTCCCATCGCGGCAAATCTAGGAGAACCCGCCGGGCCGCGCATCAGTTTCGCGATGCGACTTACCCATTCAGGTCACCCGCGCTTGCTCTCCGACGGCCCGGCCATTACAACCGGCTCTCTGGAAGTCGCCCTCTTCATAACCTGCTTCAACGACACGCTCTTCCCGGCGACGGGAAAAGCGGTGGTCCAGTTGCTCGAGCGGCTCGGCCACCGGGTCGAGTTCCCGCTCGAGCAGACCTGTTGCGGGCAGATGCACGGGAACAACGGCTACGCCGTCGAGGCGACCACGCTGATGCGCCGCTTCGTCCGGGTCTTCGCCGACGCCGAACGGATCGTCACCCCGTCGGGATCCTGTGCGGCGATGGTGCGGGAGCACTACCCGCGTCTGGCGGAGGGTGTCGCCGACCCAGGCCTGCGCCGCGAAGTCGCCGATCTCGGTGGTCGCACCTTCGAGCTCTCCGAGTTCCTGGTCGACGTACTCGGGACGGTCGACGTCGGCGCGGTCTTCCCGCACCGGGTGACCTTCCATCCGACCTGCCACTCCCTGCGCCTTTTGCGGGTCGGCGACCGTCCCGTGCGCCTGCTGCAGGCGGTGCGGGACATCGACCTGGTCGAGTTGCCACAGGCCGAGGAATGCTGCGGCTTCGGAGGAACCTTCGCGGTCAAGAACGCCGACACTTCGACGGCGATGCTCTCCGACAAGATCCAGCATGTGCGCGAAACCGGCGCAGAGGTCGTCGTCGCCGCCGACAACTCCTGCCTTATGCAGATCGGCGGCGCGCTCGCTCGTCAACGGGCCGGGGTCCGAACAATGCATCTCGCGGAGGTCCTCGCGTCCCGATGAAGGGCTTCCCGGAGCAGGCACGAGTGGAGTTGCAGAACCCGCAACTACGACGCAATCTCGGCGTGGCGACCTCCGCCATCCAGGCCAAGCGAGAGAGGGCCGTCGCCGAGCTGGACGATTGGGAGCGGCTCCGCGAGGCTGGGGCGGCGATCAAGACGCGGGCGCTGGCCGACCTGCCACGGCAGCTGGAGCGATTGGAGGCGGCGGTCGTGGCGGCCGGCGGCATCGTCCACTGGGCGCGGGACGCGGCGGAGGCTTGCGCGCACGTCACCCGGATCGCCCGCGATCATCAGGTCGACGAGGTGCTCAAGGTCAAGTCGATGGCGACCGACGAGATCGGGCTCAACGACGCCCTCGGCGCCGCGGGTGTCGAGGCGATCGAGACCGATCTTGCCGAGCTGATCGTCCAGCTCGCCGGTGATACCCCCTCCCACATCCTCGTTCCCGCGATCCATCGGAACAGAGAGGAGATCCGGCGACTCTTCGCCCGCACGATCGCCTCCGGCGAATCGCTCACGAGCGAGCCGGCGGACCTCGCGGCCGCAGCCCGGCGCCATCTGCGGGCACGCTTCCTACGGGCGCGGATGGCGGTCAGCGGGGCGAACTTCGGGGTCGCCGAGACGGGCACGGTCGTCGTCGTCGAGTCGGAGGGCAACGGACGGATGTGCGTGACGCTGCCCGACGTCCTGGTGACGGTGATGGGGATCGAGAAGGTCCTCCCGGACTGGCGGGACCTGGAGGTCATGCTGCAACTGCTGCCGCGCTCCTCGACCGCGGAGCGGATGAATCCATACACGTCGCTGTGGACCGGCGTCCGCGAGAAGGACGGGCCGCGGGAGTTTCACCTGATCCTGCTCGACAACGGTCGGACCGACACCCTGGCCGACGAGGTCGGACGGCAGGCCCTGCGTTGCATCCGCTGCTCGGCCTGCCTCAACGTCTGCCCCGTCTACACGAGGACCGGCGGCCACGCCTACGACTCGGTCTACCCGGGCCCGATCGGCGCGATCCTGACCCCTCAGTTGCGCGGCCTCCGCGCGGCGCCGACCTTGCCCTGGGCCTCATCGCTGTGCGGGGCCTGCTACGACGTCTGCCCGGTCAAGATCGACATCCCGAGCGTCCTCATCCATCTGCGCGGTCGCGTGGCACGGGAGAGGGCGCGCACCGACCCCGAATCCGCGGCGATGAGACTGATCGGGCGCGTCTTCGCGGACCGGCGACGCTACGAGAGGGCGCAGCGCCTCCTCCGTCTGGGCCGCGGCCCGCTCGGCAGGGGCGCCGCGACCGTCCCCGGCCCGCTTCGCGCCTGGACGACCTCGCGCGAGCAGCCGCATATTCCGGCACAGAACTTCCGGGAATGGTGGCTCGCCCGATGAGCGCGCGCGACATCGTCCTCGAACGGGTTCGCGCCGCATTGGGCCCGGACCCGGCGACGCCCGAGGTGCCACGTCACTACCGGCGGGCGGGAGAGGCCGACGCCAGGGGCAGTGTCGTCCGGTTCGCTGACCGAGTCGAGGAATACCGCGCGTCGGTCCACACCTGCACCGAGGGCGAGCTCGGGTCCCTCGTCCGACGACTGGCCGCAGACGACGCCGTCTTCGTCGCCGCTCCTGCGATCGCGGCGGCCCTGGGCCTGCCCGGCGACGAGCCGCCGCTCTCCGATCCTGAGCTCGACGCCGCCGACGTCGTGGTCACGGGCTGTGCGTGTGCCATCGCCACCACGGGCACGATCGTGCTCGACGGCGGCCCGGAGAGCGGCCGCCGGGCGATCTCCCTCATCCCCGACCACCACATCTGCGTGGTGCGGGCCGAGCAGGTCCTCGCCGACGTACCCGATGCGATCGCCGCCCTCCGGGACGCTGCCGACGAGGGGCGACCGTTGACCTTCGTTTCCGGGCCGTCGGCCACCTCGGACATCGAACTTGAGCGCGTCGAGGGCGTTCATGGCCCCCGCCGGCTGGACGTCGCACTCGTAAGATAAGCAGAACTTATCGAGATCTGACCGATCTCGCTGTTGTTGCTTAGGTTCCGAGATGCCACCGTTACTCCCCTGGAGAGAGTGAGCCCGCGGCAGGTCGCCGCGCGGTCGAAGGAGGAGAGATTGATGCGCACTTCGGTGGAGTCCCTCGAGCAGATCGCCGTCGAGCACGGTCGCAGCGGTGTCGGCGTGATCGTCATCCACGACGAGCAGCTCGTCCACTACGGGTGGCGACTGTTGCTGGCCCGCCAGAAGTGGGTGTCCCGCTGCCTCGCCGCCCGGGACCAGGTCGAGGCGCTCGATCTACTGGCGCGGTACTCGCCCAACGTGGCGGTCCTCGACCTCGACATCGGCCACGAGCGGGTGATGGACATCGTCGCCTCACTCCGCTCCGTCTCACCCGATATCGCCGTCCTCCTGCTCTCCGGCACCACCGCGATCAGCGCCAAGGCGGCCAACTACATCGGGGCGACGGGGGTCGTGAAGAAGACACTCTCGGCGAACGACCTCGCCAACGCCGTCCATGCCGTCTCCTCCGGGAAGAGGCTGTTCGCGATCTCGCCACCGCCGGGCGCCAACCGACTCTCCAATCGCGAGAAAGAGGTCCTCAGCCTGATGTCCGCGGGCGCCACGAACCGGGAGATCGCGGTGTCCCTGCAGGTCTCCGCGGAGACGGTCAAGCGCCACGCCGGGAAGATCTTCCGGAAGCTCAACGTCCGCAATCGCACCGAGGCGGCTCACCGCGGGAGGGAGCTCGGTCTGAGCCTCCCGCGCCAGGGCGCCTCCTGCTGAGCGGGAAAAAACCACCGCCGTGACGGACCGGATCGCCGACCCCGGCGTGCAACCGACGGGCACGAACCCGTTCGAGGTGGCGACCTCCTGGCTCGACCGCATGAACCGGGCCCTGGATCTGGCCGATCCGGCGGAGGTGGCATCGCTGTTCGCGCCGGACGGCTGGCTCCGGGATCGCCTGGCGCTGACCTGGGATCTGCGCACGTTCCGCGGGACCACCGAGATCCGCCGTGTCCTGGCGGACCGCCTGGAGGCCGCCGGTCTGACCGACCTCGCGCTAGACGAGCGGATCGGGCCGAGCACGATCGATGCCGGATCGGTGGGGCGGTGGGTCCAGGCGTCATTCACCTTCGAGACGGCGGTGGGTCGAGGCCGTGGATTGGTCCGGCTGATCGAGCCGGCTGCCACACCGGTCGCCTGGACGCTTCTGCTCGACCTGCGCGAGTTGAAGGACCACCCCGAACCCCGCGGGAGGCGTCGTCCCGCCGGGGTGACCCACGGGCCGACCCGAAGCAGGTCGAACTGGCTGGACCGGCGGCGGAGGGAATCCGCGTTCGTCGACGGAGACCCTGCGGTCCTGGTGATCGGCGCGGGGCAGAGCGGACTGGCGATCGCGGCCCGACTGGGCCAACTCGGGGTGCCGACCCTCGTCCTCGAGAGACGGCCGCGGATCGGGGACACCTGGCGGGATCGCTACCACTCGCTCGTACTCCACGACCCAATCTGGGCGAACCACCTTCCCTACCTTCAGTTTCCCGACACCTGGCCACGGTTCATCGCCAAGGACAAGCTGGCCGATTGGTTCGAGGCATACGCAGACATCATGGAGCTGAACGTCTGGACCGACTCCGGCGTCGGGACCTGCTCCTACGACGAGAAGAGCGGCACCTGGAGGGTCGTCGTCGAGGGTGGGGACGGGGGCGAGCGGGTGGTTCACCCTCGACACCTCGTGTTCGCGACGGGCCACAGCGGACTACCGAAGATGCCGGAGGTCCCCGGGCTCGAGGGCTTCTCGGGCGAGGTCCTCCACAGCAGCAGCTACACCGGGCCGGAGGGGCTGGCCGGCAAGGACGTGATCGTCGTGGGCGCCGGCAACAGCAGTCACGACATCTGTCACGACCTGGCCGAGGCGGGAGTCAGCGTGACGATGGTCCAACGCTCGCGGACCTATGTCCATTCGAGCCAGAGCGCATTTGAGATCGCGCAGAAGGGCCTCTACGACGAGGACGGGCCCGGCACAGAGGACGCCGACCACCTCGCTAACTCGATGCCCTTGCCGGTGCTCTTCGATTACCTGAATCGACACGTCACCCCGCAGATCCGGGCCCGCGATGCCGAGCTCCGGGAGGGTCTGCGCCGGGCGGGATTCGCGCTCGACGAGGACCACAGCCTGCTCGAGCTGTATCTCACCCGCGGTGGCGGCTACTACATCGACGTGGGCGCCTCGACCGTGATCGCCGAAGGCAGGATCGCCGTCAGGTCCGGCGTCGGAGTGGATCGCTTCACGCAGGAAGGCATCGCCTACTCCGACGGCACCGAGCAGCGCGCCGACACCGTGATCTTCGCCACCGGATACGGCAGCATGGCCGACGCGGCGCAGGCCATCGTCGGTGACGAGATCGCAGGCCGATGCAAACCCGTCTGGGGAGTCGAAGAGGAGGGTGAGATGAACTCCGTATGGAGGTCCTCGGGGCATCCGGGCATCTGGTTCTTCGGCGGTAATCTCGCCTTCGTGCGCCATTTCTCCCTGACCGTCGCCCTGCAGATCAAGGCAGCCGAGGAGGGCATGCTCGACCGGTACCAGAGTTCGTTGAGCCCGCGCGGAACGGCTGCCCGATGATCGCCTTGACGAAGGTCGCCGCCGGACCCGGCCACGTCGAGGTGGTCGAGCACGAGACGCCCCGGCCCGGGCCCGGTGAAGTGCTGGTCGAGGTCGCCGCGGCGGGTGTTTGTGGGACCGACCTCCACCTCGAGGACGGCACGATCCCCTGCGACCCGCCGGTCATCCTCGGCCACGAGGCCTCCGGCACCGTGGTCGACCTCGGGCCGGAGGTGCCGTCGGAGTGGCTCGGAGCCAGGGTCGTCGCACAGGGCACCTATTCCACCTGCGGCAGATGCCGCCTCTGCAGATCAGGACGCGAGCACCTTTGCGATCTCCGACGTCCGATCGGCTCGCGCGCCGACGGCGTTTTCGCCAGCCACGTCAGGCTGCCGGTCGACCGGATCTTTCGTATCCCCGACGACCAGGACCTCCGCGCCGCGGCGCTGCATGAGCCCCTGGCCTGCGTCTGCCACGCACTCTGCGACCCCACCGCCGTCGGACCCGGAGACCGGGTGCTGGTGGTCGGTCCCGGGCCGGTCGGCCTTCTGGCCGGCCAGGTCGCCGCCGCCTCGGGGGCGGAGGTGAGGCTGGCGGGCCTCGAGCGTGACGCCCAGCGGCTGGCTCTCGGCTCGGAGCTCGGGCTCGGTGCCACGCTCGTCGACGACCTCGGATCGGATCGGGACTTCGACGTGGTCGTCGAGTGCTCCGGGGCCGCCGCAGGTCTCGCGCTCTGCCTCGAGTCGGTCAAGAAAGCCGGCGCCTACGTCCAGCTCGGGGTCTTCGGCGGTGCCGTCGAGGCGCCGGTCGACCTCATCTTCCGCAAGGAGCTGTCCGTCCGTCCGCGCTTTTCCTGCGACATCATCTCGTGGCAACGGGCTCAGAGGTTGGTCGCGACCGGAAGGGTCCGACTGGCGCCGCTGATCAGCGATATCTGCTCGATCGAGGATTGGCCGGAGATCTCGGCGCGACTCCGACGCGGCGAGGGCGCGAAGATCTTGATCGAGCCGCACTGACGGGCTGCTCGGCGGTCAGCTTCCAAGCGCGGCGACATCGGCCCCCGGGGGGGCCGTCTCGGCCGCGATGTCCCGCCCCCGCCGTTTCCAATCGCCGAGGCTGTTGGCCGCGAGGGCGAAGATCAACATGCCGCCGTAGGCGATCGGGGTGACGAACGCCGAGACCGTCAACGCGTTCAGCAGATGCGAGACCAGAAACAGCGTGGCCCCGCCGAGCGCGGCGCCGAAGAGACCTCCTCGCCCGCCGGCGAGGCTCACGCCGCCAAGCGGGGCGGCCGCCAGCGCGATCAAGGTGTACGGGGGCCCGACATTGGGATCCGCCGATTGCAGGTTCGCGACGAACGCCATCCCGGCCACGGCTGCGATCGCCCCGGCGGCGACATATGCGATCAGCCGAACCCTGGCTACGTCGATCCCCGCGGTGAAGGCCGCTCGATCGTCGCCGCCGACCGCCAGAAGGTTGCGCCCGAACGCCGACCGATTCAAGAGCGTCCAGGCGGCGCCGGCACCGAGGACGAGCACCAAGGTACCCGGAATCGGACCGGCACCGCCGGAGAGATCCGACAGCCACTTGGGTGCCGTTCCTCCGGCGGTAGGAAGGACCTTCAGGGTCCATCCGGCCAGGATGAGGTACATGCCCAGGGTGGCGACGATCGGCGGCAGCCGCACATAGGATGCGAGAATCCCGTTGACGAAACCGATGCCCATCCCGATCCCGACGACGATCGGCACCAGGATCCACGCATCGCCGAGCCCGTTCGGGACGAGCTTGGCGACGATCACCGCCCCGACGAATCCTGCCAGCGGCCCCACCGAGAGGTCGACACCCCCGCCACCGGAGATGATCGGCGGAGTTATCGCCATCGCGACCAAGAGGAAGGGCGCCATCGTCGCGAAGGTCGCCGGCCAGTTGCTGGGAGTGAGAAAGGAGGCTTCCGCGATCACGTTGGCGATCAGCAAGACCGCAAGGACGGCGACGGCGGGAAGCGCGTACCAGTCGAGAATCCTCACGTAGGCGCCGCGGCTCCGACCGGTCATCCTGCCTCCTCCTTCGCCCGCTGGGCGAACATCGCCGCGACGAGATTTTCCTGTTTCAGCTCATCCTCCTCGAGGACCGCGAACAGTGAGTGTTCGTGGAAGACGGCGACTCGGGGGCAGACCATCATCAGCTCCTCGAGCTCCGTCGAAAGTAGGATGATCGCCATCCCCTCTCCCGCCAGCCGGGTGAAGAGGTCGTAGAGTTCGCGCTTGACCCCCTGATCGACGCCGCGAAGCGGATCGTTCAACACCAGCACTCTCGGGTTGAGGCTCAAGGCCCTGGCGAGCAACACCTTCTGCTGGTTCCCGCCACTCAGCTGCGCCACCGGGCGCACCGGGTTGCCGGCGTGGATCTGCAGGTCGGCGATCAACGTCCGGATCAGTCCGCGCAGCCTGCGAGGCCGGAGGACGCCCACAAAGGAGTTGCGGCTGAGCGTCGAGAGGGTCAGGTTCTCACCCACGGAGCGGACCCCGAAGAGCCCCTCGCGCTTGCGGTCCTCCGGCGCCAGGTAGATGCCATGGTTGATGGCGTCGTGCGATCCCCGAGTCCACGGCCGACCGGGCTCCGCCGACGTCCCGCCACTTCCCCCCGTCGAGCACTTGGACGACGCCCGCCGGCGACGACGCGAAGCCGCTCAGATGTTCGAGGAAGTCCGCCTGTCCGTGACCCTCCAGCCCGGCGACCCCGACCAGGTCTCCGGTCCCGATCGAGAAGTCGATCGGTGCCGCCTCCTCGGCGAGCTGCAACCCCTTCACCTGCAACAGGGGCGTGCGGGCCGCGCCGGCGGAACTGCGCTTGGGCTCGTACTCGGAGATGTCGTCGCCGGTCATCAGAGCGACCAGCTCACGGGCCGGCGTGCGGGCGTCGACTGAGCTGACCGTGGTCCCGGAGCGCAGCACGGTGACTCGATCGGCAACGCTCGCGATCTCGTCCATCCGATGGGTTATCAGCAGGATGGTCTGGCCTTCCTCACGGCGGCGATCGAGCACCTTGAACACGGCGTCGCGCTTCGAGATGTCAAGGGCCGACGTCGCCTCGTCGAGGATCAGCAGCCAGCTGTCCCGGACCATCGCACGAGCGATGGTCGCCAGCTGCCTCTGGCCGAGGTCGAGTGCCATCATCGGCGCGCCGAGCGGGACCTCGCCGAGCCCGATGCTCCCAAGGACGCTCCTCACCCGCTCGATCAGTCCATCGTCGCGACGGCGGCTCCGCACGACACCATCGAGGCCCATCAGGACGTTGTCCAAGAGCGACAGCTCGTCTACGACCAGGGTCTCCTGGTAGACGACCGATATTCCCCGCCGGGCCGCCCCGGCGGGCGTCCTCAGGGAGACCGGTGACCCTTCGATCGTGATTTCGCCCGAGTCGGGAGGGATGACGCCACCGAGGACCTTGACCAGGGTGCTCTTCCCGGAGCCGTTCTCGCCGAGAAGCGCGTGGATCTCTCCCGCGCGGAGGTCCAGCGACGCGGAGGCGAGCGCCTGCGTCTCGCCGAACCTCCGGGAGATCCCGGTTGCGGCCAGCCGCGGGGTCTCGTCTCCCCCGCCGGGTCCGCGGTCGGGCTCGACTCCGGTCTCCGTCACCGAGGGGCTCACGACGTCCTCAGATCTGCGTCCGCACGCTGGCCTGACGGCCGTAGATCGCGACCACCGCGACGATCAACCCGCCGAGGAGCATCTGCTGCTCCTGCTGGTCGACCCCGACCCCGACCAGGAGGGTCGTCAACACGGTGATCAGGAGCACGCCACCGATCGTCGGTCCATAGCCCCCGCGACCGCCGAGCAGCGGCGTCCCCCCGACGACCACGGCGGCGACGGTGAGGAACAGGTATGGCGCGCCCGCGTCCACGCTGGCGCCGCCGCTCAACCCGCCGAGCAGGATGCCGCCGACCGCCGCGAAGACGGCGCTCAGCGCAAAGCAGACCACCCAGATCCAGGTCGTCCGAACCAGTGCGTACGGGGCCGCGCTGGGGTTGGCCCCCGTCGCGTAGAGGTGGCGCCCGAAGACGGTGCCCCGCTGCAGGAAGACGACCAGCGCGGCGATCGCCGCCCAGACGACCACCACCGCCGGGATCGCAACGCCTGCCGTGTGACCCGCAGGCGAGACGGCTTCGGAGATCCAGGCAGGGAGCGCCTGGGTGCTCTCGCCGCCCTGCGTGTAGGTCAGGACCCCGCCGGTGACCATCGAAGAGACCGCCAGCGTGATGATCAGAGGGTGGGCATTCAGCTTCTTGGAGACGAAGCCACTCGTCGCGCCGATCAGCGCAGCCCCGACGAGGAGGGCGGCGATGACCACTCCGAAGCTCCACCCCTTGCCGTAGAGCTCGACGGACAGCACATTGGAGAAGGCCATCAGGGCCGGGATCGAGAGGTCGATCCCGGCAAGGAGGATGGTCAGCGACTGACCGGCGCTGACGATCCCCAGCAGGGCGGCGATCACGAGCAGCGAGCGGACGTTGACGAGGTCGGTGAACCCGTTGATCACCTGGCCGCCGACGAGGAACACGATGACGGCCAGCGCATAGGGCGCGACGGCCCGCAGTGCCGGCGCGGTCCGTGCACCACGAAGGAACTTCGCGGGCATGCGGATCGCCGCCGGTGTCATCGGTGCTCGCCTTCCCTGGTTGGGCTTCACTCCATCCTCCATCAAGCGCGGACTAAAGACAGGCCGCAGGTTCAGACTCGCACAGGGGATCTCGGAAGGCCGCCACTCCAGATCCAAGATGCCCCGTATGGGGAAGCTGACCGGGGCGGGCTCGGCGCTCGGGCAAGATCTTCCTCACTCCCAGGCGGCCGCGAACAGCGCCATGACGTCCGCACGGACGACCGGTTTGGGATTGGTATCGATGCTCGGATCGGCGATCACGCGGTCGGCCACGGCGTCGAGGGCGGGTCTGTCGGCACCCGCCTCGGAAAGGGTCGTCGCGATGCCCGCCGCCCGCAGGCTCCCGGCCAGCTCGCGGATGCCGTCGACCGCGGCCTGCGCACCACCGCCCCCCCAACCAGCGCTTGCGATCCGCTCGAGTGCCGGAGCGGTCACGTCGGCGTTGAAGCCCATGACGTGGGGCAGCATGATCGCCGAGGTGACGCCGTGGGCGAGGTCGAATTGCGGGGCGAGTTGATGTCCTATCGCGTGCGAGAGGCCGACGCCGCTGGTCTCGACCGCATAGCTGGCCATCCAGGCTCCCAGCTGGCACGCCCTCCGCGCTGCGACTTCGTCGGGGTTGAGGGCCGAATAGATCAGGTTGTGCCGCAGGACGCGAAGGCCTTCGAGGGCGACGGCGTCCTGGAGCGGCCAGGCGCGCGGCGAGAGGACGCTCTCCACGGCATGGTCGACCGCGCGCATCCCCGAGGACGCCCAGAGCCAATCCGGGGTCCCGGCCGCCACGCCGGGATCGAGGACGACGGTCCACGGCGCCAGGCTGGGGTCGGAGTAGACGTGCTTCTCCGAGCTCTCGGGGTCGGTGACGCCGAACAGGGTCGTCGTCTCGGCCCCCGAGAGCGTGGTCGGCACCGCAAGGTGCCGAGGCGGCGCGATCGACACAGGGGCGACGGCCTGTCCGGCTCCCGCGCCCGCACGGACGCGGTAGGCGGCCAGCTCGTGTGCCGATCCGAAGCCGCAGGCGAGGCAGAGGGCGATCGCCTTGGTGCAGTCGATCTCGGTGCCGCCCCCGATCGAGATCAACGCGGTCGCTCCCGCACGACGGGCCGCCTCGAGTCCCGCGTCCACCGAGTCACGCCGTACGTGCATCACGACTTCGTCGAAGCTGCCGGCGTAGGCGTCGCCGAGGGCGCCGGCCAACCTGTCGACCGCCGCCGCCGAGAATCGCGACGCGATGACGAAGACCCGCTCCTCGCCCATCGCCGAGAGCTGCGCCGCTGCGAGCTCGAGCGCTCCGGACCCGTAGTGCAACTCCCGCACGGCCGGGAGCGTCACCGTCCTGCCGTCCGTCCGCGGCGCGATCTGGGTCGGTTCCGACGTCATGGCGTCAGCAGGATCTTCATCTGGGTCGTCCCGTTCCCGATCAACTCCTCGAAGGACTCCTGCGCGCGGTCCAGGTCCCGGATGTCGGTGATCAGGTCTCCGCTCGGGATCCGGCCCGCCGCGAGGTGCTCGATGGCCTCCTTGAACTCCTCCCGCGTGTAGCAGACGGCCCCCCGCACCCGGATCTCGTCGCGGACCAATCTGTAGAAGTCGAACGGGGCCGGACGGACGGTCGATCCGAGCACGACCAACCGACCGAGAGGCTCGAGCAGTTCAAGCGCGGTCGAAGGTCCGGTCGGGTGGCCCGAGCAGTCGAAGACGACGTTGGGGACGGCGCCTGCTAGGGCTTCCCTCGCGGCTTCCGGCCCGTCGTCCGGCGCAGTCACCGCGATCCCGAGGCCGGCGAGCCGGTCACGACGAAATCGGTTGGGCTCGACGCCTACGATCCTCGAGAATCCGCGTGCCTGGAGGGCCAGGGTGACCATGACACCGACCGGGCCGCCGCCGACCACGGCCACCGGCTCCTCCGGCGAGGATTCCGCCGCCGCGACACCGTGGATGCCGACCGCGATCGGCTCGACCAAGGCGCCTTCCGCGTCGCCCACGGAGTCGGGGAGCACATACGCGCTGGCGGCGGGGACGATCACGGACTCGGCGAAGGCGCCCTGCCTGAACGCGCCGCCGATCTTCGTCGTCCTGATCTGGACGCACGTCTGGGGGCTGCCACTCACGCAGCGCGCGCAGACGCCGCAGAAGTCGAACGGCAGGACCGCGACCCGGTCGCCCGGCCGGAGCCTGCCAACGCCCGTCCCCAGCTCCGCCACGATGCCGGAGAACTCGTGGCCGAGGACCGTGCCCGCCGGAGCGTAGTCCGGCATCTGGAGATTGTGCAGGTCGGAGCCGCAGATCCCGGCGTGGCCGACCTCGACTCTGATCTCGCCCTCGCCCGGACGACCGGGCTCCCGCTCGGTCGTCCGCAGGATGCGGTCCGCTCCGATCTCGACAGCGCGCACTCAGACGACCGCCGGGTCGGGATAGCCGGGATCGCCGCTGACCTCGTCCTCGAACTCGACCGGCACGAGGAAGCGACCGTCCCGGATGCGCGCCTCCCCGTCGATGTACAGGGTGGGTTCCAGGATGACCCCATCCATGTGGATTCGACTGTCGATCGAGCCGCCGACGTCGACGTTGGTTCCGAGACCGAAATGCATCGCACCCCAGATGTTCTTGTCCTCACGCTGGATGCCACGCACGATCGCCCGCCGGTTGATCCCGACCGACGCCTCCGCCGGAAACATGTAGGCGTTCTCGTCGCCATAGTCGGCGAGGTAACGACGCAGGGAGAAGGCGTCGGCGTCGCCCTCGATCTCGACGACACGGCCATCCTTCACGTGTAGTGCGATCGGCGTCGAGAGACGGTCGAGGTGATGCATGGTCAGCTCGACGACGAGGACGCCGTTGGCGGAACCCTCGATCGGTGCGACGTTCAACTCCCCCGTGGGGAAGAGGTAGAAGAGCAGCTTGCCGCCCTCGCGTTCTTCGGCGCGAGCGAAATCGACGATCTTGTAGGGGTCGAAGTCGGGACCGGGCATCGGCGGCACGAAGATCCGGTCGTCCACCCGATAGGTGAGGTCAGAACCCTGCCGCGATGTGACGCGGCACTCCCGCGCATCCGGGCCGAACACGTTCTTGGCGACGCGGTGCTTGAAGCGGGCCATTTCGGTGACGTCCTCGGTCACCGCCCCGCTCTGGAACATCTCGAGCGTCATCCCGCCGTCCATGCAGATTGCCGGCACGCCCGCGGCCATCGCCCTCGCGTTGGCGCGGCTGTGGAGCATCCCGGTCGAGGCGAGCAGGACGTTGATGTCGGAACTGAGCATCGCCTCGCAGACGGCCGGCGGCGGATCGTAGTAGTCGGCCGGGCGCGGATCGAACAGGGCCAAGGTGGGTTCCGCCCCCTGCTCGACCACGACGCTCATCACCGCCTGCCAGACCCGCTCGTCGTGGGCCGTGTCGGAAAGGATGAGCACGTTCTGGCCCGGTTTCACGTTTGCCACGAAAGGGGCACGCAGGTAGTGCAGCGTTCCGGTCAGCATCGGCAACTCCCAGCTCTCGATTTGTTCTTCATTCGGCCACCTCACGAGCGAGCGGCACGATCGGCGAGGCGTCGCCACCGTCGATCGCGAAGGGCGCGGCGAGGAACTCGATTCGCTTTCCGGCCACCTCGCCGAGGCCCGGCCCGAGGTTCTCGACGATCAGTACATCCTTCGCCAGCAACCGCTTGTGGACGGGAAAGTCGAAGCCGTCCGGACGATGCGGACCCGGCAGATCCGGCGTCACGGTGTCGACCCCGAGCAGCCGGATATCTCGTTCCAGCAACCAGTCGGCACCGGCTGCGGTGAGGTAGGGATGGTCGGCGTAGTCGCCCGGCGAGCGGTAGAGATCCGCGTAGCCGAACCAGAGCAGGACGACGTCCCCCGGCCGGATCTTCGGCCGGGCCTTGTCGAGCTCTGCCGGCGTGAGCTCGACAACGCCGCGGCGGCGGACGTCGAGGACGACCCCGGGCCCACGAAACGCGTCGAGCCCGTACTCACCGATGGTCTTCCCGCCGGGCACGAAGTGGATCGCCGCATCGACGTGGGTTCCGACATGCGCCGCCATGTCGAGGTGGGTGACGCGGGCGACGTTCTCGCCTCCCGGGATCGGGGTCCGGAACTCGTCCACCCAGAAACGTGGCTCACCGTGCGCGGCGGCACGAGGCATGCCGTTGAACAACGGTTGCGAGAGATCGACCCAGTCGCCGGCCACCTCAGCTCACCCGCCGACGCTCGAAGTAGGTCTCGGTGTCGTACCAGCCGAGCAGCGAACCCCCGTCGACGTCGATGGCCTGGCCGGAGAGCATCTCGGCCAGGTCGGAGACGAGGAACAGGACGGTCCGCATGATGTCCTCGGGGAGCGCCAACCGTCCCCTGGGGACCGATTTCTCACGCGCCCGCAGGGTCTCCTCGGTGGCGATCGCCGCCAGATTCGACGTCAGCGTCGGGCCGGGGCAGACGGCGTTGACGGCGATCCCGGCGGGGGCGGCCTCATAGGCGAGGTGCCGCGTGAAGGCGAGCAGGCCGGCCTTCGAGGCCGTGTAGCTCGCGTCGGCGTTGTAGGAGATGCGCTTCGCCGCGACCGAGCCGATGTTGACGATCCGCCCGTAGCCTGCGGCCGTCATCGTCGGCAACACCGCCTTGGAGCACAGGAAGGGGCCCGTCAGGTTGACCTCCAACGTCTGCCGCCATTCGTCGGCCGAGGTGTCCTCGATCGTCTTCGTGCCGGTGATCGCGGCGTTGTTCACGAGGATGTCGAGGCGCCCGTTGTCGGCGACGAGGCGGCCGATCAGGGCGCCGACACCGCCCTCGTCGGTGACGTCGACCTGTGCCGCCGTCACCGCCAGTCCTTCCGCGGCCAGCTCGGCCGCCGATTCGGAAGCCACCTCCGCCAGCAGGTCCGCGGCGACGACGGTGGCGCCGGCGGCGGCCAGCCCACGCGCGATGCCGAGACCGATCCCGCGACCGGCGCCGGTCACGAGGGCGACCTGGCCGGAGAGGTCGACCCGGGCTTTCAAGGGTGGCAGCGCAGGCACCTCGACACTCATCGGTACCACCCCGCAACCTGCTCTGAAACGGACACGATCTCTCCTTTCGATCTGATCACGAGGGCACCACGACTGCTCGCCCCTGGAGCGATCCGGACCGGAGTCGGTCGTAGGCCTCTCCCGCCCGGTCCAGCGGGAAACGCTCGATCTGGGCCTCGATGGCGCCATCCCGAGCCAATGTCAAGACCTCCGCCAGGTCGGCGCGGGTGCCCCAGAGGGTGCGGGAGAACCTTGCAGCCGGGGCCACCGTCGCGAACTCCCAATCGAGATGCCCGCCGCCCGCCCCGACGATCGTCAGTGCACCCTCCGCTCTCACCGAGCCCGAGGCCAGCGCCAGGGTCGCGTCGCTGCCGACGAAATCGAGCACCAGCTCGGCCCCCGTCCCCGACGTCTCCTCGATGATCGCCTCGGCGGCGAGTTCCGGGTCGATCACGAGGTCGGCGCCGAGCCGGCGCGCCAGCTCGAGCTTGGCGGGTTCGACGTCGACCGCGATCACCCGAGCGGGCGAGACCGCCTTCACTACCTGGACCGCGAGGTGGCCGAGGCCGCCGACGCCGATCACCACGGCCGTCGAGCCGGGGACCAGAACCTCGAGCGACCGTTTCACCGCGTGGTAGGACGTCAGGGCCGCGTCGGTCAACGGCGCCACCTCGACCGGGTCGAGACCGTCGATCGGGAAGAGCAGGCCCACCGCCGGGACCAGCATGAACTCGGCCATGCCGCCGTCGCGGCCGAGTCCACCGCCGGTGTAGCCGGCGGTGGCACGGCGCTCGCAGTAGTTGTCGCGACCGCTCCTGCAGGGGCGACAGACACCGCACCCCCATGCACCGTAGACGGCGACCGGATCGCCGACCGCGAAGCCCTGCGCCTCAGGCCCGAGTGCCTCGACCCAACCTGCGTTCTCGTGACCGAGCGTGAACGGCGGCACCCAGGCGCGCCTCCCGGGTGGTTCGCCCATGATGTGTAGGTCGGAGCGGCAGACGCCGGCCCCACCGATCCGGATCAGGACCTCGCCGCCGCTCGGCTCGGGGACCTCCACGTCGCAGAGACCGGGAGGTCGCTGCCACTCGATCAGACGGTAGGCCTTCATCGTCCGGCCCCTTCACGATCCGCCACCGAGATCCCCGTCATCTCCAGGGCCGCCGCACGAACATCGCCCCAGTCGGGTAGGACCCGATCCTCGAGCTGGGGGCTGAAGGGGACAGGTACCGGGGCGGTGCATACACGTCGCGGCGCAGACTTCAGCAACGCCAGACACTCGGGGTCCTCGACCACCGAGGTGATCACCTCGGAAGCCACCGAGCAGGTCGGCAGCGACTCATCGACCACGATCAGTCGCCCGGTCTTCCCGACCGAGGCCTTGATCGTCGCGAGGTCGAGTGGGACCACGGTCCGGAGGTCCACCACCTCCGCGGAAACCCCTTCTGCCTCGAGTGCATCGGCGGCCCTACAGGCCTCGATGACCGTGTAGCCGAGCGATACGACCGTCACGTCGTCGCCTGGGCGGGCGACCCGCGCGCTTCCGAGCGGGATCACCGCGTCCAGGTCGACGTCATCGTCGAGTGGCCGCAGCCGCTCCGGCTCGAGCAGGATGACGGGATTGGGATCGCGGACGGATCCTCGCAACAGGCCCGCCGCCTCGGCCGGCCCGGAGGGGACGACCACCTTCAGGCCACCGGCGTGTGCGAAAAGGGCGTAGGCGGTCTGCGAGTGCTGGGCCGCAGAGCGCGTGCCATTCAGATAACGGGCCCGGAAGAGGATCGGGAAGTCGGCCTGTCCACCGAACATGTATCTGATCCGGGCCGCCTGATTCACGATCTGGTCGAAGGCATTGAAGGCGAAGTTCACGCATGACCAGAGGACGATCGGATGCATACCGCTTCCCGCGGCCCCGACCGCCATCCCGGTCATCGCCGACTCGGCGATCGGCATTTCCCGGACCCGCGAACCACCGAACTCCTCGACCATCGCGGCCGGCGGCGCGGTCCCCAGTACGAAGGTGTCCGGATCGTTCCTCAGCTCCGCGGCCATCGCCGCGTCGAGAGCGTCGAAGAATTTCAGCCTCTCGCTCACCTCGGTGCCTCCGCGAAGAGATCGGCCAGAGCCGAGTCGAGGGCCGGAACCGGGCTGTTCCGGGCGAAGTCCTCCGCCGCGCCCAATTCCTCCTCCACCTCTCGCGACACCGCCTCTGGATCGAGCTCGACCCCTCGTCGGGCCAGCTCCTCCGCGAACCTCGGAATCGGGTCCCTTTCGAGCCAGGCACGCCGCTCCTCCTCGCCCCCCGGCAGCGGCAGGTCGACGTTGCGGTAGGCGTGACCCTGGTATCGAAAGCATCTGGCCACGATCAGGGTGGGACCCTCGCCCCCCCGGGCCACCGCGACCGCCTCCTCCATCGCCGCTGCGACGTCGAGGACGTCGGTGCCGTCGACGGCCGTCGACCGCACCTGATGACCGGCGGCGATCGAGGCAGGTGTGCCGGAGAGCATCTCGCCGGAGACCGAGTTGGCCGCCCAACCGTTGTCCTCGCAGACGAAGACGATCGGCAACCGCTGGAGGCCGGCGATGTTGAGGCACTCGTGGAAAGGCCCGGCGCCGGCCACCCCGTCGCCGAACATGCAGGCGGTGACCTGATCGGAGTCCCGTAGCTGGGCCGCGAGCGCAGATCCGCAGGCGATCGGCAGACCCGCGGCGACGATCCCGTTGGCGCCCAGCATCCCGATCTCGAAATCGGCGATGTGCATGGAGCCACCCTTCCCACCGCAAAAGCCGTCGATACGGCCGAACAGCTCGGCCATCATCCTGCCGAGGTCGGCGCCCTTCGCGATGCAGTGACCGTGGCCCCGGTGGGTGCTGGTCATCGCGTCGTCGCGCCGAAGGTGCGCACAGACCCCGACCGCGATCGCCTCCTCGCCGATGTACGGATGCACGACGCCCTCGATCTCACCGTCGAGCCGTAGTCTGAGGATCCGCGACTCGAACTCACGGATCGTCACCATCTGGCGATAGAGGTCGCGGAGTTCGTCGTCGGTCAAGTCTTCCCCCTCAGGCCGGGCGGTCGCCCGCTTTGATCGGCTGGGTCCGGCTGTCCACGCCCGGCAGCATCGCCGCGGGGTCCCTGGTCACCACCACGTCGACGACCGTCGGTACGCTGCGCTCGGCCAGTGCCTCGGTCAACGCCGAGCGTAGATCAGCAGGGTTCTCGACCCGTATGCCGGCACAACCGAAGTCGCGCGCCAGGGCCGCGTAGTCGAGGTCGGTGAGATCCGATGACTGGTAGAAGTCGGGTCCGTAGACGGCATGCTGGAGGGCTTTCACGTATCCGGACGCCGCGTTGTTGACGACGATCAAGGTAAACGGGGTGCCGACCCTGCGTGCCGTCTCAAGCCCACCGATCGTCATGTTCAGACCTCCGTCGCCGGTGATCCCTACCACGCCCTTGTCCGGCATCGCGAGCTGGGAACCAAGCGCCCCCGGGAGGCCATAGCCGATCGACGCGAACCCGCGGTCGGTGACGAAGTGCCTTCCTGCACGCCGGGTGTCGAAGAGGAGTCCGGCCCAATGGCTGGCGAAGCCGCCGTCGGCCACCAGGACGCCGTCCTCTGGAAGGACGGCGTTGAGCTCGCCGATCAGGCGCGCCATGTTGATCGGCTGCTCCGTGCTCGCGTAGCGCGGTTGGGTCTTGCGGCGCCACTCGGCGTGCCGGCGGGCGACCTCCGCGCCGTACTCGGCCCGCCCTTGCGGCTCGTCGAGGGCCGTCAGCAGGGATTCGAGACCGCAGCGGGCGTCGCCCCAGAGCGACACCTCGGTCCGGAACCAGCGTCCGATCTCATCGGGATCGACGTCGAGGTGGACGGTCGGCGTCCCGGGATCGGGAAGCACATAGCGCTTGGTCGCGATCTCACCCAGCTTGCACCCGACCACGAGCAGTCCGTCGGACTCTTCTAGGAGCTCGTTGGCGATCCGGCTGTAGCGTCCGAACAGCCCCACGGAGAGCGGGTGGACGCAGGGAATCGAGCCCTTTCCGGAGAGGGTATGGGCCACCGGGATCCCGTGCCGCTCGACGAGCGTCATCAGCGGCTCGTAGGCACCGGAGAGGTGCACTCCGCCACCGGCGAGGATCAGCGGCCGTCTCGCGCGGGAGAGGAGCTCGGCAGCCCGCTCGATGTCGGGGGCCGACGGCGCGGTGCGACGAGACGGCGCGGCGAGCGCGGTGGGGTCGGCCCAGAACGCATCCCCCGGATAGTCGACTTCGCCGTGCGAGATGTCCTCCGGGATCGCCAGGACCACCGGACCGGGGCGGCCGGACGTAGCCACCGCGAACGCATGCCGGACGAGCTCGGGGATCCGGCTCGGATCCTCCACACGGATCACGCGCTTTGCTGCCGGCTGGAGAATCTCGAGCTGGCGGGTCTCCTGGGTCATGTTCTTCCAGCTGTGGGCACGATGCGTGTCGCCGACGATCGCGATGATCGGGATTCCCGCGTTGAGCGACTCGACGAGCGCGGTGACCAGATTCGTCGCGCCTGGGCCGAGGGTCGCGTCCACTACCCCCGGCCGACCCGAGACCCGCGCGTAGGCATCGGCCGCGAACAGTCCCGAGCGCTCGTCATCGGTGAGGTGGTGCTGCAGGCCGAGTTCCTTCGCCGCACGGTAAAACGGGAGCAGTTGAAAACCGCCCATCCCGAAGATCGGACCGACACCGTACGCCTTGAGCATGCGCGCGAGCGCCTCGCCGCCCCTCATGAGACTCCCGCCTCGGCGGCCCGACCGACGACCTGCGCGATGTAGTCCACTACCCGCATGCCGACCGATGCGCCGTCGGCCATCGCGGTCGAGTTCGCCGCGCTGATGACCCCTTCGTGATAGGTCGACGACGCCTCGCCGATCCGAGCGCTGGCGGCTGCGACGGCGACGGCAGCGGTCTCCCGTTCGTCGAGGACGTCGAGCCTGCTCGGCGCGACCACACCACCCGCGTCGTTGAAGACGGCCAGTCGCGCGGCGGCGTTCAGGGCACTTTCCGGGTGTCCGCCGAGGAGCTGAGCGTGGGAGCCGGTCACGACGATGGTCGCGTCGTGCTCCCGGGTGGCGAGGGAGACCGAGTCGAGCGCCCAGACACGCAGCGGACCGTCGAGGATCAGCTGTCGGCTCTCTTGCATCTCGGAGAGCGCGGGCTCAGGTGTCGCTCCGGCCGACGCCGCCTCCACGGCCTCCGCGAATTCGGCTGCCGACATCCCCGGCTCGACACCCAGGCTTCTCGCCGTCGGGTTGACGAAGCTGATCCGTCCCGCCGCCGTCTCGGTGGCCGAACCGATCACCGCGCTCTTTCGGTCGACCGTGGCGGCCGGGATGCCATGCTCCTCGAGGACGTTCAGGCCGTCGATGCCCGCTTGGTCGAGTCCCACGGCTGCGTCGTTGAAGACGATCGCCGCGACCCCGGCCGCGAGTGCGCAGTGGGCGGAGTAGCGCCCGCCATGGGATCCGCAGAGCACGATCCGGTCCCGCCCGACCGTAGCGATCTGGGTGACACTGTCGGCGAGCACCCGGCGATCGTCGGCGGCTGTCGTCTCCCCTTCCTTGATCTGCATTGAGGCATGGGTATATGTGACCCCGGGAGGATCGACCAGCGGCGCGGAACAAGATTCCCTGCATGGGGCATACCGGTCGCCACCAAAGGGACCCGGTCGGCCCGTTTCGTCGAGGGCCTACTGGATGTCCATCGCTTCATGGGTGACGACGCGGAACGCCTCGAGCGCGCGCGAACGGTGCCGATCGCGACGCCAGGCGAACGCCACATGACGTGCCAACGGCTCGGGCGCGACACTCAGGGTCGAGACCCGGCTGTCGCGCGCGGCGACCGAACGCGGCACCAGCGCGACCCCGAAACCTCGTGCGACAAGGTCCATCGCGGTCGACATGTCGCCGCTCTCGAACGCGATGTGTGGCTTGAGGCCTTTACGGTCAAACGCGGAGATCATGGCCTCGCGACTGCTGGCACCCTCTCGAAACGTAATCTGGGCGGTGTCGGCGATCTCCTCGATCGAGATCGTCGCCGACCCGGCACTGCGGTGGTCGGGAGAGACGGCGAAGACCAGCTCCTCGACCCGCATCGGCTCGATGATCAGATCCGGCCTCGACTCGAGCCCGTCGGTATGGCAGATCATCACGTCGATCTCGCCGAACTCGAGTTCCTCGAACAGCTGGCCCGTATTACCCACCCGTAGACCGAGATCAACCGCTGGAAATCTTGAGCTGAAATCAGCCAGCAGGTCGGGCACCTCCAGGGTCGTCAGGTACTGCATCACGCCAACCGTGAGGCGACCGCGAGGCTGGGCGGAGAAGTCCTTCAACTCGGCAACCGTGATGTCGATTTCACGCAGGATGGACCGCGCTCGGGGGAGAAGGTGTTCGCCGGCATCGGTGAGGCGGATGGGCCGCAGCGATCGATCGAACAAGCTCACTCCCAGCTCCCCCTCCAGCTTCCGCATCTGCTGCGAGAGGGCCGGCTGGGCAAGACGCAAATCGTCGGCTGCGGCGCGAAAGCTGAGACGCTCCGCGATCATGACGAAATATCGAAGCTGGCGAAGGTCCATGATAAGTGCAGCTTATACTCCGTCAGGATTCTCCGACCGTAAAGCAAGAGCGTGGCGAAGGTGTCTTAGTGACCGGAGACCGAGGGCCAGGGGACGCCTCCCTTCGCGGCATTCTCATTTCATGAGACTCGACGTGCCCGAATCCTCCCCGCTCCTCGTCCGTCGCGCGGTCGCCTGCCCACCCGGGTCGGCCGCGACGCCGGAGGACAGGTTCGGGACGCGCTCGTAGATGATCTGCGCCCGTCGGCGTCCTGACCGGCACTGGGGCCCATGTAGCCGCGGCGGGCTGACCGCCGGGCCCGTCCGGCCACACCCCCGTGGACCCTCCGACGGGGGCGCCGCCCGGTCCGCCTCGGGCGGGATTGCCCCGGATCGGCTTCGATTCCATGGGTCTGGCACTCGCTTTGTCGACGGCACCGAGCTAACGTCGGTCGAGCAAGGAAGAAGCTAGTCCCCGGCCGGGCGCCGCCAACGCCCTAAGGGGGTGCGGCACCGAAGGACAGAGCTTCGGATGCAGCCCGAGCGGTAACACCTCCGCCGCCCCGTAAACGGGGGTGCTGCATAGCCCTGGCGGTGCCCCACGAAAGGAGGCACCCGTCGCTTCACCGGCCTGTAGCAGATGAGCATCACGAGCCGGTCGAGGACCTACATAGCCCGGCCGAAGCAAGACGAGGCGACCGCGGTCGACGACCTGGCCGGGGTGGTGGCCTGCGGCCAGGGGTCGAACGCATTTTCGGAAACGGAACGGAGGAAATGAGATGAGCACCACCGCGAAAAAAGAGACTCCCCACGAACAGAAGGTGATCGATGCCCTCGGGGCTGCCGAGGGCGAGGTGACCGTCGACGAGGTCGCGGCGGCGGCCGGTATCGGCCGCACCAGCGCGCGCAAGTATCTCGCCACCTTGGAGGATGCCGGGAAAGTCGAGCGCACCGCCGGTGGCCGGGAGGGAAAACGGCGACTCCCCGATCGCTACTCGCCGATCTCCGGCGAGGAGCCTCGGCCGGAGGCGGCAGTGGTCGACGAGCCGCCCGACGACGGGCCGGCCGAGCGCCTGCGGCCGGGCGGGCTTGACCGACTGGTGATCGCCTACATGCGCGAGCACGCCGATGAAGGACCACTCGGCCCGACCGCCGTGGCGAAGGGCCTCGAGCGGAGTTCGGGTGCGGTCGGGAACTGCCTCGCCAGGCTGGCCGGCACCGAGAAGGTGGAGCTCGTCAGGGCGCGACCTCGCCGCTACGTGATGAAGGAGGGCTGAACGAGAATGAGGCTCAGCTCTTCCCTTGGGCAGACAGGTTTATGCGCCACGAGCGGGGTTCAGGATGGTCGTCTCGACCTTACGCTATTGCCAGAATGCTCGGAATGGGCTGATCAAAGGAGGGGACGTGGACGACCAGCGAATAGCTGCGACGGCGAGGGTGCTGGGCCACGCGATGCGGGTGGCGATCATCCGTGACATCCCCGCCTGGGACGGCGACGGGATGTCGGCGGTGAGGCTGGCGGCGAGACTGGACGAGGAGTTGGGCACCGTCGCCTACCACATGCGGGTCGCGGAGAGACACGGGGCCCTGATCCTGGTGGGGACGCGACAGGTACGCGGAGCCAGCGAGCACTTCTACGGTCCGGGCCCGGAGGCCGGCTTCCTCGTCGGGGTCGTCGAAGCATGGACCGCGATCTAGACGCCGGCGAGCAGCTCACTCGCAGGGACCCGCAACCCCGCGGCGATCTTCGCCACCGTGGAGACCCGCATGTCACGGACGCCGCGCTCGGCGCGTGCCAGCTCGACCGGATGGACCCGGCAACGATGGGCCAGTTCCTCCTGGGTCAGGCTCCTGTTCATGCCGCAACCGCGCGATGTTGCGGCCGACGATCTTTTCGACTCGAGCTTCCGGGGCACCCGCGCGATGCTCTGGCGCTGAGCCGACCACGTCCAGAGCCAGTGACGTTCGGTTCGGGAATGTCGCCGGACACCCGTCGGGTAGCCGCGATCTTCGCCAAAGGCCGCACACAGGCCCGACCGACGGGGCTCACCGCCCCCGCCGCCCGAAGCTGTGTCCGGCCGGGACCACCGCCCGCAGCTCCGCCACCGCCAGCTCGCGGGCGCGCCGTCGGGCGGCGACCTCGTCGCGGTCACCGGCATCATCCCCACTCGACTCGATCCGCCTCACCTCTGCAGGCGGCTCGCTCCACCGCAGCGCGTCGAGGTCGAAGACGAGGACGTTGATCACGCCTTCGCGCCGCTCGAGCCTCCCCTTCGCCCGCATCAGCGGCGCCGAGCGCACCACCTCCCGCTGCCGCTCATACACCCCGGACGGCACGATCAGGTTGACCGAGCCGCGCTCGTCTTCGAGCAGCACGAAGGTGATCCCCTTCGCGGTCTCCGGGCGCTGGCGGGCGACCACCATGCCGGCGATCTCGACCGTCGCCCCGTCGGCGATCATCTTCAGGTCGGTGCTCCTCACCACCCCTTCCCCCAGCCCGCCCCGCAGGAGCGCGAGCGGGTGCTCGCCGAGGTTGACGCCGGTCGAGCGGTAGTCCTCGACGATCCGCTCCCAGCGGCCGAACGGGTCGAGCGCCGGGGCCTCCGGCGCCTCGAGCGGGAGCGGGAGCTGCCCATCGGCTCCCCGGGTCGCGCCTCCGACCCCGAGCCGCCAGAAGCTCTCGCGGCGGCCCTCCCGCGCCGGCAGCCCGTCGAGCGCCCCCGCCCAGGCGAGGCGCTCGAGGCCGTCGCGACCGACACCCGAGCGGGCGGCGAGGTCGGCGATCCCGGCGTAGCTGCCAGTCCGCTCGCGCTCGGCGACCAGCGCCTCCATCTCCGCCTCCTTCACCCCCTTGACGTAGCCGAGCCCGATCCGCACGGTGAGTCCGCCGCGGACCCGTTCGACATGGCAGAGGACCTCGCTGCGGTCGACGTCGACCGGCGCCAGGCGGATCCCGCGCCGTTGCGCCTCGCGCACCAGGGCATCGGGCGGGTAGAAGCCCATCGGCTGCTCGTTCAGGAGCGCCGCCAGGAACTCGGGGCCGTAGTTGATCCGCAGCCAGGCCGACTGGTAGGCGAGGAGGCCGAAGGCGGTCGAGTGGGCCTTCGGGAAGCCGAAGCCCGAGAAGCCCTTGATCTGCTCCCAGACCCGCTCCGCGGTCGCGGTCGGCACGTCGTTTCTTTCGGCGCCCTCGACGAAGCGCTCGTGGTGCTTCTCGATCTCCTGCTCGGAGCGCTTACGGCTCATCGCCCGCCGCAGGCCCTCGGCCTCCGAGGAGGAGAAGCCCGAGAGTGCCATCGCCACCTCGATCACCTGCTCCTGGTAGACGATCGTGCCGAGCGTCTCGGCGAGCACCGGCTCCAACAACGGATGCTCGTAGGGGATCTCGAAGCCGGGGTCCTCCCGCTTTCGTTTGCGCCGCTCTATATAAGGATGGATCGCCCCGCCCTGGATCGGCCCCGGCCGCACCAGTGCCACCTGGACCGTCAGGTCGTCGAGGTTCCGCGGCTGGGTCCGCGGCAGCATCTGCATCTGCGCCCGCGACTCGATCTGGAAGACGCCGGTGGTCTCGGCGGCGCGGATCGATTCGTAGGTCTCGGGGTCGTCCAGTGGGATCCGCGAGAGGTCGATCCGCTCGCCCCTCACCTTGTCGATCTCGAGCACGCAGCGCTCGACCGCCGAGAGCATGCCGAGCCCGAGCAGGTCGATCTTCAGGAAGGCGGCGTCGGCGCAGGAGTCCTTGTCCCACTGGACGATCTGGCGGCCCTCCATCGCCGCCGGGACCACCGGGCAGAGGTCGATCAGGGGCTGGGTCGAGATCACCATGCCGCCCGAGTGTTGGGAGAGGTGACGGGGGAGTCCCTGGGCTTCGGCCGAGAGTTCGATCAGCGAGCGCCAGCGCGGCGAGCGGGCGCGTTCCTCGCCGACGACGGAGGCGACGAGCTTGCCGATCTCCTTGGCCTCGCCGTGGAAGCCGAGGGTGCGGGCGATCCGCTCGATCTCCCCCGCCGGCAGACCGAGCGCCTTGCCGATCTCGCGCACCGCGCCGCGTGGGCGGTAGGTCGGGAAGGCGGCGACCAGGGCGGCGTGATCGTGGCCGTAGCGCTCGATCACCCGCGGGATCAGCCTCTCGCGGATGTCGCGGGGGAAGTCGAGGTCGATGTCGGGCATCGAGGTCGCTTCGGCGTTGAGGAACCTCCCGGCGAAGAGTTCGGCCTCGACGGGATCGACGTGGGAGAGGCCGGTCAGGTAGCAGACGATCGAGGAGACGCTCGACCCTCTTCCCCGCCCCGGCGGCAGGATCGAGCGGGCCGAGTCGGGGCCACGGACCTCGAGGGCGACGTCGCGGGCCAGCTCGAGCATGTCGCGGTGCAGGAGGAAGAAGCCGGAGAGGTGGAGGTGGCGGATGATCCCGAGCTCGTCCTCTAGGCGCCGCTCGGCCTCGGCCCGTCGCGGCGAGCCGGCGTAGCGTCCGGCGAGGAGCGAGCGGCAGACCGCCGCCAGCTCGCCGTCGGCGCCGGGATCCTCGCTGCCGGGATAGCGGTAGCCGAGGTCGCGGGTGAGGTCGAAGGTGAGGCGCTCCGCCAGGTCCGCGGTCTCGGTGACCGCCTCGGGGTACCCGACGAAGCGCTCGGCCATCCCCTCGCGCGAGGCGAGCGCGCCGACGCCGTTGCCACGCCGCAGCGGCTCGGATTCCTCGAGCGGGACTCCCTCTCGGATCGAGACGAGGGCGTCCTGCAGCCGCGCGCGTCCGCGGTCGTGAAAGTGGACGTCGCCGGCCGCGACGGTCGGCACGCCGAGGCGCGAGGCGAGACCGGCGAGCGCGCGGTTGCGGGCACGGTCGGTGCGCGAATAGGGCCGCTGCAGCTCGACCCGGAGGCGGTCGCGGCCGAAGGCCTCGAGCAGTCGCCCGGCGAGAGCGGCGGCCTCGGTGCGCTCTCCGCGCTCGAGCCGTCCCGCGAGGACACCCTCGGTCGCGCAGCCCGACAGGCACACCAGCCCCTCGGCGTGCCCGAGCACCCGCTCGAGCGCGACCCACGGTCGGCCCGCCTCCCGCCGCGTACCGTCGCGGGTGTGGGAGTGGGCGGCGGTGAGGAGACGGCAGAGGTTGCGGTAGCCGGTGGCGTCCTCGACCAACAGGGTCAGGTGGGCGAGCTCCGGCAGGTCGGCGTCCTCACCTTGCAGGACGACGGTGAGCTCGGCGCCGGTGATCGGCCGCACCCCGACCCCCTTGCAGGCGTGCGCGAACTCCATCGAGCCACCGAGACCGTCGTGGTCGGTCAGCGCCAGCGCCGGATAGCCGAGCTCGGCGGCACGGGCGGCCAGCTCGAGCGGCGTCGAGGCGCCGTCGAGGAAGGAGAAGGCCGAGTGGCAGTGGAGCTCGATGTAGGGGGAGGCGGCCATCAGGACGGCTGGCGGAACCAGCCGCCGGTCTCCAGGTCGCAGAAGACGACCACGTCGCGGCCGTCGGCGAGGACGAGCTCCCAGTAGTGGCGGCGCAGCGGCGCGTCGGTCCACCAGCGGTCCTCGACCAGCCAGTCCTCACGGATCGCCTCGACCCCGAGGCCCTCGACGAGGTCGGGAACGCCGCGTGCGTCGACGCCGACCTGCGCCCGTGTGGGCGCGTAGATCCGGCCGCCGCCGCTCATCGCTCCGGGAAGGGGCTGAGCATGAAGCGACGCTCGGGCACGCGCGAGCGGGTGTCGAGGTCGACGACGCGAAGGAGCGCCTCGGGCCCGGCCGCCGCCCGCACCTCCCGCACGGCTGCCGAGAGGCGACGACGACGGTTCTCCTCACCGTCGATCCGCAGCTCGAGCTGATCGGCTGCCGGCGGTCCGAGCGCCGTCGCCCGGAGGCGGAGCGCCGCCGCGGGACCGGGCAGGGCCTCGAGACGCGGCGCCAGCAGCGATCGGATCGTCGGCGCCGCGGCGGTCGGCCGGCCGAATCCCTGCTCGGCGCTCCAGCTCCCGCCGGCGCAGAGCGGCGCGCCGAGGCGGACGGCGAGGAGGGTACGACCGCGACGGGCGGGCGCCGCGAGGAGGCGATCGACGAGGAGGCCGAGGGCACGCTCGAGCTGGGCGCCGGCGGTGCCTTCTGGGAGCTCCAGCTCGCTCGCCAGGTCCTCCTTCGGTGAGCGCGGGCGGAGCGGCTGGTCTTCTCCTCGGGCGAGCCGCAGCGCCTGCAAACCGAGCGCGCCGAAGCGGTCGGCGATCTGGTCGTCGCCCAGCTCGGCCAGGCGGCCGAGGGTCCTGATGCCGAGTCGCTGCAACGCGCCGATCAGGTCGTCCTCCGCCTTGCCGGGGTCGATCCGACCGCGCAGGGTCGAGACCGGGTGCGGTCGCAGGAAGGGGAACAGGACGCGGTCGGAGATCACGCCGTCGACGTCTCCGACGCCACGGGGGAGCTGTCGTCTGCGCCCGGCCGCGAGGGCGGCGGCGAAGCGGCCCGGCGCGGCGCCGAGGAGCGCCCTGGTGGCGATCGCCTCGCCCGCCGCCCGGAGGACTCCGTCGACCTCGCCGCCGTGGAGACCCGTCAGGCCGTCGACGACGAAGAAGGCCTCGCCCTCCGAGGTCGACTCGACCGCCGCCCCGATCCCCTCGAGGCGACGGAGGATCTGCTCCCAGAGCTCCGCCGCCTGGGCGGGGTCGGGGGTGACGAGCCGAAGCGACGGGCACCGTGACAGCGCCTCGCCGAGAGCCATCCCGGCGTGGACGCCGAGCATCTCCGCCGGCCGCGAGGTCTCGCCGACGACCTGACGCGAGCCCGGCACCGGCGCCAGCGCGGCGGGCCTGTCGGCCTGCCAGGAGCGTCCGGCCGCGACGCGGAGGGCGAAGCGTGGGATGAGGACGCAGGCGACAGTCATCGAACGTATGTTCGTATAGAACCACGCCCGTCAAGCCGTCAATCTTGTGATGCAATCTGTATTACAGAACCGCTACGATTCGTTCTACAGAAACCACCGACCGAGGGGCGGACAGATGAATGCGAAGACCGAAGCGATCAACTTCCGGGTCGAGAGCGGCGTCGCCGACCGGCTTAGGGCGCTCGCCGACCAGAACGATCGCGGCGTCTCCGAGGAGCTGCGAACCGCGATCGACGTCTATTGGCTGTTGGTCGAGATGGCGAACCTGCGGGCAGACGATCGCGTCGACCCAGCCCGGGCGATCGACCTCGAGCAAGCCATCAAGGAGGGCTTCGGACGCGCCTTCCTCCCGGCGCTCTCAGCGGACGCCAGGAACGTCTTCGAGGAGGAGTTGGGGGTCGATTACCCGCGCGACACCTTCAGGGAGATCGCCATCCCGTTCGACCGGCTCCTCGACTGGGTCGCCGGCATCCCGGCCGACAGCCGGGTCAGCAACGCCGAGCTGGTCGCACAGGCACACAACTGGTCGGACTCGAACCCGGTGATCCGCCGCGAGAGCATCCCTGCGACCGGGATCCTCCGATCGTGGGCGAAGGCGCTCGAACTCGCCGGAGATGAGACGGCGACCCTGTCGAGGGTGCAGCAGGCGCTCAGGATCACCGTCGCCTGAACGATCCGCCGATGTCGAGGATCCGTCGATCGAGCCCGTCCACGGGGTCTGCCCTCGTCCCCTTGGGGGGAGCGCGTGGCAGATCGGAGAACCGCACCGGGCGCCCGGCACCAAAGCCTCCCGAGGTCGGGCTCTCGAGCGCCCGCGGGCACGTGCGGTGCCACCCTGGGCGGCCTGGCGTGTCCGGCTCGTAGGCGTTCGGGGAAGCGAGACTGGAAGCTCAGGATCTTCGAGATCGCGGCGGAGGGGGCAAGGGGCGACCGGATCCTCCTGCTTCTCGACGCCCTCCGCCGCGAGGCGGAAGGTGGAGGGTGGCGGGCCGTGGATCGTTCACCTATCGGGCCGCCAGCACCTCGGAGGCGTTCGCCCGCCGCCCGGACGCCGCCTAGGACCTCCGACCCGCCGCCTCGAGCCAGCGTGCATCCCTCAGGCGGTCCGCCGCGGCCGCGATCTGTTCGGAGCTGAACTGCCCCTTGGGCGGCTCCCAGCCGAAGAAGACCTCGGCAACCTCCTCGTTCGTCCGCGCGTGTTCCGCCGACATCGCCCAGTGGGCGGTCGCCAACAGCTCGAGGCCGAACGGCGTCTCGTAGCCCTCGACCAGGCGGGTGACCTCGTCGAACCGCCCGCGGGTGTCGGGGTTGCCCTCGAGGAAGCTCTCGGCCGAGTCGACGGCGCCGGGCCGGAGCCGAAGCTCCTCGTGGGGGGCATCGCCTTCGGCCGTATAGCCGTCGATCAGATGGCCGTTGATCGCCTGGAGGACGTGTCGGAGGTTCTCCGCGTAGGGGCCGTAATAGCCCTTGTTGTAGGTCAGCCTAAGGGGCTCGCCGGCCGCTTCGAGGAAGTACATCAGCTTGTGTACCTCGAGGAGCGTTATCGAGGTGTCCATCATCGCGGTGAGGTATCGCTGCATGAGCCCGACGAGGGCGGCGCGCCCGGCGGTCATCCTCGGGGCCTTCGAGGGCTTCATCTCCTGCGTCTTGCCACCGGGCTCGTAGATCGTCACCTCGACGCCCGGGACCTCGGTCAGCGCCTCCTCGATGACGGGCCGTACCTGCCTCCAGTCAAGGCCGCCGAGACCACTGCCGAGCGGGGGGATCGCGATCGAGCGGATCCCCCGCTCGCGGATCTCCTCGACCAGGGCCTCCATCCCAGTCTCGATGTATTCCATGCGGCTCTTGCCGCGCCAATGCCTCTTGGTCGGAAAGTTGATGATCCAACGGGGCGCCAACTGGTCGGTCTCGAAGACGAACATGCGGCCCGGTTCGACCTCTCCCCGCTCGCAGGCGGTGGCGTAGGCCTTGAAGTTCTCGGGGAAGACCTGCTTGAAATGGAGCGCGATCCCCCGGCCCATGACGCCGACGGTGTTGACGGTGTTGACGAGGGCCTCGACGTCTGCGTCGAGGATGTCGCCCTTCGTGTAGCGGATCACGGCCATCATCAAAAGTACCAACGCCCGCGGACGACGACAGTCGGCCGATGCTCAGCCTCGGCGAGAGCCTCGAGCGTCTGCTCCTTGTACTCCTCGGAGTAGACGCCGATCCGCTCGACGAATTCCCAGGGCACCCAGTCCTTCACCAGGAACTCCGATTGCTTGGCTTCTTTCACGCGGGCCACGCTGAAATTGTGGTCGGGTACCGCCTCCCAGTCGACCATCTCGAACTCCTCGACGCTGGAGCCGAACCTCGCATAGTCCGTCGCGGCGTTGGCGTTGGTGAAGGCCCACCGCACCTCCGCCTCGTCGGCAGCCTCGATCACCTGGTCGACGTCCATCTCGAGATGGACGATCGGGCGCTGACCACCGTGGTAGGTCAGGCCCGGGGCGTTGTCCATGTGGAAGATGTAGAGCATCACCGATCGCGGGCAGAAGAAGAACGGGACGTATTCGCCCACCTTGTCCGGTAGGTGACACTTGACCGGGAGCCGAAGGCGTCTTGCTTTGATGTCGTTCATCCCGACCGGGACCTTCGGTCCTCCATTCTCGATCATCTTCGCATCGGAGAGGAGGCCGCCGGTCTCCACGATTGATGCGATGTTCTCGACGTGGGTGATGTGGTAGATCTTGGTCGGGTTCGGTCGTGTCGTCATGGATTCCGGGCGGCGCCCAAGGGACGGTGCCGGTGGGTCGAAGGTCCCGGGATGGTACGTGGATCCGCCGCCGATCCCGACCCAGGACACCGAGGGGAATGCGCCTCAACAGAGGCGATCCTCCAGCGACCATAGATCACATGTAGTAGGCGTAGGTCGGCTCGACGTAGGAGTCGGGCCCGAGGTGTTTGATGATGTCGGCCACCTGCCTCGCGGTGCGGAGGCTCACCGGCAGACGGCCGTCGAAACGAGTCGAGTTCCAGTTCATCTTGCTCAGCGACATTACCTCCTCGGCGACGTCGAGCATCCCGCGTTCGAGCACCGCGCCACGCAGCGAGATCGGGCTCGGCACGTACATGCCGGGGTACGTTTCGTACCATTCGACGCTGCCGCGCGTGTAGAGGAGGCACTCCTCCTCGCCGAGCGCGAGGAAGGTGCCACGCCGTGGCGGGTGATACCCCTCCCGATACAGCCGGGTGGTCGGGGTGGTCACCCAGATCAGCTCGCAGCCGTCGATCCCGAGCGCGGTGGCCGCGGCGAGCATGCCCTCCTTCTCGGCGTCGTCGAAGGCGGAGGTCTTGTGGACGACGATCCGGGCCGGGACGTGGCGGTGCTCGTCCTTGTAGGCCGTCAGGGCGCACGTCAGACCCGCCGCCGCATCGTCCTTCGTCAGATGTAGCTGGCGGTCGCGGTTGGAGCGCTTGGCCGGGCCGCCGCGGACGACCACCCCGTCGCCGCGCTCGTTGTAGACCTGCGCGACGCTGGTCGCCGTCGAGCGGCGCTCGACCTCCTGGTAGAAGGCGACACCGACGAAGCAGACGTCGAGTTCGCTGCTCCTCCTGACCATCCGCCACGGCGTGCCGCCTGCCTTGTAGTAGAGCGCGGTGAAGAAGTTCCAGGCGATCGTCGCCTCGTCCTCCCGCCCCCGCGGCTTCCATGAACGCCGCCGCTGGCGGCCGACCCGCGAGCTGTCGTAGGTGCTCCCCCTGACCAACTGCAGCGGGACCCGGAGGCGCATCGCGCCCGCCTTCAGGAGGTCGTGGAAGGCCGGACCCGAGCGGCTGACCACCGAGCCGCTCGCCTCGGGCTCTTCGGCCTCGCCGGCCGGCTCGGGCACGCCGAGGTCCTGAAGGATCTCCGGGATGTCGCAGATCACGACGTCCGGCCTGCCCTGCTGTACCAGCGCCTCGAGCTCGGCGAGGTAGACCTCCAGCGCCTCATCGACCCGCTGTTGCGGCCGGAGGGACTCGATCCTCTGCAGCTCGGCCCCCTTGATCTCCCGCTGCAGCCTCGGGTCCAGCACGAGATCGGTGTGGTAACCGACGCCCGAGGAGAACCCGGGGAACTGAGGCCAGAGACCGGGGCGGTCGCGCTGCTTCGCGTCGATCGCGGTCCGGCAGGACTCGAGCCAGCGGTTCAGTCCGTCGAGGCTCCTGCGATCGCCGAGGAGGCCGACGCGGATCGCTGGCGGCGCCCCCTCGGTGCCGAGGTCCACGGGCCCGTACTCGGCGATGCCGAAGCGGCAGTCGAGGTGTCGCGCCCCGCCGGCGAATTCCAGCGATGGCTCCTCGATCACCTCCGCCCTCATGCCGCGAGCTCCTGCTGCCCGGAGATCTGGTCGAGGTCCTGCGTCGTGCGCTTGCCCTGCCAGAGCTCGTCGTCGATCCCCGGCGAGACCTCGACCGTGACCAACTCGCCGAAGCCGAGCAACGGCGACTCGGCGGACAGCAACGAGGGCGGGCGGGTGAGCAGGTGCGCCCACATCTTCAGGTGCCCGATCACCGCCAGATTGCGGTCGAGGCGCTTGATGCCCGAGAGGTACTCCGCCGCCCGACGGCTTTCCCGCCAACCGTCGCTCGTGAACAGGTAGTCCGGCTCGACCTCCAGGTACCAGCGTCCGTCGATGCGGCGGAACCCAGGCCTGAAGGCGTGATGGCGGATATAGGCCAGGCGCTCTTCCTGGAGGCGCTTGTCGTGGAAGTACTTCACCTTCACGACCTTGCGCCGACCGTTCGGGCCCTCGATCGAGACCTCGGCGACGGGCTCGGGGGAGGCGAAGTAGAAGAGGTGGCGCTCGGCGTGCCAGTGCAGGTCCCGCTTCAGTTGTTGCAGCAGCGTCCGCCGCAGCAGCTCGACCCAATGCCTCTGGCGCACGGGATCGCCCGACTCCGACCACTCCGCCGCCGGGAACGCCCTGACGTCCTCCACGTCGATCAGCGTCCGCAGTGAACATGAGCGGGGATCGCGCAGGGTGTAGAGCCGCCCCGAACGCAGCAGGTAGTCGCTGGCACGGGGTCCACCCGCCTCCTCGTATATCTCGTTGGCCTCCGTCACCGTCGAGCAACGGGCCGCCGCCTCCCAGATCTTGCCGCCGTGGGTGAGGATCGGCAGCAGGTTGGTCAGGAGTGACTCGGGCGGCGGCGGCTCGAGCCGGTGGAGGACGGGCTCCCGGCGCTCGGCGAGGCGGAACATGTCCATCGCCCGCGAGGAGTCGAAGCGGTCGCGCCGCCTGTCGAAGACGACCCGGCGCTCGGCGCGCCGCTGCCGGTCCGCGAACCAGTCGGTGACGCAGCAGAACCAGGCCTCGCGCTCCCTTGGGTGTGAGCAGACCAGGATCACCGGAACGTCGGAGCGCATCCAGTAGTCGACGTCGGCCTCCTCGCAGAGGAACTCGAATCCCTCGTCGGTCTCCGCCGTGAACCGGGTCCGGGCCTTGCTCTGCACCCCGATCTGGCGGTTGAGCGGCGTCTTCGAGCGGACGTCCCGTAGCTCGAGGCGCCCGTCGATCCCATGATCGAACGGTCCGGCCACATGCCACAGGAACCCCATCCCGAGGATCGCCTGCTCGATCAGGTTGACGCCCTGCTGGGCGAGCAGCTCGCTGTCGGGGGACCTCTTCTCAGCCGGCATCGCAGGACCCCCGCCCGACCCGGCCGTCGGTACCCACCCGGCCGCGACCCAGCGACGGGCCGGGAGTCGGCGGCGGATCGGCGCGTTGTCGGATGCCCGGAAGGTGCATGAGAACCCTCCACCAAGGTCCGGCCCCCGGCGGACGGACACGAGAGGTAGCGCTACGTTTCGTGCATGGACGAGCACGAGCGGGGATGCGAGCACTGCCGCGGGGTCCGCAAGGACTCCGACGCCCTCCGCTTCAAGCGGCTCGGGCTCCACGAACGTCGCCAACTCCTCGACGCCGCGGCCCCGGAGGACAAGCCGAACCGGATCCACCCTCCGGGCCCGTCCCCCGCCGAGCAGACCGCGACGCGACGCGCCGTCGCCAATCTCGTCGGCGCGGGCCTCATGCGACTCTCACCCGAGCGACTCCGCCTCCTCCCCGGACACGACGATCGGGAGCTCACGCGCCTCGGTCGCAAGTATTCCGTGGTCCGCCAAGGCTGGCGGACGGAGCTCGGGGAGGCGATCGTCCACTTCTACCGCGCCGAGCTCGAGGCGGGCAGGCGGATCCGTTGGCTGACCCACCTGGAGGCGGCCACCGAGACGGCACTTGCGCGGTGCCCGGACCGTCCGCCCAACACCGGGGGCGGGGAACCGAGGAAGACCGTCAGAGTGCGGCGCCTCGGCCCTCGCTCTACATCGGGAACTTTCTGACCTGCCCTCTTACCGGTTTTTCTCGGGCAGGGGACCAGGACCCCCGCCCGCAGGGGATCAGTGCCAACCCAGCATCTGCTCGGCGTCCTCGCGACCGTCGCGGTCGATGTCGTGGCGG